>Ga0075420_100001267_pt1 | contig 21327 bp, 17 predicted proteins | sample SoiMetdeltSBSDD4_FD_75296 | JGI IMG/M metagenome (GOLD analysis project Ga0075420, IMG submission 75296) | Bulk soil microbial communities from a Populus tree surrounding site in Tennessee, USA - Soil MetaG P. deltoides SBSDD4 | ecosystem: Environmental > Terrestrial > Soil > Tree plantation... | reverse complement strand
TTTTCAAAGAGCTCTTGGTGATAATGTACAAGTCACGACACAAATATTCAACGCAGGTCCATCAGCGATAGAGGCACTTTTTGCAAATCAGATTGATGTTACATACATTGGGCCAAATCCTGCAATCAATGGGTATGTACAATCAAATGGAGAAGCACTAAGAGTCATCTCCGGAGCTGCTAGTGGCGGCGCAGTATTTGTTGTAAGAAATGATTCGGGTATTAATTCTCCTCAGGACCTTGCCAATAAGAAATTCTCATCTCCACAACTTGGCAATACACAAGACGTAGCACTCAGAAATTACTTGCTTGACAATGGCTTCAATACCAAGGACAAGGGTGGAAATGTGGAGATAATCCCTGCAAGGACTGCAGATATAGTATCAATGATGACGCAAAAGGATATTGACGGTGCATGGGTTCCAGAACCATGGGGAGCCAAGCTAATCAAAGAAACAAATGCCAAAGTATTGGTGGATGAGCGTGACTTGTGGCCAGACGGTCAATTTGTCACTGCGCATATCGTTGCAAGAACTGACTATCTTGAAGAGAATCCAGAGGTAGTAAAGAAACTACTTGAGGCACACATTGACGAAACAAACTGGATAAACGATAACCCCGATCAGGCTCTTCAGACGTTCAATGAGGAGCTTGACAAGCTTACTGGTAAGATGATCCCAGAAGACGAATATAGGGAAGGAATGTCAAGGCTCGAGTTGACTTTTGATCCGATAAAGGAATCACTGTTCAAGTCTGCAGACTATGCGTTTAACATCGGCTTCTTGGGCAAGACAAGGCCTGACTTGGCTAGAATATATGATCTAAATATTTTGAATGAAGTGCTCAAGGAAAGAGGGCTACCGGAAATTGCATAGCCAAGAATCATTAACTCATTGATGAGAACAAGAGCCTCCTTTGGATGTTCATGGGGAGATTCCTTGCAGTTATATCTCCTTGATGCGCTCGTAAGTTCATTTTCACAGGAGATGAATTGAAGTTGAACTGGGTATTGTGGTCATCTTGTGGATTATTTGGCAGATTCCGCATATCAATGTGCTAAAACTGCCTCAAAGGAGCAAATCTTGCATCTTTGAATTACATTATATTTTCTCACATGTGCATTGATGCTCCAATGGCACTGATAGAAACATCGTCATACACTAATAAAATTAACAACAGCAGTAGCAATCAAGAACAACGAGAACAACAAAGGGAAGAGACTCTTGATTTGACTCCAATCCTTCATGTCAAGGATGTATACAAATCATTTGATTACAAAAATAACAAGAACAATAGCGTCAGCAAAATTGCCAATTATGATCGTATTAGTAGGAAGCAGCAACAACAACTCTTGTGTAACTCAACAAGTAATTTAAGGACTTTTACACACGATGTTCTCAACGGAGTAGACCTAAGAATAAGAGAAGGAGAATTCGTGACTATTGTAGGATCCTCTGGATGTGGAAAGAGCACGCTGCTCAATATAATTGCAGGACTTGATAGACCTGACTCAGGGAGTCTACTTGTTAGAGGAGCTGCAGAAGACAGGGATAAGGCCTCATCAACTAATAGGATAATGATATTTCAAGAAAGCGCTCTGTTTCCATGGCTGAACGTACAAGAGAACGTAGAGTTTGGGCTTAAAATCGCAAAAGTACAGAAGGATAGGAGGCAGCAAGTCGTTGATAGGTATATAGAAATGGTGGGATTATCGAAATTTTCGGAATCCCTTGTATACCAGTTATCTGGGGGGATGAAACAGAGAGTGGCAATAGCTCGTGCCCTCGCCATGGAACCAGAGGTTCTACTTATGGACGAACCATTTGCTTCGCTAGACGTACAGACTCGAGATTTGCTTCACGATGAGCTAGTAGGCATTCACAAGACAACAGGCAAGACTATACTATTTGTCACTCATAACATCAATGAAGCAGTACTTCTTGGAGATAGAGTAATAATTCTGTCATCAGTTCTAAAGAACATCAAGAAAGAATTTCGAATCGACATACCACGACCCAGAGACCCAGAAAGCCCTGAGCTGTACGAAATAAAGAAACAAATTCTGAAAGAATTTGAAAGTGATTTGCAGATTGCTAAGAGAAAATGATGATAATGATAATTCTGTAGCTATCTCTAGTACTACTAGCTTAGCTGCAGAAAAAGAAAGTACTCTGAGAAATGACAACAGCAAGAAACATCGCTTCGATATAACAGATGTAGCAAACGTTGCACTTTTCCTGGCTGTGTTTGTGGGTTTGTGGCAACTGGTGACTCTTCTTGAGATATGGCCAAAGACATTACTACCACCTCCGGCACAAGTTGCAATTTCTATCAGCGAATTGATAACAAGTAATTCTCTTATCATAGGAATTGCTACGACATTATGGCGACTTGTAGCCGGATTTGCAATATCTATAGCAGTAGGTGGTGTAGTTGGTCTTGCAATGGTGAAATTCCAAGGCTTTGGCAAAACCATGAGCTCATTCGCCGTGGGGCTCTTGACATTCCCAAGTATTGCATGGATTCCATTCGCTATACTGCTCATTGGCTTTAATGACTTGGGCATATTGTTTGTGGTTGTAATGGCATCCGTGTTTTCAGTGATGATATCAACCTACGGTGCAATTAGAAATGTACCTCCTATCTATATCCGGGCATCAAAGAACATGGGTGCTCATGGCTTTGCCCTTTTTAGACATGTAATGATTCCTGCAGCCACACCATCTCTGATAGGAGGTATGAGGCAAGCATGGTCATTTGCTTGGCATGCATTAATTGGTGCTGAGATGCTGATAACCACGCTTGCTGGATTGGGGTATATACTTGCGGTTGGAAGGGAGTTCAACGACATGAGCCAAATAATCGCTGTCATGATTACAATCTTTGCAATTGGCCTTTTATTTGATAGAGCAATCTTCCTCCGTCTAGAAGAAAAAGTACGGTCCAGGTGGGGATTAAATCAACATGCAGAGTAGCGAAAAATGCCTGTGTGTTTTCTCACACTTCTACCGGCGTGGTCCATTAAAGATATTATTATCTTGAGGCATCGTATCCTTTAAGTAACGCTTCTTTCTTTTAGTGCCAAAGCTCCTTATACGAATTAAGCCGTCTTTTTAGGTTTCTGAAATTCTTCCACTAGGCAAAGATGCGGATATAGTACCAGCATGAACATGAATTGAACTATCTCCCTCCTTGTTACATGCAAAACACTTCCACTGCACAGTCTCTTTGCACATGGCACACGTCCTGACTGAGTCTAACTCTTGACCGCACGATCTGCACAACATATGGATTGTTATCTTCTACACGAGGAGCTTTTTTAATAGTCTCGTACTCTTAGCCCTAGATATTATAGGTAAGCTAATTCTAGAGTTTTTAAGTATAAAAAAATTGGGTGTATAAATATCATAAAAATAATAGAAATTTGCAAAATGTCCCTTTATTAAGAACAAATTAAGAACAGATTAATATCAACAATTCGCAAATGAAAAAAGTCAATTTATAATCAGCTTTTGTCTACCTAATAAAATTAAAGCAAAATTGTGTTTTATGATTAGCAGATATTGACCAAAAAATAGTCTAGCTCCACGGAATCTGATAGCACGTTTGTATTTGAGTCAGTTATTTGTGCTAGAATGTGAAGACCCAATAGTCGCTTTTACCTTCTGGATGAAATGCTTTCTGTCAATAGGTTTTCTTATGACATCTGCAGTCTTTACTCCCTCTAGTATGCTCACCAGCTCATCCGTTGCTTCAAGAGCAGACAAGAAGATAACCCTGATGTAGGGATCAACAGCTTTCAATCTCTGATACAGCTGTAAGCCATTTATCGTTGGCATTCTAATATCAAGAACTAATAGATCATAATGCTGAGGTTCGGATCTCGCAAAGGATTGCAATGCCACATAAGAATCAGAAAAAGCTTCAACTTGGTAGCCCTCAGAAGTCAAATAGCATTTAAAGATTGCAAGGATATCAGGTTCATCATCTACTAACATAACAGTAGGATGAGGATTTGTTTGTTTGGTATAAGAATTAGAGACAGTATCCTCTCTTGGTTGCAAGGCTTTACGGGTATAGGCAGATAATGTCACTTCTCCTAACCTAGGTTTTGAGGTTTCTCTCTTGAAAACATTCAATGCGCTATTCCTAGCTGGCATTGCATCCTTTCTCACTACCGAGTATACAGGATAGGAGTATCTTACCCCAACAGGATGTTTCTTTCCAATTTGGTCAAAAGAATATTCTTTAAACGAAAAGCGTTTCATAATTTCATGCAAATCTCCACCTATTACGATCCCATTTGGTTCTGCCTGAGGATTTATCTTTGCACACATGTTAACAGTAGGACCAAACAAGTCTTCTGCTCCTGATGTAACTGTTGTAGCAACCTCAATTCTTCCATAATCGGCGCTAATTCTATAGCTGACAGGAGGTAATGCTTCTGCTTCAAGTCTTATATTAATAAATTCATGAGCTGCTATAATTGCAGTACAGCATTCAAGAACCTCTTTGAATGCGATCATATTCCCACTATCAGATGTATCTGGAAAATAGAAGAGCAAAGCATCTCCTATATTTTTGATCACTCTGGCACCAAAGTTCTTTGCTAATGCAGCCATGGCATTGAGAAATATTTCATAGTACTTCTTGATCTTGTTACCATCTGCAATTTTAGCCGTGATCTGAGTGGAGCCTACCATGTCTACAAAACAGACGCAATAATAACCATTAGATTGATCTGCAAAATAAATTTCTTCAGTTCGAATATCAAACTCGACAGTGTTTTTTTCTTTGTCAGCTAAATTGGATTTCTCTCTGGCAGGGTCATAGGATGCAGTCATACTTAATTCTCAGCCGTTCCTTGAAGAATAACTCTCCTTAGCATTATCGCAAACTAATCATATATATAGTAAGATAATAAGCAGCACTTAAAAAAGGTATCAACCAATTTTTATAACTTTATTGTTTTAAGATTATATTTTTTATTGTGCTTCTTGTCTTCAATGATGTTGGGATGACCTTAAAATTGGGTAAAGATGACCCAGAAGGTCAAGATCATTGATATTATATAAATACCCATTAAATACTGCCAGTTACGTTGACCACGGATGCAGATGAAATAAGGTCAAAGGTGACTGAGGCAGTCAAAACGGTAGCTATTGACGTCGATTCCGTCCTTGCCGATGTAATGCTTATCTGGACTGACGAGTACAATAAGCGAAACAAAACACATATCATAAAGAAAGAGATCTCCAAATGGGATATTCCTACAATACTGCCGATAACACCTAATCAGGTCTATCGATATTTCACTTATGTATGGAAGCACCGCTGGCGTGAAATACCGCCGACAGAACCCAAGATTGGCGAAGTGACAAAGCGCATTCACCGCAAAGGCTACAGAATATCTATAATCACAAAGCGGGAGAGACCTACAGCGCCCTATGTATCCAAATGGCTCGATTTCTATCGTATATACGCAGACGAATTATTGTTCATCTATGACGCAGTGCCTAAGGCCAACTACCCTTTTGATGTATTAATAGACGATGCACCAAAGAACCTAATAGACATTGTCTCGCCCAAGTCGGCAATACTATTCAACCAACCATGGAACAAAAATTTCAGTTGGCCAGTAAGGGTAGATTTCCTAAGCGAGGCAGAAAAGTTGCTCTAGGCCGTTTAATTGCAACATATATGCTCAAACCAAAACAAAGCACATACTTTGCTGTTCTGATTGATATTGAACAGATCTTTTTAAGATAAAGATATTCCATGCATAGTGAGAAAAGTTGAGCAATTGAGGAAAATAGACTAGCTAGCACACGGATTGCGGGTGATTTACACACACACATTTTATACAGGACAATCTCATAAAGGACATGCTGTCACGATCAGTGCATAAGATTATGCCGATATTGCTTTTTGATCAACGCTATAATGTTTATGAGCAAAAATTTCTTTAAGAATTGATAACGAAAAGATTATTCTACTGTCTATCGCATATTCTTCTAAAGTGGAGAATTAGCTAATATGCGGATCTAGGCTTCCCGATGCCACTACTTGCGTTCTATTTTCTTTATGACAAGATGATGCAGAGATTTGAATATTCTGCTTCCAAAAATATACACACATACCGATGTTGTGAGATGCGCTGAATTCTGCAGCAGAAATAATATTAGATGATCTCATTTATAATCAATGAACCTGACCCACTCTGGAAACCACAGGTCGTTTTCTGCGACTCCAATACCTTTTGCTAGAATAGCTGGCGAGTTGTAATATAAAGAATCTGCGCCTAGCTCTTGGGCAATGTTTTGGTTAAGCTCATTAATAGTTGACACCTTGCCTATGTACTTATTTGCGATGAGGTCGCGGTTTTGTGTATACAATCCAACCTGCCTCCCATCCACTGTTGGCACATAGCTTACCGCTACGTCGATACGCTTTGCCCCGTTATTCTTTAGATAATATATTGTCTCTCGGGTTGTGCTGCCAGTCTGAATTGTGCCCTGTACTGTAGCTATCTTCTTTCCCACTACTAGATTTTGGATGACAAATTTAAGTGACCTGCCAGTGGTGAGTAACTTGTTTTTGCTCACCTGCTCAGAAAAGTCGATCATGTGATCAGCGTCGTCATATCGATCCTTAATCACACCTTCTGCCAGCTCAAACATCTTTGAATGTTTCTGATATTCAAAGCTAAAGCCCAGAGTCATTGGGCGAGTATAATCAGGCTCTGCGAAGGCCGAGTCTACATCTAACTCTTTGGACAAAAAGTTGGCCTGCTCCTTACCGATATTCTTACGAATCTGGTATATGCTTTTGCCATTGACAGTCGCTACTACATTTGACTCCCTAATGAACTCAAAGGGATCCATCATCAACCTTACTCTAGACTCATTTGTGAGGACTTTAAGCCCGCCGTTTTTATTGATCTTCAATAGTTGGCCCGGCTTGACATCTGCAAATTCCATGTTGATAAGTGAAGTCCTAAGTGAGTTTTCAGATGCTACGATATTTAGAGTCTTGTCTCGATTGGTTGCACTAACAAGAGGCTTGAATCCGGTACTGTCTCGGTATATGTAAATCTCGTCGCCCACCTTGATCATCAGGTTCCCCCTAAGATGCCGATCTAGAAATTCGGCCGCCCGCTCAGGTCTTTTCTCAAAGATTAGGAGTTTGGTGAAAATATGATAGATCTTGAAAAGTGAATCAGAGTCCCTTGCAGAACCAATATATGGATGCAGATGTAGTTTTTCAGTATCTACAAAAAAGCCATCAAATGCAACCCAGGTGGTGTTCATGCTGGGAAAGGGAGGTGGCCTCTTCGAGAGATAGCCAATACCATTATTTCCACGAAGCTTTTGCTTTTGTGCAATGCGCAGGATTGTTTCATCCGCAGGAAGAGATCCTTCTGCTCCAGCTGTAGCTTCGCCTACTATCATTTTCCAGTAGGCCTTGCCTCTGTGTTGCAACCTCCTCATGGAATGAGCAAGGTAGTAAATGATATTATTCTGGGTATTCGAGCCGTAGCTATAGATAGCAACAATGCCAGCCAACTGCCCTCATTTTCCCTTTATGGAGTTTGGATAAAAATCTTGTTAGTTGCCCTGCAAAGCAAACATCTGCTTCTGTCTTTCATATCTTGAAATATAGTCTTCGAGCTTCAACGTGAGCCCAATGCTGTCCAAGCCTTCAAGTAGGAGTTTCTTGTGGAAGTTGTCTATCTCAAAATGAGTAGTGTGTGAACCGCCAGCTGTAACTGACTGTCTTGCCAAATCAATCTCAATGTAAAGATCGTCGTCACTGAACAAATAGTCTACTTCATAACTGGGAAGCCTTACAGGCAGTACTCCGTTCTTAAGGCAATTGTTGTAAAAGATATCTGCAAAAGATGGTGCAATTATCGCTTTAAACCCATAGTCAAATATTGCCCAGACTGCGTGCTCTCTTGAACTGCCACTGCCAAAGTTATCACGCGTAAGCAGAATCTGCCTATTAGAGTATTTTGGGTTGTTTAGCACAAAGTCAGCCCTTAGCTTGCCGCCCATTTCAAAGCGCCAATCGTAAAACAGATACTTGCCAAAGCCACTTCTAGTGACTAGCTTCAAAAACTGCTTTGGCACTATCTGGTCTGTATCGACATTCACCCTATCAAGTGGCGTCGCCTTACTTCTGAGCATTATAAAAGGTTCCACTTAGAGCCACTCTCTTATGTCTACAAAGTGACCTTTGATTGCGGCTGCAGCTGCCATAATAGGGCTTACAAGATGTGTCCTTCCTCCAGCTCCCTGTCTTCCTTCAAAGTTGCGGTTTGAAGTACTTGCACATCGCTCTCCGGGTGCAAGTATATCGGGGTTCATACCAAGGCACATACTGCATCCGGATTCGCGCCATTCAAATCCGGCTTCCTTAAAAACTCTGTCAAGCCCAAGTCGCTCTGCAGCCGCCTTAACCTGTTGCGAGCCAGGGACCACCATTGCACGTACTCTAGGTGAGACCTTCCTTCCCTTTATCACAATTGAAGCCTCCAGCAAATCCTCAAGTCGCGAGTTCGTGCAGGATCCAATAAATACTCTGTCAAGATTTATGTCTGTAATTGGAGTTCCTGGCTCTAATGCCATGTATTGAAGTGCACGAGCCGCAGATTTGTATTCATTCTCATTTCCCTTTGAAAATTGATCTGGGTGTGGCACAGTATCAGTAATGTCTGCCACCATTCCTGGATTCGTCCCCCAGGTGACCTGTGGTGCAAGTGTACTGACATTGAAGGTGATAGACTTGTCAAACTTTGCATTTGGGTCCGTCCTCAGAGCCTTCCAGTGTTCTATTGCCTTTTCAAACTGTTCAGACTTGGGTGCGTAGCGTCTACCTCGGACAAAGTCAAATGTTTTTTCGTCAGGTGCAATGATGCCAGCCCTTGCACCTGCCTCTATGGACATGTTGCATATCGTCATCCGGTTGTCCATAGAAAGATCAGATATTGTTTCGCCGCGGTATTCAAGCACCGTACTGCTACCGCCAGCAGTGCCAATAGTCCGGATCATGTAGAGTATGATATCCTTAGCAGTGATGGCATGCGAGTTTTTTCGCCTTCCTTCGATATTTATTGCAAATGTCTGAGGCTTGTCCATCCATAATGTCTGGGTGGCAAGAACATGCTCTACGTCACTTGTTCCAATCCCAAGTGCAAAGGCACCGAAGGCACCATGGGTCGAGGTATGACTGTCGCCGCATACGATGGTGGTACCTGGCAGAGTTAGCCCAAGCTCCGGTCCAATGATATGCACAATCCCCTGCTCTGGGCTATGCATATCAAATAGAGTTATACCAAACTCCTTGCAGTTTTGGGCAAGTGTCTGGATCTGGATTGATGATATTTGGTCTACAATGGGAAGCGATCTGTCGCTTGTCGGGACATTGTGATCCATAGTCGCAAAAGTCAGATCTGGCCGCCTGACACGTCTCTTATTCATCCGAAGGCCATCGAAAGCCTGAGGCGATGTCACTTCGTGAACAAGATGCCGATCTATATATAACAAAGATTGACCGTCCTTTTCCCTCGTTTTTTCATATACTATATGACTGTCCCAGATCTTCTCAAATATTGTCTTTGGCTGCAAGATGACTAGAGAAAAATTATCATATAACAGGAATATAAAATAAACAGAATGAGAGAGAAACGGGCAGATAGTTTTAAATCAGGTGGCCCTACTCAATTTCATAGATGTACCCTCACGACAAAAGATATCCTGATTATATTGCAGACCAGATAAAGAAGGGAACCACTACATGTGCGCTGATATGCAAGGATGGCGTTGCACTGGCTGCGGATACGCGAGCAAGCGCAGGCTTCTTTATCGCCGACAGGCATGTCATGAAGATCCAAAAGGTCGACCGTCATCTTGCAATGACTATAGCTGGAGGGGTAGCAGATGCACAGAATCTTGTTGACACCATGCGTTACAATTCTAACCTCTATAGGCTTCAGAATAAGGAGCTGATGCCAATTAAATCTGCAGCAAGGCTATGCTCGAATGTGCTTTTCAACCAGCGATTTTTCCCGTACTATGTCCAAATAATAATGGCAGGCTGGACAAGAAAAGAAGGTGGCCAGATCTACAATATCGATCTGTTTGGTTCAATGACTACAGAGAAATTCATCTCTACTGGCAGTGGTTCTCCTGTTGCATATGGTTATCTGGAATCCGAGTACAAGGATGACATGAGCGTAAATGATGCCTATAAGATAGCCATGCAAGCCATAGCGGCTGCTATTAGAAGAAATGCCGGAACAGGTGACAACATTAACGTCGTCATTATCGATGAGAACGGCTACCGAGCCCTGACAAAGGAAGAAAAGGCTGAAGTAGGTGTAGTCTTCTAATCAACGCCTACGATAGCCATTGTTTACGCTTAGGTGAGAACTAACGTACAAGGAAAATCTCATGTCAAATGCAAGGACTATCACCTTGTCAAATTATCACATGCAGTATATACGGGGGTTAAAGAAATTTGTTGGTACCGTTACCGATAATTATAGAGACTGCCATAGCATAATAAATTTGGGATAGTAGTAGTAGCCTGCATACTACTTGTTGGCCGCAGTATCAATGTCAAAATAACAAATTTCAAATTGGGAGAGAATAATATATCTATTGGTCATTAGGGTTGTAGTTCATTTTGACAAGACGAAGCTTGAACCACTTGCTTATTTGCAATAGTTAACTTCCTATGGACTATAGTTTCTTTCCCACTGCAAAATATATCGCATTTCCTTAGGAGACGAGATATAGCATGATTCATACTTACACTCTGCTAATATCCACTAATTCTCTCATAAACAGGCTACTATCAAGCCGAGAGAATCTCGACAGGTTTATTGCAGCTCCTGGCTGCATTATCTCTCGAATATACTTCCCTGCTTCTACTTGAGTCCACCATTCATCTCCAAACTTACTCTGTAGATGATGATCAAACTCAACAGCGCGAACTGCAGCAATTAGGTAGCTTGGAACATACATCACTGCATCCGGCAATATGTGGTGTAGCATCCAATATTCGCCTGGTATTTCAAAGCCTGTATATTCTTTTATCAGTCTTGCATACACGTCGCTTGCCTTTTCCATTGACAGTTTGTCGTGCCAAAACTCAGCTTTCATTAGGGAATTAGCAGTGTAGAAGGTGACAAAAAATAGATCCATGAAGTTGTTTCTTGCCTCAATCTCTTCAAGAACAGCATTATTCTTAACTCCAAGGGAGGATAAATATTTCCTTTTCTTTGTAAGCCGCTCGAGGAATATTGAGAATATCTCGGCTATTCCCATTGAGAAACTGTAGCGATTCCAATATACTGCATGTGCGTCTATTGAAGAGGCATGCACTGCATGTCCCATTTCGTGGTAGCATCCTTGCAGGTCAAAATATGGGCTTTCACTTTTGTACAACACTCGAACATCATTTGGTACCTGCACAAAGAAGCATATAGGCGATGGGTACTTATTCTTCCGCTGTTCCATGTCAATGTGGATTGAAGATAGATCAAATTGCATTGTTGCAAGAGTGCGTCTGACTTGCTCTGGAGGACTTACTCTAGCAAATTCCTTCTCAAGATCGGAATATACTCTGTTACGGAAGAAGTAGAAGTCATCATAATATTCTGCGCTCCTCCCAAGCACCTTCCTTGAGATAGATTGAAGCGCTTCTTGAAAGGGTTTTCTTGCTTGCCGCCCCATAGACTTAACAAAATCTACCAAATGAGTGTAAGAGATCTTTTCATTTTTGAGGTAGCCGTCTAAAGGAGTCAGTTTGTTGTCCGAGTACTGTCGGTAAATTCTATCCATCTGGTCAAACCGCTCCTTAATAACAGGCGAAATATACTTTGTCTTTGAAATGAATTCATCAAAGACATGCTTGCGCCTTTTTGGATCTTTCTCCATACTATTGAATTGACGCCACGTGCTCCAATTAACTGCAGTTCTACGAACCTTGTAACGCGAAGAAATAATCTTTTCGTTGCGTAAATTGTATAACTTGAGCTCAAGCTTTCTTGTTGATGAATCTGCAATGTTCTCGAGCGAGCTTAGAACTAACTCTCTTGGCTGCGAAAAGAAGTTGACAAATGTCTCTGCGCTAATAGTCCTCATCTCTGCTAGTCGCTCTATTATGCGTTCGTTATAGCAGAGCCCTGCGTGTTGTTTATAACGCTCATCCATTTCTGCAATGTAGATCTGCTCGTCGAGCTGACACCATTGCTTTAGATCCATATGGATAGACAGATGGCCTATCCAATTTTAAGTTTCAAATATTGCAACAATCAATATTTTTATTTGTCATAGCATCAGTGAGCAGCAATATCCACAATTGACAGTATTCAATAGAAGCAAAAATAGTTAGTCAAGTATACTGACTATAAAATATAGGGATTATAGGTGCATTAAGGACAGGTAGTCTTTCTTTCTGCTTCTCCTCTCAAAAAACTTGAGCTTCATAAAAAGAATCTGAATACACCCAAACCCTGACAACTTTAGATGCAGCTTTACTATATTAGTAGAGAACCCTGTTTCAATTTAGTTATCATCATCGTTGTCATCCTACCATTAAGATAATAATTCTTCTTCTTGCAAAAAAAATAGATATCCTCATCGTCATAGCGATAGAGGATGAGATGACATTTCATATTTTTTCAAGATTGAAATTGACGCGAAACGTGAGCATATAAAGCTACTTATATACCAAAAGAAAAGAAAAGGTTTGGTTTTACGCGCCAGCCATGTTATTACGTAGCTCTACTCCTTTATGATCGTCTGCTTGCTCTAAAGCAACGGCCTTGTGCATTTCTGACAGTGCGCAACCCATCTGAGCTTCAGGCTTACCCCTTCTCATTAAGCCTCGATACAGGCCTGCCTCCAATGTCTGACCATGAGCCTTCTCCCATTCTTCGACAGGAATGCTATACTTCTTCTGGATTCTGTCGCGATACCATTCTGGTATGACGTTGAATGCACAGAATGGGATGATTCGAAGGTCTGGGGTGAGATAATGGATGTCACATCTCTGAAGCCTTTCAAGATCCTCATTGTACTTGTCCTGGAAGTGCATCATGCCAAGGAAAAGTGATCTTACATGCCATGAGCCTACAGAGTCAAAGTTACGCTTGAGCAGTATGCTTGAGAACATTCTTGCTAGATCTAGACCTCTTGGCTGTTTGTCTTTGTTAACAAATTGCTTTAGCTTACGGACAACTTCAAGCAGTGCCCAGTACCTATTGGCACCAGATTTAATCTCGTCAGCCTTTTCTTCAAAGTATTCAAGAACTCCTTTGATGTCAACAAATGACGTGAGCGGTATGAGTTTTTTTGTATCCCGATCTTCAAATACATATGTGCCTGCACCACATGCAAAGTGTATTGACAATTCATACTTAGGCTTCTTACTAAAAGCCTCAATCACATTTGTCATGGGCATGCATGAGGGAACTGGAAACCATGCATCTTTTGAAATTTCACCATTCGTTTGTTCTTCAATCCTTTCAATGCAGTCAGGAATTGTAATTCGGTACTTTTCACGCTCTTTCTTTGTCATTCTGCCTGTAAGGGACACAGGTTGGAAGTTGACAGCATGAACCACGTCTAAGTTCTTCTGAGCATACCCGATGATTTGACCAAGTTCATGGTCATTGATCGACTTAATGACAGTTGGAACAAATACTACTGTCATTCCACACTTTCTTGCCGATTCCAATGTGTATGGAATTTCCCAGTGATTCTTTGGGTTTGTCCTTGGACTTACACCGTCGAATGAAAGGTAAAGGTTGTTAACACCCGCCATCCTTACTTGGCGCATCGTTTCTGGGGACATAGCCAATTTGATACCATTAGTGTTGAGTTGTATATGGTCAACACCCTCCTCCTTCATGATATTGATAACATCATTAATATCATCTCGGAGCATTGGCTCGCCGCCTGTGATCTGAATAGAGTTACCTGCAATCGGCTTTTCCGCCTTGAGAGTCTTCATCATAGCCCTTATCTGCTCCATATTTGGCTCATATAGATAAGCGCCTTCAAGACCCTTCTTGACGTAAAAGAAGCAATACCAACAGGTCAGATCGCATCTGTTAGTGATTATCATGTTAGAAAGCCCAGAATGTGAAAGGTGGTTAGTACAAAGCCCACAATTATTGGGGCATGAGCACTTGTCGATCATGACATTTGGCGCTTGGGCGCCCTTTCCATCCATCCAATAGGTACTGAACTTCTTATACATCTCGTACGAGCCAAAGTATAGTTCTTCGCACTCACCGTGCGTCGGGCAGGTCTTACTCATAAAGACCTTACCCTCCCTTTCAAAGACCTCAGCATCCAGAATCATATTGCAGTCTGGACAGATGCTTTGTGTGAACCGAATTGTATGTTTAGCACTCACACTTTTGCTAGACATATTTGAAATTTGGATTAAGTCCATACTACTGCTACCTTTTGGACACAATGTTTTCTTTGATATAAAGCTAACTTACTAATTCCTACGGTGATGAATAGGTTTATAATCATGCCGGATTTCCAATAAGATTGCGAAAAATCCACGTTCTAAAACTAATAATAAATCTTGTTGTCCCTTGAGAAAGGAGCACATCTATTTTAGGTACGAGACATGGGAGTTGTTATTACAGAGTGAAAAGCGCATACATATCTAAAAAGCATAAAATATATCTCAGTGTCCAGTTTTAGAGGAAGTGAGCATTAGCGACAGGTCAAGGAAGGCAATGGAAAACCTTGGCTTGACGGGTTATGAGATTCGTGTCTACCTCTCATTACTTGAAACTGGTTCTATGAATGCAGCAGATATTTCAAAAAAATCAGGAGTTCCATATTCGAAGATCTACGAAGTCCTCAACAGCCTAGAAGAGAAGGGATGGCTTGAGTCAGGAAGCTCGAGGCCGCAAAAGTTTTTCCCCAAATCACCCTCCACAGCTCTTGGAATCATGAGAACACGTCACGAGAACAACTTTCGTGAGAGCCAAAGTACTATTGTAAATGAGTTAATGCCAATGTATACTAAAAGCGGTATGAAAGAGAGGCCGGAGATATGGGTCGCAAGAGGAGTCTATAATATAATTGCCAAGGTCAATGAAATAATTCAGAACGTGCAGCAGGAATTGCTGGTCGCACTTCCCTTTGTTGCGGTGGACATAGCGAAGCCACTTCAGCCAGAGCTTAGAACTCTGCATGACAAGGGCGTAATCAAGATAAACATCCTTGCGTCAGCCAAGATAAGTCCTGACATGGTTAAGACACTATCAAGAGTGGCAGAGGTCAGGCTCAAGGATGGTCTTTTTGGAGGTGGCATAATAGGGGATGCAAAGCATGTGGTAATATTACTAGGAGAAGGCACAGGGGAGAACGGCAGTTTTGACCCTATAGCCATCTGGGCTGACCATACAGGCCTTGCAGGCTTTGCAAAAGGTTACTTTCAGTATCTGTGGGAAGACGCGGATCAAAAGAAACAATCTAGGTAAAAAAACGGCGTTATGCGCATGGAGATAAGGTTAATACAGTTTGGTGAGAACAGAATAACTACAGTGGAGTCTGTCGTTGCGAGGAACAAGCAACAAGTGCCCAGAGATGAAGAGCTTTATGTTGGTACAGCAGAGTCTGAGCACATTGAGATGTACTTGAAGGCAATATGGTGTATCCGTGAAAGAGGCGAGGAAGTCAAGGTGAGCTCAATAGCCAAGCTCCTAAACGTCACTCAGCCATCTGTTGTTCAGATGCTCCGCAAGTTGAACAGCTCCCAGTTTGTGCATTATAGCAAAGGTAGTGTGGAAATGACCAGAGATGGCGAACACATTGGCAAAAAGATGATGCGAAATACCAGACTGCTTGAAGTCCTGATGAAAGATGCTCTCAAAATAGAGGTAGACGAGGAAATGATCTGCGGGATAGAACATCATATGAAGGACAGGTTCACAGATGCACTATGTACACTTTTAGAGCACCCACGGAAATGCCCTCATGGCCACCAAATTCCAAAGGGCAAGTGCTGTTCGTAGATTTTTATTCTAGCAATTCCTCAATTTTTAATGTGGACAAGCGATGACTAGATAGCCCTACTGACTTGATGAAGAAGATCTTGAGTAAGGAGTTTGTCCACTCGTGTCCACTCTATATTACTTCTCACAAAACTTGATAAATGGCCAGGGGGCTCTTATATACTTACATTGGTCAAGATAGAAACTACAGCTTCATTAGAGAGCTTTAGAAAGTTTATTATCATAAGTACGTGCAGGTCCTTCATACCTGAAAGTTATCTACGCGATTATGAAGTATTCCCAGAGCGTGAGGAGGGTCCTGGAGCAATCTATATTGAAGCCGCGGATAAGGTTACTCTGAAGAAGATAAGAGAGATGACGTTTGTAAATGCAAAGGAGATCCTCGGCATCATTTATTCATCTAAGAGTGGCAACACTCAGTTAAAGTGGAGGCAAACTCGCAGGCGAATAGGTAAGGTACAAGGCTTTGCATCACCGAATGCTCTAGTCAACCTAGTTGAGTCAGGTGTTCTGACACAGGAATGGGTTGACAACTATTTGAAAATAATCCAAAATCAACAACAACAAGGACAGGGTCAAGATCCAACATCTGCTGTAACCGCAAGCGAAAAGACAGTATGATAGTAAAGCCAAGTGGCACATCGAACACTGCTTTTTTTGCAATCCCTGAAGACTCAGACGACCTCTTTAACTTGCGTCGTATCATAGGGAGAGGCGATCGTGTTATTTCAGATAGTACTCGTCTAATCAAGCAGGTCAAGGAATATGGCCGACCGGATAAGGGTGAGCGCGTTAAGGTGCGTGTTGCCCTCAAAGTAGAGCAGAGCAGACTTGACTCTGCAGTAGATAGGCTCAGGATATCGGGCATCATCACAGATACGGACAACGAAATGGTACCAAAGGGGACTCACCATTCTCTCTCAATACATGCAGGCGACATGACAACAATAGACAAGGGAAGGAAATGGCGAGACATTGAGCTTAGAACGTTAAAGCGGTCTGTCAGCAGTACCAACTTTATTTTGGTGGCGATAGATACACAGGAAGCAGCCATTGCCAAGGTTTCTGGCACCCATGTTAAAGTGATCCCTAACATCTATTCTGGGCAGAGCGGTAAGCGCTATCAGACAAAGAATCCCAATATTGAGACGTATTTTGTAGATATTGCTAAGACTCTTTCTTCAATAATCGGCGAAAATGACAGGATCATAATATTCGGTCCGGGAGAAAGCAGGCGTAGGTTCTTCAACGTATTGGTAAGCAAACAGTATGTCCTAAAAGAGAGGGTGCAAATTGTTGAGGGGATAGATGTTGCAGGCGAGGATGGGATATATGTATTCCTGCGCTCAGAAGCAATGAAGCAGATTATGAACACAAGCAAGCTTGCGGAGGTCTCTTCAATGCTAGACACACTAATGCTAATGGTGAATAGAGGGGAGGCAAAATTTGCCCTAGGAATGAACGAAGTATCAAATGCGGCTGCATTGAAGGCAATAGAGGCAGTAGTATTCTCCGACTCTATCTTCAAGACCGCAGATGAAGAGGAGATAGTCAAATTACTCAATTTAATTGAAAGCTATGGAGCAAAGATGTTCGCTGTCGACTCTTCGACGGATATTGGCCTACGTGTCTCATCACTTGGAGGCATTCTGGCGCTTCTTCGCTACGCGATACGTTGATTCTGCATCGAGCCATGACAAATAGGGCTTTGATACATTGCTCATTTTAAGCTCCACTATCTCTGGTACTTCGTATGGATGGAGCCTTGCAATTTCAGCCTTGAGCTTTTTTGCAGATTTTGAAGTGGCTTTGAAAAGAGCAATGAATTCGTGCTGATCCTCTATCTGTCCATTCCAAGAGTAAATTGACCGGATTTGAGTAAAGTTGACACAGGCACACAACTTCTCGCTGACCACATATTTGGCAACCTCTACAGCTAACTCTTCGCTTGGAAACGTTGACAGGATTATGACACCAATGCTAGCCATATTTCAAAGATAGATCATAATGCAATTAATTATTCTCATACTATTTCGCAAAGAGGGTTTGCCTTTATGACTATAAACTCTTGGTTTGCCATATTCTTTGACATTACTTTTTCAAAGTCAGCCTTGGAGCAAGCAATGACGAGGGTTGTCTTGTCTGTATGATATAGGTCAAATGTCTGCCCTTGATGCCTTTCAACATCGCTTATATAGTCTTTGACCTTCGTTTCAAACGAGGATAGCAGTTCTATTCGATCACCTCTCATTTCATGGGGGTCAAGGGTCCATGCTATCGCCACTTTTGTTCTGCTTGCCTTAAGGTCACGTTTTTTCAATGTTGTCCGTATCTGGTCGATAAGAAATTTGACGTATCCATCTACACCCTTAATGCTACCGTTGACAAGATACATCAGTGATCCTGTGCCATCAAGTGATGACCCTATTATTCGGAGATCATATAGCCCACTCGTCACGTCGTCGATATAGAGATCGGCAAAGGTACTGCGCATCAATTCACTGAAGATATTATTGTCAGTAGCCTTTTTACAGACTTCAAGGATGCTGGCTATCCCAGAATAGTGGCTCAATGTTTTTATGACATGCACCAGCTCGGCGGAATTGACGTCTACAAACCTCAACTTGCGACGAGTGTCTGGGTCATAGAGCATCTTGGAAATATGATTGTCATGTTTAGACTTTACCGAACCAATTAGGGTCTCAGAGCTGGCTGTCGCAATAGCGCTCATTGGAAGGTAATAATAGGATACATCCTTCTCAACAGTCATTCCTGTCATGTGCTCTATAAGAGCAATGTTCTCATTGTTGCCACCTACTCCTGTCGGAAGCATATAGATTAGAGAGGCGCCGCGTCTGAGCGCCTTAATTGCATCCTTGAACTTTGTCATAACGTCGCTTTTAACATCTGGGCCAACCTTCCTTATTCGGGGAGCAAAATAGACATATGAGGCATTGCTTATAGCAATGTCAATAGGTTGTAGATCAAGAAGAGGCTCATCTTCCATAAGCGAGCTTACATTTGGATATGTCCTTGCTATATCAGGCTTGAGCAAAATGGCCATCCGGACCGATTCATCGATTAATGAGACCTTAGAGCCGTTTATGGCTATTGAGGATGCTATTCGATAGCCTTCTGTGCTCAAGCCATATACTACAACAGAAGCAGTGGTAGAAGAAGAGGAAGATGTAGTACTCAAAGTGTAGAGTAAGCTCCCCCCTTCATCCCCTCCGTATATACCTAACGTGGTCTACAAAAGGTTTTTCCAAGGGCTTTTCAACTACAGACTATATTTGAAGATCTGGTTTGATATTTTGACTCCAAAGCAGGTAATGTTTTTCAGACGTGCAGTCAACTTGCTGAAGAATTCAGGTCACGATGTTCTCTGCACCTCAAGAAAATACAGAGAAGCAGCGGAACTTGCTAGGATTAAAAAGCTTGACCTTACATCCGTCGGAAGCCATGGCGGATCAGATAGATACCATAAGTTACGTGAAAGCTCCCGTAGGATGTACGAGCTGGCACAGGTCATAAAGCAGTTTGAGCCCGACGCAGCAATTACCTTTTCGTCACCAGAAGGCTCACGAGTAGCTTTTGGCCTCGGAATCACGCACATAGGCTTTAATGACTCGCCTCATGCAGAAGCGGTTGCAAAGCTTACGATTCCCCTGACAAGTAAGCTATATTGTCCTTGGGTGATACCTCACTCTGCATGGTCAGGATACGGTATAATGAAGAAGAATATTGTGCAATATAGAGCACTTGATGCTGCGGCATGGCTTAAGCATCATGACCATGCTGATAGGATACCGGAAGTTAATCGGGATAAAAAAAAGATGATCCTTATTCGACTCGAGGAAAGCAAGGCATCATACATTGCAGACAAAAAGGTAAGTGCTACAAAAATGATAGATAGTTTTGTAGATAAATTATGGCAGTCAACCAACATTGTAGTGCTTTGCAGATACGAAGACCAGATTGAAGAAGTAGAGTCACGCTATGGCAAGAAGGTGCAAGTGATAAGAGATGTAGTAGACGGCACGGCCCTTGTAAAATCTACACATCTCTTTGTCGGAGCAGGGGGCACGATGACTGCCGAGGCAGCACTCCTAGGCAAGCCCACAATATCCATAGCACCTGTCCATTATTACGTGGAAGAATATCTTGTCAAATCAGGCCTAGCCAAGAGAGCAAATGACCCCAGATCGCTTGTAAGGCTAGGTATGAAAATGATCTCTGATGAACGGTACATACAGACTCAAAAGAAAAGGGCAGTTCGTATTCTTAGGAGAATGGAAGACCCAACAGAGAGGATGATTAGTGCCTTAAGATTATAAGTATGTCATAGGTCATAGATACTTGAAATTACGCCCGGAAGCCCGGTAGAGGAAAAAAGAAATTTTTTCTGCTGAATGTAGTGGCCAAGCATAGGGGCCTTTGGAGCCCTTGACCCCAGTTCGAATCTGGGCCGGGCTATTATGATTAACAAGCAATCAAATATCACGAGTAGTTATCTCGTGATTTGGAGCGTTATTTGTGATGCTGTTAACTTCTCCAGAGCAGGTATTAGATAGGAGATCAGTAAAAGCTGAACTCATGGTTGATTGATTTTTTGAAATAAAAGGAAAGAAATAGGGGAAATAGTTTTTATCAGACTGAGGTAATAGTCACTTTTCTTTCTTTCTTTCTTTTTCAGCCTAGTCGTATTGTGGGCAGGCGTAGCCTCCTCCTCCTCTCTCCTCCTGCATTACTAGGCTGCTTTTAAGCATCATTATTGTTGTTGATTCTAGGCTCTCACTTTGGTCTATTCAACCTCACATTCAATGCACGTAATCATTCAGAGAACGATGGAACCACGAATATTTTGTAGGTAATTAGCTCGTAAAATTCATATATTAGTTATATAAAGACTGTGCTCAGGCACTTTAGGAAGATATATCCTTAACGGTGTCAAATTCTAGGGTTAAATTAACGAATGAAAAATGAGATCATCAAGAAAGAAATGTTTTGAGAATTTCTTATAAAAGATGCAGTATGGGGAAATGCTACATGATATCGGCAAAATTAGCAATCCTAATGGCCACAATGGCCGTAATAGGAGCAGGTGCATTACCAATGGCACCAATGGCCGCAGCTACTTTTATGGGTGAAGAAGACCCAGAACAAGAAGCAGAAGTAGAGATAGAGAGAAACAACGAGATAAGCCAAAGCATTAAACAAGAACAAGAAGCTTGCACAAATGAAGCTGAAGTAGAGATCAACGACGATGAC
>Ga0075420_100001266_pt1 | contig 21341 bp, 19 predicted proteins | sample SoiMetdeltSBSDD4_FD_75296 | JGI IMG/M metagenome (GOLD analysis project Ga0075420, IMG submission 75296) | Bulk soil microbial communities from a Populus tree surrounding site in Tennessee, USA - Soil MetaG P. deltoides SBSDD4 | ecosystem: Environmental > Terrestrial > Soil > Tree plantation... | reverse complement strand
TGATGAAGGAGAAGCAGCTGATGAAGGAGAAGCAGCTGATGAAGGAGAAGCAGCTGATGAAGGAGAAGCAGCTGATGAAGGAGAAGCAGCTGATGAAGGAGAAGCAGAAGAAGCTAATGGAGTAGAGGAAGCGGAAGATAGCGACCTTCCAACTGTTGAAATCGTTTCAAACGGCGTGGAAGGCGTAGCGCCAGCCACGTTTCGGTTTAGCGCACATATAACAGGCGGTACAGAACCCCATGCCATTAGCTGGGACTTTGGGGATGGAAGCGAAGGAAGTGAAGAGCAAAGTGTCGAGCACACATTTGACGAAGCTGGCACCTACAATGTAGCAGTTACAGTCACAGACAGCGATGGTGAAACTGCATCTGACAGCTTAGAAATCACAGTAGTGGAAGCATCAGCGGAAGAGGAAGAAGCAGAACAATGATGTTGTCCGCCTTTACTTTTTATTGTTAACTGATCTAACTCTATGGCAGCATTTTAAGCTTAAAAAGCGTCTTTCTTGCACCGAACTGCCTGTGCAGAACAAGACTGCGGACAATTAACTTTTATTTATAATCTCTCTTGTATTGAAAATATTTAGCTTATCTTGGTTTCCAACATTAAATCATTAGCGTCCTATATCTGCACTGAGGGTATTTCTAAACACATAGATTAGATACAACATCACTTTGCTTCCAGTAACTCATATAGGGTTATCTAATCGTTAAATCCTAATTAGCAACTCTCTTAAGACACATTTACTGAGCAATAAATGAGGTTGTAATTGATAAAAAGTCATACTTCTTCATATCTAGAATACGCTGGAACCAACAGATGGTGGCTAAAAGAAGTCAAGGGTGCTCGAGTCTTTGATAAATTCATATTTGGTTTATTAAAGAGCACCTTCTTAGGAACCCGATTCTTACTAAGAGTTTTTCTAGGTAGAAGGACAAGAGATCGGCTGTTTTCAGAACGAAACCTCAACTTCAAGGATTTCTTATATTCCTCGGCCAAGATTCTCAGAGTAGACAATTATTTACTCCTAGACATACATGTGCCGAATCATGATTATCGAATACATTGTCCGCTCAACAAGGAAGATTTTATAGTCATGACGAAACATGAAGAGCAAATAATGGGGCTATTTCGTCCCTCAGAAGGTGATACCGTTGTGGATATCGGCGCACATATGGGACGATATACTATACCATGCTCGAAATCTGCGGGAATGTCTGGAAAGGTGGTTGCTATTGAAGCCCATCCTTATAATTTTAGAATATTACAGCATAATTTGAAGTTAAACAAACTCAAAAATGTAAGCGTATTGAATTGCGCAGTATACTCGAATAGGGCTAGACTAAAACTATACTTGCCAGACGAAGACTTGGGATATACTATGCACCATAGTCTCATGACAAATTATCTTGCTTCAAAATATAGCAATGAGATCGAACAAAAGTATATTGAAGTAGAAGCAGACACCTTGGATAATTTGCTGAAGGCTAGAGGAATAAATGAAGTTAATTGGATCAAAATTGATGTAGAAGGAGCAGAGCTTGAAGTGCTTAAAGGAGCGAGAGAGATATTGTCCACAAACACACGTATATCGATTCTAGTAGAGATACATGGCAAAGACACTTATGGTCCTACGATGGAATTGCTCAAAACGAATAATTTTAACATAGAATTTGAAAAAACATATGATAACGGCGAAAAACACGTACTCGCAAGAAAATCATCACATGCATAAAGACACAGCAACATAGTGGGCAGGGATGCACTCAGCAGAAATAAGTGAGGTAGAGAATAGGCCATATGTTTCACTAAGAACAGAAATGATAAATACACGCTTTGCTGGTTACTCAAGGGACCAAGGAGTAAAAGACGAGTTACAAATTCTATGTCATGCATTGCTTATCTGTAAACGTCGACATCACAATGCCCTATTCAATTCCTGGTCTATTTTGTATAGTTATTGTTGTTGTTACAATTTGACTTCAATAGTGATTTGATGACTACGAAAATCGCGGTGCAGAACAATCTCAACCGACAGATAGCAGTAATTTCTGCAATTGGAGTCTCTGTTTCTAGCTGGCATCACCTCTCAAAACGTTTGCATTTTGTTCCCAACATTACAAGTCTCCAAAGAATTATTAATCAACATTATAGATGAGTATAAGCAATTGACGCTAAAAGCTAAGATTGATACAGTCTTACACCATCCATCAATACTAAAAGATTTTTTGGCAAGCAAGAGTTCACAAGAGATGCGGGATAAAATTCGAGAATTGCGTCGTATAAAAGTGGAAAAGCATTATCAAAAAGAAGTTTTTGAATTTATAAAACAGTCGAAAAAAAGTTCCTCATATCAAAAAAATTCTACTAATGAACTGAAGTTGAATAAGCTGTGTTGTATTGAGGATTGGCAGATCGATGAGCCAAGACGGATAATCTATGAATTACAAAAGGGAGAACAGATAGGACCTAGAAATGACATACATATGCGAGAGCGTGGTCTTATTCATAGGAAGGATTGGGAATGGGCAATGAGCGTGATAGCCATGAGAAGATTTGGTAAAATGAATGAAAATAGTACTGCACTTGGTGTTGGAGTAGGAAAAGAAATACTACTCTTTTACCTGGCAAACCATTTAGGACATGTGTTTGCCACTGACCTTTATGCTGGCGAGTGGTCGAAAATATGGGCTCCACCAGACATGATTAAAAATGCGACAAAGTATGCACCTTTTGAATATAAAGAAAATGCATTAACGGTCATGAGAATGGATAGTAGTAAACTCGAATTCTCATCAGAAACATTTGATATTGCATTTTCAATTTCCTCTATAGAACATTTTGGAGGCAATAATCATTCAGGTGCATTACAAAGCTTAAAAGAGATAGAAAGAGTATTAAAGCGAGGAGGCATTGCTACTGTAACAACGGAATATATACTCAATGATAAAGAGGCCCCTGATTTGCAGAATCAATTCTTCAATAAAAAGACAATATATTCTGATTTAATAGATAAGCTAGACGAACTTCAATTGGTGGAACCGCTTGATCTAGATATGACTCCAAATACCTTAGATACAGTTATGGAAGTTGGAGATGGAGTAAAGTGGGACACTAACGTATTCAGTTATGAATACAGGAAAACTCATCCCCTTATTGTTCTTAGAACTCGAAACATATTACTTACGTCAGTAATGCTTGTCTTTCAAAAACGCTGACAAATGACAAATTATCTTGCTTCAAAATATAGCAATGAGATCGAACAAAAGTATTATTGGAGTAAGCGCAGACACCTTGGATAATTTATTGAAGCAATTGGCTATCTATGAACCAGATTGGGTTAAGGTGGATGTGGAGGGCGCTGAATTGGAAGTCTTGAAAGGAGCAGCGGGAATACTTTCGAAAAGTAGGGATCTAGCTTTGTTTGTTGAAGTGCACAGCGACGATTTAGTTAGATCCCTACTGGAATTATGTGGTTCCTAACGACTCAAAGTACAATTTGAAAAGATCTACGAGAATGGAAGTAGTCATCTCTTGCTAAAGAAGAAGCAAGAGAACTCTGAATGAAAGCCAAAAAGTCAAAGGGAAAAGGTTCAGAGAGGTATCAGATTATTGATAGACTTTTCTAAAGTTAGACTCGATAGCTAGAAGAGTGTCAGAACGACGCCGTAAGACCGAAAGATTCTGGAGAGGGAGAGCAGGTGTCATAGTCGTTACGGGCTCCTGTAAACAGTTGCTCTAGAATGGCCACATATAAAACCAAACAATATTATTTCATGTGGATCTCCACTATTTTGCCAGGACGGAAGCAATCCTCTAAGCTAAGGAACAAAGTATAGATAATTTAATTTCTCTGGAGTTTAGTGATCCATGAAAAATTCCACTAGAAAAAAATGCTAAGTCTTCAAAATGAGAATAATATCTTAAGTTTGTAAGATACATCAATCGGAATCGATAACTTTGTCCGAAGCACTTCAATGAGCCGTTGGAAGTAGAGCAGTGGATGCTGGGAACTAATATATAAAAAAACAGAATATTGTAAATAACAATAGATGATCACTATATCTATAATTCAATATCGTTGATTGAACGTCCTTTGAAGATATTACAATAATGCAATTTTTCAAGCAGTAATTGCAGTTAACGATAGTAGCACATCCCACAAGGTCATGGGCTAGATCTATTGAAGGATTCCTTCAAAACTATGCAATCACCGATTTAAATGAAGTCCAGTTTTAGAAAAATTGGATTTATTGACTACGGGATTCTCAACCAGTTGAACGAACGTCTTTTCTTCATCCGTTATCTGCAGCTGTTCCATTACATATATTGCCTGCAAATAGTCAGGGTTTGTCCTGTGACGAAGATAATCTTGAACTATATGGCCGTCAATTTTATGCCAAAGTATTATCCCGTCGACTGATCTTGTGGCTATTGAAAGAGTAGCCATAATCAGCCTATCAGACGGCGGATCATAATTTTGTCTTGTATAATTGTAAGTTATCGTAGGATAAACTATATATCGACTAGGTTTTTCTTGGAACATTTCCTGAAACTGCAACAGATTTGTTTCAAGCCTTGAAACATTGTAATAGCTTGCACTTACTAAAATAAGACTGTCTATATACTGGCCATATTCGCTTACTACTATCTGATTCCCCAAACCTTCAAAATATACAACTGGAGCAAACTTCACATCACTTCTCTTTTCTTTTAGAGCATCAGTAAGATTGGAATCGAGCATGAAATCGATATTTCTCCAAAACTTTGTATCATTTCTTGTGCTAATCCAATTGAAGTCATCTATAGTGAAACCTATGAATGATGAAGGATGTCTGCCTTTCAGATCATTAAAGTAACTTATCCAGCCCTTCCAGTCATAGCTGCTTGTAGCACCACCTTCTGATGGAGGTAAAAGAATGATAACTACTTTCAATTCCGTATTATCTGCAACATCAAGCAATCTTTCAGTAGATTGTAATTCCTCAGGATCGTCGAAATTATCCATCACAAAATAATATTCAGTGAAACCCTGTTCGAGAAAATCTAGAATGGCAAGTGTTTGGTCAATTCCATTCATGTCTTCTAAACGAACCGTATTTGGAATGTATGCTCCCATAATTTTTCCTGAATTGTTTTCAGATGGTATATTTTGAACTGTCATAAGAGTAGTACCTATTCCCTCCATTTCTTCTGAGTCATAGATGTTATATGCCATAACGGCATTATCAGTCGGTATTAGAAGATATAATGGCTGTAATGAAAGTATTACGAGAAAATAGATTAACCAGTGTGAGTGAATATTCATGCTCGTTTCTTCATAATAAGGATATTTGTTGTTCATAGGTTTCAAGAAGTTCTAATAAAGTGCCTTTCGAATAATAGTAAGCAATTTTGTTGAGGTTTGTGCTTCCCTTATAGCCGACAGATTTATGGAGTCACAATATAGATGGGAATTATCAAGCTTGCATGAATGCCGAATCATAGGTCGAGAATTACGCTTGCGTATCGCCTTTAAAGTTTTGCGCTTCACATTCGAGGAATTTGTCTCAGAAATCTTCTGAGTATTAGGCTAAGCTCGTACCTAATTTGGAATTTCGATCCCAGCATTTTAGTCACTAAACATTCTTGATTTGAGGTAGACGACTCTAGCATTGTTCATAGAAAAATGGTCCATAATTGGTGCGACCGACCGAATAATGTGTCTCTCCTAGATATTCTTCGATAATAGAGACAGAGAACCCTGACCAGAGATTTGACACATTTTTTCAGTTTATTCGAAGTATTCGTTCGCCATCAATTTCTGATTACATATTGTGCAGGTGGTAAAAGACATTGGATATCTTCTATCGCATTTTTTACAATACATATGCGACATTGGATTAGGGTACGACGACATGAAAATAACAACAATTCAAGTTATAAGAATATTTCTAACAGGGTATCATATTTTGCTTTTAAGAACAGTATGCGAATCTTGACATCTCGAACATTTTCCATAAATCCAACTCGACCACAAAAGCATTTCAGCTTTCTGAGTAGAAATAGTATCGCTGAGGAATCCTCTCTTTATATAAACTGCATATAGGTTATCTTAATTTCTTGTATAGAGCCGTAATCGTCTCGGGTATTATTGAACTCTTATCTCGGACTATGGCAAAAGAATATGCAGAATAAATAATTTATTAATTATCGCCATTTCGGCATGAAGAACAACTAGTTAAGCTCAGAAGTCCAACCTACAAACTATGAGTTGTCATGTCTATTTTTCCTTTATGCTCCAATCACGTTTGTATGTTTCATCTCTCAATTTCTGTCCGTTGAACATCTTAAAATAGGCTTGTCTTATGCTATTTTGTCTTTCAAGCTCTGCTTGTATCCACAAGTTCTCAAACATTGAATAATCAGTGAATACCGTGGATTCGCTATTAGAGTACGTCGCCAAACCAGTTGCTTCTGAGAAATTATCTTTGCTGTCATCATTGACCTCTATCGTTAGAGAAAACGATTGGTCAACTATGAATGTAGTAATTTTGCTTCTTAGAGGTTGACGGATAAAATTCACACTGATAAGGTCATGTTTTTTCTTGATCATGTGTTTGGGGATGTCCTTCATTGTTTCATCATCGATTTTAATTAAAACTCTAACGTTGATTCCTCGACTTCTTGCAGCTCCAAGCAAGTCAATTACTCCATCGGCTTCTGCCCTATAGAAAGAATTCATAGTTGCAAAAAGCGCTTGTATGTCAAATCCCGCAGTTTTGATACGTTCTCTTGCAAGTTGGAGTATGGAAGTTGGATCTTGTATAGTCTTGATATATTCTCTTTGAATTCCATGCTGCAGTTCTTTGATCTTGTCCCGTGCAGGTATAGCATGATTCAGGAGATTCTCAAACAAATTCTGTTGCAGTTTCACAAAAGTCGGATTTTTAGAAAAGAGATGTCTACCTTGTCCTGCCATTTTATGATCAGGGCTTTCGATGTCATAGATGTACGTGGTCCCGTCAATTATGCAAAAATTTCCGCCTGTTCCATCAGTGTGGTATACTGATACTCTTCTTGCCAACTCGCTGGCTAACTCTATATTTTCTAAACTGATTATCGTAACAAGCCTCACTAAGATCTTCTTTTCCTTATTCGCTGTTCTAAGAAATTCAAATAATGAATTTGAGAGCGTTGATTCAGATTTTGAAAGTTGGCTTAAATAGCAATCTATAGTTGTTGTAGCATTCAGAAGATAATTAGAACTTTTGGAGGTTCTTGCTGATTTCCTATTAAATGTTAACTGGAAATCATCGAAGCCCTTCATTATCGTGTCTCAATTTAGTAATATGATCCATGAATATAAAAACAAACACTGGATGAAATATAACGTCAGAAAATGGAGTTCACCTTAAATTTGGGGAGATTACTCTTATATATCTGTGGCAGAAATTCTTTCATAAATGCCTGTTTTCTTAGATGTACATAAACTTCCCTTTAGCGAAGAAAATTTGAAGGAGTTATGCGCATCCCCCACGGATGAATTTGGCGTTAGACATGTTAACCTCCTATATAATAAAGATACAAAAATTTGCTTTTGTCTACTCGAAGGGCCTGATATTGACGCAATAGAGAAACATCATGCAAAGGTAAACATAAAATGTGAATGGATAACGGAGGTTTCGCTTGCACAAACCTTCCAACCTTCTGCTTGAATTTTGAAGCAAGAATCAACAGAGTTAGCGGCCCGCTTATTGCCGCCATTTGTGAATGAAAGTTCAAGATATACCTGGTAAAACACTCTAACAGCAGCACCAACATATTAACGACAGTTGCTTCTTCTAAATAGGACTAGGTGATCTGTATCAGAGAGCAGGCTCGCATCACTAGAGCAACTTGGATTGAACCTATCGCCTAAAGCATTCGTCGAGAGGTATTTTGGGGAAGTGTCCGTGGGCTATATTCTATTATAAATTGGACGGATGACAAAAGTCTTGTTCCCCCCTCAAAAGTATATTTTTCAATCCTAGAATTCATGTCAATCAATCAGCATCAGTGGGTGCTAGTTAGAGTTCCTCATATGTCTTCCTTCTTCTGTCCAGCTATGTGTTTGGTATATGCACATATTGATAATAATAATGATAATAAACTCTGCAGGCCGTAAACATATGTTTAACTGCAAATAGCGATTTAGATTAATATCAATAGATGCTATTATAGTGTGTTGATTTGCAACAATGGACAGCAATACAAAAAGCTTTGTGCTTGAAACATTAGTTTGGATGGGTATTTACTTTGGGATAGCATTTGTGGCATCTAGATTTTTACCCTTTCCTTATTCTCTCATAGTGATAGTTGCTGCTATCATAGCACTTGGAATCTATAGGAAAAGAAGACAATTGCGAAAGGCAGGTCAAGCTTCTTCTCAGAGTTCTTCTTACTTTGGCAATATCTTTGGCTCTCAAAGAGGCGTAAATTACTATTGCATCAACTGCGGAACGAAACATGATCAAGTGTCGTGTCCAAATTGCGGATCAAAATTGAAAAAAGCTGGATTTTGATGCGCGCGTCATTTCTCGCAGAGATCATACAGCTGTGATTGATAAGATGCCTGCATCGCTCCCTATTTATCCATGCATCCATGCACAAAATTTCAGGGCATCGTAAGTCTACAACTCTATGGGTTATGTCAGAATAAGGGAGGTAGAAATGAGCATTTCTACGAGCACTTCGTAATACCGGTCATCATCATCCTTACTGGGCATTTTTATCAGAAAGAATAGGTTGCTATTGCAATAGAAAAAATCTATGTATCTCTATCCTATTCTATCCCTCCTCGGCGTGCGTTGTTGGTTTTCCGTGCGGGTTTTCACATAGGATAGCGCAATTGCGATACCCAGGATTGAACAGATTATGGCCAAGGATAGCTCTATTGGTATTTGGTAAAATTCTGACAGGAGCATCTTGAATCCAATATAGAACAAAAGTGCAGTCAAAGCTGGCTTAAGGTAGTAGAACTTCTCCATTGAACTTGATAAGAGAAGATAAAGACTCCTAAGCCCCAATATTGCAAACACATTTGATGTTATGACAATAAAGGGATCTGATGTAATAGCTAAAACAGCTGGTATCGAATCGAGGGCAAAAATGAGATCAGTCATTTCTACAATAACAAGGGCAACCAGCAATGGCGTAGCATATAGTATAGCATTCTTACGAATCAGGAACTTATCCGTCTTTAGCTGTACATCGACTGGCATAATTTTCTTTAAGGCTCGTACAGCAATGTTTTTTTCTATTTCAATTTTCTCCTCCTTCTTTTGTAGGAACATCCTAATTGCTGTAAAAATCAAAAATGCGCCAAAGACATAAATCATCCAATGAAAGGTTTCGAGCAGTGAAACTCCGGCAATTATCAGGGGAATCCTCATGGCGATTGCACTCAGTATCCCGACGGATAGGACTTTGTGCTGGTATTGATGTGGGATCGCCAAAGAGGTAAAAATGAGCAGAAAGACAAACATGTTATCTACGCTTAGCGTCTTTTCAAGAGTATAACCTGTAATGTATTCAAGCATCTTATCATAGCCCATGCTAAAAAAGATTATGCCAGCGAATATCAAACCAAGAGAAATCCAGACAATAGTCCATACTAAGGCATCGTTGGTTGAACGGACTTTCTTTTCACGAGATATTTCTTTTTGCTTCTGTACTTTGGCAAGTATTCCCCTTATTTTGCCTATGAAGCCTAGATCGATAGCCAAAGCAATGCCCACAAACAAGCTAAAAAGTGTCCACATTAGGACCTGTTGGATATTTTGTGCACCGAATATACTTTCATCTAGCAATGTTTATTGCAGCTCCGCCTGCCAAAACACACACATGTAAACTATGTTAGATACATATATACGCACTCCAGTCATGTCGCTAAGCAAGGAATTTCTGCTCCAATTCTACCTTCAATGACTTTGACCCTGCCATTCTGTCTGCGTAGGTTCCAACGTAGGTTGATAATAACAAGGATCGAAAACCAGCGATGGCCATTTTAATCAGTCATATGGCTACGCTCAAGCGGAAGATGGATTTGTCCATTGCAAAAGTTTGGGTGAGAAAGAAAGGAAATGTCGAGGATAACAACTTCAAGTAAATCTTATTAGATGCAAATACTCTTTGTTAACATGAAATGAAGCCTCAGGAAGTCTCACTAAGAGTTCTTGCCGCTTACGCACGAGATGTAGGCCGCGGAGCAGTACGCATAGATGGCCGTTCTATGGATATCCTAGGCGTTGCTGATGGCGACGTAGTTGAAATTATCGGCAAGAAGGGTGGAACGGATGCAAGATGTTATCGACTCTTGCCCTCCGATGAAGACCAAGGCATTGCAAGGATTGACCCTGCGTTGAGGAAGATGATAGGCATTGCCATTGATCATACGGTCACGATAAGAAAGATAGCAGATATTGATGTATCAGCGGAGACGCCTGCTATGGTTGAAAAGGAGGAGGAGGAGGCGGAAAGATCACTGTCCTCGAGCCCAGAACCCACTGGGGAAGCTGGACCTGGAACTCAAGATGCAACAACAGCAGCCCCTGCTGCGGCCATCCCTTCCACTGCAGCAGTCTTTGTTCTGTCAGGTTCATGCATAGACTTTGAAAAAGAGAGACCCAAAATAATCCACTTCATAACCTCGTTAGAATCTGCAGCTCGCATTCAGAGCAAATGCAAATGTTACTCTGATGGCAAGAAAGCGCTGGGATGGGACTTCTTTCTGCTTGAGCTGGATGAAACTTTTGTAGATAAGCTAAGGGAGCTTTATCCAGATATTCAAAAGCAAGAGGCAGGCAGCGTGGAGGAGCGGTTCGCACTTTGGGTGAACAAGCAGCTAAAGAAGATGTTCAAGACAGATTATCATCTAAAATTGAGTGATGTTCCTCAGGAAAAGACCAGTGGATTCAGGTTGAATCCAGAACACTTCAGAGATGATTCGAATCTAGAAGACCTGCGATGACGGTTAAAGAGTGATTGGTATTAGTGAGACATGAAATATGTTGGAGGAAAGGGCATACTCGGTGAAATTATATCACTAAATTTCACTAACACGGAGGGTATAACCGACTGGATTTTGTTCATCGCTGGCTTTTGATGCTTGCAATTGCTACAGGCCTGTTTGCGATTTCGCTACTGCTTCTACGAATTAATATCCGGACACTCCTCATCCTTCTGGGAATCGGGTTACCTCTCGTTACACTATGGCTTTACATAGATGCAAAATATTTCAGCACGAAAAGAAGTGTTAATTCATCGCGCCAAGTATGTGCTTGTCCTATTTGCAAGCACCAGCATATAAGTATGTGTTATGAAAATAACTGTTCATGCTGCCTAATTACAAAAGAAGAAAAAGTGATAGGGCATTCGACCAGTACTTTGCAGTAGGTCAGAGTAAAACGGAGTACAAAAAATTGGACCTACTCCTGGATTTGCCATAGTTACTCTTGTGTTTTATCTGGCAGCCTGTGTAGAGTTTCCTGCGGCAGTTGTTGTTGATGGCGTTGTTGCAGAGGCATTAGTGGAACCTTCTGCATCTGACGATCCTGCTTGCTGGACAGCACCTTCCCTTCCTGATGGGATCTCTATGAACGGCGTAGCTCCTTCACCCCCGCCTGTGACAAGAGGCAATACGCCATCCCATCTTTGGGTTTTGAGCCATTCTAAATAGCGCGGGTTTTCCCTCAACTGTGCCTCAACTATTTGTATCGCCTCGGCCTCTCCTTGAGCCTGCAATACAGCCGCCTGCCTTACTCCTTCTGCTCGGGCAATATTGGCTTGCTGCTCTCCGATAGCTCTTGCTTCTGCTTGCTGTGCCTCTATCTCGATTCTCCTAAGGTCATTGTTTGCCTGTAAGGCTCTCTGTTCAGCTTCTACTTTCGCTTCAACCGCTCTTCTGAACTGCTCTGTGAACTGGAATTCTGTAATTGATAATGCTTCTACTACGATGTTATAAGGAGCTAACCGAGACTTTATGTTCGCTTCAATTTCGCTCTTTACAGTCTCTCTATTTGTAATCAGATTCTCTGCGTTAAACCTAGCCGATATTTGCTTTACGGACTCCTGTATTGCTGGAGCAATGACCCTACTGGCATAATCAAACCCGATCTGCTGGTATAGGATTTGAGCAGTAGCTGGGTCTACATGATAGTTTAGTGCGACCTGGGTACTCACATCTTGCAAGTCGTTCGACGCAGAAGCTGCATTTTCAGTTATTCTCTGAGTTCTAACCTCTATTGGGATTACATTATCTCTAAATGGGACTACAAAGTGAATGCCTTCGCTTAGAGAGGCAGAAGTGTCAACAGCTCCAAAGTGTAGTAGAACTCCCCTATTACCAGCTTCAACTATTTTAATGCTAGCGGAAAGCACTACTATGAGCAGAATGAAACCTATGATGACCGGTACTATGATTCTAACTGAGGATCTCGATATCAATCCTCCTCCTCCTTCTCCTCTGTAGTCTTCAAGTGGTTCCCCTTCACGGGTCGTTCTTTGATAGCGTCCAGGGCCTCTTCTGAAAGCAGGTCCTCTAAATCTTTTATATACAAAATAGCCTATGATTCCAATGATTATCACAGCGACAGCAATCGTGATTATGGTGCCGAATTCCACCCCTTGGAAAAGCAGCGAGCTGAACGGCGCTACCATTGTTCAGCGATTCTCCATTTGTGAAATCGCAAACTTGTATAGATTATTTTTATGATTTGCACGTACAAAATTTATGCAGTATGACAATATGAAGTTTTATCTGCCTGACCTTCTAGTGCTTAGATTTGACTTAGAAGAATGTCACATGAGATCTTGAATTATGCAAAAATCGTCGCAATGAACGAGCGGACATACATCTTAAGTCGCACTGCAAGAGTCTATTGCATCATCGATACGCCTTTCTTCATTCCATGGAATTGGTTTACTTATTTCCCTACGGCCTCTGTATATCCAATTCAAATAGCAATACTTAAAGAAGTAGGAGGTAAAGTTCAAGGTTGTGAATAATGAAGAGACAGAGACATTAGATTGGTCTGTTTGGCTTGATTTTGATAGAGACAATGTTACAAATATTGCAGAATCGGAAGGAGTTTACAAGATACATGCAGGCATGAAGATTTTATTTATCGGGAGTGGTTCTAACCTTAGAGAATCCATACTTGGATGCTTGTCAGATCCTTGCCTAAGCAACGCAAGGAGATTTAGCTATGCGATCACTGAATCTGCATATAAAGTCAAGGAACAACTTCTCATGGAGTATCGAAATAAGCATGATGGCAGGCTGCCTTCCTGTATGGAAAAATAACATTGCGATTTTGGAAATTAATATTAATTAGTAGAATAATCCTCTTAGTAGATTCCTGTTATTAATAATTGACTCCGTTATTGTTTTGAAAAACTCTCGTTTCTTTCTTCTTATTCATTACTTTCTTGTTGTATTGTATTGTTCTGATATCTCGAAGAGTTATCTAAAATAATAGAATGGTGTAGAAAAGAGACAATTCAAGCTAGCCATGGCTCATTGATATTTTATTTTAATAGCTTTATCGGAGCGATTACGAATACTGCGGTTATAGCAGCGGAGAATATCCAGGCCAGATCATAGCTACCCTCTTCTACTACATATGAAAAGGCAATCGGGGTCCACAATATCCCAATTAGGGATAATCCATTTACCCAAGCGACTTTTAGTGTATCAAAATAAGAAGGATCCTCGAAAAAATGCTGTTTTCTCTCACTGAAATTCCGCCTATCGGTCTGAGGATGTGGAAATGTTGTTGGAGTTTTTCCATCATGTACAGTACTATCGATCAAGACTGTTCTAGCTTTTTCATAAACTACGGTGAAGGCACCTCCGGAAAAAAATCCTGTAAGTATGACGGACGTAATGATCACGAATAGACTATCAATGGACAGTCCAGCTATAGCCATACTCGTCCCTATTCCACAGATAATCAATAGTCTTCTCGTGTCTCTTGCTTTGTCATAAAACCGCCCAATCAATGGAGCTGAAATAATGGCAAAGATCAAAGGTAGGCTTGCAATAATTCCAACAAGCTGTACTGAAAAACCAAGGTTTCCTAGATATATCACAAGAAATGTTAGCTCTACTGCCCAAGCTGCTTGAATGCCAATGAGAATAAGGCCAAGACAGACTAAGGTACGGTTTGACAGTACTCTTAAAGCATCAAAAATTTTGAATTCTTGTTTTTTCCTTGTTGGTTGATAACTTTTATCGTCAATCCTAGAGTCATCGTCGACAGTTATTTTGCTTCTCGGAATAGTCATAATCATCAACAAGGCAGTACCAAGACCCAATACTCCACTCAGGATAATGCTAGACCTCCACCCAATCATTTGCGCAATATTTATCCATACAAATATGCCGATAATTCCGCCCATTGAATGAGCCGAATTCATAAGACCTATGGAGAAACCGGGGAATCCCCTTTTTCCATGCCTTGCAATAAGGACTACGGCTGAGCTAAAGAAAAAGGCCATTCCAAACCCCACTACGAAGCGTAACCAGACTAGTTGTGACGACGAGAACACTAATCCACAAAGAAGAGCAGCCGCTGAAGTAATTATTATTCCTACAATAGCAGAAATTCGAGGATCGAACCTAGAAGCAAATATCCCTGCTGGAATCTGAAATAGGCCCACTCCGATGAAAAATGCTGCAGACATGGAACCAAGCAGAGAAACATCTTTCTCAAACTCTAATGCAATGAGTGGGAATATGGCTGATATATTGAACCAATTTATTCCATATACTATTCTGGCAACAATCAACGAAAGTGATGCTTCGGCATCTGAACTCAACATTCCCTTATTTTTATTCTTTTTTCTCATATTCTATACAGCACCAAACTCTTAGTCTATCTTATCTTTGCACACCGTGTTTTTCAATTAACAATACTGATGATAAAGCTTCTACATGCATCATGTTATGGAAAGGACATAGTAAGGTTTTCTCTTTAGCCTCATAATTCCAATCTTGGTCTTAGTAGTATTTTACTAGTGAAAGGATAATTTTCGTTCTATTTTGCTATCAAGTTGTACAATAGCAGTGTTATTTTTCTAGCATTCTATCCATGTCTATGTTAAAGAATGTCTTGAGAATTCCAATGTATGTCTGGACTGGTGGTGGAACTTCATCTTCGCATGCAACGTTCATGTTCCAAGCGTTTATCCATATTACCATGCTCTGTAATATATTGACAAACCGCCTGTAGGCGGGAGCGGTTACTTCAAGTGCATCAATGTATCTTTCTGCAAGGAGCCATGAAGCAGTAAAGTCAATACAATCTGTTCCATATATTGACCTTATCTGTTGCTGCAAAGTCTTTGCTTGCTTGAACGGTTTTTTGTTAATCAGAAATGGAAACTCGACTTTGTCTGGAATTGTCCTGCCAAGTGGGGCCCATATAGTTATTACCCTCGCACCATCCCTCAGCTCTTTCCTGAATCTTCTTGTCATAGCATCCACAATGTCTGGCTCATTGAACCAGAATAACAAAACTGTTGCCTCAGAAATATCGACTTTGCGTACATCTGCATCCACAATGTGAACATTTGTCACACCACCAATTTTCCTTCTAGCTATATCAGATATTGATCTGTCAACTTCCACGCCTACAGATTTTTTGACACCAAATTCTTTGGCTGCAATGGCCACAGCGTTGCCCTCTCCACAACCAAGGTGGTAGAATACATCGCTCTTTTTTAATTTGGCAAATTTGAATATCTTGCGGACTACATTATCGGTGAGAGAAACTGTCTCGCCCTTAATTACGGGTGGGGGTAGTGATGATAAGAAATCCCCTAATTCCAAGCATGTGTCACTTTATTCTTTCTCTTTACTCTCTCTAATAAAAAGTAAAGTTAACCGCTTTAGATTTTCGACTATCTACTGAAACGATATGACCCATTTAGAAGTATGATTAGTAGGACCGAAACGGAGCCGAATTATCCTCATAATCGGAGTGTTTGTAGGTTCAATCAGTGTAGACGGATCGTTATAAATAAAGTCAGTCTAGGTATCATTATCAGCGAGTATTTCTTGGTTAAATTACAGGTACGCTATCCGTCATTTAACCCTGCGAGTCGTAATATGACTACTGTGCAACTATAATGGCTCGATACGAGCTACTAAAGGCTGCCAAATAGAAGCCAATTCACATAGATAAAAATGAGATGTAAGTTATACCTCTACGTACATTGTACCATTTTCAATTGTCACCTTGTAGTGGCCAAGTCCTCGCAACTTTTGTGGAAACCAGAGCAAATTGCCAGTGGTGACATCCCATTTAGCACGGTGCCAAGGACAAACCAGTTCCTTTTCATTCAGCTCTCCTTCATGAAGCTCCGCTCCAGCGTGAGTGCAGGTGTTGTCTATAGCGTAAAACTGACCCCTCACGTTCGCTATTAGTATTTCCTTGCCTCCTGCTGTGAGATGCGACATCTTGCCTTCTCCAATGTCTGAAGCCTTACCAACCAATACCTTTGCCATATGCAGAAACTGAAAATATGCCACTATTTTAATATCACTGGCCAGATCAGTGAGGAAAATCTCTGAAGTGATAAATTTTAGTCGAATGATTATATCACTTGCGGTTAGGTGCAGTACTATAAGTGGCGCCTTGGATCGGCTATAGTCGAGATTCCCTACAACATGTCACAACTTGACGCTGACGCATTAGATACTGCTTTTTTCGACTTTCAATAGTGTTCTATGATCTCTCAGCTTTTTTCTTTTGCAAGAGGGTGGACGGGAGTAAATCGAAGATGGAGCCCGCAGCAAACACAGTGGCTATTGTTGCATTTAAAGTACACCTCACATCTACGGCAGTATCTTAACCCCTTCTGATAGGGGTTTTGTACCCTACCTCCATCTGGGACTAGTCTAACGCAAAGGTTTTTGCATGTCAATATTCTTGAAGTCACAAAAGGCAGCTTATAACTGGGCAGGCACTGTGGGGAGAGGGAGGGTAAGAAAAGATAGAATGTAATGTACACCAAATATATTCCCTGTGTCATCTGGAAAGAGTAGCAATGGCTGTTACATTCCTTGTAGCTTTTGCATCAGCAGGAATCTTTAGCGGAATAGTTAACGCAATAAGTACCCTGATAGGAGAGTATGGCTACCCCGCAGTATTTGCGGCAGCTTTTCTTGAAGTGATCTTTCCCCCTATTCCAAGCGAAGTGATTTTTCCACTTGTAGGTTTTATAGCCCAGAATAGAGGACTTGGACTTGAAAATACAATTGGCATGGCGACTGTGGGTGCACTTGGATCTACTGTAGGGGCAGTACTAATCTTTTTTGTATCAGCTAGGATCGGAAGGACTGCAATCATGCGCTTTGGCAAACGAGTTAGAATAAGCGAGCAAGAGATCGAGAAGTCTGAGAGATGGTTTGAAAGATATGGCTCAGTTGCAGTATTTACAGCGAGGATGATTCCGGGTATCCGTGAAATAATATCAATACCCGCCGGGATAAGCCGTATGAATATTGCAAAATTTGTTGGCTATACATTTGCCGGCTCGCTTGTATGGTGTATTATCTTGACGCTTGTAGGATATTATCTGGGAGAAGCGTGGAGGAACTTTTCAGATCAGTTATCGTCCGCATTTACTATCATCACCCTTATACTTATCGCAGCAGCAGCAATCGCAGTAGCTGGATTCTGGTATAGTAGGCGCAGAAGGGCGTCAGCAAAGCAATAACTACAATGTTGCTTTCATCAGAAGACAGAGTAGAGCCTTTTGCGTATGCAATCTATTTTCTGCTTCCTGCCATACAACTGACCACTTGCCATCAATAACTTCGGCAGTCACTTCCATACCGCGCTTCGCCGGCAGACAATGCATAAATATTACATCGCTTTTTGCAAGCTTCATAGTATCAATATTCACTTGATACTTTGGCAGAAAAATAGACTCCCTAGTAGTACGCTCATCTTCCTTACCGATTGAGATGAAAGTGTCTGTCGCTATAATGTCTGCGTCTTTCACTGCAGAAGCTGAATCTTCTGTTATCTCGATATCTGCACCAGTTTTTTTCCCTTCAGCCTTAGCAAGCGTCACAATATCTTTTAGTGGTTCGTATCCCTTTGGGCACCCAACAGTCATGTTTATGCCAGTCTTGGCGCAACCAAGCATAAGGTCATTGCATACGTTATCCCCATCCCCAAGCCAAGCGAGTTGTAATCCCTTCAATTTTTTCTTCTGCTCCTGTATTGTCATGAGGTCAGCTAGAACCTGGCATGGGTGAAAGGAGTCTGAAAGGCCATTTATGACTGGCACCGAAGCATATGCCGCCAGTTTCTGAAGATCATTGTGGTTGTAGACTCGTGCCATTATGCAATCCAAGTATAGTGAAAGCGTTTTGGCAGTATCTTCGATAGTTTCTCCTCGAGATAGTTGGATATCATTTGCGCCAAGGTAAACTACGCCTCCGCCTAACTGAACCATGCCAACTTCAAAACTCACTCTGGTCCGAGTCGATGGCTTTTGAAAGATCATGCCAAGTATCTTCCCCCGTAATAGAGGCTGAGCCTTGCCCCTCTTCTTTTCGCGCTTGAGCTTGGACGCAAGCATCAGGACGGTACCGATCTCTTTTGTGTTCAGGTCTGAGATGCTTAAGATATCCTTTTTACTTAAGGAGATCTTCAATGTCTTCATCCGTTAGATAGACTACCTTTTCTTCTCCTTCTTTCTGTTTTGTATCATTATCTTCTTGGAGGTTACTTTCATGGTCTCTGATCTGTCTCTGATCTTGCTTTACCTTCGCCGTTTCTTCCTCCTTTTCATCTTCTACCAGTTTTTCTTCCAGCTCGTGCTTTTCCTCCTTCTTATTGCTCTCTTTCTTGTCACGGTCGTCCTCAGTCCTTTTCTTTCCAAAGAATCCAAACCTCCTCTTTTTTTCCTTTGGTTGTTCCACTTTAACCTGTGATGTCTCAGGTTGATGCAAAATAGGTTTGGGCTCAAGTTCCTTTATCTGTCGCTCCTCCTCCTCACGGAGGCCACGTTCGTCTATAGAGCCCAATGATTCTGCGGAACGCTTGGATAGCAGTATTACGTCTTTTTCTTCTTCCGTGATGGTTTGTATATTGTCTGATCCAGCTAATTGTCGTGTTGATTCAGGTGTATTTTGTATAAAGAGGGATTTTTCGATACTTGCACCTGTCTGCACCCCACTCTCAAACAATGAACTGATGAATTTGTTTGAGTCAAAAGGGATAATATCGTCATAACCCTGCCCTACACCAATGTATACGATGGGTCTTGAAGTAATGTGTGCGATTGAAATTGCAGAGCCTCCCTTGGCATCTGCATCTACCTTGGTTAAGATAGCACCATCAAAATTGGTATATTGAAAAAATTCCCTCGCCTGGTTTATTGTATCATTGCCTGCAAGCGCATCGCCAATGAACAATTTTACATCAGGCTTAACCACTCTCACTATCTTGCCCATTTCATCCATCAAGTTCTTTGAGGTCTGCATTCGACCAGCAGTGTCCAACAGAACTATGTCGATATGGTTCTTTTTTGCGTGATCATATGCATCGCGGCCTACTGACGATGGGTCAGCTCCATATCTCTGTTTGACTATCTTAAGAGATAGCCTACTTGCATGCTGTTCGAGCTGTTCGATAGCGCCTGCTCTATGCGTGTCACCTGCTGCCACTACTACTGAAAATCCAGCCCTTCGTAGGAGGTTTGCTATCTTTGCTACAGTGGTTGTTTTGCCCGTTCCGTTAATGCCCAGGAAAACAACTACAAAAGGTCCCCCCCTACCATCCTTTTTCAACTTTATTCTTTCAATTAAATCAAACCTATCAGTTCGTGCAAAAATCTCAGCTAATGCAGTTTGCAATTTTGACTGGACTATCTCAGCTGCTTCCTGCTCTTTTTCCAACTTTAGTCCAAGGAGCTCTTTTTTTAGTTTCACGGACAGGTCGTCAACTACTTCCTGGGCTACATCACTTTCAAGAAGTGCAATCTGGAGATCAAGGAGTATATCATCTAGAACTCTTTCAGTAAGCTCTTTTTGAGCTACGCCCCTGGCAGCTCTTGAAAAAGCCTTCTTTAGTTTGTCAAACATGATTTTTTTCAACCAGAACAGACATTAGCCTTGCTGCTGTGCAGCCTGAACCATCTGGTTTATCTGCGCCTGGAGCTGGTTAATACGCATCGCTATTTCCTGCCTCTGAGCTTCAAGTTGCCTTGCTGCTACTTCATACTCTTTTATCCTAGTTTCTACGTAGTTGAGAGCGTCCTCTCTGCTCTTCTCAATAGCTACACCAGCATCCAAGTTAATGAGCAACTTCTTCATAGGAGGAACCACGGTCTTAACATAAACTCCGATGCCTATAGGCATCAGTGACTCGACGTCAGATTCAGAGGTGATGGTTTGAATCGTGTTTGAAGCAAGATGCGCCTCTTCCATTAACTTGCTTAGTGTCACCTGTCGGGTCATGATGTCATTCATATATGCTTCAAGAATTCTTGATTGCTGAACTAACTCATTAATTCTCTGCTCTATTGCTGCCAATTCCTGCTGTCTAGATTGATCGCTAGCTGCACTCATTAGATTCACTCACCTTGATAGATTTTTAAAGCTTTAGATCTGCGAAACCTTTAGCATATCGCTCATTTTAACTTTCATGCCGTATCGCTCTTCTTCTCCTTTCATATGACTGTATAACTTGAGCATATCCATGCCATGCTTTATCATGTTGAACTTGCCTGTTATCTTTAGGTCGATGAACCTGAAGACAAGAGAATATATCTTAAACTTTTCCAAGACTGCCTTCCGATACTGTGGGATATCATGGAGATTCTCCACAAGGAGTTCAGCGCACCAAGTTGACGGAATTATGCCCTCGCCCAACAGAGGATAAACCGTCCCTATCGATTCACCTGCACCTATTGATTTGCGACCATCAGTAAATGGCTCGCAGTTTTCAGGAGGGGTCAATCTGACGGGCCTTCCTACCTTTTTTATTATATCACAGTCATACTTGTTCAAAAATTCATTTACAAAAGAATTGCGGGTTTTAAGGAAATCGCCTGCTCCTATATGAGCTTGACCATTACCAAGAGGAAAATACCAAAAGTAACCGGTCATAGACGGAAATGCTTGCAGATAAAAGTCATCGAAAGGTTCCTTACCTCGAGGGTAGCGGACTTTGTACTGCACGCAAGGGATCCAAGTCTCGTTTTCAATCCTCGGCAGATAATTACGATGAAATCCGGTTGAGTCGATAATGAGATCGAAGTCAGATTCGAGTTCCTCCTTCCTCGGTGCTCTTCCAAAC
>Ga0075420_100001265_pt1 | contig 21343 bp, 20 predicted proteins | sample SoiMetdeltSBSDD4_FD_75296 | JGI IMG/M metagenome (GOLD analysis project Ga0075420, IMG submission 75296) | Bulk soil microbial communities from a Populus tree surrounding site in Tennessee, USA - Soil MetaG P. deltoides SBSDD4 | ecosystem: Environmental > Terrestrial > Soil > Tree plantation... | reverse complement strand
CACCGCTCCCGCTACGCCGCCTCCCGCTCCACCCGCCCCGAATGGCTACCCACCGTTACGGCCATCCCATCACTATCAGTTGCTATCTGAATACCCCATCCAACCAAGCGCGAAGAGCCGGTAAAGGAGGCGCCCGACACCGGTCGCATCTCACCATTGCGGAACATGGAAACCCCGTCGCGGTCCGACGGAGATGACCCACCGTCGGTAGGCCAACCGTAAGGGAGGCGGAACTCCGGGCGGGACAGGACGGCCAAGAAGCGAATGGCGGCGGTCGAAAGGCAACAGGAAAGTGATGGCATGAGACCGGTCCCTCCGGCACGGTCGCTGTCATATAACTGGCCGCATACCAGGCCTGGTGCCTGGACCCGAAAGGGAGCTGACGTGAGCCGGGTGGCCCTTTGAGGAACTACTGTCAAGGAAACGCTGGAACCGTATGGGGAAGTTAGGCGCTATGTCACAGGACGCCACGGTCGTGATGGCCGATCTGGCGGCGCTCGGGATGGGCGGTGACCCAGTGAACGGACCAGAGGATCTGACTGAATGGGAGGCCATCAACTGGGCTGACCAGGAGGAACAGATACAGCGACTACGGCAGAGAGTCTTCAAGGCGGCGCAGGCAGCGGACCGTAAGAAGGTCCGCAACCTACAGAAGCTGATGTTGCGTAGCCGAGCGAACACACTGGTCAGTGTGCGTCGGGTAACCCAACGCAACACGGGCCGCCACACCGCGGGCATCGACGGTCAGGTCGCCCTGACCCCCGAAGCCCGCCTGGACCTGGCCAACCTCCTGCACCACGTAGGACCAGGCCAGGCACTACCGGTGCGGCGGGTGTACATCGTGCGCCGTGTGGCGCTTCGTTGTATCCCTTGTGCAGCAGGGAGGAACTCGGAGGGAGGTTCCTGGGTCTGATGGCTTACCCGAAGCCGAAAGGCGGACGGGACAGGAGCATGCCATTGAAGCCGTGGCCCGGTGAAGGCATCGAACGGGAGCACGGTGAGACCCGCGTGATACGGCAAAGGCTGGATTGCTTGAAGTCTAATCTCCGCTCGGTGAATACGCGCACCCACCGGAAGGATGTCTGAAACCGGTGTCACGTCGTGTGCTGGCATGGAATGTAGGTCGGCGCAACCTCCGCGGCGTGAGCGATGCCCGGGGAGGGCATCCAAGGAGATGAGTGGGCTGCCTACCTCACGCTCGGACGTACAACGAAGACGTACCACGGGATCGCCTACAGGGCGCGAGCCCCAAGGTGACGGAGAGCCAGTGGTAGTCGTGGGAGTGACGCCCCACCAGGGAGCCCGGGAAAGCCGGGCACAGGGCGACGTGGCTCAGGTGACCAGGACGGTCAGGAGGTATTGGACGGCGGCGTGGCTGGCCCGCTTCAAGGCCCTCTACGCCGCGCACGAACAGCTGATGACCGCCTGGGAGCAGGCCGCCGCGCCCGCGCCCGCCCAGGCCACCACGACCACGACCCGGCTGCAGGATGCCTACGACGCCTGGGACACCGCGCTGGAGGCCATCGACGCCGAACGCCGCACCCAGATGAAAAGCCCCGGCCTGCAACAACCGGCCAAGAAGGCCCTGGCCACCCTGGAGCGGGAATGGGACGGCCTGGTCCGCCACCGCGACTACCCGATGATCAGCCTGGACAACAATGCCGCGGAAAGGGCGCTGCGCCGCCCCGTGGTGACCCGCAAGAACGCCTACGGCTCCCGTACCGACGACGCCGCCCGCCTGGCGGCCACGGTCTGGACCGTCACCGCCACCGCCGAGATGGCCGGCCTGAACCCGCTGACCTACCTCACCGCCTACCTCGACGCCTGCGGCCGCAACGGCAGCAAACCCCTCACCGGCCCGGACCTGCAACGATTCCTGCCCTGGAACGCATCCCCCGCCGACCTACGGACCTGGGCACAACCACCCCCGCCCGGCTGAGACCGATCCGCCATCCCATCACGGCGCCGCCACCACAACCGGCCACGCCGAATATCGGCATGCCCACCCACCAGACTTGGGAATACTTACGTCGAGAGTCGGGCTGGTGGGTAATGCGAACGGATCTCCCGGCGCCGCAGGTAGTGCCATTTCATCGGGTGGATCTGGGACTGCAGCTTCCGCGATTTCGCTCGCTGTCGCGACATCGCTCGCGAACTCTGCCTCGACGCCTGGGGCCATGACGCGAGTCATGCGTCCGAACAGCCCGGCGAGTTCCCGGCGAAAGCAGAAGGATCGCAACGAGCACCACCGCAGGCCATGCAAGACCAGTAACGACCGTGACAGCCGCCTCAAGCCAGGTCACATCCCGATAATACGACGGTTGGCTGGTTGGATGGCTCGGCGGAAGGCTGGCGCGGCTGCTGGAGGTTAGCCCGACGGAACAAATGCGCTGAGGGTTGCCCTAGCAGTTCTGTGGGGCAGGGCCCCACCCGTATGGGTGATCAATGGGTGATCCGTGGTTCTGGCACTAGGCGACAGGGTGCGGCACAACTTGATCGTGGCCGCGCCGACGATGAGGAGCAAAAGCGGATCGGGTCAGCCTGCCACTTCAGTGCCTGCGTGAGTTGCGGTTTGTGGTTCGGCGCGCTTCATTCAGTATCGTTATTGGTTGCGAGCGTGGCCGTAACCGCCTCGAATCGGCGAGTGGCGGCCCACAACGCGAGAAGCCTATCCATGTTTCCAGCAGTCATCTGGTCCACCAGGGCGCGATGGCGGCGAGGTGCGCGCGAACGACCTCGGTGAAGGTGCTTTCCAGCGGCGTCAGCGTCGAGAGGTCGATGACGGTTGGCGGGAGGTTCATCGCCGGGTCGTCGGTGATCGGCTCTGCCGCCCATGCCTCGCGCATGGCGCCTCCGGCGACCTGCCGTAGCTCGCGGACGAGTGCGGCGTAGGCGTCGCCCACGGTGCTGGACTCGGCTGCGGTCCACGCGATGTAGTAGCTCAGCCGACCCTGGATCTCCCGGGTGACTTCCGAGAGCCGGATGCGCTCGGCTGCGGGCTCGTCGTGGCGGCGGCGGCGGATCGCATAGGGCATCTCCTTATAGGCCGCGTACGCCTGGAACGCGCCAGCGAACAGATCACGTTGTCTGGCGCGTTCTTCTTCCCGGCTCTTGCGTCGAGCGGTCCACACGGTGATGCAGGCCATTACCGTGGCGGTGAGGATCGCCGCGAAAACCGCCCCGGAGACCAACGCGGTCGCCGCCAGGTCAGGACTTCCACTCACGTTCGCGTCCGGAGACGGTGTTGCGGTGCCGCTTGTCGCGACGACGGTCGGGATGCTCGATGATGGGATCGTCGGCATACCGCTGGCGGGCGTCGGCGCGGGACCTGTCAGTACCGTAGGAGAGGGCGACGGAGTGGGGCTCACATGTTCTCCTGAGCGTGCAGGGCAGGGTGGGGCGCTTCGTCGCCGACCCATTCGCCGGTGCGCCTCCACCATTCTTCCTGCACCAGGTGCGCGACGACGTGACCGAGGAGCGATGCCGCACCGTCGCGGCGCAACCATCGGCGATCCGGTCCGTCGTACGGCCACCACATGCAAAGCTCCCCGCCGTCGTAGCGGTGCGGCGAGTCGGTAGGCCCGTCGACAAACACCCTGGGCACCTCTGGAGACCCAGGGGAGAACACGATCGTCACCTGGCGGGGGTCGACGCCCGGCGGGATCACGGTGCACCGGACGGCGAACCCGCCCCGATACAGGCGTGGCGGCCGGATTACACGGACCGGTACGCCGGTACCGGCGAGTTCGGCGACAAACCGCAGCCGCCGAGCCGGCCCGGCGTACCAGGCCGGCTTCCTCCAGGGCGTACGGGTCACCGCGGCGACCGGCCACCGTACGCGCGAGTCGGCACGACCAGCGCGGCGGCACCACCGAGGCCGAGCGCGGTCGTGGCCATCGGCTGACGCTGCCGTAGCAGATCCGCCGTGCCGGCCAGCGCGCCGCCGTTCGGGTCGTCGACGTACTTCCAGAACACCCGACTCAGTGCGGCCTGCACGGCCTTCTTGTCCGTGTCGTGCTCGATGGCTTCGCCGACCGCGTCGGCGGCCTTACGTAGCCGGGTCGCGACGACCGCGCGGTCGAGCAGCAGCTTCAGCGGAGCGGACACGCCGGCCGGGTCGGGCGTAGCGTACCCGCGACTGATCCGGGTAGCCGCCCGGTCGAGCACGGCGTGCAGAGCGGCCGGTACGCCCATTCCCGCAGTCACGAACTCCCACGCGAGGACGGACAGGTGGAACGACGACAACCCCGGGGTGCTGTACTGCTTGTTCCACGCCTTCAACAGCCGGGTCACGATCCGGCGGGTCTGCCGCAGCGCGGGCGGGTTGGCGTTGAACAGCGCGACGTGGCCCTCCGGGTGCGAGGGCTCCCACCGGCCCTTCTCCAGGTTCGGGATCCACAGACCGTCACCGTCGCGGCGGGTCAGCGCCACGACCAGATCGACCGTGGGGTCCTGACCGTCTACCGGCGCGTTGAACCACAGCTTCGGGCCGCGCTTGGAGGTACCGCAGCGCGCCTTCGGGTACGTCTCGCGGACGGCCGGGCCGAGTAGCGCGCACAGTTCCTCGGTGACCTCGGTCGGCGTTTCGCCCCCGCCCTCCGGGCCGAGCTTCGGGTAGCAGCGGCGGTCGAGGACCAGCCCGCCGTCGCCGTCGGTCACCGGGTGGTTCATCGTGTGGTGGGCGAGCGAGCCGCTGGCGTAGCTGTACAGCGAGCCGGGGAAGCCCTCGGAACAGTCGCGAACCAGTTGCAGCCGGACGCGGGCTTCCTTCAGTGGTACGTCGTGGGCGTCGATCTGCGCCCGGACGACAAACAGGAGTTCAGCAGTATGTCCCATATGGGTGACCCCTCATTCCGCGCTGCGTCGCGGCGCAGCGCCATAGCGGCGGCACCCGAGCGGGGGCCGGAGGACACGGTGTCCTCACCCACCCCTGACGACGCATCTCCGGATCTGTCCAAGGAGGATGAATGCCGAGGTCAGATGCACTCTCGGCAGGTCGACCCGTTGTCCGGGAACATCGACAGGCCGTACGTCAAGGTGCACCTGTGGCAGCGCCGTTCGCGGCGCAGGGTGCACGCGCAGTGCCCGGACGGGCAGCGCGGTTCGCCGCAGGTGACGCAACTGTCGGTCGTCTCGAAGGAATTCCCGCAGACCTCGCACTCGGCCCATTGCGGCTGCCGCCACGGTCTGGCCCGCCGGGGCGGGGAGAACTTTTGCCACGGCGCGTGGTGCTCCACGAGGACGGCGATCAGGTAGCCGTCGCACCAGGTGGCCTGTCCATACAGGGGGTCGCTGTCGTGCCCGGTCCGGTACCGGATCGTGGTGCTGTCGACGGTGACCGGTACACCGTCGGCGCGGTCCGGCTGCCGCAGTGCCGCCGCGACCAGGGCGGTCTGCGACTGGTCGCTGCCGCGAGCCGGTGGGTAGACGCTGCCCTTGCCGCTGGCGAACGACACCACCCCGGCGGCGTCGTAGAGCACCACCGCGCCGAAGCTGTCGAGGTGTTCAATCGCCCGGACGACGCACGCGGCCCGGGAGGCGCTGGACTTCTGGTAGAGCGCGACGATGTCGCCGGGCGTCGGCGTGCCACTGCCGAAGCAGCCGGCCACGATCGCGTCGGGCAGCAGCACCTGGGCGGCGAACAGGTCGCAGGCGTCGTCCTCGAACTGGTCCCCGTCTGCCAGAAGTACACCAGTACCGAGGTCCGGGTCGGTGTTCTGCAAGTGGTGACCGAACTCGTGCAGTCCTGTGAATTGACGACGCCGCGCTGACGCCGAGAGCGCCACGTACAAAGCCGGCGGGTGCTGGTCGTCGCTGTAGCTGCCCGCCACCGAGCAACCCCCAGCCGTGGACGGCACCTCTGGAATCAGCTGCACCTGGACGCCCGGCCAGGTCTGAAGTTCGGACAGAGCGTCAACGCGGAGCCGGTCGAGCGCGCCGGGGCGCTGCCGCTCGACCAGGTCCAGCATGGCCGTAACCTGCACTCGGACCGCGTCCGAAGTTTTATTTGTCATGCTCTGCGCCGCTTGTCTGGCCTCCGTTGGCCGCTAGCCACTGGTCGATTCGGCTGCGCCAGTTCGGCGCCGCCGCCCCGGTCTGACGGAATGCCATGGCATACGTGCCGGAGCCGGCCCTGAGCCGCGCCGCGAACTCGCTGACGTTGAACCTACGGGCGATCGATCGCCAGGCGGGCCGCCAGCGCGGCTGCTCTAGCTCGATCGCCAGCCCTATCGGGAGGCCCGCGGCCCCCAGGATCTCCTCGGCGCGGTACCCGAGCAGCCCAGCCAGGATTTCGGCCTGCTGCTCTGTCGCCGTCTGCTTGCCCTGCACGATCTTCATCACCGTCGACTGCGGCAGATCAAGGGCGGCGACGACGGTCGGTAAGCCCACCCGTGCGGTCGCGGCCTTCAGGTCCACGGCGGCCGGGGCGCGAACTGGGACTAGCGGCGCTACGACCAAGGTATCAAGATCGTCCGCGAGGCTCGCTCGGACGCTGGTGCTGCCGTCAAGAGCGTCGACTGCCGGTCGTCCACGGCGGGTCCCAGCGGGCGGCTCGCGCACCGTGCCGGCCGCCATGTCGACGCACCAGGCGGTGATCTCCGACGCATAGTTGTCGACCATTCGGCTGAGCGTCCCCGTCGGGATCGAGGTAGCGAGTCCTACCCACACGGTGACCTCGACTGGGAATCCTGTGTGACCCGCACTGATAACGAGTCCGTGGTCGTCCTCGCCGGTCGGCTCGACCGACACAGGAGCGACTCGCCAATGTCGCTCCTGCGCACCGAGTAGTAGTACCAGCCGCGACACGTTGCTCCACTCGGCGCGCCAGACCTGCCCCACTGCCGGCTCAAGCTGGTTCGGATCGCCGAACCGGTCATGCAGCCCAGCAGCGGTCAACGTTTGGGGTACCGCCATCGACGCGGCCAAGCGGCGCAGGCGGTCGGGCAGGTCGGCCGTCACGACGATCCACCTCCTCTCGTCATGAACGGGGACGCTGTACTTAGGACTGACGGCGCACCCGCCAGATTGTCCAGCACATCGGAGGTACTACCAGCGGTGCTGCCCGCGACAGATCGCCCGACATCAATTACCAAGATCAAAAGGGACATCGCGCCACCACCTCCTGGGCGACCCTCTCTGGATCGTCGTACCCGCCGGTGAACTCGCGGATCAACGCGGTCAGCTTATTGATCCGGTTGTACGCCGTGCTTCGGCCGCAGCCGAGATGCTCCTGCACCGCCTTCACGTCGATGATCAAGGGAAGCAACTGTCGTTCGGCCGAGGTGAGCTGGGCGAACACGTGGGCAGCCGCGCTCGCCACCTCAGACTCCTCCCGCCGAGATTCCAGCGCGAGATCCGGCGTGGGCTCGGCGGCGGCAACCGCCTCCGCGTCCGCGTCGATGGTCCGCGACTCCGGGTCCATGGTCGCCGGGAACCGCTGGATGATCACGACGACGAGCTGGTGCAGATCGAGGCTCTGGTGGCCGGCGGCGGCCATCACTTCCCGCAAGATCGCGGTGAGATCACCGGGGTGAGCGATCGGAGGCCGCCGAGTCGGATCGCTCCACCGCACCGCCCTGGCCGGTATCCGGTGTGCGGCTGCCACCAGGTCCTCAATCCGGCCGCCCCACGGCGTATCAGCCGTGCCTACCAGCCGCCACCGGCCCGCACCCGGCTCGCCGTCGGGCACCATCTCGAACGTCGGGTCCTCGGTGAGGTGGTCGCGCAGGCGGCGCAGCAGCGAGCCGCGATCGGTCTTGCGGACCTGATCGATCAGCCAGAAGCGCACTATCCGGTGCAGCAACCGTTTCAAGGACTCGTCATCGGTAGCCTCGCTCAAGACCGCGGTGATCGTCCGCTCCCAGCGATCCGCAACGAAGTCCTGCATGACGTCACCGACAAGATCGTCGTCGAGGCGACGGCCGACGTACAAGATCGGAAGACGTCGAAGCTGCTGCCGGACCACTGCCTCCAGCAGCTTGAGGAAGTCCTCGCCGACGTAGCCGTCGTGCAAGCCTGCCAGAACAGAAATCCTGACCTCCCGTCATCTCGCGCCATCGATCGGGCGACCGGGTTCGCCTCCCCGGCCGCCGCCCCGAACAGCAACGGTGAGGGGCCCGTCGAACGCCTTGACACATCAAACCCTGACGGACCCATAACCGTGCCGTTAACGCGCGGGCAAGGCACCTGAGCATAGAAAGATGGCGCCGACCTGGGTGCCGGCGCCATCACTGGCACGTCAGGTGATTCGGAAGGTTGTCGACACGACTAGTCGCCGATCGGCGACGCTGCGATTTTGTAGATCTGTGACGTGCCCCGGCAGGATTCGAACCTGCGCCGCTCGCTGTAGCTGCGGCAACCCGAGCCGCGGCGAAAGGCATCAAACACACTTGACAATCCAGCGGTGTCGAGGGTTCATGGAGGGGTCAGCGCATCGCCCGCGGCATGGGAGCTTTCCTCCGGGAAGGCATCGCATGACCCAAGCTGGGCCTCCGTCCAGCACCGCCGGCCGACGGCCGGCCCGACGCTCGAAGCTCGCCCGGACCTTGCCGGTCCGCCCCGATCCGGCGCGGTCCGTACAGATGACGGCCGAGCAACGTAAGCGCGCCATTGACGCCATGGCCGCACTGCTCGCCGCTATCTGGGCCGACGAGACCGACGCGGTCGACGAGCAGAGCACGCCGTGACGGCTCGCCGCCGGATCGGCTCACCCCGCTATCCGCTGATCCTTCGACGGCACCACCGGGGCGGCTACAGCCATCACGCTTGACATCACCTATCGAGTCGAGCGTCGATGGCTGTGTCCGCCGTCGTCCAGCCGGTCAGCCCGGCGTCCCCGACGCCGGGCTGGCCGGCCCACCAATCCACGTCAGCACAAAGCCGCCGGCACCGCCAACGTCCCAGCAACGCATCAACATCCAGGAGCTGCCCGTAGTGACCGCCCCACCCACCCCTCGGACCCACCCGGCCAAGAAGACCAAACGCACCACCCTGACCCTGCCTCCGGGCGCGCCCCGACGGATCGCCGTCTACGTGCGCCGCTCCACCGACGACGAACACCAGCCGTTCTCCATCGACGCCCAGCTCGCCAAGCTGAACAGCTACATCGACTCTCAGCCCGGCTGGACCCTCGCGGCGACCTTCAGCGACGACGCCTCCGGCGCCACGACCGAACGCCCCGGCCTGCAGGCAGCGCTCAACGCCGCCCGCGCTGGGCGCTTCGACGTGCTCCTGGTCTACCGCGTCGACCGCTTCTCCCGCCGCCTAACCGACATGATGACCCTCGTCGAGCAGCTCGACAGCTCCGGCGTGGCGTTCTGCTCGGCCACCGAGCACTTCGACACCTCAACGCCGATGGGCCGCATGTTCCTGCAACTGCTCGACATGTTCGCGGAGTTCGAACGCAGCACCATCATCGACCGGGTCATCAACGGTATGTCCACCAAGGCCGGCAAGGGCAAGTGGACCGGCGGCACCCGCCCGTACGGCTACCTCGTCGACCCCGCCGAAGACCGGCTCACCCCGCACCCGCAGGAGGCGCCGATCCTGCGCGAGATCTTCGACCTGTTCACCACCGCCCGGCTCGGCACCCGCACCATCGCCAACCGGCTCAACGACCGCGGCCTGCGCAACCGGTCCGGCAAGCCGTGGAGCGGGCACAACATCGGCCGGATCCTGGCCAACCGCGTCTACCTCGGCGAGGTCCACTTCCGCGACATCGTCGCCACCGACGCCCACCCCGCCCTCATCGATGAGGCGATCTTCACCGCCGCGCAGCGGCTCCGCGACGCCCGCGGCGACAAGCAGACCCAGCGCGCCGGCAGCGACTCCGACTACCACTGCACCGGTCTGATCACCTGCCCGGAGTGCGGGCACAAGTACGTCGGCACCTCCGCACGCGGCCGCAACCACCGCTACCGGTACTACACCTGCTTCTCCCACACCCGCTACGGCGCCGCCGGCTGCCCCGCCGGCCGCATCGACGCCGACGACCTCGACACCGCCGTCCTGGAGGCCATCGCCCACACCTTCACCAACCGCACCGACCTGCTCGCCGACGTCATCACCCGCGCCCGCCAGCAACACCACGACAGCCATGCCCACCGCAGCGCCGAACTCGCCACCGTCGAAGCCGAGATCACCAACGCCCGCGCCGCGATCGACCGCTACCTCACCGCGTTCGAGAAGGGCACCATGAGCGACACCACCTGCGCCCCACGCATCGCCGACCTCGAAGCCAAGATCATTCAACTCGAAGCCCGACGCGAACGACTGACCGACCTCATCAGCACCGAGCCCACCGCTCCCGGCCCTAACGTCATTGAGGCCCTGCGCCGCCGCATCCGCCAGACCATCGCCCACGGCACTCCGGCGCAGCGCAAGGAGTTGATCGAGGCCATGGTCACGGAGATCCGCATCGAGGCCGGCGCCGTTTACCCGATCTTCCTGCTACCCGGCCCGGAAGACGAAACCCCCACTGACACAACGTCAGCGGGGGAAGAAGGGACACCGGTTCGCACAATGGTGCGGTCGGTGGAGCCGAGGGGACTCGAACCCCTGACCTTCTGACTGCCAGTCAGACGCGCTACCAGCTGCGCCACGGCCCCCTGCGCCCCGGTCCTGCGGGCACTCGCGCAATAGTACACACCCCACCCCCGCCCGGGGACCCGGGGTCGCTAGTTCATCAGCGGGTCGGGCGGGTAGTGCGCGACCGCCGCCAGCATGCCGCCCTGCCGCCGCAGCACCATCGGCCACAGGTCGTCCGGGCGGGGCACGAACGCGTCCCCCGGCAGGGCGTCGAAGACGAACCACGAACCCGTCTTGATCTCGCCCTCGAGCTGCCCGGGCGACCACCCGGCGTAGCCGGCGAAGACGCGTACCCCCTCGACCGCCGCGCGGAAGTGCTCGGGGTCGCCGGCGAGGTCGACGGTGCCGATCACGCCGGAGACCCGGTGGAACCCGCGCCGGGGGGTGACGCCGGGGCGGGTACGGGCCAGGCAGATCGCGGACTCCGGCTGCACCGGGCCGCCCTCGAAGATGACCGCGGGGTCGCGCGCGAGCGTGCCCCAGGTGCCGAGCACATCCGAGACGGCGACCTCGGTGGCCCGGTTGAGCACCACGCCGAGCGCGCCGCCGGCCTCGTGCGCCACGAGCAGGACGACCGTGCGCTCGAAGTTGGGGTCGCGCAGGCTGGGCGTCGCGACGAGCAGCTGGCCCGTGAGTGAACGCATGGCCTGACCGCCGACGGTTCCCGGTTCCCGGTGCACGAGCTCCCGCCGCCTAGCTCTCGGAACCTACACAGAACAGGTTGCCCGCCGGGTCGGCCAGCACCGTCCAGGCGAAGCGCGGCACGGAGTGCTCGTCGACGATGGTCGCGCCCAGGCCCACCAGCCGCTCGACCTCAGCCACCCGATCGGTGGCGCCCAGGTCGAGGTGGACCCGGTTCTTGCCGACCTTGGGCTCGGCCACCTTCTGCAGGCCGATCCGCACGCCAGCACCACCGCCCCCGGCGCCGCCCTCCCCAGGACCGGCCGGCCCCAGCATCACGTACGAGCCGTCCTGGTCGAACTCGACCGTATAGCCCAGGGCCTTGGCCCAGAACCCCGAGAGCGCACGCGGGTCCGCGCAGTCGATCGTCACGAGGTCAACCGTCAACGCCATGCAACGCACATTAGCCTGCCCTCGACCCCACGGTTAGGGTCTGCACGTGACGGAAACTACTGCCGAGATCGGCGTCGTCGGAGGGTCCGGACTCTACGCACTGCTGGACGGGGCGACCGAGCACGTGGTCGACACTCCGTTCGGGGCGCCGTCGGACCCGGTGACCGTGGCGCGGGTGGCCGGCCGGCGGGTGGCCTTCCTGCCCCGACATGGTAAGGATCATCGCTACCCACCTCACAAGATCCCGTACCGGGCCAACATCTGGGCGCTGCGCACGCTCGGCGTACGCCAGATCCTGGCGCCGTGCGCCGTGGGCGGGCTGCGCGCCGAGCTGAGTGCTGGCACGTTCGCAGTCCCCGACCAGCTGGTCGACCGCACCAGCAGTCGGGCACAGACGTTCTTCGACTCCGGCGCGGTGCACGTGTCGTTCGCCGACCCGTACTGCCCGGCCGGCCGGGAGGCGGTGCTCGCCTCCGCGAAGAGCCAGGGCATCGACGCCGTCGACGGCGGCACGATGGTCGTGGTCGAGGGCCCCCGGTTCTCCACCCGGGCCGAGTCGCGGTGGTTCGCCGACGGGCTGGGCGCGACTCTGGTGAACATGACCGGCCACCCCGAGGCGGTGCTCGCCCGCGAGCTGGCCCTGTGCTACACGGCCGTGGCGCTCGTCACTGACCTGGACGCGGGCGTCGAGGGTGGCGGGCACAGCGTGACCCAGGAGGAGGTGTTCCGGGTGTTCGGCGAGAACATCGCCCGGATGCGGGACCTCCTGCTCGCCACCGTCGAGCGGCTGCCCGCCGACCGCGAGTGCCAGTGCGGCGGCGCGCTGGAAGGCATCGCCCTGCCCTTCGACCTCCCCGGCGGCGATGGCTAGCAGACGGTAACGGCGGCGGGTAGCCGGCGGCCGCGGCAGCGGGTGGCTGACGTTCGCGGCGGCTCCGCTAGCCGGCTGGCAGGCGGACCTCGAAGCGGCAGCCACCGTCCACATTGCGCACGGCGACCAGGCCGCGGTGCGCCTCCACCAGACCGCGCACGATCGCCAGCCCCAGCCCACCTCCGCCGGCGGCCGGCGTGCCGTCGGGCGTGCCGGCCACCGCCGGGGTGCGAGCCAGCTCGCCGCGGAACGCGACATCGAAGACGCGGGGCAGGTCCGGTTCGGGGATCCCGCCGCAGCCGTCGGTGACCGCGAGCCACGCCCCGCGCTCGTCGCCCCCGCCGCTGACCGACACGGTCCCGCCGGCCGGGGTGTGCCGGACCGCGTTGCGCAGTAGGTTCGCGACGACCCGGGACAGCTCCGGCACGCTGCCGCGTACCGCTGGCCAGTCGGTCCGGGTGGCGACAAGCCGCACCCGCGCGGCTGAGGCGAGCGGCGCGGCGGCCGCGACCGCGTCGGAGACCACGTCGCCGAGCGCCACCGGGGCCAGCGTGAGGCGCAGCGCTCCGGCGTTGATCCGGGACAGCTCGAACAGGTCGTCGACGAGCCCGGTCATCCGGTCGGTCTCGCCGCGGATGCGCCGGTGGTACTCAGCCACCGTGGCCGGGTCACGCACCACGCCGTCCTCCAAGGCCTCGGCCGTGGCGCGCAGGCCGGCGAGCGGGGTTCGCAGGTCGTGTGAGACCCAGGCGACCAGCTCCCGGCGGCTCGCCTCGATCCGCCGCTCCCGCGCCCGCGCCTCGGCCGCCCACATGGCGTCCGCGGCGAGCCGCCGGCTTGCGTGCAGGGCCACGCCGAGGCTCACCGCGCCGGCCACGCCGAGCACGATCAGCAGTACGCGCAGGTCGTGCGCTGACAGGAACATCTCCCACGCGGCACCCAGCGCGCCGACGAGCACGGCCAGCACGGTCACCGCGAGCAGTACGCAGACGTAGACGGTGACCGAGTGCCCGCGCAGCCGCCGCAGCAGCAGCACTCCGGGCAGGGCCACGAGCAGCGAGCCGGCCAGCGCGATCGCGAAGGTCAACAGGACCGCGGTCACCGGGTCACCTCGTACCGGTAGCCGACGCCCCAGACGGTGATGATCCGCCGCGGCGCCGCCGGGTCGGCCTCGACCTTCTCCCGCAACCGTCGCACGTGGACGGTCACCGTGGAGTGGTCGCCGAAGGTCCAGCCCCAGACCTCCTGCAGCAGCTCCACCCGCCGGAACGCCCGGCCGGGGTGGCGCATCAGGAAGGCGAGCAGGTCGAGCTCGCGTACCGTCAGGGCCAGCTCCACCCCGCCCAGGGTGGCGACGCGGCGGGCCTGGTCCAGCACGAGGTCCCCGTCGGCCAGCACCGTCTCGCCCGGCTCCGCCCCGCGGCCCTGGCCCGCCGTACCGCCAAGCGGCGCTTCTCCGCCCTCGCGCGGCGCTCCGCCCGGAGCCCACGGCGGTGGCGCGGCGGCCCGGCGCAGCACCGACTGCACCCGCAGGGTCAGCTCGCGTGGGGAGAACGGCTTCGTCACGTAGTCGTCCGCGCCGAGCTGGAGACCGAGTACGCGGTCCGCCTCGTCGCCGCGGGCGGTCAGCATCACGATCGGCACCGCGCCCGCCTGTGCCCGCAGCCGGCGGCACACCTCCAGCCCGTCGATGCCGGGCAGCATGAGATCGAGTACGACGAGGTCGGGGCGCTCCCGGTCGAAGCAGGCCAGCGCGGCCGACCCGTCCGCGGCGAGCGTGACGGTCAGCCCGGCGTGCTCCAGGTAGCGCCGCACCACGTCGCTGACTGTCGGGTCGTCGTCGACGACCAGGATGCGCTGCCCCACCGCCCGAGCGTACGGCGGCCGGGCGCGCCGGCCGCCGTACGTCATGCATCCGTAAGGCCCTCAGCGGCCAGGCCCCGTGGGCATGTCGGTAAGCGGGCCCCCGTTGAGCCCGTCGAGCACGACCCGCGCGCCCAGCGGCTCGGCCAGCGTCACGGTGACCGGCTCGAACTTGAGCATCATGTTGCATACGCCGGTTGGTGGGCGTACCGCTCCCGCGACCATGACCGCGGCGTCGGTCTCCAGGAACAGCGGCCGGATGTCGGTGTCACAGGTGCCGACGCCGAGCGCGAAGGTGAGCTCGTTGCCCTTCGCCTCGATGACGTGCTGGGCGGTCACCAGGCCGCGCACGTGTCCGAAGTCGGGCAGGGACGGGCTGGGCAGCGGCGTGATGGCCGATGCCACGACGGCGACCCGGACCACCGGCTCGCGCACCCCGGCCACGGTGAACAGCCAGGCGGGCACGCTCGCCTCACCCCGGCTGGTCCGCACCATCACCGTGCTCAGCCGGACCGCGGTGACCGTCAACGCGGCACAGCTCTGCGGCGCGGTGGTGCTGACAGACCCGTTCGACGCGGTCGGTGCGGGCGCCGGTGGCGGCGGTGGCACACACTGCGGGTCGCCCTGGTCGATCGCTGCGTACGCCTCGCGCGCGCTGACCAGCGGCACGGTGAGCGTGGCGCGGTCGGCGGGGAACCGGATGGTTCCGTCGGCCGGCCGGGTGGCCGGCAGGTCGGTGCGCAGCACGAAGATGCCCCGGACGTAGGCCTCCTTGAGCTCCCCGGACGGGAAGCCGCCAGCGGGCGCCTCGGTCAACGGGCCCAGCGGCACGAAGCCGGTGCGCCACGCTCCGCTGGCGGTCGACGCGGCCCACGCCTGCGCCACCTGGCGGGCCCGCTGGTCGAACTTCTCGTTCAGGTCAGGGTCCGGCTCCGTGGTGGAGCCGGTGCCGGTGCCCGGCTGGGCGCAGCCCGCGGCGAGCAGGGCCACCGCGGCGAGGACGATGACGGATCGACGCATACGCCTTTGACGCTCCAGCAAGGCGGGTGGTTCCACCCCCGCCGGCCCCTTCCGTCACTCCCCGCCGATGTCCGTGGCGTACGCCTCGTAGACCAGGTCGGCTCCGCGCTGGCGGTGGCGGGACAGCTGGCGCAGCAGGTCGCTGGCGCGCCGGCGCAGCCGCTCGATGTCCCCGGTGGGCAGCCGGTGCGCCAGCGAGTCGACCGCCGCCAGCAGCATGCCGTGGTCACGGATGAGCATCTCCACCCGGCGGACCAGCCGCGGCGCGTGCTCCAGTATCTCGGCGTAGAGGCCGTCGGGGCCCTCGGTGAGGATGATGTGCTCGCCGAAGGCCTCGCGGAGGTTACGCAGGCGCTCCTGCACCAGCTCCCGCCAGCGTGGGTCGGCCGCCGGAGCGGCGAGCGAGCGCTCGAACGCCTGGATGGTCTGGAGTAGCTCGACCCGGTGGCGCCGCGCGAGAGCGAGCGGCCCCGACACGGGTGCCTGTGGAGTGGATGGAGTGGTTCCGGTCACGGTGACGCACCTCCCGACGCCTGGCGCGGTCCCGAAGTCGCGCCCGGACGCGCCGGTGCGCCCGGCGCGGTTGCCCGCCCTTCGATGTTCGGCGCACCGGCGCTGTGTGTCCAGTACTCGACAGGGGTTTTGGCACGCGGGAGGAGATATCGGGAGGAGATATCGGGAGGAGATATGAGGCGCCGGGTGGCGGCCGGGCCAGACCTGGGTCAGGTCAGCGAGGACCCGGCGTGGCCACCAGGCTGGGCAGGAACTCGCGGAGATCGGCGCTGACGACGTCGGCCCCGTGCGCGCGGAGCAGGTCGCCCTCACCCCGCCGGTCCACCCCGACGACCAGGCCGAAGCTGCCCGCCCGCCCGGCCTGTACGCCGGCGACGGCGTCCTCGAGGACGACAGCGTCCGCCGGTGCCGTACCGAGCAGCTCGGCGGCCTTCAGGTAGGTGTCCGGTGCGGGCTTGCCCGGCAGGCCCAGGTCCGCCGCCTCGACCCCGGTGACCCGTACGTCGAAAAGGTCGAGCAGGCCGACGCGGCTCAGGATGTCCGCGCAGTTCCTGCTGGCCGAGACGACCGCCAGCTTCCTGCCGTGCCCGCGCGCGACCCGGACCAGCTCCACCGCGTCGTCGAACACCTCGACACCGAACTGCGCCAGGTGCTGGGCGAAGTATCCGTTCTTGCGGTTGCCCAGGCCGCAGCTGGTCTCGGCGTCGGGCGGGTCGCTGGGGTCACCGTAGGGCAGCACGATGCCCCGGGAGCGCAGGAACGTGTCCACCCCGTCGTAGCGGCGCCGCCCGTCCACATAGAGCAGATAGTCGGTGTCAACGTCAAAGGGGACGAACGGCACGCCGGTAGCGGCGGCCCGGCTGGCGAGGAAGGCGTCGAAAAGGTCCTTCCAGGCAGTGGCGTGAAGCGTGGCGGTTCGGGTAATTACGCCGTCGAGGTCAAACAGTAGGGTGTCGAACCGTGAGATATCTACCGCACGGTTGTCGCCGCCTGCCATCCCGCCGCCTCTCCGGCCCATGTCGCGTCCTGGGGTCCCACCGGGGTGCCCGGGCGGAAGCCGCTGCCCTCCCATGCTGAAGCGGGAGTACGTCCTGCCGCCGGAGCACCTCTCTCCGCCAGACGAGTGGCGGATCATAGAGACACGCTACTCGGAGGACTACATGGACCGCGCCGAGACGGTCTTCTCCCTCGGCAACGGGTTCCTGGGTGTGCGCGGCACGTTCGAGGAGGGGCGCCCGGCGCTGTCACCCGGCACCTACGTCAACGGGTTCCACGAGACGTGGCCGATCGTGCACGCGGAGGAGGCTCCCGCCCTGGCCCGGGTCGGACAGACGCTCATCATTGTGCCGGACAGCACGATCTTCAAGCTCTACGTCGACGACGAGCCGCTGTTCCTCCCGACCGCCCGGGTGCACGACTACCGGCGGATCCTGGACATGCAGGCCGGCATCCTGACCCGGGAGTTCGTGTGGGCGCTGGCGAGCGGGAAGCACGTCCGGGTCAGGTCGAGCCGGCTCGTCTCGTTCGAGCATCGCCATCTGGTCGCGATGACCTATGAGGTGACCCTGCTGGACCATGCGGCGCCGGTGGCGATCTCGTCCCAGGTCGCCAACCGCCAGGACAGCCGGCCCGTTGACGAGGCTACCGAGCAGCGGCCGAACGACCCCCGGCTGGCGAAGGTGCTGCCGCAGCGGGTGCTCAACGCCAAGGTGGCCGAGCAGTTCGGCCAGCGCATCCTGCTCGGCTACCGCACCACCAACAGCCACATGACCCTTGCCGTGGGTGTCGACCACGTGGTCGACGCGGCCTGCCCGTACCAGGTCGAGGGCTCCGTCGACCAGGACGGCGGGGAGATCGTGGTTACCGCGGACGCATCACCGGGCGTGCCGATCCGGATCACGAAGTTCGCGACCTACCAGGGCTCCCGGAGCATCCCAGCGCCGGAGCTGGTCGACCGGAGCCGCCGTACGCTCGACCGGGCGCTGCGGGCCGGGTACGACACGCTGGTCCAGGAGCAGCGCCACCAGCTCGACCTGTTCTGGGACCGGGCCGACGTCCGCGTCGACAACAGGATCGACCCGGTCCGTTGCCAGCAGGCGATCCGGTGGAACCTGTTCCAGATAGCACAGGCGTCCTGGCGGGCCGAGAACGCCGGCATCTCCGCGAAGGGGCTGACCGGGCACGCCTACGACGGGCACTACTTCTGGGACACGGAGATCTACGTCCTGCCGTTCCTTTCGTACACCCAGCCCAGGATCGCGGCCAACCTGCTGCGCCACCGGCACAGCATGCTGGACCGGGCCCGGGAGCGCGCGAAGACGATGAGCCAGAAAGGGGCGCTGTTCCCGTGGCGCACCCTCAACGGCGAGGAGGCGTCAGCGTACTTCCAGGCCGGTACGGCGCAGTACCACATCAACGCCGACATCGCGTACGCGATCCGGCGGCACACCAACGTGCAGGGCGACCTCGACCTGCTGGTCGAGGTGGGCGCCGAGATGCTGGTGGAGACCGCCCGGCTCTGGGAGGACCTCGGCTTCTACGGTGCGGACGGCAAGTTCCACATCCACGGGGTGACCGGGCCGGACGAGTACACCACCGTGGTCAACGACAACACGTACACCAACCTCATGGCCCGGCTGAACCTCAGCTACGCGGCGAGCACCGTGCGCATGCTGCGCCAGGACCGACCGGACGCCTACGTCGCCCTCGCGCACGAGGTGGGCCTCAGCATGGAGGAGGTCGAGTCGTGGGAGCGGGCGGCGGCCTCGATGCACGTGCCGTACGACCCGGAGCGCGGCATCCACCCGCAGGACGACACGTTCCTCAAGCGCGAGGTGTGGGACCTGAAGAGCACGCCGCGGGAGAAGTTCCCGCTGCTGCTGCACTACCACCCGTTGGTGATCTACCGGTACCAGGTGATCAAGCAGGCCGACATCGTGCTCGCCATGTTCCTGCTCGGCAACGAGTTCTCGCGGGAGCAGAAGCGCCGTAACTACGAGTACTACGACCCGCTGACCACAGGGGACTCGTCGTTGTCGGCGTGCGTCCAGAGCATCCTGGCCGCGGAGATAGGCAACGAGCGGCAGGCCATGCAGTACTTCAACTACGCGCTGCTCATGGACCTCGCCGACATCGCCGGGAACACCTCCAACGGGGTCCACATCGCGTCGGCCGCCGGTGTCTGGTCGTCGCTGGTCTTCGGGTTCGGCGGGGTCCGGGACTTCGACGGCGACCTTTCCTTCACGCCTGCCTTGCCCCGCATGTGGAACTCGCTGTCGTTCTCGCTGCTGTTCCGCAAACGGCAGATCCGGGTGGAGCTCACCCATGACGAGGAGCGCTACCTGGTCGAGGAGGGCGAGCCGCTGGAGGTCACCATCCGGGGTGAGCGGCACCTGCTGCGCCCGGGCGTACCGGTCCCGCTCAGGAGGGCCTCCCCGGCGCCCCGCCAGAAAGCGGTGGCTGCGGCTGCGGGCTAGGACACCGGCCGGCCAGGACACCGGTCGCGGTCGGTCGCGGGGGTCACGACTGAGCCGGGCCACGGCGGTCGCGCTCGGCCGCGGTGGTCGCGGCTGAGCCGCCGGTCCAGGGGCGGTGGGCGCTGCCCGCCGCCCCTGGACCGGTATCTCACATGACCTTGATAGGTGTCGAGAGCAGCTGGTTGTCCGCTGGCAGCGCATCGGGCTGGTTGACGATGGTTGCGGTGGCCCGGAACGTTATCTTGCCCAGGGCCCGGTCATCGCTGGTCACCGTGTAGCTGAACAGGAAGCGGGTGGACTGCCCGCCCATCTTGACCGGCACTGACAGGGTGAGCACCCCTACTCCGGTGAAGCCACCCGGCACGCCCTTGTCCAGCTCGACCCGGACGGTCTCGGGGTAGCGGGTGTTCCGCACGTAGACGTCGATGGCGATGGTCTGCCCGACCCGCGCCGACTGTGGGACGCCCAGCCGGATGATCGCCACATCATGCGTCCGGACCCCTACCACCTGCGAGGTCGACGCGGTCCGGCCATCGGTCGTGGTGACGGTGAGGCGCACGGTGTAGTCGCCGTCGGCGGTGAACCGGTGGGTCGGGTTCTGCTGGGTCGAGGTCCCGCCGTCCCCGAACTCCCAGAGCCTCGCCGAGATCCCGACGTTCGCCGGGTCCTGCGACGCGTCGATGAGCTGGACAGTGTCAAAGGCGCTGGGGTCGTCCGGGTAGTAGTAGAAGCTCGCGACCGGGTCCGGTGCCGTCCTCAGGCGGAACGTGGTCGAGTTGGCTGCGCCAGAGCTGGTCTCGCCGACCTGGATGAAGTAGGTCGTGCCCGCCTGCGCACGGAACGTCGCCGGATAGTAGTAGTAGTTCGTGCACCCGACCGGCGACAGGTTCGCCAGCGAGGTGCCCGTGTAGACAGCGACACCGGCGCCGTACTGGTCGACCGAGGCCGACAGCGACTGCGTCGTCGTCGGGGTGACCGAGTACCACACCGTGCGGCTGGTGCCGAAGCACGACGGCTGCGGCTCGCCAGCCTCCACGCTGGCTACCGCCAGGTTCTGCGTGTCAGCGAACGGAAGCGCGCCGACCACCGTCGCGTTGGCAAAGCTGTCGTTGCCCGGTGGGACGAGCGCGGACACCGAGAGCTGGAGGCTGCCGCCCCCGGTCCCGCCGTGCCCGCAGCAGAAGCTGACCATGAAGTAGTACGTCGTGCCCGCGCTCGCCGCGAAGGAGATCCGCGACTGGAGCGAACCGGCGTCGTCGTTGCAGGCCAGCAGCGTGAGCGAGCCTTGGCTGCCGGTCCACGCCGACAGCACGGTGTCGTAGTTGCTGCCGAACGTGTTGGCATCGATCGTCGTGTCCGCCGAGGCTGTGTACGCGTACCAGACCGACCCGTTGTTGTAGCACTCCACCGGGTCGCTGGGGTCCGACGTCGCCTCGCTGGTGTCCTGGGCTGTCGTGAATGGCAGGCTGGTGATCACGGTAGCGCTGGCGAAGTCGTCGTTGGTCGGCTGGGCCAGAGCCGCAGTCGACCCGACAAGGGTGAGCGCGAGCGCGCTCGCCGCGACCACGCCTAAGCGCAGGCTATTTCGTCTGACCATCGCTCCTCCTCGAGCGTCGGCCCCCGTGGCCCGGCCGGCTGGCGCCCCAGGCCGGCACCAAGCGACGGAGAGATATGTCATCAGGTAGGAGTGGTATCGCCCGACCGGGCGCGGATACGGCTGGATACGACAGCCTCCTGTCGTTTCTGACACGGCAGGATCAGCAAGTGCCCCTGGCTCGAACGTGTATAGCCGCTCCACTCAACCCCAGTCAATCGCCTTAGGGACCGTATTTAAATTAGAAACATTATAAATCAAATGTTTGGATCATGCCTGGTTCAGTTCAAACTGGTTCTCAACGTCTGTACTGGTTGCGTCCAGGGTGCCTGTCTTGGTCTCGGT
>Ga0075420_100001264_pt1 | contig 21347 bp, 17 predicted proteins | sample SoiMetdeltSBSDD4_FD_75296 | JGI IMG/M metagenome (GOLD analysis project Ga0075420, IMG submission 75296) | Bulk soil microbial communities from a Populus tree surrounding site in Tennessee, USA - Soil MetaG P. deltoides SBSDD4 | ecosystem: Environmental > Terrestrial > Soil > Tree plantation... | reverse complement strand
GCGACCGACTCGACGGCACGCTGCGCCAGATCATCTGCATGTTCATCGGTTGGGGTAGTCACCCGTCACACGCTTGTGAACTTCGCCCGCGATCGGCCGCACTTCGACGGCGCCGTACGATGCCGCCGGGCAGCGAGCCGCCCACTCCAGCGCAGCATCGAGCGACGGCAGCTCGAGGATGGTGAAGCCGCCGAGCTGTTCCTTCGTGTTTGCGTAGGGACCGTCCTGGACCAGGCGCTTGCTGTCCTTCAGTCGGACCGTAGTACCAGTGTCCGGCTGCTCCAGCGGACTGCCGCCGCAGAAAATGCCGGCTTGCAGCAGTGCCTTGTGCCAGGCCTGCCAGGCACCGGTGTAGGTCGTCTCCTCGGCTGGGTCCTGGCGGCGATCGAAATCGTGCGGACGTTCGTAGATCAGCAGGGCAAATTGCATCGTGGCTCTCCATTCGCGGTCCGGCGGACCCTTTCCTAGTATGACGGGCGTCGCGGGGGCGTTTCGACAACAAACGGACGGGCTGGCATATTTCCAGCCATGGTTACGCACACCGGCGGTTGTCACTGCGGGCGGGTCAGGTTCGAGGTCACTGCGCCCGCGGAGATTGCGGTGACCGACTGTAACTGCTCGATGTGCAGCAAGGCTGGCTATCTGCATCTGACCGTGACGAAGGCGCAGTTCAAGCTGCTGTCAGGCGCGGATGTGCTCACCGCTTACCAGTTCAACACGGGAACCGCGAAGCACTTGTTCTGTTCCGTGTGCGGGATCAAGTCGTTCTATGTGCCGCGGTCGCATCCGGATGGTTACAGCGTGAATGCGCGGTGCCTGGATGCGGGCACGATCAAGGCAATGAAGGTGATTCCGATGGATGGAGTGAATTGGGAGCAGTCGCACCCGAGGAGTGGGTCAGGCGCCTGACCCACTCCCATTTCCACTCTATAACCCCAGTGCGCTGATGAAGCGCGTCGTGAACCCCAGCGTTCCCGCCTGTCCGTAGCTGTTGCACGTCGGCGAGGCGAAGCCCGGCGCGCAGTCGCGGTCGCGGTCCCAAGACCAGAAGTGCACGCCGCGCAGGCCCTTGGTGCGAGCGTAGTTCGACAGCTCGGTGATATCGCCGAGATCGAACGTCTCGTCCTGCGTGTCGTTGCCGCCGATCATCGGCGTCAGCTCGATCTGGCTGTACGGGATGCCGTGGAAGTTGTGCAGGCTCTCCGCCGCGGCGATCGCCGACTTACCCATGTCGCACCGACCAAGGACGATCGTGCAGTTGCTCGGGATCGTGCTGCCGTAGTCCATCACCATCAGGTTGATGAGATAGCCCTGCAGGTTCGCGGCCTTGATCGCGTTGACCACGTTCACGCCGGTCTGGCCGAGGCTCTGCGCCGCGTTGCCGCCGAGCGTCGCGATCGTGAAGCTGAAGCGCAGGTTCGGATGGTTCACCCGCGCGACCTTCACGCGCTGCACGAGATTCGCGATCGCCTGCTGGCTCTGCCCCGATTCGATGTCGAAGTCGATGCCGACCAGGCGCGACGAGTTGTAGCGCTGGATGAACGTCTCGAAGCCCGAGTCGGAGCCGCACGTGAACGAGCCGGCGGCGCCGCCGGTCGAGATGATGTACGACTTGCCCATGCTGACGAAGCTCTGCACGTTCGCGGCGACCACCGCGTTCGCTTGCAGGCCGCCCCAGTTCTCGCTGCCGCATTCGCCGGTCGCGAACGCCCAGGTCACTGCGCGCAGATTCGTCGGCATGACGGTCAGCAGACCTTGCATCGTGCCGGTGACCTGCGTGCTGATGACGTTCGTGTTCCAGTTCATGCTGATCGTGATGTCCTTGTACGGACTGAACAGCAAGCTGCCGGGCGGTGGTGGTGGCGGCGGCGGAGGTGGAGGTGGCGGCGGCGGTTGCGCCGAGCAATTGCCGAGGCTCGTCCACGGCTGCCCGCTACCGGGTCCGCCGTTGTGGGTCGCGGGGTTGTCGCCCTGTGTCCACCAGTTCGCTCGATATTCGATGCCGCTCAAGCTGGCGGTCATGCCGCCGGTGTAGACAGCGGTCGCACTCCACGTCGCCGAGCAGGCGGCGTTCGCAATCGGCAGCGCGAGCAGTGAGCCAAGTCCTAGCAGCGCAGATAGGAAATATGTGCGCAGGTGTCGAAGAGACCTCATTCTTCGCTCCTCCGTGGTTCGGATTGCGTGTCCCCGACGCAGGTTTACTGCAGGAAAATGCGCGTAGCAACGCGCGCTGCGCGCGCAAAAAATGCACGCCGCGGGTGGTTCTGCATACCAATTCGACATGTGCCGTGCGCGCACAAGAATATTTTGGAAGACCAGCGCGATTGGTACTATCTCTCGGGCAAACCGCGAGGGCGCGTCGCGGCCCGGTGAAATTGCGAATCAGCGCGAACTGCGCGCAACTATGAGCACGACATCGATCGCATCGAAGCCTTCCAAAGCTGCAGTCGCTGCACTGCTCGACGCGGCCGATTTGCCGTCGTCGGACTTGACCGATACGCACATGGAGCATTTCTTCTTCTGCGGTCCCGCTGCTGCGCCGACGGCATTGGTTGGTGTCGAGCTGTGCGGGTCGAGCGCGCTGCTGCGCTCGCTCGTCGTGCGGCCGGAGCATCGCTCGGCGGGATTGGGCGCGGCGCTCGTTGCGCACGTAGAAGCATACGCACTGTCCCGCGGCGCGCGTGCGGTGTATCTGCTAACTACAACCGCAGAATCGTTCTTCGCGCGGCGTGGCTACGCGAGCGCAAGTCGTGCGAGCGCGCCGCCCGAGATTGCGGCAACGCGTGAGTTCGCGGGGATCTGCCCCGCGAGCTCGGCTTTCATGGTCAAGCGCCTCTAAGACTCTCGTCAGCGTAGCGCGCGTCGCACGACTTCCGGATCGAGCGCGTCGACGCTCGACAACGCCGAGCGCATCGATCGTGCTTGCAGCAGCGAATTCACTACGGCTTCCTCGGTTGCTTCGGCGACGGCTTGGAACAGTGGCGTCATCGCTTCGTTCGGCAGCTCCGGGAACGTCGCGACCGAGCTGCGGCGCGCGAGTGTGCGACGGACTTCCTGCGCGGTGGAGAATGCGATGACGTAATCGCCCGAGCCGTTCGCGACCGTCGCGCCCGTGCGGCTCAGTCCGACGAGTGCACGCTTCGCCAAGCGTTCGAGATTGCGATCGGAGAGCGGTGCGTCGGTGGCGACGACGATCATGATCGATCCCGCATTGGGCGGGGCGGGCGGCGGCGCGAAAGGATTCATGCCGAGCTGCTTCCAGATCGGCACGCCGGCGATCGTCAGCAAGCCGCCGAAATTCGTTTGGACCAACACGCCGATCGTGTATGCGCCGGCACGCTCCGGCAGATGACGTGAGCTGGTACCGATGCCGCCCTTCAGGCCGAATGCGACCGTGCCCGTTCCCGCGCCGACTGCGCCCTCGGCGACGGCGCCGCTGCTGGCTTGCTCGATCGCTTCGATCGCATGCTGATACGTGATCGTTCGCGCGCGGATGTCGTTGAGGCGCCCGTCGTTGGTTTCGCCGACGACGGCGTTCACGGACAGCACTTGCTCGTTGCCAGGCTGCGCGAGTGTCCAGCGCACGGTGCCTTCGGCAGCCTGCGCGACCGCGAGCGTGTTCGTCAGCAGGATCGGCGTCTCGATCTCGCCGAGCTCGATGACTTGCGTCGTGCCCATGAGCTTGCCGAAGCCGTTGCCGACCACGACCGCAGCGGGCGTCTTGTCCTGAAAGACGTTGCCCTCGTGCGGCACGATTGCCGTCACGCCGGTGCGAATGCGCTCGCCCTCGATCAACGTCCGATGGCCGACGCGCACGCCGCGAACGTCCGTGATTGCATTGAGGGGTCCGGGATCGAACACTCCGATGGTCACGCCGAGATCGCGCAGGCGCGGGCGCTTGTCTTCTGCAGCTGTTGCAGCGGATGTCAGGACGAGCAGTGCAATCGCCAGCAGCGGGAGTCTTGTCGACAAGGCGGGCTCCTTCGAATGCGGAGCAGTAAGCCTAGCGCAGGACGGGGGCTCGTTGCTCCTGTCGCAGACCCAGCTTGCTTAGCAGTCGTTGGGCTGTGCGATCGAGGAATTTGTGGAACGCTGGGCACACGCGCCGCTCGACGACTGCTGCGAACACGGTCGATACGAGCAGCACCAGCGCCAGCACGAGCCACATGCGCGGCCACCCATCGCCGCCAAGAACGTTGAAGACGCTGCGGCCGGGCTTGGCGTGCGTCAGATAGAGCGGATACGTCAGGCAACCCAGCCAGAACCATAGCCGAATGCGGGGCAACGACCACCAGCGAAGGGCCAGGAGCAGCAACACGATACTCATCGCCGCGATGATCGCGCTGACCGTGAGCTGCGTTGCGAACGAATTCGAGTGCGTGTACGCCACGTCCTGGTACGTCAGCGTCCAATAGATCGACAGCGGAACACTGACGGCAAACATGATCAGCCGCAGTGCGTTTGGACCGCGCGAGCGGATCAGGTACAAGAAGCAGCCGCCGGCAAACAACGGAGCGTACAGCGGCATGACGACGGCATCGAACCAATGCGGGATCTTGATCCAGATCACAAGTGCAGCGATGGCGAGCCAGAGGGCCAGCAGAGTCTCCACGCGCTTCATCTGCCGCGTGACGATCACCAGCCACGTCAGCGCGTAGAACTTCATCTCGACCACGAGAGTCCAGTACACCATGTCGATGTATGGCAGGTTGAAGGCGTGCGGCTGCATCGTCACGTTGGCGGCGATCGTTGCGACCGGCGGCGGATCGTGCGCGAGCAGCGTGAGCGCGAGCGTGCTCAGCAGCACCGCGATCCAGAACGAGGGATACAGGCGCGCGATGCGCGAATTGATGAACTCGATGCCGGTGCGGTTCTGCGCGGTCATCAGGATCACGAAGCCGCTGATCATGAAGAACAGCGGCACGCCCATGGCGCCGAACTTGAAGATCTCCGTGAGCAGGTTCGGCTGCGCCGGCCAGTGCGTGGCATGAAAGAGAACCACTCCGGCCGCCGCTGTGAATCGCAGCAGGTCGAGCTCGGGAATTCGATCGCGTTCCATGGTCAAGCGAAACTCGGCTGTGCGAGGCCGGTTCCGTCCGACGTTAAATATGTCCGCTACCGGCCGTTCCCTACAAATCAGCCACTTTCGCGACTGGAAACTGCATCTCCACGACCGACTCCTCCATGCGGTCGAGTCGCGGCGGCTGCAGGAACACCTCGCGGCTCGGACCGGCGAGCGCATAGCCATTCGCCTCCAGGAATACGCCGACCTTGCCCGTGATCAGATGCGCGCGTTCGGGTAGCCCGATGCGCACGCACGTCGCCATCCGCTCCACCGCGGGCAGCTCGCGCACGCTCAGCGGCTCGCCACTCGCGAGTCGGGCTTCTTCGTGCAGTTCGCCCTCGATGACGAAGCCTGCTTCCACGTCGATACGATCGAGCTCGAACTCCTGCGCGTGCGCGATCGCCGTCAGGCGGCCGAGCATGCCCTTGGCCTTGAGTGCGCGCAGCGATTCGCTCAGCTCGCGAATCAGATCGCGGGCGGCAACAAATGATGGCACGACACGGCGCACTGCCAGCAGTCGTTGAGCTGGCTCGCTGCGCATGATCACGTCATCGACGGAGAGCTCGCCTTCGGCGTCGATCTGGGCGATGCGGCTCTCGATGTGCCGCAGGCGATCCATCTCCTCCGAGAGCGCGCGCTGCGCGTCGCTTCGTCGCACGATCAGCATGCCGCGCAGCTCCCCCGCCGAGAGATTGCTGTCCAACACGCGCGCGATCTCTTCGAGACTCAAGCCCAGCTCCTTCAGCACGAGGATGCGATTGAGCCGCGGCAGCTGGGAGGCGCTGTAGTAACGGTAGCCGCTGTCGCGCTCGATGCTGCCCGGCTTGAGCAACCCGATCTCGTCGTAGTAGCGCAGCAGCCTGCACGACACGCGCGCGATCCGCGAAAAGTCTCCGATCTTGAACACAGCGCCTCCCGTGCCGTCGTACTAGTCTTCCGGTCGAAAGCGGCCAAGGCCCTTTCGACAACGCCGTCAAAAGGCGTGACTTTTGCCGGCTAAGCCGCCCGCTGCAAGAAGCTGCGATCGAGTGCCATCCTCTCGGCGAACGGCTGCTCGGCCGCCAGCGCCGCGCGGAACGACTCCCGCCCCAGCATACGGTTGAAATGCGCCAGCAGATTCGGATGGCGCGCGGCATCGAGCGTAAAGCCGAGGTAATGGAAGATCGTCAGGTCCGAGGCGAGCGTGATGTCGGCCACGCTCATGCGCCCGCCCACGAAGAATTCCCCCTCGAGCGAGGCTTCCAGATAGTCGAACTTCGGCGGCAGGTCTTCGTTCAGCAGGCGGCGGACGACCGCGGGATCCGGCTGCTTCTTATGGAGCATCGGTCCCAAGACCTTCTGATGGAACAGGCCGATCACGTCCGGCGCGATCTGCGAGTCCACGTACTCTTCGAACCACAACGCGCGCGCGTACTGCGCCGGCTCGCTCGGGTTGAGCGGCAGCTCGGGAAAGCGCTTCTCCAGGTAGGCGATGATCACCGACGAGTCCGCGAGCGTCAGCTCGCCGTGCTTCAGCGCCGGGATCTTGCCGGTCGGGCTGAGGTCGCGCCAGCCGGGCGGCGGATCGAACGGAAACACGGTCTCGACGCGGTGCTCCAGCCGCTTCTCCAGCGCGGCGATGATCACCTTGCGGACGTGAATCGACAGCGGTACCCCGTAGATCGTGAACATGGTCAGCTCCTTGGTGTGAGGAGACTGGACCGTAGGGTTTGACGTTACGTGAAGGTCAAGGCCTATTCGGCAGCGGGCCGAGCGCCGTCACTTACTTTCTGCGCAGCCTGGCGTTCGCGCCACTGCGACGCTTCCCGCGCCCAGCGGCTCTTTGCTTCGTAGCCGCGCCAGAACTCATCGGCTGCCGCGAACAACGCAGACGCCTCGGCGGCGCGGCCTTCGAGCATCGCGACACGGCCACGAGCGACTTGCACGTCGGCCAGCGCGGGCGTCGGAAGTTGGTAGATCTTTCGATACGCCGCGTCCGCTTGCTGCAGCGTCTGCTCGGCTTCTTTGAGTTTGCCGAGCTCGAGTTGTGCCGTGCCTGCGCCGAGCACGGCCGCGGCGCGGATGCGGGTCGGCGGATCGGGCGGACCCGCGCTTGCCAGCGCCTTCTGGAAATGATCGAGCGCGGCGGCGGCGTCGCTGCTGCTCAACGCGCTCAGGCCGAGGCCGTTGTGCGTATCCGCAAGCGCCGGTCCAGCGACCTTGCCCGTTTCCAGGCTTGCTTGCAGCACGCGCCGTGCTTCGGAAGCTTGTCCTGCAAGCGCCAGAGCAGTGCCGTACGTCGCCGTTGCATTAGGCAACCACGAGCCCTCGCCCGTGTCGAGACGCTTCAGATCGTCGACAGCAGCTCGCAAGACATTCACGGCAGTATCGACACGTCGGGCAGCGACGAGCGTCACACCGAGACTCGCCTGCGCCCGAGCACGATCCAGATCGTTGGTCGCGGCAGCCACGCTGCGCGTCATCGACTCGATCGCACCGGCAAGATCGCCGAGTTTCAGCTGTGCGCGCGCCAGCCAGGAAAGTTTGCTGGCAATCGAGCCGTTGTTGGGGCCGAGCAGCGCTTCGGTTCTCTTGATTGAGTTCTGCAGATGCTCGATGCCCGCGGCCAGCTCGCCGGAATCCGCCAGCGCGCGGCCATACATATCTTCGGTCTCGACCAGCAGCGCGTTGCGGCCGCCGGTGCCGAAGTTCGTCTGCGCGAGACTGAATGCCTCGCGCGATTCCTCGACGGCCTCGCCGAGATGCCCAGCCATCAGATATTCCTGCGCGAGCTGACGCTTCGCCAGGATCGTCTCCGAGTCGTTGGCGCCCAGCGATTCTTCGGCGATCTCGACGGCTTCGCGCATGTCGGCAATCGCGCGGTCGCCATCGCCTTCGTCGCCGGCCACGAAGCCGCGCGTCTGCAGCGCGGCCACCAGCGCACGCAGCGCCGGACGGCCGTAGTCACGCAGCTCAGGAATGACCGCATCGAGCTCGCGCTTGGCGACTTCGTATTCGCGTTCGTTCGCGTGAATGCTCGCAAGCTGCGCGCGTGCCTGCGTCGTATGAAGGTTCCCTTGCGGCAACTTGCTCGCGGCAAGGTCGAGCGCAGCTTGCAATGTCGAGCGAGCGGCGTCGTACTCTTCCAGGTTCGCCTGTGCTTCACCCACGATTGCCAACAGCTCGACGCTGCTCTCCGGCTGCGATGCCATCTCGCGATCGATGCGCTCTTTCGCCAGCGTGAGCAGCTGCGACGCCTTCATCTGCTGCTCGCCGGTGAAGAACGGATCGGCCGAGCGAAAGATGGAAGCGACGAACTCCTTGACCTCTTCAGCGCGCTTCTTCTCGGCGCGCGCGACCCGTAGCTGCCATGACGCGACTGCCAGGCCGGCAGCGAGCGCGAGCACCACTGCGGCCGCGGCACCCACGGCGAGCCGATGTTTGACTGCAAACTTGCGCAAGCGATAGCTGGCCGAGTCCGGCCGGGCAACGACCGGATCGCCGCGCAGATAGCGATCGAGATCGTCAGCGAACGCCGCGGCAGCCGCATAGCGCTCGCTCGGCTCCTTCTTGAGTGCCTTGAGCACGATCGTGTCGAGATCGCCGCGCAGATTGCGCGCCGTCGTGCGTTCTTCCGTGACCGTGCTGGGCGCGCGCACGTCGCTCGACAACACATCCCAGTCGGCTGTGAGCGAGCTCTTGAAGGTGTACGGCCGCTGACCCGCGAGCAACTCGTATGCAACGACACCGAGCGAATACACGTCGCTCTCCGTCGTGATCGGGCTGCCCGTGATTTGTTCGGGCGAAGCGTACTCGGGCGTGAGCACGCGCGCGCCGACCTGCGTGAGTGCCTTGTTGGCAGCGCTGCCTTCCTCGATCAGCTTGGCGATGCCGAAGTCGAGCAGGTGTACCTGGCCCTGCGCATCGACCAGGATGTTCGACGGCTTCAGATCCCGGTGCACGATCAGGCGCGAATGCGCATACGCGACGGCGCGAGCGATTTGCGCGATGAGCGCGACGCGAGCGCGCACGTCGAGGTTGTGCTCGCGGCAATAGACGTCGATCGCCTTACCTTCGATGTACTCGAGAGCGAGATAGGGCCTGCCATCATCGGTGATGCCCGCGTCGTACAGGCGCCCGATGCTCGGATGTTCCAGCGATGCGAGGATCTCGCGCTCTTGAGTCGCGCGCTCGGTCAGCTTCGACAGCGCCCACCAGTGCGGCAGCTTCAGCGCGATTTTCCGGCGCAGCACGCCGTCGGTGCGCTCTGCCAGCCAGACCGAGCTCATGCCGCCTTCGCCGATGGCGCTGAGCAATCGGTAAGGTCCGACGATTCCGCCCACGACCGGAGGCGGGGCGATCGTTGCCGCGCCATCCGGAGTCGTGCCGGCGGTGAACCGGGCGAGATCTTTCACGAAATCGTCGGTTTCGTGCTGGGCATGTTGCTGGAGCAGCGCCGCGATGGTCGGCTTGAGCCGCGTCTTCGAGGCGTCGAGCGCCCCGAGCCATGCCTCGCGCTGGTCGACCGGAAGCTCGAGGCCAGTCTGCAGCAGTGCGAGGACTTCCTTGAGATCTCCGGGCGCGAAATTTTGCATGAGGGGCGGGGCGGGGAGAGGCTTTTCGAGAGGTATGCGTTTTACATGGGTCGCGCCGCTTGCTCAACCCTCTGATGGGCCCGGCCGCCCGGCGGATTGCGCGCCTCGCTGTTCCGGCACACCATTGCGCATTCTCCGGGAGAGCTCTGATGAATGACGCCGTCGCCTCGCCGCGGCTGGCCGACCGCGAGGCCGTCCTGCACGCGCTCTACGAAGCCGCCGAGCTCGAGCACAATCTCATGTGCACGTACTTGTATGCGGCTTTCAGCTTGCGCAGCGGCGCCGAGGACGGGCTCGCGGCCGACGAGGTGGAGGCAGTCGGCCGCTGGCGGCAGGCGATATTCGATGTCGCGATCGAAGAGATGTCACATCTCGCGGCTGTGTGGAACATCACGTCGGCGCTGGGCGGCAGCCCGCGCGTCGGGCGCGGTAACTTCCCGCTCGATCCGGGCTACTTGCCCGCCAGCGTGGTCGTCAAGCTCGCGCCGTTCAATGCGCACACGCTTCAGCATTTCATCTATCTGGAGCGGCCCGCCGGCTCCGAGGAGCGCGACAGCGAAGCCTTCGCGGTCGAGCGCAACTACGTCCGCGGCAGCGACGTCCCGCGGCTCACGCCGATGGGCATCAACTACGAGACCGTCGGCAATTTCTATACCGCACTGTCGCTCGGCCTGCGTACGCTGGTGGAGCGTTGCGGCGAGGAGAAGGTGTTCTGCGGCGATCCGGCGTTGCAGATCTCGCTGGCGGACTTCGGCTGGACAGACGCGAGGCCGGTGATCTGCGTGAAGACCGCGCTGGCGGCATTCGAGAGCATCGTCATGCAAGGCGAGGGCGCGCCGCGCGACATGATGGGCTCGCACTTCCAGCGATTCCTCGCCGTGCGCGAGGAGCTCCTGGCATTCCAGCGCAAGCGTCCGGGATTCTCGCCGGCGTTTCCCGCCGCGACGAATCCGGTGCTGCGCCGGCCGCCGCGTCCCGAAGGCCGCGTGTGGATCGAGGACGCCGAAGCGAGCGCGATCGTGGATCTGGCCAACGCTTCGTACAGCTTGATGCTGCGTCTGTTCGCATATGCCTACTTGTGTCGTACACCCGGCGAAGAGAAGGCGCTGGTGCTGCGTCTCGCGATCGGCTTGATGCACGTCATCATCCCGCTGGCAGAGCGCGCGGCCCGGCTTCCGGCGGGGCCGTCGAATCCGGAGTGTCACGCCGGCATGTCGTTCACGGCGCTGCGGGATTCATCGCCGCTGCAGCCCGGGCGAGCGGCGCGCTTGTTCTTCATCGAGAGATTCCAGCAGCTGACTGACGTTGCAGCGGTGCTCGCGAAGGGCGGCGACAAGCGGGTTCAGCAGGCCACGGAGCATCTCGTGACGTTGTCGCGGCAGGCGAGCGGCGGGTTCGACCTGGCGGCGCCGGCGTTGGGTGAGGCTGAGCGGGCGGCGCCGCGAGCCCCAGCCGCTGCCGTCGCAGCACCAGTCTCCACGATCGTCGACGGTGTCGAGCGCGTGCAAGGCGAAAAGCTGGAGCTGATGTTCGAAACCAAGCGCTGCATCCACGCACGCTTTTGTGTCACGGGTGCGCCCAAGGTGTTTCTCGCCAACGTGCAGGGCCCGTGGATTCATCCGGATGCGATGCCGGTCGAGCGTGTCGTCGAAGTCGCGCATGCGTGTCCCTCGGGCGCGATTCGCTATCGTCGCGTCGATGGTGTCAGCGACGAGACTGCGCCGCCCGTGAATCTCGCGAGTGTGCGGGAGCGCGGACCATATGCTTTTCGCGGCCAGTTGCAGCTCGACGGCGAGCCGTGCGGCTTCCGCGCGACGCTGTGCCGCTGCGGAGCTTCGAAGAACAAGCCGTTCTGCGACGGCTCGCACAATCAAATCGGCTTCGATGCCTCGGGTGAGCCGGCGAGCCGCGAGACCGAGATGCTGCCCGTGCGCGACGGTGTGCTGGCGATCGATCCGCAGCTGAACGGTCCGCTCGCGGTCCGCGGCAATCTGGAGATCATGAGCGGTACTGGGCGTGTCGTCGCGCGAGTGACCAGCGCGCGGTTATGTCGCTGCGGCGGGAGTGCGAACAAGCCGTTCTGCGACGGCACGCACGCGAAGATCGGCTTCAAGTCGAGCTGAGCAGCTTCGCGTTCAAGTGCCTCGCGAGGCCGACCGCGCCGGCGCGCATCACCGCGTTGTGATTCCAACGGAAGATCGGCGCCGCAAACCACCTGACCCGGCGCATCCACGGCACGACGAGACTGACCGCCCAGGTGTAACGCACGCGTGTGGAGCTTTCGTCGGGCGACAATTCCCACACCCCTTGACCGTTCAACTGACCGCGCGCCAGGGCGCGGATCCGCTCGTAGCGGACCACCTCTACCGTCTCAGCTTCGAACGTGAATTCGTAGGGAAGTTTGCTGGTCCACTCGATGCGGTAGATCGAGCCCAGACCCTCCGCATCGCCGGCGCGTAGCTTTTCCACGGCGCGTACGTAGGGCCACCAGCGCGGCCAGTAGTCCGGATTGTTCAACGCTTGCCAGACCGCGTCGATGCCCGCGGCGATGTGCCAGTCCGTGACCAGCTCGAAGTCGGCGTCCGATGCGCGTGCGAGGGTTGTCGTGTTCATGCTGCCCCGTCTGTCGCATTCCGCCCAGCGCACATAGAATGCCTCGCCCGATGCAAGAAAAGAAGGAGGATCGATGGCAAGCCCCGCTGCCGCCGCCGTGGTCACGACCAAGAGCCTCACCGGGCTCGATATCGGCATCATCGCGATCTACTTCGTCATCATCTTCGGCATCGGCGTGTACTTCGCCCGCAAGGGGCGCAGCTCCGTCGACTACTTCCTCGCCGGGCGCAACGTCGGCTGGTTCGCCATCGGCGCCTCGCTGTTCGTCTCCAACATTTCCACCGAGCACTTCATCGGCCTCGCCGGCTCGGGAGCGACTTCGGGTCTGGCCGTCGGTCACTTCGAGTGGCTCGCCTGCCTGATCCTGCTGATCCTCGGCTGGGTGTTCGTGCCGTTCTATCTGCGCTCGAACGTGTTCACGATGCCGGAGTTCCTGGAGCGGCGCTTCAATCGCGCCAGCAGCGTGTACCTCGCGAGCATCTCGATCCTCGCGTACATCTTCACGAAGATCTCGGTGCATCTGTATGCCGCGGCCATCGTGCTGGAGCGTGTCGTCGGCTGGGACCCGCTCACCGCCGCGGTCGCGCTCGTCGTGGCAACTGGCATCTACACCATCATCGGCGGTTTGTCTGCGGTGATCTATACGGAACTCATGCAGACGCTGGTGCTGTTGGCGGGCGCGGTGATTCTCACGATCATCGGCCTGTCGGAGGTCGGCGGGTTCGGCGGCCTGCGCGCCGCGGTGCCGGAGCACTACTTCAGCATGATCAAGCCGGCGAGCCACCCGGAGTTTCCGTGGACCGGTATCTTTCTCGGTGCACCGATCCTCGGCATCTGGTACTGGTGCACGGACCAGGTGATCGTGCAACGCGTGCTCTCGGCCAAGGACGAAGGCCATGCGAAGGCCGGGACGATCTTCGCGGGGTTCCTCAAGATCCTGCCGGTGTTCGTGCTGGTGTTGCCGGGTTTGATCGCGTTCGCCCTGTATCCGCAGCTGTTCACGACCAATGCGAACGGCACGGTCACCAACGGTGACATCGCGTATCCAACCCTCATCGTAAATCTGCTGCCGTCGGGCCTGGTTGGATTGATGGTCGCGGCGTTGCTGGCGGCGCTGATGGGCGGCATGGCGTCGGTGTTCAATTCCGCCTCGACGCTCGTGACGCTCGATTTCTACAAGCGGGTGCGTCCGGGTGCGAGCGAAGCGCGGCTCGTCTTCGTCGGGCGCATCGCCACCGGTGTGCTCGTGCTGCTCGGGTTGCTGTGGGTGCCGTTCATCAAGCTGCTCAGCTCGCAGCTCTACATCTACCTGCAGTCGGTGCAGGCGTATATCAGTCCGCCGATCGCTGCGTGCTTCATTCTCGGCATCCTCTGGACGCGCCTCAACGGCGCCGGTGCGATCAGCGCGCTGCTCACCGGCTTCGTGCTCGGTACGCTGCGCTTCGTGCTGGAAGTGCTCGACAAGGGCAGCCATTTCCAGGGCGGCGCGGTGCGCTGGCTGCTCGACATGAACTTCCTGCACTACGCGATCCTGATGTTCGTCATTTGCTCGGCGGTGCTCATCGCCGTGAGCCTGCTCACGCCCGCGCCGGATCGTCGCAAGCTCGCGGGCCTGACGTTTGCAACAGTGGACGAGAAGATCGACACGGTCGGCGTGACGAAGGTCTCGCTCGCGCGCGAGTCGCCGCTGGAGCACAAGCTCAATGTCGCATTCAGTCTGTTGCTGATCGCGACCGTAGTCGGGCTGTGGATCTGGTTCCGCTGACCGAGATTCGCTGCCTGCGTGCGAACGTCACGCAGGCCGAAGCACTGACCGCCCTCGAGCGTCGTGGCGGCTTGGTCCGCGGACGCTTGCGGCAGATGGCGGCTGCGTATCTGCCGTTCCGCTTGTACGCCGTCGAAGTCGTGAATCGCGGAGCGAAGATAGAAGCGCTGTACGCGGCGGATGCCGTCAGCGGCGTGCTCGACTTGTACGAGTTCAGCGCCGCGCCAGCCGACGCCGAGCTGCAGACCGTCACGACTCGCAACGCGCCGACCGCTCGCATCGATGGGGCGCTCGCGTCGCAGCTCCTGGAGAACAAGGTGCGGCGCGCGATTTTCCAGGCCGGCTTCTTCGGCGTGCGCGGACTGCAGATTCGCACGCGCCCGCTCGACTGCGAATTCCACGTCCCTTACTGGCTCGGCTTCTTCGGCAACGGCGAGCGCGCCACACTGCAGGCGATGGACGCCGTCCGCCGCACCTTCGAGGGCGCCAAAGCCCGCGCCGTCTTCAACGACTGGCTCACGACGGACCCGAGCGGCGGTGCCACGCCTCGGCACGAGCGAGGATCTCGGTGATCCCGCCTTGCTTTGCGTTTGCGTAGTCCTGCACGTGCGCCAGCGTTTCCATCGATCTACCGCTGAGTTGCCGGGTAGAGCGCGAGCAGGTGGCGCAGGACTCCGTTGGTCCAGCCGAAACCGTCTTGCAGGGGATATTCGCCGCCGCCGCCGGCGGCGGAGCCGGTGACGTCATATTTTTCGACCAGCTTGCCGGTGCTGCGATAGACCTGCAGATTCTTGGCCACCCAGCGCTGCGCGATCGTCCCTGCGAGCGTTTGCTCGCCGTAGTTGCGCAGACCGCCGATGGCGATCCATTCCAAGGGCGCCCAGCCGTTCGGCGCGTCCCATTGCTGACCGGTGTTCGCAGTCGTCGTCGCGACACCGTGGGGCTGCAACAGTTTCGCGCGGACAGTCGCGGCGATCGTGCGCGCCTTTTCCGCATCGCTCAGCTTGAAATACAGCGGATACAGCGTTGCGAGCGAAATGCGCTCGCTGCTCTTTTGCGTGCGCCAGTCGTAGTCGGTGTACGCGCCCAATTTCGCGCTCCACAAGATTCGTTCGACGGCAGCCTTGCGCTTTGCGGCGCGGTCTCGCATGTCCTTCGCGCACGCGGCATCCGAGGTGAGCTCGCATCCTTTCGCGATCGTCAGCTCCAATTGATACAGCAGACTGTTGAGATCCGGAGGAATGAAGTCGGTCGTGTGGATCGTCGCGAGCGTCTTGCCGTCGGCGAGCCAGCGCGAGCCGAAATCCCAACCGCTTTCCGCCGCGGCTCGCAAGTTGCGATAGACATCCGCGGCGGGCCGACCCGACGCGCGCGCCGTCGCTACGTCCTCGCGATACGCTTCCTCGCGCGGCGTATCGCGGTCATCCCAATAACGGTTGAGCAGCTTGCCATCGCGGAGTCGCACCACTCGACGGTGCACGGCGCCGGGCGCGAGCGGGCTCTCGCCCTCCATCCAGAATTGGTACTCGCGCCGCAGCTGTGGCAGGTACTTGCGATACGCTGCGTCGCCGTCGCGTTGCGCGGCCAGCTCCACCATCGCTGCGAAGAACGGCGGCTGCGAGCGGCTGAGGTAGTAGCTGCGATTGCCGTTCGGGACGTGCCCGAACTGGTCGATGAGCCATGCGAAGTTGTCGAGCATCGATGTGGTCAGGTCATGCCGGCCGCTTTGCTCCAGGCCGAGCATCGTGAAATACGAGTCCCAGTAATAGATCTCGTTGAAGCGCCCGCCCGGCACGACGTAGCGATGCGGCAGCGCCAGTCGCGACGAATGCGGCCGCTGATCCTCGGGCTTGCGTTCGAGGACTTTCCACAGCGCATCGATGTGCTCGCGTACATCCTGGCCCGGCACGGTGTGATACTCGGCACCCGCCTGGGGTGGCGCAGTGAAGTGCGCCGCTACGAACTTGCGCAGGTCGAAGTCCGGGCGGCCGCGCGCTTGCCGGTATTCGGCGAGCACTTGCTCCGGCGGGCTGGTCGGCAACGCGTCGACAAAACTCTTGCTGTCCGGGTAGACACGCTCGAGCTGCACCTGCTCGAACAATTCGCCATAGATCTCGGCGGGAGTCTTGACGTCCGCGGCGGCCGCGGCAGCGGCGTGGACCAGGAGGATCAGGGCGAGCAGGGCGGTTTTTTTCATCGCGCCAGAGTGGCGGCGGCCCCGGTGGATGTCCAGATTTGAACTTTTTGCAAGCTGGCGCGTTGGAGAGCGACTATCACCCGCCGGAAATTTTCGTGGCTCGGACAACTACAACGCTGCCCATCCAGCTGCCACGACCGATAGCCGCCGACTGGCTCGTCGGGGGCGGGGAGCTGGGCGCGCTGATCCGCGCCAAGGATTGGGCGGCGACACCACTCGGCCCCATCGACGACTGGCAGCAAAGCCTGCGCAGCTGCATCAGCCACTTGCTGCCCTCGAAGGCGCAGATCGTTCTCTTCTGGGGCCCTGATTTCGTCACGCTCTACAACGACGCCTACCGGCCGGTCTTCGGTGGCAAGCACCCGCGCGCGCTGGGCCTGCCCGGCCGCGAGAGCTGGAGCGAGGTGTGGGACATGCTGGAACCGCTGCTCGCCGGAGTCGTGAACACGGGCGACGCGTTCTGGGCGAGGGATCTGCTGTTCGTGCTCGAGCGCAACGGCTACGTCGAGGAAACGTACTTCGACGTCTCGTACGACCCGGTGCGCGACGAGACCGGCCGGGTCGGCGGGGTGTTCTGCATCGTCAGCGAAACCACCGGCCGGGTCGTCGGCGAGCGCCGGCTCGCGGCACTTCGCGACCTGGGTCGCGTCGGGAACGGGGCGACTGCGGTGGGCGAGGTCCTTCGCAACACGGCTGCCGTCCTGGAGAACTACGGGAAGGACATGCCGTTCATCGCTCTCTACAGCTGGGATGCCGCGTCGGCAGCCGGACGGCTGGAAGCCACAGCGGGTATCGCGGCCGGCGACGACGGCGCACCGCAGCTGGTCGATGCGAGGAATCGTCATGAATCCTGGCCGCTGGGCAGCGACTCGGAGATCGTGCTCGCCGAGCCGCCTGCAGACGTGCAGTTGCCGGGCGGGCCATGGCCGGAACCGGTGAAGCAGGTGGCGATCCTCAAGCTCGCCACTCCAGCGAACGAAACATGCGGCTATCTGGTTTGCGGACTGAGCGCGCGGCGCAAGTTCGACGACGACTATCGCGACTTCGTGCGACTGGTCGGCGCCAACATCTCCGGCGCGGTCGCTGGGGTGCGCGCGCTGGAAGACGAGCGCCGGCGTGCCGAACAGCTCGCGGAGCTGGATCGCGCCAAGACCGCGTTCTTCAGCAACGTCAGTCACGAGTTCCGCACGCCGCTGACGCTGATGCTCGGGCCGCTCGAAGATCTGCTCGCGAAGTCGGGCACCTTGCCGCCCGACGATCGCGCGCTGCTCGCCGTCACGCAGCGCAACGGCATCCGCTTGCTGCGACTCGTGAACACGCTGCTGGACTTCGCTCGGATCGAGGCGGGCCGCGCGCAGGCGTATTTTCAACCGACGGATTTGTGCGTGTTGACGGCCGATCTCGCGAGCAACTTCCGCTCGGCGTGCGAGCGCGCCGGAATTTGCCTGGTCGTCGATTGTGCGCCGCTGCCCGATCCGATCTACGTCGACCGCGAGATGTGGGAGAAGATCGTTCTCAACCTGCTGTCGAACGCCTTCAAGTTCACGTTCGAAGGTGAGATCGCAATAAGGATTCGCGACGCTGGCAGCGGCATCGAGCTCACAGTGAGCGACACCGGCACCGGTATCCCGCCCGACGAGCTGCCGCGGATGTTCGAGCGCTTTCATCGCGTTGAGAACGCGCGTGGCCGCAGCCACGAAGGCAGCGGCATCGGTCTCGCGCTCGTCAGCGAGCTCGTCAAGCTGCACGGCGGCTCGATTGCCGTCGACAGCGGGCTCGGTCAGGGCACGACATTCTCGATAGAGATTCCCAAGGGCACGGCCCATCTGCCCGCGGAGCGTCTGCGCGCCTCGACCGCAGCGGCTTCGGCGTCAGCGGCGAGTGGTGCGGAGGCTTACGTCGCGGAAGCGCTGGAGTGGCTGCCCGCTGCGCCACAAACGCTCGCGCCGCGGCCGGACCTGCCCAGAGTCCTGCTCGCAGACGACAATGCGGATTTGCGCGAGTACGCACGACGTCTGCTTTCGGAGCACTACGAGGTGCACGTGGTCGCGGACGGCCGGGCTGCGCTCGATGCTGCGCGTGAGCTACGGCCGGAGCTGATCGTTTCCGACGTGATGATGCCGCGTCTCGATGGCTTCGGCCTGATACGCGAAGTGCGCGCGGATCTGCAGTTGCGCGCCATTCCGATCATCCTGCTCTCCGCGCGCGCGGGTGAGGAGTCGCGCATCGAGGGTCTCGACCGCGGTGCCGACGATTACCTGGTGAAGCCGTTCAGTGCGCGCGAGCTGCTGGTTCGTGCGGGGACGCTGATCCGCTCGGCCGAGTTGCGGCGGCGTGCCGAGGAAGCGCGGGCTCAGTTCGAGACGCTGCTCAATGCAGCGCCGCTCGGAGTCATGTTGGTGGACGAGGATTTCCGCGTCGCTGCGGTGAATCCGATTGCACTGCCGCTGATCGGCGAGACCGATCTGATCGGTCGCGATTTCGATTCGGTCGTGCGCACGGCCTGGTCTGCTGCGGATGCGGAGGAAGTCACGCGGCGGTTCCGCCACACGCTGCAGACCGGCGAGCCACACGTCGTGCCCGAGTTCATTGCGAGGCGCAAGGATCGCCAGGTGATGGAGTACTACGAGTGGCAGGTCAGCCGCATTCCGCTGCCCGGCGGTCGGCGCGGAGTCGTGTGCTACTTCCGCGACATCTCGCGCAGCATCCTGGCGCGTGAAGCGCTGCGCGAAGCGGACAGTCGCAAGGACGAGTTCCTGGCCACGCTTTCGCACGAGCTGCGCAATCCGCTGGCGCCGCTGCGCAGCTCGCTGGAAATCGTCAAGCGGCTCGCGAGCGTGCCGCCGAACGCGACGGCTGCGCTCGAGATCATGGATCGGCAGATGAGTCATCTGGTGCGGCTCGTCGACGATCTGCTGGAAGTCTCGCGCATCACGCGCGGCCAGGTGGAGTTGCGGCGCGAGCACGTGCGGCTGGATGCGGCGATCCACAGCGCCATCGAGACCAGCGAGCCGGTGATCCGCGCCGGCAATCATCGCCTGATCGTCTCGTTCCCGGACGAGCCGCTGCTGCTCGACGCGGATCCGGTACGGCTGGCGCAGATCTTCGGCAATCTGCTCAACAACGCCGCGAAGTATTCCGAGAAGGGCGGGCAAATCGAAATCACTGCGCGTCGCAACGGCGAGGATGCAGTCGTTGCGATCCGCGACAGCGGCGACGGCATCGCGCCCGAGCAAGTTCCGAAGCTGTTCGAGATCTTTACGCGCGGTGAGCGCAGCTCGCGGCGCAATCAGAGCGGTCTCGGCATCGGTCTCGCGCTGGTGCGTCGGCTGACTGAAATGCACGGCGGGAGTGTCGAAGCGTCCAGCGAAGGTGTCGGCAAGGGCAGCTGCTTCACGGTCCGCTTGCCGCTCCACGCCATCCAGGTTGCCGCACCGAAGGCGCGCGGCCGCGATCATTCGAGCATCGAAGAGTTGAGCGTGCTGGTCGTCGACGACAACAAGGATGCGGCGGAAAGCATGGCGATGCTTCTGCGCACTGCCGGCGCCGAGATTCACGTCGCGCACGATGGGCCGACTGCGCTGGCGGAGTTCGAGCGCTGCGAGCCGCACGTCGTGCTGCTCGACATCGGCATGCCCGACATGGACGGCTGCGAAGTGGCGCGCAGAATGCGCGACATTGCGCGGCCCGACCGCGTCGCGCTCGTCGCGCTCACCGGTTGGGGACAGGACGAAGACCGACGGCGCGTGCGCGAGGCCGGTTTCGATCATCACCTCGTCAAGCCGGTGGATCTCGCGTCGCTGCAGACGCTGCTCACCTCGCTCGCGCGCGCGCGGTCCGAACAGGCGAGGTCGGCCTAAGGTTTGGTCGAGTCGCCCGCGCCGAGCGCGCGCTGCATGAAGACACTGTCGACCCAGCGACCGAGCTTGAAGCCGACAGCGATCAGGTTGCCGGCTGGTGTGAATCCCATCCGACGATGCAGCGCTATCGAGCCGGCGTTGGCGCTGTCGCCGATGACCGCGAGCATTTGTCGCCACGGCCCGCGCTCGCAGCGTGCGATGAGCTCCGCGAGCAGCGTCGTGCCGATGCCGCGTCCGCTCAGTCCGTCCTCGACGTAAACCGAATCTTCGACCGTGTAGCGATACGCGGGCCGCGTGCGATAGAACGTCGCGTAGCTGTAGCCGACGACGCGCCCATTCATCTCGGCGACCAGGTAAGGCAAGCCGAGTTGCAGCACGCCGGCGCGACGCGCCTTCATTTCATCGAGCGATGGCGGAATCTCTTCGAACGATGCGAGCCCGCGCAGCACGTGTGCGCCGTAGATGCTCGTGACCGCGCCCATGTCTGCGTCGCTCGCATCGCGCACAAGAATTGCGGGGCGGGTGTCTGCAGCTTGCACGCGAGCAGTTTCGTCGAACGAGAACTTTTCGGCAATCGCAGCACGAGACCCAAGTTGGTGCAGCAGGCGAGTGTGCTGCTCAATCTTGGGTCACTGCCGTGAGGTTCATGGTCATGAGCGCGTTCTTCTTTGGCAGATCGCTGACGGCCACGACGGTGCGTGCCGGCAAGTGGCTGCCGAACGCCTCGCGATAGGCGCGATTCATCTCCTCGAAGTCCGCAACGTTCTTGAGGAACACGTGCACGTGCAGGACGTGGTCGAGGTCGGAGCCGACGCCTTCGAGCATCGAGCGGAACGAGCGCAGGATCTGGCGGGCCTGGCTGTAGGCATCCGGTCCGGCGAAGTCGCCGGTGGCCGGATCGACGCCCGCGGTGCCCGAGATCGCGATGAACGACCCCGCCTTGGCGATGTGGCTGTATGGGCCTATCGGCTTCATCACGTTCGGGGGCGTGAACGTTTCGACTCTCATAAGCTGCACTCGCGGGTGAAGGAGGGCAGATTCTAGCCCCAGAGTGAGACTCGCCGACCGCCAATCTCGTAATGGATAGTTGTACGAGGATGGAGGCGGTGGCGGGCGAACGGACTCGCCCACACCAAACACCCAAGCAACAACTATTCCTACTCCGGCAAGCTCCAGCGCAGTTGGCAGTACGCACTCGCCAGCTCGCGAAGCACGTCTGCGTTCGTGCCGCGCGTTTGGGTTGCGATTTGCCGATAATTGAGCCCATCCACAT
>Ga0075420_100001263_pt1 | contig 21349 bp, 18 predicted proteins | sample SoiMetdeltSBSDD4_FD_75296 | JGI IMG/M metagenome (GOLD analysis project Ga0075420, IMG submission 75296) | Bulk soil microbial communities from a Populus tree surrounding site in Tennessee, USA - Soil MetaG P. deltoides SBSDD4 | ecosystem: Environmental > Terrestrial > Soil > Tree plantation... | reverse complement strand
CTGCTCGACCGGCTCGTGGACTCCGGCAAGTCGGTGATCGTCATCGAGCACCACCAGGGCGTGATGGCGCACGCCGACTGGATCATCGACCTCGGCCCCGGCGCCGGCCACGACGGCGGCACGATCGTGTTCGAGGGCGCGCCCGCCGACCTCGTGGCCGACGGCTCGACGCTGACCGGCGAGCACCTGGCGGCGTACGTCGGCGCCTGACACGCCCGCGCGCACCGGTTAGGGTCGCCTGGGGACCCGGACGAGCGATGAGCGAGACGGTTCGATTCAGCGTCAACGGCGAGCCGCGCGAGCTCGAGGTGCGCGCGGAGGAGTCCGCGGTCGAGATGCTGCGCGACCGTCTCGGCCTGACCGGGACCAAGCTCGTCTGCGGCGACGGAGTCTGCGGAGCCTGCACCGTCCTCCTCGACGGCATGCCGGTCACGAGCTGCCTGCTGCCGGCGACGGCGCTCGAAGGCCGCGCGCTCACGACCATCGAGGGCCTCGGGCCGGATCTGCATCCGGTGCAGCGGGCCTTCATCGCGCACGACGCGCTGCAATGCGGCTACTGCACCCCGGGCTTCGTTGTGGAGGCGATCGCGTTCCACGACCGCTGGCGCCGAGAGCGTGGCAGCGAGGAGCCCACGCGCGACGAGGTGGCCCAGGCGCTGGCGGGGCACCTGTGCCGCTGCGGCGCCTACGTGGGAATCATGGGCGCCGTTCGCGACGCCTGCGCTGGGCGCTTCGACTCCGGCGACGTCGGCGGGCCCCGCGTGGAGGCGCCGGAGAAGGTAACCGGCGAGGCGGTGTACGCCGCCGACGTGCGCCACCGGGGCCAGCTCGAGGGCGCGATCCTGCGCTCGCCCTTTCCGCACGCGCGCGTGATCTCCGTCGACCTCGATCCTGCTCGCGCGCTTCCGGGCGCCGAGGCGGCCGTCGAGCTGCTCGGCAAGGAGCGGTTGGTGCGCTACGTGGGTCAGGAGGTTGCGGCCGTCGCGGCCGTGGACCGGCACACGGCCGAGCAGGCACTCGCGCTGGTGCGGGTCCGCTACCAGCCGCTTCCGGCCGCCGTGGGAGCGGAGGCTGCCCGCCGAGAGGGCGCGGCGGCCGTCTACAGCGGGCTCCGCAAGCGGGCGCCGTCGGCGGGAGAGGGGCCTCCGACGCCGGCGCGCTGGCACGGGAACCTGCGCGGGCCCGTGGGCGCTTTCTCGCAGCGGGCCCGCAAGGCACGCCGGCTGATCTCCGACGCGCGCGAAGGCGGCGATCCGCTGCTCGTGGAGGGGACCTGGCGAACAGCGGCCCAAGTCCACACCGCCCTCGAGCCGCACGCGTGCGCCGCCCGCTGGGACGGGGAGAGCCTGCATGTGCACGTCTCGACCCAGGCGGTGGGGCGCCTGGCGAAGGAGATCGCCGAGCGCTTCGGATTGGAGGATGACCGGGTGCACGTGATCGCCGAGCACGTGGGGGGCGGCTTCGGTGCGAAGCAGAGTCTGACCCCCGAGACGGTTGCGGCGATCGAGCTCGCTCGCGCTGCGCGAGCCCCCGTCCGGATCGCCCTCGACCGCGGGGAGGAGGTCGGCCTGGCGGGCTACCGGCCCAGCGCCGAGATCGAGCTCGCGCTCCTCGCCGGCGCGTCGGACGGCCCGCGCGCTCTGCAGGTGCGCGCCTACCAGGACGCCGGTGTCAGCGTGGGGTCCCTGATCGCGGCCCTCTGCCGGATGATCTATCCGGCTCCCGCCAAGGACCTCCAGGACTTCGACGTCGTTAACCACATGCCGCCGGGCCTGCCCTTCCGGGGACCCAACGCGCCGCTGTCCTGCTGGGCGCTCGAGCAGGCGGTGGACGAGGCGGCGCACCGGCTCGGGGAGGATCCGATCGCCCTGCGGCGGCGCTGGGATCCGCTCCCGGAGCGCCAGCGCCTGTACACCTGGGTCGAGTCGCTTGCGCTGTGGCGCGACCGACCGGCGAGCGGCTCCGAGCGGGGGCGCTTCCGGCGCGGGGTGGGCGTGGCCGCGGCGAACTGGCTCTACATCTACCAGCTGGGCTGCGAGGTCGAGGTCGGCGTCGACGGCGGGCGGCTCTACGCGGCCACCGGCGTGCAGGACATCGGCACGGGCAGCCGCAGCGTGCTCGCGAGAACGGTGGCCCGTGCCTTTGATATCGAACCGGGGGCGGTGGACGTGCGGATCGGGGACTCGCGGCTCGCGAGCGGCCCGCCGTCTGGCGGCAGCATGGCCACGGCAACGCTCGTTCCGGCGACGCTCGCAGCCGCCGCCGCGGTGCGCCGCCGCTTGACCGCGCACATGGGGCCCGCGAGCACGCGCGCTCGGGTCGACTGGGCCGAGCTGATCGCCTCGGCGCCGAACCTCGGCGAGCGCGCCGGCCGTCCCGACGACGATCCGTCCGCCTCGAGTGCCGGCAGGCCGATGGCGGGCACCGGCCCGGCGGGACGCTTGACCGCGCGCATGGTGCGGATGAGGAGCAAGCTTGGCGTCGGCCGCGGGTACACAGGCGCCGTCCACGTGAGCGAGGTCGAGGTGGACACCCTGCTCGGCCGGATCCGGGTGCCCCGGGTGGCGGCCGGGATCGCAGCCGGGCGCGTGGCCGCGCCAGAGCTGGCTCGCAGCCAATGCTACGGCGGAGTGATCCAGGGGGTCGGCTACGCGCTCTATGAGCAGCGCCAGGACGATGCGCGGACGGGGATCGTGCTCAGCGCCGGCCTCGAGGACTACCGGATCCCGGGGATCGCGGACACCCCCGAGATCGAGGTGCACTTCGACGAGGCGGGCTTCGAGCACGTACCCGGCGGAGGCGTGGGACTGGGCGAGATCTCGACGATGGGCGTGGCGGCATCGATCGGGAACGCCGTGTACAACGCAACCGGCTGGCGCCCCTACGAGCTGCCGATCCGCCCCGACCGGCTGCTGGAGGGGATGAGGGCGTGACGCCCGCCCCGAGGACGCTCGAGGAGGCCGGCCAGGCCACCGGCGAGTTCCGGGCCGGAGGCACCGACCTCCAGCAGCGCCTGCGCAGCGGGGTGAGCTCGGGGCCGCCGGTCGACCTGGGCTTAGTGCCCGATCTCGACCGCGTCGACTGGGATGGCGGTGCGGCGCAAATCGGCGCCATGGTCTCGATCGCCACGCTCGCAGGCGACACCCGGCTCGCCTCCGCCTATCCCGGGCTCGCGCAGGCCGCCGCGTCGCTGGCTACTCCCCAGATCCGCGCCGCGGGCACCCTGGGCGGGAACCTGCTGCAGCGCAACCGCTGCTGGTACTACCGGCATCCGGCGATCGAGTGCCTGAAGAAGGGCGGCGCGGACTGCCCGGCGCGCGGCGGCAATCACCTGCTCGGCGTCTGCTTCGACCTCGGGCCGTGTGTGGCACCCCACCCATCCACGCTCGGAATGGCGCTGCTGGCGTACGACGCCGAGGTCACGGATGGGAGCGGCGGCGCTCGGCCCGTAGCCGAGCTCTACGGCGACGGCAGCGATGGCCGCCACGACCACCAGCTCGGCGAGGGCGAGATCCTGACCGCGGTGCGGATGCCGCCGGCGCTCGAGGCCGAGCGGGCCGCCTACTTCAGAGCCACCAGCAGGGAGCTCGCCGAATGGCCGCTGGTCGAGGCGCTGGCGCGGCTGGTCGTGTCGGGCGAGACGATCGAGTTCGCCGCCGTGGCGGTTGGCGGGGTTGCCCCGGTCCCGCTCCGGCTGGAGCGAGTCGAGCAGGCGCTCACCGGACAGCCGGCGAGCTCCGAGACGGTCGAGGGCGCGATATCGCTCGCGACCTCGGGCGCGAGCCCGCTGCCCATGTCCCGCTACAAGCTGGACCTGCTCCCGGGGACGGTGCGTGAGACGCTCGAGCGTGCGCTGGAGCGGCCGGGCGCCGGCTAGGTCCGGACCCGATGCGGCTTGGGATCGCGGATCACCTGGGTTGGGCCATCGCGGTCACGGCGTCGGGGGACCACGAGGTGGTGGACCGCCGGCGGATCGCGCTGGTCGAGACCGGCATCTCGGCGGCACCCATTCACTACGAGAGCCGGCGTCTCGATGTCGCCGCCACCGCTGCGCTGGTCGCGACGGTGCGAGCGTCCGTCGTTCGGGCGACGTCAGCTGCGCTCGACGAGATTGCGACCGCGCTGCCCATGCCCCTCCTCTCGGTCTCGCTTCGAGCCTGGCCGTTCGACTTTCCTGACGACATCGCCGTGCAACGCCGTGCGCCGTACGAGGCGCGGGCCGACGCGATCATGTATCGCCAGGAGCTCTCCGAGCTGGCACGCGCCCGTGGGTGGGAAGTCCACCTCTATGACGCGAAGGCGGTGGTGGGTCAGGCGGTCAGCGTGTTGGCCGAGCGGGCCGACGAGGTGCTGCAGGAACCTCGAGCCAGGATGGGGCCGCCGTGGACGAAGGACCATCGGACGGCGCTCGCCGCGACGGTCGTGGCCGGCCACCGTCCGGCGCAATAGCCTCCTCGCAGGCGACGTCCCGCGCCTAACCCTCGGCACGCCGGCGGCTGGCTCAGCAAGCTGCTCCTGGTGGGGACGATGGTCTGTTACGGACGCGGGCGACCCGGTCTCCCAAGCGCGCGTGCGAGTGGGCGGGATCTCCGGGCGCACGGCCCAGAACGGAACGGTCACGCTCGCGCTGCCTGGGAAGTCCGCCAGGGCCACCGCCACGAAGGGCACGTACACGCCGGGCGCCGTACGGCTGCGGGCGGTTCGGAGTCGCTGACTGTCGTGCCTAGGGGGTCCAGTTCGTACCGCGGGCCATCATCGAGCCGCGCACCGCGGCCACCAGCTCGTCGCTGACCTTCTCCGGGGCGCCGGCGTCGAACGGCGGCTGCGGGTCGTACTCGATCCCCAGCTGCACCGCCCGGGCCACGTCGTCGCCGTAGATCATCTGGACGATCCGGAGCGCCATGTCGATCCCCGCCGACACGCCGGCCGCGGTGATCACCTTGCCCTGCTCGACAACACGGTCCTCCACCACGTCAACGCGATACGTCGCGAGCAGATCCCGGGCGAGCCAGTGCGTGGTGGCCTGGAGGCCGTCCAGCACCCCGGCCGCGGCCAGCAGGAGCGCGCCCGAGCAGACCGAGGTCGTGTAGCGGCTGCCCTCGTGCGCGCCCCTTATCCACTCCAGGATCGGCTCGTGCCCGAGGAAGTCGCGCGTGCTGAGTCCACCCGGAACGAGCAGCATGTCCGGGCTCGGCACGTCGTCGATCGAGCGCTCTGCCACGATCTCGCAAGCGCCCGAGTCGTTCCGCCCGCCCGCGTCGTTGCGAACCGGACCCGCTTGCTCGGCGACGAAGACGGGCTCGACGTCAGGGAGCTGAACGAGAACCTCGTAGGGACCGACCGCGTCGAGGGTGGTGAACCGGTCGTAGAGCAGGAACGCGACTTGGAGGGCCATCGAGGCGAGCGACGGTACCGGCTCGCGGGCTTCGCCTCGGGCTACGATCGACGAGTGGGAGGGCCAAACCGTGAGCACACCCACGATCCTCATCACCGGTGCCACCGACGGCCACGGCCGCGCCCTCGCTGATCGCCTCGCGGGCTACGGCGCCACCCTCGTTCTCCACGGCCGCGACGCCGAGCGCCTCGACCGCGCGGCCGACGAGATCGCGGCCGGCCACGACACCGCGCGGCCGCAGACGGTCCTCGCGGACCTGGCCGACCTCGCCCAGGTGCGCCGACTCGTGGCGGGCGTCCGCGAGGGCACGGACCGCCTTGACGTCCTGGTCTCCAATGCCGGCATCGGCTTCGGTGAGCCCGACGGACGCACCCGTCGCGTTAGCGCCGACGGCTACGAGCTGCGCTTCGCGGTCAACTACCTCGCCGGCTTCCTGCTTACCCTTGAGCTGCTGCCGCTGCTGCAAGCCTCGCCGCCCGCGCGCATCGTCAACGTCGCCTCGCTCGGCCAACACCCGCTCGACTTCGACGACCTCATGCTCGAACGCGATTACGACGGCACCCGGGCGTACGCGCAGAGCAAGCTCGCGCAGGTGATGAGCGGCTTCGAGCTAGCCGGCCGCCTCCCGGCCGACGAGGTGACCGTGAACAGCCTGCACCCCTCGACCTACATGCCCACCAAGATGGTGCTCGAGGAGGTCGGCCACCACGTGGACTCGATCGAGGACGGCGTGGAGGCCACCTTCCGTCTCGTCGCCGACCCCGCGCTCGACGGCGTAACCGGCAAGTTCTTCGACCGGACGCGAGAGGCCCGCGCCGACGACCAGGCCTACGACGCGACGGCCCGCGCCACCCTCTGGGAGCGCAGCCTCGAGCTCGTCCACGCCTAGGAACTGCAGGAGCTCTCCTCGCGCGGGACTTGCGCTCATCTGAGAGGATGAAGCGCATGGAGGTCTCAGCAAGACGCGGTCAGTCGCGGACGCTCGCGGCGATCGCGGTCCTGGCGACGATCGCGGTCGTCGCTGCGGGTGCTTCGCCGGCGCAGGCCGTCCCGATCCAGCAGGGGCAGTCGACGCTGACGTTCAACCCGAACATCTTCTCCGGGCTGGACCCGCTGGGTGTCGGCATCCTGCCGATCGCGCCCGCGGAGGCGAGCCTTGGCGGCGAGTCGTTCCCGATTGCCGGCGGCACGGTCAGCCGTAACGGCCGGCGTGGGACGATCAACCATCGTGGCGGGATCGTGTTCGCGGGAGACAACGCGTCCGTCAGGGTCACGCGGCTCCGGGTGGGCCTCTGTTGTCCCTATAACGTGAGCGCGCTGGTCGATGGCCAGCGCACGCCGTTCCTGGCCCTCGGGGGCGGGACCTTCGCCTTACGCGGAAGCCGCCTCACCTACCGTGGCGTCAACGCGTTCCTGACCCTCGAGGCAGCGGACGCGCTCAACCAGGCGTTCGCGACCGACTTCTTCCGAGAGGGCACGCGGCTCGGCAGGCTGCGCATCCGCATAACGCTCGTCCTCTAGCAGGTCAATGGAGGCTGGGTCGGTAGACGAGCTCCTGGACGTGACCGTCGAGCGTCCGGTGCTCGACCAGCTCCAGATCGAAGTCGGCCGCACCCGCGAAGATCGGCTCGAGCCCGGTCTGACCGGTGATCACAGGGAAGAGCGTCACCTGTAGGCGGTCGACCAGCCCGGCAGCCATCAGCGCCCGGTTCACCGACAGGCTGCCGTGCGAGCGCAACGGCACCTCGGACTTCTCCTTGAGCCGGGCGACGACGTCGACGGCGTCACCGCTCACGACGGTCGCGTCCGGCCAGTCGAGTGGGCCCTCGAGCGTCGTGGACACCACCGTTGCCGGCAGGTTCCTCATCCGAGTGACCCACGGGTCACGCACCTCGGAGTCCTCGGTGCTCGAGGCCAGCATCCGCGCGAACGCCCGATACGTGTTGGCCCCGAAGACCATCCGCTGCTCCTCGTCGTACACGGCGAGGCGGTGGTCGAGCAGCTCGGGGCCTTGCTTACCCCAGTAGCCGGTCCAGTCGCCGCTCGCGGCGCCGTAGCCATCGAGGCTGGTAAACACGTCGAAGGTGTAGGTGGCGGTCATGTCTTCTCTCACGGTCGCAGACAAATCCGTCCTGGACGAACTGGGGGCGGTCACGTGGACCGCCCCCAATCGTCAGCGATAGCGGGCTACGAGCTCGGTCCGGCGGGTCCGAGGCCGCCACCTGACTCCACGAACGTGCCTTCCGGGCCGGCAGGTTCGGGAAGCCTCAGCTTCGGGCCCGGGACGCGCTTGCCGCGCACGCCGTTCACCGACTCGGTCGAGTACGCGAACGTCAGCTGGGCGAACGCGATCAGGTCGCTGTTGACCTCGAGCGCGTGCAGATCGATGTTGTCGATGTCGTCACACGCCTCGTGGTAGCACTGGTCGAACTGCTCGCCGGCGATGCCGCCCCAGATCGCCTGCTGTTCGGCGGTCTTGGGCACCTCGGCGCCGGTGAACAGGCCGCCCGACGCGATGCCGGCGTCGATGAACGCCTGATAGTCGCTGCGGCCGTCGAACGCCGTGTCGTCGTAGGGCTCACCGATCGAGGTGTAGTAGCGCTCGTAGATGTCCTCGATCGCCGTCGAGCCCGGTGGGACCGGCACGGGCGCCGGGAACGTCGACTGGTCGGCGTCGTACACCATGAAGATGTAGTTCGGCGAGCCGATCATGTCGTAGTTCATGTAGACCGCGATGCGGTCGCGCTCGGCCTGCGACAGCCCCTCGACATAGTCGGTCGAGCCGACCAGGCCCTGCTCCTCTCCGGCCCACCACCCGAAGCGGATCGTGTTCTGAGGCTTCGTGTTGGCCATCATCAGCGCCGTCTCCAGCAGCGCTGCCGAGCCCGAGCCGTCGTCCTGGATTCCCGGACCCTCGATCACGCTGTCGAGGTGCGCCCCGGCCATCACGACGTTGTCGTCGTTCTTACCCTCGAGCTCGGCGATCACGTTGAAGTCAGTCCGGGTCTCCGCCGGCAGCACTTCGATGAACGCGGTCGAGCCCGGCTGGGACAGCGCGACGCCGTCCGCGAAGCTCGCGCCCACTACCGGAATGCCGTGGGTCACCGGCGTGCCGTCAGTACGGCTTGAGGCGTCCGCCACGATCAGCGCCTCGCGATCAGGCGTGTTGCCCTGGTTGAAGATGATCACGGCCTCGGCGCCGGCCTGCTCGGCAAAGAACGCCTTGTCGCCGAAGTTACAGCTGCCGCGCTGGACCAACGCGATGTCGTTGGCACCGCTCCAGTCGATCCCGGCGAAGTCCGCCGCCTCGCAGCCGCTCGTCGACGCGCGGTCGCCAGTGAGGTTGATGTCAACCGGGATCACCTGGCCCTGGACGGTCCCGGAGCCGCTGCCGGTGAACACCCCGGTCTCGTACTCCGCCTGCACCGGCGTCAGCTGACGCAGAGTCGCCGGGAAGTTGAAGGTGATCTCGACGGGATCGAGCGTCACGTCGTAGCCCGCATCCTCGAGCAGCCCGGAGACGTACTCGACGCTCTGGGCATACCCCTCGGTCCCGGCGGCACGAGTGCCGGGATAGACCGGGTCGTCGCTCGTGTCGGCGATCTCCTGGAACGCCTCCTGATGCTCGCGCACGCCATCGAGCGTCACGCAGCCCAACAGCTTGCTGTACGTGTTGTTGGCGCGCTTCTCGCACGCCTTTGCCGGAGCGGCCGCCGACGCCGGTCCAGCGAGCAGCGCCGCCGACAACAGCGCCGCGACGCCCAACGACAGCACGCCTGGCCACCGCCGCTTCGATGACACGTCAGAACGATGAGACATGACCCTCCCTGCCTTGCGCGGCCGGCCCAGCGCCGGGACACCGCTGAAACCCAGGGGTGTTACCCGAGACCGCGGGGCCGAACCCAAGGGAGAGCGGCACTCTTCGACTCTAGACTCGTGCCGATGGCGGCACCCTCCGACGCCACGGCAGCGGCCGTCGACGGCCGGCCCGGGGAACTGCTCGCGCTCTCGGACTGGCGGCGGCGCGTGTTCGATCTCTACCGCCACGTCCGTGCGGCTTCAGATCCGGCCGAGGCGTGGCGCCGCTGGCGCGCCACACGGGACGAGCTGCTCTCGCGTCACCCGCAGTCCCCCCTCCCGGAGCACGAGCGCGCGTCCTTTGCGGGCGTCGAGTACTTCGAGTACGACCCGTCCGCGCGAGCGCTCGCCACGATCGCCCCGATCGCGCCGGTGACGCTCGACATCACCACGAGCCAGGACAGCGCCTACCGCTTCGCGCGCTTCGGCAAGGCCGAGTTCGAGCTGCACGGCCAGAGCCTCACGCTCGAGCTCTACTGGATCGAGGGCTACGGCGGCGGCATCTACCTCCCGTTCGGCGACGGGACGAGCGGCACAACCACCTACGGCGGCGGCAGGTACCTGCTCGACACGGTCAAGGGCGCCGATCTCGGCGCCGAGGGCGAGCTGCTCGTGCTCGACTTCAACTTCGCATACAACCCCTCCTGCGCCTACGACCCGCGCTGGAGCTGCCCGCTCGCCCCGCCAGCCAACCGGCTGGCGGTCGACATCCGCGCCGGCGAGCGGGTCGCGACGTAGCTGGCGGCATCACGGCGACGACGGCGCCGACCCTTCGCGGGTCGACGCCGTCGTCGAGGCTTGGCTTCGCGTCCCAGCCCTACGCGCGCGACACCGCCGCGGGCCGGACGCTGTGTGCCAGCTGCTCGCCCTCGATGTCAACGTCGGGCACGAGCCGCTCGAGCCGCTTCGGCATTGCCCACGCACGGTCGCCGAGCAGGGCCATCACGGCGGGCACCAGCGTCATCCGGACGATGAACGCATCGGCCAGCACCCCGACCGCCAGCGACAGGCCGATCGACTTGATCACCGGGTCCGGGTCGAGCAGGAACGCCGCGAAGACGGCGGTCATGATCACCGCAGCCGCCGTGACGACGCGGCCGCTCTGGCCGTAACCCGTCACGACCGCCTCGCGGGCGTCGCCCGACTTCACGTACGCCTCGCGCATCCGCGACACGAGGAACACCTCGTAGTCCATCGCGAGCCCGAACAGGATGCCGATCAGCAGCACCGGCAGGAAGCTGACGATCGGTCCTGCCTGGGCGACCGCGAACAGATCCGCCAGGTGGCCGTCCTGGAAGATCCAGACGACGACGCCCATCGAAGCGGCGATCGAGAGCAGGAAGCCGGCGGCGGCCTTGATCGGCACCAGCACCGATCGGAAGACGACCATCAGCAGGAGCAGCGCCAGCCCGACCACGACCACGATGTACTTCGGCAGCGCCTTCGCGAGCTGGTCGGCGGTGTCGATGTTGAGCGCTGTCGTGCCGGTCACGTACGCCTCGATCCCATACCGCTCCGGAATCTTGTCGGCCCGCTCGCGCATGTAGTCGACGAGCTCCTTCGTCTCGTCGGACGCGGGACCGCCCGTCGGCGTGACCTGGACGATCGTCACGTCGCCCTTCTCGTTCTGCGCCGGGGGCGAGACTGCCGCCACGTGCGGGAAGTCCGCCAGCCCCTCGGCGACGCCGTTGGCCAGCCGCTCCTGCAGCCCGCGCGGCAGCTCGGGAGCATCGACGACGACCGTCAGCACGCCGTTGAAGCCGGGGCCGAAGCCCTCGCTCAGCAGGTCGTAGGCCTTGCGCTCCGTGTTGTCGGTCGGCTTGGAACCGCCGTCCGGCAGGCCGAGCTTCATGTGCGTCGCCGGCAGCGCGGCCACGAGCAGCACGACCAGGCCGACCGCCAGCACGGCCCACGGCCGCCGCGTCACGAAGCGCGCGTAGCGCACGCTCGCCGTCTCGCGGTCCTCGCGGCGGCGCCATGGACGCCATGTGAGTGCACGGCTCGTCCGGACGCCGCGCTCGCCGAAGAAGCCGAGCAGGGCGGGCAGCAGGGTGGTGGCGATCAGGACCGCGATCACCACGGCGCCCGCGGCCGCGAGGCCCATCACCGTCAGGAACGGGATGTTGACGACCGTCAGGCCGACCAGAGCGATCACGACGGTGGCGCCGGCGAACACGACGGCGCTGCCCGCGGTGCCGGTCGCCTGAGCGACGGCGTCCCGCAGGCCCTGGCCGCTCTCGACGTTCTGCCGGTAGCGGCTCAGGATGAACAGCGCGTAGTCGATGCCGACCGCGAGGCCGAGCATCGTGGCCAGCGTCGGCGCCGTCTCCGTCAGCTCGATCGAGCCTGTGAGGGCGGTGACCGTGCCGACCGAGATCGCCACGCCGAGGATCGCCGTCAGCAGCGGCAGGCCGGCCGCCACCAGCGAGCCGAGCGTGATCGCGAGGACGAGGAAACCGATCATGATGCCGGCGCTCTCAGACCCGGCCTCGGACTCGTCGGTCACGAGACCGCCGCCGAACTCGACCTCCATGCCTGCCACGTGGGCGGGCTTGGCGCTCTCCTCGAGCTCCTCGCGGGCGGAGTCGCCGACCTCGTCCGCGGGCATCGGGTAGATCACGTCGGCGTAGCCGATGCGGCCGTCCTTCGAGATCGCCTTCGCCTGGTACGGATCGATCACGAACGAGACCCCGGCGGCGTGCTTCGCCTCGCCCACCGTCTCCATGACCGCCGCCTTGTTCTGCGGATCCGTGAGCTTCTCGCCCTCCGGAGCCGCGAACACGACGCGCGCCGAGGCGCCGCCGGCGCCCGGATACTTCTGATGAAGCAGGTCCTGGGCCCGCTGGGACTCGGTCCCGGGGACCTCGAACTTCGACGAGAACTGGCCGCTGAAGCTCGCGGCAGAGCCGATCACGATCGCGAGAATCGCCAGCCAGCCGAACAGCACCTTGCGGCGATTTGTGAAAGCCCAGCCGCCAAGTCGGTAGAGATAGGTCGCCATGAGGTCCTCCCTCGGTCGAATTGAGCCGACCGTACGGCGGAACCCCTCCCCATCGACTCGGGCGAATCCCTAGTTAGGACCCTCAAACGGCTAGGGCTCCGCTGTCCCCAGCGGCGCCCTGGCGAGCTCGATCCGGGAGCTCACGCCCAGCTTCACAAACACCTTGCGCAGGTGGTACTCGACCGTCTTGGGGCTCACGAACAGCTGTGCGGCGCAGTCCCGGTTGGTCGCGCCGGCCGCCACGAGCTGCGCGATACGAAGCTCCTGTGGCGTCAGGTCGTCGAGCGTGCTCGCGTCGCGCTTGCGGGCCTTCTCGCCGGTGGCGTTCAGCTCCGTGCGGGCGCGCTCGGCCCAGAGCGGGTTGCCGAGCCCCTCGAACGTGTCAAGCGCGGTGCGAAGCTGCGTGCGTGCTTCGATCTTGCGGCGCGCGCGGCGCAGGCGCTCGCCGTAGGCGAGCTGTGTGCGGGCCCGCTCGAATACCGGTGCGTCCCCGGCGTGCTCGCGCACGGCCTCCTCGAAGAGGTGCTCGGCCTCCTCTTCGTCCTCGGTGAGCACCGCGCGACAGCGCGCGACGAGGCCTCTGACCAGGGGAGCGTCGCTTACCGGCGCCCAGGCCTCGAAGCGCTCGAGCGCATCGCGTGCACGCTCCGGCTCGCCGATGCGCAGGGCCGCGTCGATCAGATCCGGAGTCGCGAGCAACGCCACCGGTGGAAGCGGCACCTGGTCGAGCTGCTCGAGCTGTTCGAGCGCCTCCCGCGGATTCCCGAGCGCGAGCTCGAGCTCCGCGAGCGCCAGGCGCGCGTGCTCGGTCGCCCACCCGAGGCCCGTCGCGAGACTGCGCTGCATCGCTGTGGCGACGAGCTCGCGGCACTCGTCCTCTCGACCGCGCTGGGCGAGGATGCGAGCTTCGAGCGCCATCAACCCGGTCTCGTCGTTGTCGGCGCCGAGGCGCCGGGCGAGGTCGCGGCCCTCGGAGATCGTCGCGGCTGCGGCGGCCAGCCTGCCCTCGCCGAGCTCGCCCACCACGACGAGCGGGAAAGCGCCCGAGACCCCCGCGAGTGAACCCTGGTGACGCGCGCGGGCGATGGCCGCCTCACTGGTCCGGCGCGAGGCCGGATAGTCCCCACGCATCCCGCTGAGAAACGCGTTCATGCCCATCGTGCGATCGCCGTCGAAGCCCTCGCCGATTTCGATCGCCTCGGCCAGCAGCCGGCCGCCGTGCGCCGAGTCACCCTCCAGCACGGCGCTCATGCCCCCAAACAGCAGCCGCGCAAAGCTGATCAGCGGCCCCTCACCGCCGATCTGCTTCAGGAGGCTGTCCGCCTCACTCAGGGCGAATGCGATACGGCCGCTCCTCATGAGCGACACGAACACCGACCAGATCACGAACTCGGCGGCGGCCTCGGGCGGCAGGCCGACGCCCTCCACGACGGCGCGGCGCAGCAGCTCCTCGGACTCGGCGGGTGACCCGCGCCGGCCGGCGTCCGTAGCGCAGACCGAGAAGATCTCGAGCGAGTCGAGAGGATCGAGCGGCAGTGCGCGCGCTCGCTCGACGAGGGCCATAGCGGCATCGGGCCGGCCCCCGGCGTGTGACGCCTTCGCCGCACAGACGAGCCGGTGCGCGCGACGCGTATCGTCCGCGCTCAGCTCTGCGGCGCGCTCGAAGGCGGCGGCGGCTGTGGACTGCCCGCCGCGCGTCGCAGCCTGGACCCCGGCCGCCTCGAGCTCCGAGGCGATCCCTTCGTCGGCTCGATCCGCGACCAGCGCCCGGTGCCACGCGCTGCGGGCCGGATCGCGGACCACGTCGGCGAGCGCCTCATGGGCGGCCCGGCGCTCGTCGCGGCTCGCCGAGCGGTAGATCGCGGAACGCACGAGCGGGTGCCGGAATGTCACGCTGCCGTCCACGCGTACCAGTCCGCCGCGCTCCGCCGCGCCGAGCTCGGATCCGTCGAGGCCGATGCGCGCGCCGGCGTCGAGGATCGCCGTGAGGTCGCCGATCTCGTCGGCGGCCGCAACGAGCAGGAGGCTGCGTGTGCCGTCGGGCAGTGCCGCAACACGCGCGCGGAAGGCCTCCTCGACCGCAGGGCGCACGGGCGGCGGCCCGAGGATCGGCTCGGCTCCGTCGAGCTGTGTGTCCGTAAGCCCGGCCGGCAGCTCGAGCAGCGCGAGCGGGTTGCCGCGCGCGTGTTCGAGGAGCGTGGCCAGCACCTCCGCCGACGGGCCGCGTTCGAGGCGATCGGCGAGCAGTGCGCGGGCGTCCTCGTCGGCGAGCGCACCGAGGGTCAGCTCCGGCACGCCGGGCGCGTGGAAGCTCCGGAGATCGCCCTCGCGAACCGCGAACAGCATCGCGATCCTCTCCGCCTCCAGCCGCCGCGCGGCGAAGGCGAGCGCATCGGCGGAAGGCGCGTCGAGCCACTGCGCGTCGTCGATGCAGCACAGCAGGGGCTCCTCGTCGGCGGCCTCGGCGAGCAGGCTGAGCGCACCGAGCGATACGAGGAAGCGGTCGTCGACGCCCTCCATGCTGAGGCCTAGGGCGCTGTTCAGGGCAGCCGCCTGCGGCGCCGGCAGTCGCTCGATGAGGCCGAGGCAGGGACGAACAAGCCGCTGGAGGCCGGCGAACGGCAGCTCGTGCTCAGCCTCGATGCCCACGCAGCGCAGCACCCGCATGTCCTCCGCCTGCGCCTCGGCGTATTCGAGCAGTGCGGTCTTGCCGATGCCGGCCTCGCCGCGCAGCACCAGGACGGCGCTGCGCTCCTCGCGCGCGCTCTCGAGGTGAGAATCGAGCTCGCGTTGCTCAGCCAGACGGCCCACGAGCATCTGTGGATCCTAATCCGCCCCCTGGGCCGGGGACTAGGGCATTGCCGGATTCGAGCGCCTCCGGACGGCCGTAGCTTGGCGGTCATGAACTCCACGTACCCCGCACTCACCCACCGGCGCTCGCGCGTCGCCCGTGGCGGCACGCTCGTACTCGGCGGCGGTTTCGCCGGGAGCTACGTGGCCCGCCAGGTCGGCAAGACCGGCGCGACCATCGTCAATCCCACCAACTTCATGCTCTACACGCCGCTGCTGCCGGAGGCCGCCGCGGGCAGCGTGGAGCCGCGCCACGTAACGGTTCCGCTGCGCACCATGTGCCCGCACGCGGATCTCGTGCTCGGCTCGGTCACCGGCCTCGACGCGCAAGGCCGCGTCGTACAGGTCGAGTCCGAGGCGGGGGACATCGAGATCGCCTATGCCGATCTCGTCATCGCGCTCGGCGCAGTCGCCCGCATGCCCGACCTCCCGGGCCTGCGCGAGCATGCCCTTGGGCTGAAGGACCTGGTCGACGCGATCCGCCTACGCAACCACGTGCTGCGGCAGATCGAGCTCGCCGATGCCGTGCCCGAGTCCGCCCCCCAGCGCCTGACTTTCGTGCTCGCCGGCGCCGGCTTCGCCGGGGTGGAGGCGGCCGCGGAGCTGAACGAGCTCGTGAGCGATGCCCTCACGCGCCATCCGCGCCTCGACGGCGTCCGGCCGCGCTGGATCCTCGTCGAGGGCGGATCGCGCATCCTGCGCCAGACGCCCGAGAAGCTCGCCGCCTTCGCTGCCAAGCGGCTCGGCCGGCAGGGCGTCGAGATCCTCACGGAGACGATGATCAGCTCGGTCGACACCGGCGGCGTGACACTCTCCGACGGTGGCCGCATCGAGACCGAGACAGTCGTCTGGACCGCCGGCGTCACGCCCAACCCGCTGCTCGCCCAGCTCGGCCTGCCGCTCGACAAGCACGGCCGCGTTCCCGTCGACGAGACGCTGAAGGTTGTCGGCTCCTCGCGCATCTGGGCCCTCGGAGACTGCGCCGCCGTTCCGAACGAGGCGACGGGCGGGACCGACCCGGCGACCTGTCAGCACGCGCTGCGCCAAGCCCGCCGGCTCGCCCGCAACCTGCGCGGTACCCCGCGCGCATACAGCTATCGCACCCGCGGCCAGATGGCGACGCTCGGCAGCCGGCATGGGATCGCCCTCGTGGGCGGCCTGCGCGTGAAGGGCGTGCTGGGCTGGCTCATCGCCCGCGGCTACCACGTTCTGCAGCTGCCGTTCGCCTCCCGCCGTGCCCGCGTGCTGGCGGACTGGACCGCGGCCGCACTGTTCCGGCGCGACGTCGCCGAGTTGTCGTCCTCGACCGCTGTGAAGGAGTGATCAATGACCACGCATGGGACATCCGGACACCGTCATCCGTCGCCGCTTGCGGCGTTGGTGATCATCCCGCTGGTGGTGGCCATCGTGCTGACCCTGTTCGCCTGGCCGAGCGCCAGGCTCGAGCCGCGCGACCTGCCGGTCGGCGTGGCCGGTCCTGCGGCCGCGGTGGGCCCGCTCGAGCGGCAGCTCGGCGCGAATCCCGAGGCGTTCGACGTGCATCGCTACGCAAACGAGGCCGAGGCGCGCGCTGCGATCGAGGACCGCGAGGTCTACGGCGCGTTCGTGATGACGCCCGATGGACCCAAGGTGCTCAGCTCGAGCGCCGCCAGCCCCGCGGTGGCGCAGCTCCTGGGTCGCGCGGCTGCCGAGACCGGCGCTCCCCCCGAGGACATCGTGCCTGCCGAGCACGGCGCGGCCCTGCCGTCGTCGGTGCTGCCACTCGTGATCGCCGGCATCCTCATCGGCGTCGCGGCGTCGCTGCTCACCACGAGTGCTTCCGGGCGCGCGGGGCTGCTGGTGGCGGGCTCGGCGATCATCGGGCTCGTCGCGGCAGGCATCGTGCAGAGCTGGCTGGAGGTCGTCGAGGGCGACTGGATCGTGAACGCCGGCGCGCTCGGGTTGACCGTGCTCGCCATAGGCGCGACCGTCGCCGGCCTCTACGCCTGGCTCGGCGCAGCGGGCATCGGCGTGGCGGCCGCTCTGATGGTGTTCATCGGCAACCCGTTCTCCGGGGCGGGCTCGGCGCCCGAGATGCTGCCCGAGCCCGTCGGAGTCATTGGTCAGCTGCTGCCGCCCGGCGCCGGCGCGAGCCTCCTGCGCAGCACCGGGTTCTTCGACGGCGCCGCCGCCGGAGTGCCGGTAGCGGTGCTGCTCGCCTGGGCCCTCGGCGGTCTGGCGCTCGTCGCCCTCGCAGGGATGCGGGGGCGGCGGCCGGCCGCGGCCCCCGCTGCGGCGGAGGGGTAAGCGTCCGAGAGCCGGACGCAGAGCACGATCATCAGGCCCGGCGGATAATCGCGCGCGATGAGAAGGCGCGCTCAGGACCTAGCGATCGGGGAGTGGGCGGTTTTGGCTCTTTTGGCGGAGGGGCCGACGCACGGGTTCGCGCTCGCGCGAGCGCTCGCGCCCGACGGCGAGGTCGGGCAGGTGTGGACGATGAAGCGGCCGCTGGCGTACCACGTGATCGACTCGCTGGTCGAGCTTGGGCTGGCCGCCAGGGTCGGGACCGCGGCGGGCGCGGGCGGGCCGCGGCGCAGAGTGGTGAAGGCGACGCCGGCGGGGCGTCGGCGGGTCACCCTCTGGCTGCGCCGGCCGGTGGCTCACATCCGTGATGCCCGGTCGCTGCTGATGTTGAAGTTGTTGTTCCTCGAGCGCCGCGACGCGGATCCCGGTCCGTTGCTGGCGGCGCAGCGGGCGCGATTCGCAGTGATCGAGGGCACGCTCGAGGCGAGCATGTCGGAGAGCGAGGGATTTGCTCGCACGCTGCTGTTGTGGCGGCTCGAGAACGTGCGCGCGGCGCTGCGCTTCCTCGACGAGCTGATGCTGCCGGGCGGGCGCCCTTGAGCTGGTTGCGCTTCAGGCGGCCACGAGCCGTGTGGCGGCCGCTTTCCAGGTGGCGGTGACCCGAGCGCCGGGTTCGAGCTGGAGCCGTTCGGCGGAGGCGAGGGTGATCTCGGCGGCGAGCGGCTGGGGCCCTCCGAGGCCGAGCCGGACTCGGTTGCCGATGGTGGTGATCGAGAGCACCTCGGCGGTGAGGTGGTTCTGGGTCGACCCGTGTGGCTGTACGCCTGCGGGTTCGATGGCGATCTCCCAGGGGTAGACACTCACCGCGACGGCGCCGTCGCCGTCGTCGGTGGTGGTGACGGTCCCGCCGCCGTCGAGCTCGACGTGGGTGAGGCCGTCCGGGCCTCTGCTCGCGGTGCCCGTCAGGACGACGGCACCGGTGAAGTCGGCGACGAAGGCAGAGCTCGGCGCCGCGGCGAGCTCGCTGGCGGTGCCCTCCTGTACGACCTCGCCATGGTCGATGATCCCGACGCGATCGCCCAGTTGGGCGGCTTCGGCGAAGTCGTGCGTGACCAGCAGCGCGGGGGCGTCGCTCTCGCGTAGCACGGCGGCCAGCTCGCGCGCGGCGCCGGCGCGTGTGCGCGCGTCGAGTGCCGAGAGCGGCTCGTCGAGCAGCAGCACCTCGGGGCCTCGGGCGAGCGCCCTCGCGAGCGCGACGCGCTGTCGCTCGCCGCCGCTGAGCGTGCCCGGCCGCGCCTCGGCTCGCGCGGCCAGCCCGAAGCGCTCGAGCAGCCCGAGCGCGCGCGAGCGGCGTTCGTGGCGCGACAGGCCGCGCAGCGGGTAGGCCACGTTCTGGCACGCGCTCAGGTGGGGGAAGAGCGCGTAGTCCTGGAACACGTAGCCGCAGCGGCGCCGGTCGGCAGGGACATCGATGCCGCGCGTGGTGTCGAGCCAGGTCTCGCCGTTGGCCTCGACGCGGCCTTCCGCCGGCCGCAGCAGTCCCGCGGCTACGCGCAGCGCGCTTGTCTTGCCCGCTCCCGACGGCCCGGCGAGCGCGAGGCACTCGCCAGGCGCGACGGCAAGCTCGACGTCGAGCCGCATGGAGCCGAGCGTGGTGTGTGCCTGGATGCTCAGCATCGGCGCCTGTCAGTCCGCTTGCCAGCCGCCGAGCGCCGCGCCCCCTTGGACCAGCTTGACCGACAGCAGGATCGCGCCGGACACGGCGACCAGCACCGCGGACAGCGCGAGCGCGGCGGCGAAGTCGGTTGAGAAGCGGTCGTAGATGGCGAGCGGGACTGTCTGGGTGATCCCCTGGAACGAGCCGGCGAACATCAGCGTCGCACCGAATTCTCCCAGCGCCCGGCCGAGCGCCAACGCCGTGCCCGCCGCGAGCCCCGGCACCGCGACCGGGATCATCACGCGCAGGAAGCCGCGCGCCTCGGACGCCCCGAGCGTGCGCGAGGCGTCGAGCAGCGAGCGGTCAACGGCCGCGAACGCCGCCATCGCCTGGCGCACGTAGAACGGCGAGGCGACGAACGTGAGCGCCACGACCACCCCAGCGGTCGTGAGCGAGAGCTCGATCCCGGCCGCGTCGAGCGTGCCGCCGAGGATCCCGGAGGGGCCGACCGCCGCCAGCAGCCCGATCCCGGCGACCGCGGGCGGCAGCACCAGAGGCAGCTCGATCAGCGTCACCACCAGCGCCTTGCCCCGGAACGAGCGGGTTGCCAGCAGGTAGGCGGCCGGGGTGCCGACCAGCAGGATGATCACGATCGCGGCCGCGGTCGTGCGCAGGCTCAGCCAGAGCGCGTCGAGCGCACCCTGCTCGCCGAGGCTGTCGATCAGCTCGCCGGGGCTCGAGTCGACGAAGATGGCGGCGATCGGCAGCGTCAGGAACAGCAGCGCAGCGGCCAGGCAGAGGAAGAGCAGGACCCCGAACCAGCCGCCTCTCATGGCGCCGGGCCGAAGCCCGCCTCCTCGAGCGCGTCCGCGCAGGCGCCATCTGTCAGCCCATCGACGAACCTCTGCCCAAGAGCTTGTTGCTCGGACTTGCTGACCACCCCGGCGCCGTAGGTCACCTGCGGCCCGAGCTCGGCCGGCAGCTTGATCGCCCTCAACTCGCCGTTGGTCGCGTTCACGTCGGTGACGTAGACGAAACCGGCGTCGGCAGCGCCCTGGGTCAGCTTGCCGACGATTCCCTTCACGTCAGGCTCGTTGGAGCGCACGTTCGCGAGGATCGCCTTCTCCTGGTCGGGTGGCAGCTTGGCCAGCGTCTCGCGGGTGTAGGAGCCGATCGGCACCGACTCCGAACCGATCACCATCGTCGTGCCCTCCATGGTCAAGTCCTCGACCGAGTCGATCTCGGAGTCCTTCGTCACGGCCAGCACAAACTCGTTCGTGGCGAACTCGACCGGCGTTCCCAACAGACCGTCGGCGTGCAGATCGTCGGGAAGTCTGGTGTTCGCGGCCGCGTACACGTCGACCTTCGCGCCCTGGCGGATCTGCGCCGCGAGCTCGTCGGAGCCTGCGAACGACATCTTCACGTCAGCGGTCTCGGCCGTCCCGAACTCCGGCCCGCACTGCTCGAGCGCCTCGGTCATCGATGCCGCCGCGGACACCACCAGCCGCGTCGGCGATTCCGAATCACTCCCGCCGCCACCGTTGTCGTCGTCGGCGCAGCCCGCCGCGACCGCCGCGCACACCGCCAGCAACAGCAGCCACCAGAGCCGCCCCACCAACCACCCCTCCGACCATCACCGACGTCGCCTTGGCCGCCAGCGCGCATGCGAGTCTCCACGCGGCAGACCCTTCCCTCCACCTACGTAGTCAAGCATTGCATAGCCGGGCGCCGTCCGGCCCGATCGGCCGGCGGGCGCACAGGGGCTCCGACCGCCACGATGCCGCCGCTCACCGTCGGGCGAACAGCGCTCGCGCGGCTTGGCGAGCGTCCGCCAGAATCTGCTCTTCGCCCGCAATCTCGCGGTGGCGCATGATGACTCGTCCGTCGCAGACGACGCTGTCGACGACGTCGCCACTCGCGCTGTAGACGAGGTCACTGGTCAGCGAATGCGACGGCGAGAGCTCCGGTCGCTCGCGGTCGATCAAGATGAAGTCCGCTGCTCGGCCAACCTCGATCTCGGGCCCGGGCAGTCCGAAGGCCGGCGCTGAGTTCGTGGTCCCCATCGCGAGCGTCTCGGCGGCAGTCAGCGCGCCCGGGTCGTTCGTGTCGAACTTCTGGAGCAGCGCGGCGATCTTCAAGTCGCGGAACAGGTCGAGGCAGTTGTTGGAAGCGGCGCCATCGGTCCCGATCGCGCAGACCGCACCCGCCGAGGCAAGTTTCGGTACGGGTACACCGCGCCAACCGCGAGCTTCATGTTGCTCACCGGGTTGTGCACGCATACGACCCGCCTCTCACCCAGCAAGGC
>Ga0075420_100001261_pt1 | contig 21360 bp, 14 predicted proteins | sample SoiMetdeltSBSDD4_FD_75296 | JGI IMG/M metagenome (GOLD analysis project Ga0075420, IMG submission 75296) | Bulk soil microbial communities from a Populus tree surrounding site in Tennessee, USA - Soil MetaG P. deltoides SBSDD4 | ecosystem: Environmental > Terrestrial > Soil > Tree plantation... | reverse complement strand
AATCCTGAGGCAGCGTGGACTACTCGAGCGGACGATTAGGCACGAGCTTGCGCATGTCGTGCTGGACCGAGCCCTTAGGGAGAGGTTGATGTGGGTACGAGAGGGCGCGGCTTCCTACTTCGCCGAGCCTGTGCGGAAAGTTGATGGAGCGATCCAGCCGTGCCCGACCGACGCGGAGTTGCTGAAGCCCACGTCCGTCGCTGCTCAGCGCGATGCTTACGGACGAGCCGACGCGTGCTTCAGACGTCAGATTGCGGCTGGAACACGATGGGCTGAGGTGCGCTGACCCGCGCTAGTCCCGGCCAGGTGCACCGGCCGCCCGCGCAGTGATCAAAACGACGATCGCGGCACCGACTAGCATGACGATACCCACGATCAGCAAGCGCAAGCCCGCCAGCGCTGGATCCATCCAAACGGGTGTCACTCTCGATGGCTGCCACGTCGTCATGCGCCAGGGCAATGCGATCAGAAGAACGAAGGCGCCGGTCGTGGCCGCAAGCGACTGCCATCGACACGCCGCGCGAATCCAGCGCGACGACACGACCGCCCCGGCTCCGTATTGAAGGGCGCTGGCCACCGCGGCAAGCGCGCCGACCGGAATCACCACCCAACGCAGCCATAGACTCACGTAAGCCTCGGCGACAAACAGCGACGTGACGTCGGCCAAGTTGAACGTGGCTATGAACCACGCGCTGATCTCTCCAGAGTAGCGAGCGATCCAGGCATCGCCACGAAGGATCAGCCGAACGAGCAGCGCACCCGACAGCGTGGCGAGCAGGAACCAGTGCGGGCGCCGCGCAGCCTTCGTCAGGCTCCCTTTCCGAGATTCGCCCTGAGCGAGCAGAACAGCGGCGCTGCCACCGACTGCGGCCACGACGATCAACGCGGTGACGAGCACTGCCGAAAGGAACAGCGTTAGCACCTGTGACTCCGTCGTGTTCAGGAACTCCCAATAGAGCGCAGCTGCCGCGGCAGCGACGATGCCCAGCCATGCGGCCACGTCCAGCACACGCCGAATCATCGAGCGGGCTCGGGCGGAAGGTCGACCGAGATCGTGAATGGCTCGGTCGAGGCGGCGACGCCGGGCACGTACATCGGCGCGATTTGCGCCGGAATGGCTTTGAACTCGCCCGAGGAGATCGCTTTCACGAGGTAAACGAATTCGTACCGCCCCGCGGTGAACGAGTCGAGGAAGAACGTGGTCTTCGAGTCGCGATACTCCACGCGCGGACCGTACCACCACCAGTCCTGATTACGGTTCTCGAGCGGATAGGCGGTTGTGTCCTGTATCGATTCGACGCCGGCGGGCAGCGGGTCTTCGAGCGCGAGGTACCGCCAGTCTGTTGATCCTGCGGCTGTGAGGCGAACGGTCAGTACGTCGCCCGGTTGGATGGGTCCCTGCAAGGGTGTCTCGCGGTAGAGGAACGCTCCGTTTGCTTGCCTGACCGGCGTGAGGCGTGAGTAGCTCCGGGCAAGAGCAAGCTGGCGGGTTCCGCTCCTCGCCTCCGCAGCTTGCGGGTCGTAGTAGATGCTCGTCGCCGACCAATACAGGGTGCCGCCACCGCGTTTCACGATACGAACGCTGTTGGCCCCCTCACGCCCCACGGCGGTCACCGTGATCGGATCCGGGCTGACGAGAGAGGCCGCGGTGAACGTGCGCGAGCCCGCCAACGCAGAGTTGACGTAGACATCGACAGTGAAGGGCTGGGGCGTCTCATTGCGGGCTTTGAGAAGGTCGAGCAGGCCATAAAGGGCGATCGCAGTCTGCTTCGTCGAGCTCCAGTAGCCGGCGCTGCGATTCAGCATCAACCATCGAACCGCGCGATCGAGCACGGGATTACGAGGGTCTCGACGGGCCAAGGCACGAATTGCGGTGGCGGTTGCTTCGACGCTGGTGTCCCCAAAATCTGCGAGTAATGGGTCTCCCTCGGATTTCCAGTGCGTGAGGTCGCCCTGTGTCTCGGCTTCGGCGATCAGGCGTGTGGCCAACTCATTCCCGCGTCCATCCTTGGCATCGTCGAGGGCAAGCAACAGGAGCGCCCGACCGTATGCGGACATGCGGTCTCGCGCGCCCCAGAGGTCGTTCAGCGCGTCGGCGTGTTTATACACACCCTGCTGCACGGCCGCGCGGCCCAGTACGAACACGATGTAGGCCTTGAGGTCCGGGACCGCGCGAGGATATTGGGCATAGAGCGACGCCAGAGCGCGGGCGCCGCGCTCGAGACGGTCCGTGCCAATTCGCGTGCCTTCACGCTGTGCCTCGATCAATCCGTATACCGCGTACGCCGTCATGAACGGATGGCTCGCGTCGGCCCTCCACCATCCCCATCCGCCGTCCTCATTCTGAAAGTCGAGCAGGCGCTTCAGTCCGTCGCTGACCTGGCGATCGACGACGGACACTCGCTCAGTGGGCGCCAGCTTGAGCTGCGCGAGCGTCCGCATGACGACAAGGTTCGGAAGAAAGCTGGAAAGCGTCTGCTCCGTGCAGCCGTACGGGTACGAGGTGAGGAAGTCCAGGGCCCCCAGCATCGATCCGGCCATCGACGGCGCCAGCGACACGCGCACGCTGCGCTCCGCCTGGTTCGCTGTGGCGGGAATCATGACTTGCGTCGTCGTCTCGCCCGGGCCGAAGAGTGAACCGCTGTTACCGAGTTCGCGCCTGAGGCCGAGTGGGAGGACCGGGATCGGCAGCTCGACCGCATCGCTGTCGGTGCTTGTCGTTGCCGTCGCCGTGATGGACGCGGTGCCGACGGTAGCGGCCAAGAAGCGCCGGTTGTCGCGGCGTTCGCCACCGGATGCGATGGGCGTCGTGACGGCTGCGGTCGCGGTACCCGAAACTGGCTGCAGGTTACTGGCGGCAACCGATACCGTGGTGTCCTTCTGATCGGGCAGGTAGTTGTGAACGATGGTTGGGAGAACAATCTCGTCGCCCTGCGTGAGAAACCTGGGCGTGATGACGCGAACGATCAGATCTTTCGTGGTCGTCGTTCGCGCGATGCTGGCGCCTGCCATGGTGTCCACCGTGATGCCGCGAGCGGTCAGGCGCCACGTTGTCAACGCATCCGGATATTTGATGGACACCTTCGCGGTGCCGTCGATGCCGGTCACAAGATTGCCTATCCAGTAAATCGCGTCTGGAAAATCCTTCCTCACCTGCGGCTGTACTTCCTTGTCGCCCTTGAAGTCGGCCAGTGAAAATGGGCGGCGCGTTCGCCGCGCCAGCTGGAGGCGGTTTGATCCCGCGTAGCCCACGAAGGAGTAGTCACGCGAGAACGTTGTGCCGACGCGGCTGTACTCACGCCGGTAGAAGAAGCGCACCGGATCGGGCGTCATGTCAGGCGCGACCGCATAAACAGCTTCATCGATGACGCCGAGGCTGATCTGCGCGCGTACTGGCATCCCGGCGGCGTTCGTCACCCGCACCGTGAAGATGCCAGGCTCCTGCGGCTTGGCCACCGGCTTGTCGGCGGTGAGCGAAATCTGCAGAGTGCGGTCAACTGCAGGAACGGAGAGCTTCCGCTCTGCACGATAGAGGCGTCCGTCGCGCATGTATGCGATGTTGACGAAAATATCGCCCACGTCGCCTGCCTCGATCGGAACTTCGAGCGGCGTCTCGGCATTGACTCTCTGGAGCCGATGCCAGGTAATCTGCTGGCCTTCTTTACTGATCAGTACCGGTCCTGAGACCTGTTCTCCTCGGACCATCAAGCGTGCGGTGTCGCCCGGCACGTAGGCCTTCTTGTCGGCCAGCAGCTCCAGATAGCGATCCCCCTCGAGGTCCGAGGCATTCTGCAGTCCTGGTATCCAGACGTTGTTCTGGTCGCTGATGGTTCGGCCGTTTTCAACGGCGCTCGCGCGGATGCGATAGCTGCCCGGCTCGGTGCCGAGCGCGAGCTGCGCGGTGCCACGCCCGGTTGCGTCAAGCGTGAGTCGTGTTTCTCGAATGCGCGTGACGATCGGCTCCGAGTCGTACACATTGCGATACGTCAGGCGATCGACGACCACGTTCACCCTGACGCCGGGCCGATCTACCCCTGCATAGTCAACGGCGTGGAGCGACGTCGTGACGCTCTGCCCTGGCCGGAAGATGTAGTCCTCCACCTGCGAGGCGATGAGAAATGAGCCGTAGGTGGCGTTTGCGCTTGTCGTACCGCTGATTTCGCGGCCACTGGCGTCGGTAACTTGGGCTTCGATCCGGAGGTTGTAGTCCTGCTCCGATTCGGCGACATCGGTCGGGACCCTGATGACCCCCCGGCCATCGGCATCGAGCCGCAGCTCTCCGATGAGGTTCTGCTCTCCGCCGAAGTACGACTGATCGCCTTCGTCCCCTTCGACGTCGTCGCTGGATCGGTACGGCGAAAAATATGACTGTTGGCTCACGATGTACCGAACGTGAGCGTTTGCCACCGGCTGCCCGAAGTAGTAGCGCGCCTGAACCGTCGCCACGACTGCCTGTCCCTGTACGACGAACCGAGCCGCGGGTGTCACGATGACTTCGAACTCAGGCCGGCGGTATTCCTGTACTTCGAACGACCCGAGGGCCTGTTGATCGCCGCTCGTCGCCCGAAGCGTGTAATTGCCCAGCGCGGACGCCGCGGGCAACGCAAAAGAAGCATTCACGACACCGAACTCGTCAACTGGCAGAGACTGCCTGAAGACCACCTTGTCGTTGACGTCCGTTGCGGTGACTTCGGCGTTCGGACGGTCGAAGGCTATGAGTGTGTCGCTCTGGCGCCACCGCAGGACGGCTCTGACGTGCGCCGTGTGGCCAGGCCGATAGACGGGCTTGTCTGAGTAGACATAGCCCATCAATTCACGCGTCGGTGCGCGGAGCGCGTAACCTCGGGGATCGGTGATCGTGACGTCGTTCCCGCACCGTGCGATCGTCACGAGGTTGTCCGACCTGACAGCGGGCAGCGTCGTCGCGAGCACGCCATCGGCGTCGGTCGTTCCCTGCGCCATGACTTCGTGATTCGCAAGTACCTGAATGCCGCACTCCGCTCGCGGCTCGCCTGTGAGTCGGTTGGCCGCGAAGATCAGCATCTGTCCAGGAGCCACCTTCGTCACCAGGCCGATGTCCGAGGTGACGACGATCGTGTAGGCGCGGAGAGAACCAGACACGGCCTCGACGACGTAGACGCCCTGCTCCTTTACGTCGAGCGGGACGCGACGCATCTCTGTATCGCGGTGATAGGGCAGAAGCTCGCGCCACGAAGTCACGAGCTGTGACGGATTGAGGAGCGGAACCTGGGCAAATGTCGCCTGATTGAGCGCCACCCGTTGCGTAACTGCGACCGTGTCATTCGCAGCGCGTCGCTGCTGCCGATATTGGTCGCTGACCTGGTCGCGCATGAAGGATCGAATGTCGCGGCGCTGGCGACGTTTCCAGTCGGTCAGCCTCTCGAGCCAGGTGGGTTCAGTCGGCACAAGTGTTTCGCGGCTGCCGAGCTGATGGGGATCGTCGAGCCCGTTGAAGAACTTCACTACGTCACGAACCTTGTAGACGCGGAAGTCGAGCTGTCGCAGGTTCTGAAAGGTGACGTAGAACGACGGACGGTCGCGCGACGTAAAAATCTCGCCGCTCGAGAGGATGAAGGCCGGGTCTGATTCCTCAGCCGTTGTCTGCGCCACCGCGGGCGTGGAGCACGTGAGCCACGCCAGGAGTAGCAGAACGTAGCAAATGAATCGACGCACTAGAGCACCGCCAGGCGAAAGACGCCGACGAAGCGCGGATTTGACTCGAGCGGGCGCCAGCGGACGGACGGATGTTGCTTCAGATCCCGGAGTCGTACCTTCCGAACTTCACCGGGGCCGTCATCTGTCGGACCCGTGTGGTATACGACCCAGTCCAGCCCATCGTCATCGAAGAACGACCGTCCGACGAACACCATGATGTGGTCACGTTCGCGCTGTGCGGGTTGACGAAAGTAGAGAAGATCGCCGGGCGCGAGCGCCAATGTCTGTCGCCCGAGTGCGCGCGCGTTCAGCGCGATGAGCGTACGCGCGTCTGCGAACTCGGCATATTCCGGATGGGCATCGATGGCGACTCTGAAGAGCCGCCACCCGGCGGGTGTGACAGCTGGTGCTGAACGGACATCCGGAAAACCTGGTGTGAATGGGAGCGAAATCCGACGGGCCCACTCTGGGTTGTGGGACCGAAGGGCCTCCCTGAACGCGAAGCGGACCAGTGCCGCGCAGTCGGTGACTTCTTTCGCACGGTGTTCGAACTGGGCGTCCGCGAGCAGCACGAACCAGGACCGGAAGGCCGTACGGTCGGATTCATCGGCCAGACGAACCTGAGCGGCGGCGGTGCCGCTCGTGAAAACGACGAGCAACAGGGTAGAGGCTGAGCGACTGAGGAGTGAGGGCAAGGGGTAAGGCCAGCTTTGGCGTCTGGCGGGCGCAATTATACGTCCGGAGGATGGAGCGCCTTTTACACCTTCTTGACACGTTGTCGGGCCCTTGCCGCTACGATTGGCATATCGCGAGAGGACAAGACATGGCCCGTGCCTTCTCAGCCGTGACGCTTTTCGTAGGGCTCTTTACCCTTGCGCTGACGCTCGATCTCGCCGCCCAGGATACCGGCACACCCGTGGTGCGGACCGGCGAGTCTGGAGCGATCGGCGTGGCAGGGACGTGCCTTGTGTCCGGCAGGGTGATGAGCAGTGGTACTCCTCTGCCTGGCGTGGCGATCACCGTGCGCGCCATTGAGGGCACGCCACGCGTCACGTCGAGCGGGATTGACGGACGGTTCGACGTTCCGCTGTCGATGAACGCAGCGAACACGCTGGGTGCGGAACTCACTGGATTTACGCGCAGCGAGCGCGCCATCGAGGTTGGGACGACCTGCCCTCCCTCGCTCGAGCTGCAACTCGTTGTCGCACCGCGTACGCCCCAGGTCGCAGTGTCTGGTTCAGGCGGCGTGGCAGGAGGACGACGCGGTCGCGGCGGCGCTGCTGGTGCTGCGGCTGGTCCGCAAGGAGGCGGCCGCGGAGCATTTGAAGCCTTGACGGTCGAGCGCCAGACCCTGGCCGGTGCTGAAAACGCGATCGCGGAGACCGAATCCAATCAAGCCGCGCAGTTGTCACTGCCGCCTGGCTTCTCCACCGAAGGGCCGACCGAGTCGGTGGCCGTGAACGGCAACCAAGCGAACATCGATCGCGGGCAACTTGGCGATCGTCTCGATGCTCTGATGCGTGGCGAGTTCGGTCCGCCTCCGACCGACATCACCGGAGGATTCGCCCCAGCTCCTGGAGCGGGCCCCGGTGGCTTCGCCGGTGGAGGACCAGGAGCATTTGGCGCTGGCGCTCCTGGTCAGGGTCCCGGAGGGTTCGGCGGTCCGGGGGGCGGACGTGGCGGCCCAGGTGGGCCTGGCGGTGGACGCGGCGTGTTTGTTGGCCGGGGTGCCCAGCAGCGACCGTATAACTTCACCACTGCCTACACCTTCGGCGGATCGGTGCTGGATTCCGCTCCTTACCAATTGCGCCCGGAGTCAACGCTCTCGACGCCGAACTACAACCGCCAGAACGTTGATGTATCGGTTGGTGGCCCGGTCAAGGTCCCCGGAATTTATGACGGTACGCGCAAGACGAACTTCACGTTCAACTACACGGGTAATCGCGGCGCATCGCTCTTCGATCAATACGCCACCGTGCCTTTGGCGGCTATGCGCACCGGCGACTTTTCGTCCCTCGCGCAGATTCTGATCGATCCGACCACCGGCCTTCCAGTCGCCGGCAACCAGTTGACGGGGATCGACCGGAGCGCGGCGTCCCTCCTGAATTTTCTCCCGCTTCCGAACCTGCCGGGGACTTCGCGCAACTATCACTCCGTCACGACGACCGATACGAGCGCCGATAGCGTGAACCTGCGCGTCACACACAACTTCACACCGAATGTGGCCGGACGCGGCGGGCGTGGAGCGCCAGGCGGGGGTGGTGCACGTGGGGCCGGCGCTGGCGCGGGAGGTGCGCGTGGCCGTGGTGGACAGCTTGGCACTTCGGTCGTTCTGAATGCGCAGGTGCAGTATCGGCGCGGCGACAACGAGCGGAACAACGTGTTTCCCACGCTTGGCGGTGACAACACCAGCTCCAGCCTGACCGTGCCCGTCACGCTGAACATCAGTCGGGCGCGCGTGCAGCACACCATCACTGCGAACCTGTCACGCACCAGATCCACAACGACAAACCAGTACGCCTTCGTCGAAAACGTCGCGGGGAACGCCGGCATTTCTGGCGCGGCGACTGAATCGTTCGACTGGGGCGTCCCGACGTTGTCGTTCGCCAGTCTGAGTAGCCTCAACGACCTGATACCGTCGAGTCGCCGGGATTCGCGGCTGTCGCTCGGTTATACGTGGGCGAAGCCCGTAGGGCGACAGACCCTTCGGTTTGGCGGCGACTTCCGTCGTGACGTGTCGTCGAGCCGCACAGACTCGAACGCTCGTGGCACGTTCGTCTTCACGGGGCTCTATTCCGGAAGCGACTTCGCCGACTTCCTGCTCGGACTGCCGCAACAGGCCTCGGTCAGCTACGGTCCCGGCGATGTCGAACTTCACGGACGTTCGATGAGCCTCTTCGCGCAGGACGACTGGCGCCGCGGGTCCGTCACGGTCAACGCAGGCGTCAGATACGAGCTGCTGTGGCCCCTTGTCGAAGGGAATAACCAGCTCGTCAACCTTGACGTGGCTCCCGATTTTTCTGCCGCGATCCCTGTCACGGCGGGTGGCACGGGCCCCTATTCAGGTTCCTTGCCGGACGCGTTGATACGAACTGACTACAACAACTTCGCTCCGCGCATCGGTGTTGCGTGGCGTGCCGCGACGGGAACGGTCGTGCGCGGTGGTTACGGGGTGAGTTTCAACAGTGGGAGCTATGCAACGCTGGCGCGACAGTTGGCGAGTCAGCCTCCTTACGCCGTGACGAACTCGAGCATCGGCTCCGCCTCCGATCCCCTTGACCTTGCGAGTGCGCTCGCGGTGTCTTCGCTGGCGACGACGACCAATACCTTCGGCGTCACTCCGGACTACCAATTGGGACGCGTGCAGACGTGGAATGTCGACCTTTCGAGAGACCTCACGCGCCAATGGACCGCCGGCGCGGGTTATACGTACGCGTTCGGATCGAACCTCGATTTGGTGCGTGCGCCTAATCGAGGTCCGAACGGTCTGCGCATCGAGGGTGTGCAGCCGTTCCTGTGGCAGACGTCCGAAGCCTCCTCGCGACTGAACTCTGCCACTTTCCGTCTCCGTCGGCGGCCTGTTCGGGGTGTCGGGGGTGGTGTGGACTACACGCTGGCGCGATCACGCGACAATGCTGCCACGACCGGCGGGGGAGCGACGGTTGTCGCGCAGGACGATCAGGATCTGGCAGCCGAATGGGGGCTCTCGAGCTTCGATCGACGCCACCAGGTGTCGGCGAACCTCAACGTCGAATTCCCCTTCGGTGAGAACCGCCGATGGTTTCACAACGGTGGTTTCTGGGGAGGCCTGCTCGAGGCGTGGACGGCCAACGTCACATTTACGATGCAGTCGGGAACGCCCCTGACCGCACGGGTACTCAGCTCGTCCAGGGATGTCGCGCGTGGCACGAATGGGACGTTGCGCGCCGACTACAACGGTTCCGACATTCAGCTTCAGAGCCCGACAATCGATCGGTTTTTCAACACAGCGGCGTTCTCGCTGCCAGCGTCAGGAGTCTTTGGAACGGCTGGTCGAGACACGATCATAGGTCCCGGCAGCAAGGATCTTAGCGCACAGTTCTCGCGCGACGTGCGCTTGAGTGGCAACCGAACGCTGAGCGTTCAGCTACGCGCGAACAATCTCTTGAACCTGGTCAACTATGCGTCGGTGGACACGGTGGTTAACTCGCCGTCGTTTGGCCAGATCACCTCGGTGCGCCAGATGCGCACGATGCAGCTCGTGCTGAGGTTCCGCTATTGAAGCGCCGCTTGTTCGTCATCTGGGCTGCTCTGATCGTCGCAGCGGTTGTCCCCTCCGCTCAGCAACCGACGTTCCGTGCGAATCGTGAGCTCGTCTCGATCGACGTGGTCGTTCGTGACCGCATGGGCAATATCGTGCGGGGCCTGGATGCCAACGACTTTGAGGTGAGGGAAGACGGCAAGCCCCAAAGCGTCGAGACGTTCTCCTTTCAGGAGATCAATGCGACCACCCTCCTCGCCCGTGACACGAGCCTGCTAAGTGGCGTCGAAGCGCAGGTCGCCGCGGATGGCAAGCCTCCGACCGCTGCGGTCGCCTCGACGACCGACCTGTCTCCCAACGCGCTGGTGGGCCGCCGATTGCTGATGTTGCTGTTCGACGTCAGTTCGATGCAGCCCGAAGACGTACAACGTGCCGTGGATAGCGCCGCCAAATACGCGAGTGAGATGGGTCCAGAGGACCTGGTGGCGGTGGCGACGGTTGGTTCGACGCTCGACGTTGTGAGCGACTTCACGGGCGACCGCGCCGCGGTTGCGGCGGCTCTGGGTTCGATCGGAGCAGCCGAAGGCACGGCTACGTCTGAGGCTGTCGCCAGTACGCTCGAAACCGACGAGGCCGCGGCCACTGCGACCGACGCCGCGTCAACCGAGACATCTGAGTTCGACACGTTCAACAACGACGCACGCCTTCGCGCGCTCAAGGCGGTCGCCGATGCGCTCGCGCCCCTTCAGCAGAAGAAGGCCGTCATCTACTTTTCCGCGGGCATGGCAAGGAGCGGCCAGGACAACCAGGTGGAGCTGCGAGCGGCGACCAATGCTGCTGTGCGCGCGAACATGTCGATCTACGCGGTAGATACCCGTGGACTCGAGGCGGTTGTGCCTGGTGGCGACGCGCGACAGGCGAGTCGTGGCGGCGTTGGCCTGTTCTCCGGACGCAATGTGTCGCAGCAGTTCGGACAACTGGCGGCATCGCAAGACACGTTGGTGTCCCTGGCAGCCGATACGGGCGGTCGCGCATTCACTGATTCGAACGATTTCAGCAACGTCTACGAGCAGGTTCGGCGCGACATTTCCGGCTATTACCTGCTCGGCTACAGCAGCACCAACACGACGCAGGACGGCCGCTTTCGCCGTGTGCAGGTACGCCTGAAACGGAACGACCTCCGGGTGGAGGCGCGCAACGGGTACTACGCGGAGCGGGATTTCGCTCATACCGCGCGCGGCGACCGTGAGACGCAATTGACGACGGAGCTCGAGGCGGCTGTGTCAGCAACGGACGTTCCCGTGCTGGTTGCCACTGGCTGGTTCCGTCTCGCGACAGATCGTTACTACGTGCCGATTGCAGTGGCTGTGCCCGGTGGCGCGGTTCCGGTAGGGGCGACCGGCGAGGCCACGGTGGACATCCTTGGCCAGGTGCGGGACGAGCAAGGACGCCCGATCGGCCGCATGCGGGAGACGCTCAAGTTTCCTGGGGGAGGTGCGGCATCGCTCGTGGGCAAGCAGGTGCTCTATCAGTCCGGCGTCACACTTCCTCCAGGCCGCTTTTCGGTAAAGGTCGTTGTGAGGGAGAACGCCTCTGGCACGATTGGTTCGTTTGAGGCGCCGGTGGTTGTCCCCGAGCTGAAGCAGGCGTCACTCAAAGTGAGCTCGGTGGTCCTGAGCACACAGCTCCAGCCATGGACCAAGGGACGAACGGACAATCCGCTTGTCAGGGATGGAGTTCAACTCCTGCCCAACCTGACCCACGTCGTTGGCACGTCGCAGAAGCTGTATTTCTACTACGAGGTCTATGAGCCTGCCACTTCGGACGTTGCGGCCCCTCTGGTCCGCACGAGCCTCGCGTTCTATCGTGGAAAGGTGAAGGTGCTCGAGACACCGGTCGTCGAGCGCTCGACGATCGATGCGCCCGACCGAAAGGCCACGCTCTTCCAGTTCGAATTGCCGGCTGAGAGCCTTGCCGCCGGACTCTATACCTGCCAGATCAACATCATCGATGCGGTGTCCTCGAAGTTCTCCTTCCCGCGACTGACCCTACTCGTCCGGTAAGGCGCGCCCGCCGTCCTGACCAACTCTTCATGAACTCTTCAGAACTGGAGTGCCTGGCCCGTTGCTAGGATGCGATGCATCGTGCGGGTACTTCTCATCGAGGACGAGCCAAAAGTGGCCGAAGCCGTACGTGAAGGACTCGAGGCCGAAGGCTTTCGAGTGCTTCGCGAGCGTAACGGCGCGGCCGGCATGTTGCGCGCCACGACGGAGCCCTTCGACGTCATCCTACTCGATCTCGCGCTGCCGGGCTGCGACGGACTGGACGTTCTCTCGACACTACGGGTCAGAGGGTTCAACACCCGAGTCCTGGTGATCACCGCGCGCGACGGAGTGGCTGACCGCGTGGCGGGACTGGATCGCGGTGCCGACGACTATCTGGTCAAGCCCTTCGCGTTCTCTGAGCTTCTCGCCCGTGTTCGAGCGCTCGTACGAAGAGGAAATTCGGAGCCGGCGTGCTTCAGCGTTGCCGACCTTGTCATCGACCTCCTGGTTCGATCGGTGGAGCGCGCCGGACTGCGTATTGAACTGACGCTGAAGGAATTCGAACTACTGGAGTACCTCATGCGCCACCAGGGCGACGTAGTGCCTCGAGAGAGCTTGTCGAGGGACGTGTGGAAGGAGGTGGCGCGCAGCACGACGCTCGACAACGTCATCGACGTGCACATCGCTCGCCTGCGGAAGAAGCTCGAAGGCGAACAGTTGCCCCGCTTGATTCATACCGTGCGTGGCGTCGGCTTCATGTTGAGCGAACAGGCGCCCTGATCGCCAACCCCAGGCATTGGGTGACGGCTCACGTTGCGCTGCTTGCATGGATTCATGCGGGAGGGCGACATGACATCACGATTGTTGATTGCAACTGGAGTGGCCGTCTGTGCGTTCGGGTGCGCCAAGTCGGACTCGGGCATCACGACCTCGGTCAAGAGCAAGCTCGTCGCTGACGACGTCGTGAAGGCCCGGAATATCGATGTCGACACCGCAGACAAGGTCGTCACACTCAGCGGCGAGGTTCGAAGCCCGGAAGAAGAAGCCCAGGCGTTGCAGCTCGCGCGGAATACCGACGGCGTTGCGAATGTTGTAGATAGGCTGGAGGTGGTCCCAGACGCCCCCGCTCCGCCGCCAAGCGACAATGCGTTCACCGATGCCAGCACCACTGCCGAGGTAAAGGCGAAGCTGCTCGCTGATTCCGTCGTATCGGGCCTTCGTATCGATGTGGATACCAAGGATCACATCGTGACGCTGACCGGAACCGTAAAGTCAGCAGTTGAGAAGCGAAAGGCACTCGAGCTTGCCGGAGCCGTGTCAGGCGTGACGCATGTCGAAGATCAACTGAAGGTCGAGGCTCGTTAGTAATTCATACATTCGCGGACGGAATCTGAACACCCGACCGCTACCTCGAAGGGAGAGCCCGATGAAGGTACGCGACATCATGACCCTGGATCCGCAGGCAATCACCCCGGATCAGCCGCTCAGTCGGGCCGCCGAGATCATGCGAGATTCTGATGTCGGCATGGTGCCTGTCGTGAGCGACGATGTGAACAGGACTCTGGTAGGCCTTATTACCGACCGTGACATTGCCATTCGTCACGTTGCCGAGGCTCATCCGGAAAGCTGCACTGTTGGCGCGCACATGACGCGAGACAACATCGCTACTGTCCGTGAGACTGATGATTCGGGAGAGGTCATGGACTCGATGAAACGGTGGGAGGTGCGGCGGATTCCGGTGATCGATACCCGCGGGGCGCTCATCGGTGTCGTCGCCCAGGCCGACATCGCCGTCCATCGGTCTATTCCGAGGGCAGAGGTGGCGGACGTCGTTGAGGCCATCTCGGAGCCGACGTTTCCACTTCGGTAACCGGCGGTATTCGGCTGCGACTGGCCCGGAGGGCGCGTGTTCATCTGGCCGATGGGCATGCGCCCTCGTTCGGATCCTTCCTATAGAATGCGCGCGGTGGAGGGATTCATGCGCTGTATCCGGTACCCGGTATTCGTGGCGCTGCTCGCATACGTCACCATTGCGCCGGTGGTGTCCGCGCAACGGGGGCCGGTGCCAGAACCGCTCGTCAAAGAAGGGACGACTCTCAAGCTCGGTGAACACACGTGGGCCATTCCCGACGGTAACGTCGGCGGAGTACCCAACGTTGGCATCGTCGTTGGTACGCGTGCGACGCTCGTGATCGATCCTGGCTTGGGGAGACGGAACGGCGAGACCGTCCTTCGCGAGGTTGCCAGGATAAGTCGAAACGCCGAAGTCTTCATCGCCACCACGCACTTTCATCCCGAGCACACGACGGGTTACGTTGCGTTCCCTGCAACGGCGAAGTACGTCAACTCACGCACTCAGGAAGTCGAGTTCGCGGAATCTGGCGCCGGCATGATCCAGACGTTTGCCAGTCGCTCGCCCTTTCAAGCTGACCTGCTGAAGGATTCGCAGCGCCGTGCGGCCGACATTACCTTCGACACGGACTACATGCTCGACCTGGGTGGCGTCCGCGTGCGCTTCCTTCTCGTGGGGCCTACTCACACCAAGGGTGACACGGGTTTCTTCGTCGAAGGCGACAACGTGTTGTTCGCCGGTGATGTGGTGATGAATCAGTCGTTCGTGGCGGCGAATGCCGCGATCTCGAGCGTGCGAGCGTGGCTGGCCGCGTTCGATGCCTTCGAAGCGATGGGTCCGCGGACGATCGTCCCCGCGCATGGGCCGATCGGCGACGGGTCGCTCATCCCGACGCTGCGTGCGGTCATGCTCGATATTCAGATGAAGGCGGGAGCGATGAAGGCTCAGGGGCGGTCCGCTGACGATATCGCCATGACGCTGCAGGCGGAGGTGCAGGCCAAGCATCCGATGTGGGCGCGTCTTAATGGGGTCGCTGCCGCGGCGCGCGTGGCGTATAACGAGGCGCCTTAAAGCAGCACGGATTCTGAGCTGATGGGGCAGGGTGGGCTTTGACGGCCCACCCTGCAAAAATCACGAACGTCGCGCGTCGCCCGATTTCTAGTTCGTGTGAGTTGCGAGCAGGAACCACTTCTGTGGCGGACCGGAGAGTTCAAGAATGCGAATCTCGCAAATCTTGCCCTCCTGGGATTCGCTGACCATGTTGATCGAGAGGTACTCTTCGCCGTTGTGCGATACCTGCTCTCCTGGGCTGACTTCCACCGAGACGGGCTCGCCGCCGCAGCGCAGCTCGAGGCTGAATTCGGCATCGCTCGATGACCAGAGCACGGTCGCCATTACGGCTTCAGCGTGGTGCGATGGGAAGTCGTACCGTGCGCAGGGCTGTGACCCACCGTGGCACGGCGGGCTGTCCTGGCTGATGGTGCCGTTCCGTTCAGTCGTAACCTCCTCGTAGTCCGGGTCGAGGTTGAAACGAAGCACGTTTGTGGCGTCGGCAGGAAGCGTGAAGTTGATGACTTCGTCGTCGTAGCCGCTCTTTTCCGCGCGGATTGAATAGCTGCCGGCCGGGACGTCAGTGAGCGTAAATTTGCCGGAACCATCGGTGTCTACGGTCCGGTCGCCGAATATGATCCGTGCGCCGCCGAGAAAGCGATCGGTCGTTGGTGCGGTCTCGGCAACCGTGCCTGTCACCGTGAAGGTGGCTGCAGGAGCGGGAGCGGGACCAGGAGCTGGGGCAGGCGCTGGCGCAGGAGCCGGTGCAGGGGACGGCGCCGGTGTGGCTGATGGCGCGGCCTCGTTCTTGTCACACGCAACGATCGTGGCGGCCAGCAAACAGGCGGCGCCGAGGAAAAGGTAACGACTCGAAACGTTCATGTGTCCTCCTGGCTCGCTCGGCCCGAGGGGGTCGGTCGGTGGCAGCCATGCGACATAGTATAGGGATTCGGCGATCGTGACTACTCTGATGTCAATTCTTTTTTACGAGATAGTCAGCGTCCGCAATTTCGCTAGCCGGCGGCGAACAGATCGTCTCGGGCTGCGGTCGTGATCGCCGCGACGCCGGGATGCCGGATACGGCGCTCGACCGAGATCGCGAAATAGCGCTCGACCACCGCGTCGGTTCGACCGACCGCCCGTACCCCATAGATGCGACTCACGTCACGCGAAATCGCCCATGGCGCCGGGAAGATCGCGCCGGCGTCGATTCCGAACACATTCATCAGCGCGGGATCCTCGAACTCGCCGATCACGCGTGGCCGGATCTTGATCGTATCGAACCACTGATCCAGCGCCCTTCTGAGTGCGGTGGTGGACGTGGGAAGGACCATAGGAGCGTCATCGAGTGAGGCTGGGAAACGACGTCGCAGCCGGACGGCCAACGTCGGCGGGGCGAAGAATGCGGTGGCCGATTCGCCGAGCGTATGACTGAAGACCTTGACTCGCACGTGGGGTGGTGCCACCGCGTCGGTGATCACGACGTCAAGGCTGTGCGTCGCAAGCTGGGCCAGCAGGTGTTCTGTGTTCTCCTCGCGACAGACGACGCGGATGGGGTCGGGAGCGCGGAGGAGAGGTCTGAGAAGGCGCGACACGATGAGCTTCGGAACGGCGTTGGCCACTCCCACGGCAAGAGGCCGTGATCGACCGGGCTGCCTGCCGCTTACCGTTTCAATTAATTCGCGGCCGATGCCGAAGATTTCCTCGGCGAATTGAAAGGCGAGTCGGCCCGTGTCGGTGAGCACGAGCGTCCGGCCCTGGCGCTGGAACAGCTTCACGCCAAGCTCTTCCTCGAGCTGCCTGATTTGCGCGGAGACCGTCGGCTGCGCCAGCCGAAGCACGGCACTCGCCCGCGACACGCCGCCCTCTCGTGCCGCCATCCAGAAATAGTGCAGGTGATGGTAGTTGAGCCATTCCATTCGTGTCCCTCGATATATAGAGGATACCGAAGCTTCGTGGCATGACTATCTATTGGTCTATGCGAGCGCGGGTCCGATAGTGTGGACGCGTGCCCGAACTGCTCTTCCCCTTTACGACCTACTGGTGGGCGTATGCCGGCTTCACGGCATTCGTCTTGGGTCTGCTTGTCTTCGACCTGGGCATCGTTCACCGTCACGCGCACGTGGTGTCGTGGCGGGAATCACTCGTCTGGTCAACCGTATGGGTCTCGCTTGCGTTGGCATTCGGCGCCGGCGTGTATTTCTATACCGGCATGCAGTTCGGCAGGGACGTGGCTGAACGGATCGCGCTGGAATTTCTCACCGGGTACATCGTCGAAAAGTCGCTTGCGATCGACAACATCTTCGTGTTTGTGCTGGTGTTCGCGTACTTCCGCATCCCGCTGGAATATCAGCACCGCGTGCTGTTCGGGGGCATCCTCGGGGCTCTTGTGTTTCGGGCCGTCTTCATCGCCCTGGGATCCGTCCTGATGCAGTACGCGTTTGTCGTGACGCTCTTTGGTGTGTTCCTGCTGGTCACGGGCGTGAGGATGATGTGGGCGTCTGAGCCCCACATCGAACCAGATCGAAACCCGTTCGTGCGGCTCCTTCGTCGTGTGCTGCCGGTCACCGCCGAGCTGCACGGACAGAATTTTCTCGTGAGACGCGAGGGTCGCTGGCATGCAACGCCGCTCCTCGTGGCCCTTCTGGTGCTGGAGATGAGCGACATCATCTTCGCCGTGGACTCGGTGCCCGCCATCTTCGCCATCTCGCGAGAGCCGTTCATCGTCTTCACGTCGAACATGTTCGCGATTCTCGGCCTTCGCGCGATGTATTTCCTGCTCGCGGACGCGATCGAGCGCTTTCGCCTGCTCAAGTTCTGGCTCGCGTGCGTACTCGTATTTGTGGGCCTGAAAATGGTGTGGTTGAACGATCTCTTCGGTGGGAAGTTTCCAATCGGATGGTCGCTCGGTATCATCGCGACTATTCTCATCGTGTCGGTGGTCGCGTCGCTAAGGCGCCTTAGCGACGGCGCGACGACCAATGCACGCTGCGAATGACCCAGGGACCGTTGTTCCTCGTGAGCACCATCAACTGCGCGCTGATGAAATTCACCGGGGTATTCTCGAATGTCCCTGCGTACTCAGTCGTGGCGATGGCCCACGCGGTGCTGCCGTTGAACGTGATGTTCAAGGGACCTCGCTTGCCGGCAACAGCGCGCTCGAACTCGATGTCTGCGGGCAGGTGCTTGCTCTCGTACTCGGCGCGCGTCTCGAGGCGTCCGCCCTCGATGAATACCGCATCAGGCGCGATCGCGCGCATGGCGGCCGCTTTATCGCCGGTCTTCATGGCGGCGTAGAACGCCTCCAATGACGCCGTCACCCCTGCGTGATCCTCGGCGGGGGCCGCGGGTGCGCAGGCAGCGACGATACATAAGCACAAAGGCGGAATGAGCAATCGGAGGTATCGCATGGCCGGGGAGTCTATCACCGCATGACGTGAAGAGTTCGCACGCGAACCTGTCGAAAAATTCAGCAACTCTTCAGAATGCGCTGAAATCCTCGTCGCTAACATGTCGCTCGCATGAGCACATTCCGCGCAAGTCTCGCGCTGTTCTTCTGTTTTCTCGCGGTCGCCGTTTCGGCGCAGACCGTATCCGGACGCGTGACCGATGCGCAGGGTGGCGCGGTCGCGGGTGCGGTCGTTACTGTGGGCGCATCCAGCACCGCGACCCCTGCCTCAACCCGCACGGGTGCGGACGGTGCCTTCTCGTTCCCAAACCTCACGGCTGGCCTGCATGTCTTGAGCGTCGAGGCGCCGGGCTTTCAGCGCTGGACGCAGGCAATCACGGTGAGTTCAACCATGTCACCGGTGGCTGTCGTCCTTCCGATTCCAGGATTTTCCGAAACGGTCGCCGTCGCCGCGCCAAAACTCGAGGAGGAACTGCCGCAGGAAATCGAGAAGACGGGCGTGCGGGTGCAGACGATCAGCAGCGCGCAGATTGAGAACGGCGGTTACGTCGATGTGGCGCAGGCGCTCCAGTCACTTGTGCCCGGTCTCTTCCTGGCCCCGAAGGCTGGTGCCTTCGACTATGTGGCGGTGGCGCTCCAGGGTTCGCGTAGAAACGAAATCCTCTGGCTTCTTGACGGCGTGCGCATCAGTAATCGTCTGTACAACGGGACCACGCCGCTCGATACGATCCCGGCGCACATGGTGGAACGGGTCGAAGTGATTGAGGGCGGCCAGGGTCTCTTTTATGGCACGCAGGCCGTTGCCGGTGTCATCAACGTCGTCACGAAATCGTTTACCGAGGTTTCAAACGGACGGCTCCAGGGCGGCTTCGACACCAACGACGGCACACACGTGAACGCGTTTGCTCGTACCTCTGTCAACGGCAATAAGTTCGTCGTATATGCCTCGAAGGATGAGGCGGACGGATTCAGTGCGTTCCCGACGGACCAGTACGCCGCGAGCACGACCGACCGTCTGCGTGGCTACGACGTGGCAACGTTCGGTGGGAAGTATGCCTACGACTTCGGCAATGCGCTGCGGTTCAGTGCGATGTATCAGCGAAGCGACGTTGATCTGGACAATCTGCGTCCGGCTCGGAGCTCGGCCGGACAGGTTGGCGGTCTCGCTGCCGCGTTCAATTCGCGCACAGAGCACATAGCCAGCGGAAAGCTTGACTACTCGCCGCGTCCGGACCTCGAGCTGTTTTTCAAAGGCTATTACCACCGGTGGGATTCCGCCTGGACTGAACAGCACAACATCAGTGCGCAGCCGGGGGCTGTTCGCGTCATCAGTGAAGCGGAGTTCTGGGGCTTTCGTGACTCGGGTGCGAACGTGCTTGCGAGATTTGCTCCGGACAAGCGCATTGAGTACTTCGCTGGCTACGACGTGCAGCGTTATTCAGGCGAAGACGAAGTCCTCCTCATCGAGCCCAGCACCGAGGTCGTCAACGCGATCTTTGGTCAGGTACGCACGACTCGCGACCTGATGCCCAGGGCCACGTTCGCGCTCGGCGCCCGCTACAACGCCCCGAGCCATTCGCAGAACGCTGGTGTCTGGAATGCCAGCGGCCAGTTCGACCTCACGCGAAGTCTCCTCGCCAGGGCTACCGTCGGCACCGCCTTTCGCTATCCGGACGCATACGAACTGTTCGCGCAGGACCCTACGTGCTGCTTCGGCAACCCGAACCTCGAACCTGAGAAAAGTACGAATTTCAACGGGTCGATCGCCCAGAGAATCACGTCGGGCCAGACGGTCTTCACGATCGAAGCAACGGGCTTCTTCCGCAGCGTGACCAATCTCATCGTGGACGAGGATGATGGCTCGGGCGAGACCACGGTGACCGCCAACTCGGATGGGAAAGTGCGCGTCAAGGGTGTCTCGCTTGCGGGTTCAGGACAGTTCACGCCATCACTGTCTGGCTCGCTGAGCTACACCTACGCGAAATCCGAGCGGAACGATCTGGCGGGCGGTTACTCAGCGATTACCGGCATCCCAGCCAACCAGGTCCAGGGCACGATCGACGTCCACCCGACACGCGCCCCGGTGGGCCTGACCTTGACGGTCAATGCGGTTGGCGAATTGAACGATTCCGTCTCCGGCTTCGGCCTCGTCTCGAGCGGTGATTACACGGTCGTGGACCTCTCGGGTCGTGTGTTCCTCGACTCGAAACGTCGCCATCGTGTCAACGTGAGACTCGAGAACCTCTTCGACGAGGACTACGCCACCGCACACGCGAGGGGCTTTCTGGACAATTCGACGACGCCATTTCTCGTGCGGAGCCTGGGCGTACCCCGCACGTTCCATCTGTCCTACTCGTTCGGTTTTTAGCCGGGTCTTGTTTTTGTGGCGTGTTCGCCGGGTCTAAAGACCCGGCCTACGTACTGCGTACCCGGCTAGCCAGGTCTAAAGACCCGGCCTACGTACGACCGGCCTACGTACGCTTGCTCACTGCCGACTGCGTTACACAAGCAGTAAGACGAACAGCAGACCGAACGTCGCGAGACGAAGACGACGGGCCGACATGGGACTCTCGCGCTTGAAAGCGCTCCACGACAGACCGAGCGCGATCATCGCGGTCCAGAGGCCGACAACAAAGAGCGCCACCGTGGCCGGTCCGAGCGTCGCGCCCAGCATCTGCCGAAGTCCGCGGTTCCACGGCGATCCATACACGATGCAGACGTGGACGACGTAGATCGTCAGTGATTCCTGGGCGAAGTCCTCGAGCCGAGGTACTCGCGCGGGTCGCAGGTCCACAATCGATGCGAGTACCGCGAGCAGCATGCAGACGAGCCCGACCTGGAGCAGGAACTGGCTTGGCCGTCCCGCACCAAGATCAACCGCGCCAAATGGCTCCCACGCGGACATCCGCATCAAGACCGCGGCGATAAACATCACGGCGCCAAGCGGAAGAAGTGTCCGCCTCGCTTTCGCGCCTGGCGTGTTTCCCCCGGCCAGCAAATACCACGCACCCACGGCGGCGCCGAGGGCGCCGTTGGCGATCCATGGAAACAACGGAAAGATGGAGCCGGTCGACGGGTTGAAGTAGGC
>Ga0075420_100001260_pt1 | contig 21361 bp, 18 predicted proteins | sample SoiMetdeltSBSDD4_FD_75296 | JGI IMG/M metagenome (GOLD analysis project Ga0075420, IMG submission 75296) | Bulk soil microbial communities from a Populus tree surrounding site in Tennessee, USA - Soil MetaG P. deltoides SBSDD4 | ecosystem: Environmental > Terrestrial > Soil > Tree plantation... | reverse complement strand
CCCGCTCGAGCCGGTTGCCGCTACCCGCCCGTCCGGGCGAGGTAGGCGGCGCGCAGCGCCTTCTTGTCCACCTTGCCGGCGTTGGTGAGCGGGAGCTCGTCGACGAGCTCCACCTGCCGCGGCGACCACTTCGCGTTGAGCTTGGTCACCACGAGCTCGCGCAGCTCCTCCGGCGTCACCTGCGCATCCGGCGCCGGGACCACGAACGCGTGGATCTTCTCGCCCCACTTGTCGTCCGGCACCCCGACCACCGCCGCGGCGCGTACGTGCGGGTGGCTGAGCAGGACGTCCTCGATCGGGCGCGAGTAGACGTTGGTGGAGCCCCACCCGGTGATGATGATGTCGCGGACCCGGTCGACCAGGAAGAGGTAGCCGTCTGCGTTGAGGTAGCCGACGTCCCCGGTGCGGATCCAGCCGTCCACCAGCGTCTGCGCGGTGAGCTCCGGATCACCCCAGTACCCGAGCATGTTGAGCCCGCCGGACGTCCACACCTCACCGGTCTCGCCGGGGGGCAGCACCTCGCCCGCGTCGTTACGGATCTCGATGCGCATGTCGCCGTACGGCTGGCCGCACGAGCCCATCAGCGCGGCGTGCCCCGGCTCGCTGCCCAGCCTCGGCAGGGCGGTGATGAACGCCGACTCGGTCGACCCGTACGTCAGGCGCAGCACCGGGCCCAGCCGCTCGATCCCCTGGGCCAGCCGGGCCGGCGCCGTCGCGCTCCCGCTGACCGAGACCATGTCCAGGCTGCTGGTGTCGGTCTCGGCGAGCTTGGGATGGTCCAGCACCAGGTAGAACAGCGGCGGCGTGAACAGCACGCTGGTGATCCGCTCCCGCTCGATGACGCTGAGCACGTCACCGGCGTCGAAGTACTCCTCGGGGTAGAAGGTGCCACCGGTGAAGAGCGTCATCAGCGCCGGCACCTGGCCGCTGACGTGCCAGAAGCCGGTGAGCGCCAGGTGGCGCAGGCGCGGCTCGCCGGCCGCCAGGTAGGCCTCGGAGAGGGCCAGCAGGGACTGGAAGAACGAGTGTCCGTGGTGGACGAGCTTGGGCCGCCCGGTGGTGCCCCCGGTCTGGAACAGCGACTCCGGCTCGGTAGTGACCACAGGCAGCTCGGCCACGGTGCCGTCGGCACCGGCTGCCAGCAGGTCCGGCCCGACCCCACCCGGACCGAGGCAGAACGCGGGCAGCTCCGGCACGGCCCGCGCCACCCGCTCACCCAGCGCCGCGTGCATGCGGGGGTCATAGACGAACGCGTCCACCTGCGCCAGGCGAAGGAAGTCGACCTGGTACGCCTCGGGCGCGTTCCACGCGATCCAGCTGGTACGGCAGCCCAGCAGATGGGCGCCGAACTGCAGGTAGAGCGCCTCGTACGGGTTGCCGACCAGAACCCCGATCGCGCTGCCCGGCCCTAGGCCCTGCGCCAGGAGACTGTCCACCATCTGCCGCACGCCCGCGCGAAGCTCGGTGTAGCTGACCCGGTCACTGCCGGAGACGATCGCCTCCTCGTCGCCGTACTTCTCGAACAGATCGAGCGCGCGCCATGCATAGCTCTGGCCTGCGTTGCCGGGTACGTCCATGACCGAGGCTCCTCGCCGGTGTGCCGCGCGTCGGTCGCCTGGACCGGGCCGGCCCAGGATGCGAGCACGATACCGCTCGGGTGCGTACGGGGCCATCGGATGCGTGGCGCTGCGTCAGGGCCGGGCCGGGGTTACCGTCATGGTGCGCCACGAGCACATCAGCTGTCCGGCATGACCGACTGAACGGGAGGTATCCGGCTAAGGAGTCTTCTGTTCCTGGCGGTTCCGCGAAGTGCGTGCCTGCCCTTGACAAGCTGGCGACGGTCAATGAACCGTATGCGATACGGAGGCCCTACGCATCGAAGGAGGACCGACTATGCCGGGAGCGAATCAAATGCCCCGGAGGTCGGGTCCTGTGCCGGGCCCCAATGAGCCCACTTCGCCGCCGCTGGGCAGCTGCCATGCCCGACGTGGCCTAGGCGCCGGAAGGAGGGACGTTCATGCGTGAGCTCGAAGCCAACATGATCGAGGCCGACACTGCCCTGCGTGACGAGTAGCACCTGCGTCAGCACCGGTGGATCCTCAGCTGACGGGAGGGAGGGGTGTCATGCGCGAAGCCGAGCCGGCCATGATTGAGGCCGAGATCGCAATGAAGGACTAGTAGCCCAACGACCAAGCAGCACCAGGCCGGGCCATCGGTCCGGCGTACGACCGAACAGCCGGGATCAATGGTCTCGCGTTCGAGCATGCGGGACCATTGATCCCATGCACCGCGGGCGCCGCCCTCAGCGGCGCAGGCCCAGCGAGCGCAGCTCGAGCGCGGCGAGCGCCTCCACCGCGGCCGGGTCGCCCCGCCGCCAGGCACCGGCCGGGTCCGGGCCGATGGCCGCGATCCGCCGTACCGGCTGGTTGCTGAGCGCCCGCAGGGCGAGCAGGTCGCGACCTGCCGCCCCGCCGCGCAGCAAGGCCGCGGACCTGGCCCGGCGTATCCACCGCAGCCGCAGCGGCAGCCAGCCGAGCAGCACCAGGCCGAGCGGCGCCACCAGTACGGCCACCGCCAGCCACAGCGCGAGCTGGTCCACGATCTCCTGCTGCTGGCGGCCCGCGTCGGCCAGCGCCCGGGCGGCGCCGGCGGCCCGCTCGAACGGCGCGGCAAGCGCATTCCCGGCCCCAGGTATGTTGTCCACCTTGGACCCGGCCTCGGTCAGGTTGTCGGCGATCCCGTTGCCCGCGTCCTCCACCTTCGCCCCGGGTGCGGCGAGCCGTTGGACGAGATCATGCAGCCACATCGCGGCCCAGATCCAGAACCCGACCCAGGCGGCGACGAGGAGATCGGTCAGCAGTTGGCGGGTGGCGACCGGGAACCGGTCGGCATAGAGCGGCATCACACCGGCTAGAGTGCCCGATCCGGCCCGCCCGCACACGCCGGACACGTGCCGAAGATCTCCAGGGTATGGCTGACGTCGACGTAACCATGCTGGCCGGCGACGCGGTCCGCCCAGCTCTCCACCGCCGGGCCGGCCACCTCGACGGTACGCCCGCAGGACCGGCACACCAGGTGGTGGTGGTGCCCCTCGCTGCACCGCCGGTAGCGGTGCTCGCCGCCGGGCGGGCGCATCACGTCGACCGCACCGGCCTCGGCCAGCCCCTGCAGCGTCCGGTAGACCGTGGTCAGGCCGACCCGCTCGCCCCGGGCACGCAGCATCGCGTGCAGCTCCTGCGCGCTGTGGAAGCCGGCCACCTCGCCGAGCAGGGCGCCCACCGCCGACCGCTGCCGGGTGTTACGTGCGGAGGAGGTGCCGGTGCCGCGGCCGGTCAACCCCGGCCCTCCCCAGGACGGGCCGGTGCGGCGGCGACCATGCGAGCCCCGCCCGCCTCGCCGGCGTGGCTGACGGCATCCGCCACGATATGCGCTATGTGCTCGTCGACCAGGGAGTACGCGATCTCGCGCCCGCGCCGGGCACCGCGCACCACGCCGGCCCCCCGCAGCACCCGCAGGTGCTGGGAGACCAGCGGCTGCGGCGCACCCAGCTTGTCGACGAGCTCGTGCACGCAGCGTTCGCCGGCGCCCAGCTCGGTGACGATTGCGACGCGGATCGGGGCGGCCAGGGCACGCAGCAGCTCGCCGGCTGCCTCGTAGCCCTCGTAGCCGGTCGAGCCCATGCGGCCACCGTAACCGACCCGCGGGCAGGTCGAGGGTCGACAGTCCGGATCGGTCGAGGGTCGACAGTCCGGATCGGTCGAGGGTGGACAGTCCGGAACGGTCGAGGGCCGCCGGTCCGGAACGGGTTGCGGGTCGGCGGTCCGGACCGGGCCGGGGCCTCCCGGCCGGGTAGCCCGGGTCACCGGTCCAGCACGACGTCGGGCTGGTCCTCCGGGACGTGGTCGGCGTCGGCGACGGCCCCGGCGCCGGCGGAGGCCGGCCCCGCGACCCGCCGCCTGCGCACCGCCCGCCGGAGCCCGGTGCCGACCGCCACCACGAGGAACGCCGCGATCGCCACCAGCACGATCGTCGCGCCCGGTGCGGTGTCGTACGTGCCGGCGAACCAGATGCCGGCCGCCGCCGACAGCACGCCGATCGCCATCGCGGCGGTCATCGTGGCCCGGAAGCCGCGGGTCACCTGCTGAGCCGTGGCGACCGGCACCACCATGAGGGCGCTGACCAGCAACAGCCCGACCGCGCGCATGGCGACCGTCACGGTGACCGCGGTGGTGACCGCGAGCAGCAGGTTCAGCGCGCGCACGGGCAGGCCGGACACCTGGGCGTACTCCTCGTCCTGGCAGAGCGCGAACAGCCAGGGCCGCAGCAGCAGCGCCACGCCGAGCACGACGGCGCCCAGCAGGCCCATCGTCACCAGGTCGGCGCGCGAGGTGGTCAGCGGGGAGCCGAACAGGTACGCGGTGAGGTTGGCGCTGGTCTTGTCGGCGGAGAGGCCGACCAGGAAGACGCCACCGGAGATGCCGCCGTAGAACAGCAGGGCCAGGGCGACGTCGCCGGAGGCCCGGCCGCGCTCGCGGATCAGCTCGACCACCACCGCGCCGGCGGCCGCGGCCAGTACCGCGGCCAGCACCGGCGAGCCGCCGGTGAGCAGGCCGACCCCGACGCCGGTCAGCGCGACATGGCCGATGCCGTCGCCGATCAGCGCGAGCCGCCGCTGCACCAGGTACGTGCCGAGCGCCGGCGCGGTGAGCCCGGTGACCAGCGCGCCGAGCAGCGCGCGGAGCATGAAGTCGTACTGGAAAAGGCTCACCGCACCCCCCACAGCCCACCCAGGTGCTCGTCGGGCGCGTGCGGGTGGACATGGTCATGGTCCGGGTCGGCGTGGTGGCCGGCGGGTCGGGGTACCGGCCCGTCGTGGGCGATCCCGCCCTGATGCACCACGACCGCCCGGCTCACCACGGGAGCCAGCGGGCCCAGCTCGTGGGCGACGAGCAGGACCGTGCCGCCCGAGCCGGCGAAGTCGGTGAGCGCCCCGGCGAACGCCGCCTGGCTGGCCGCGTCCACCCCGGCCGTGGGCTCGTCGAGCACCAGCAGCTCCGGCTCACCGGCCAGCGCCCGGGCGATCAGGACCCGCTGCTGCTGGCCACCGGAGAGCGTCGCCACCGGGTGGCGTACCCGGTCCAGCAGGCCCATCGCGACCAGCGCGGCGCCCACCGCGCGCCGGTCGTCGTCGGAGGCCGGCCGGAGCAGGCCGCGCCGCGCGAGCCGGCCCGAGGCGACCACCTCGCCGACGGTGGCCGGCACCCCGCTGCCGGCGCCCACCCGCTGCGGTACGTAGCCGATCCGCCGCCACTGCCGGAACCGGCGCAACGGCGTGCCGAACAGCGTGACCGCGCCCGCGCTCACCGGCACCAGGCCGAGGATGGCCCGGACCAGGGTTGACTTGCCGGACCCGTTCGCACCGAGGATCGCCACGACCTCGCCGGCGCGGACGGACATGGTGACGTCCCGCAGCACCGGGCGGCCGCCGTACCCGACCGTCCCGGCGGTGACGTCCACCACGGTCAGTGCCTTCTCGGCTCTGCCCGCGCGGCCCTCGCTCCGCTCGGTGCACCCGGTCACGGGCAGCCCAGCGCCGGCCGCAGCGTGGCGAGGTTCCTTCGCATCACCGAAAAGTAGTCGTCGGTGGAGCCGGCCGGCAGCCCTTCGACGGGGTCGAGCACTGCCGTGGCCGCGCCGACCTCCCGCGCGATGGTCTCGGCGACCTTCGGGCTCACCAGTGTCTCGAAGAAGATCGTGGTCGCCTGGTGCTCGCGCGCCTGCTCGGCGACCTCGGCGAGCCGCTGCGGGGGCGGCTCGTCCTCCGGCGAGATGCCCGAGAGCGCGATCTGCTCGAGCCGGTAGCGCCTGGCCAGGTAGCCGAACGCGGCGTGGCTGACCACCAGCTCGCGCCGGGCGCAGGAGCGCAGGCCGTCGGCGTACTCCCGGTGGAGCTGCTCCAGCCGGGCACGCAGGTTGCCGGCGCGCTCCCGGTAGCCGGCCGCGTGCGCCGGGTCCACCGCGCTGAGCCGGTCCGCCAGCCGGTCGGCGATCGTGGCGAGCCGCACCGGGTCCAGCCACATGTGCGGGTCCTTCCGGGCCCCCCCGCCCGTCGCGCCCGCCCCGGCCGAACCGGACGGGCCAGCCGAACCGGACGGGCCAGCCGTACCGGTGCCCGGCGCGCCTGTCTCGCCGGCATGCGCGTCGTCCATGTGCCCGCCCTCGTGCCCGGCCTCCGCGGCGGCGTCCAGCAGCGGCTCAACGGACGCAACGTCGAACGACGACTGCCGGGCCTGCTGCGCGACCGACTGGTCCACCGCGGGCTGGAAGCCGCTGAGGTAGAAGACCAGGTCGGCGTCGGCGATCCGGGCCATCTGGCGCGGGCTGAGCTCCAGGTCGTGCGGCTCAGCGCCGGGCTTGGCGAGGTTGGTGACCGCGACCGCGTCGCCGCCGACCTGCTCCGCGACGAACTGCAACGGGTAGAACCCGGCCACGACGTGGACCTTCCCATCCTCAGCGCCGCCGTCGCCGGCGCATCCGGCCGCGCCGACCCCGGCAGCCGCCGCGAGAAAGATCGCAACCATGTGTGTACGGATCACCATCCGTATACTGTCCGTGCTAATGATAATGATTGTCAAAAACGCATGCGTGCCGGACGGGCAACGCGTGCGTGCCGGGCGCTCCGCGACCTGCCGTGGCCGTCAACCGACCCGGCCGAGCCCCGCGACCACGAGCAGCACGACTACGGCGAGCCGGAGTGCCCGGGCCGCCGGAGCGGTTACCGGCCAGGCCCCGGCCAGCAGGGCGGCGAGCCCGGCGGCGAGCGCCAGCAGCAGGAGGCCACCGACCGGGGGCGGGGCGAACAGCCCGGCCAGCATGAGCGCCAGGGTGGCCAGGAACACCGTGGTCCGGTTCTGCCGGCTCAGCCACGTGAGCAGGCCGCCGGTCCTGGGCTCGGGCGCAGTCATCGGTGTTCCCTTCCGTAGGCTCGGTCCTGTCGCCATTCAACTCCGCTGGGGAGGCCGTGCATGCTGGTGGTGAACCGGTTTGTCGTCCGTGACCCGGACCTCGGTGACCCGGACTCTGGCAACGGCGTGCCGGACGAGGCTGCCGTGGCCGCCTTCACCACGCGGGCGCACGCCGCCCTCGCCGCGCTCGCCGCCAGACCCGGCTACCTGGCCGGCCGGCTGGCCCGGGCGCTGGACGAGCCCAGCCACTGGTGCCTGGTCACCGAATGGGAGAACGTCGGGGCGTACCGGCGGGCACTGGGCGCCTACGACGTCAAGCTGGCCGGCGTTCCGCTGCTCGCCGAGGCGCTGCCGGAGCCATCCGCGTACGAGGTGCTGGCCAGCGCGGACCGGACCGGCGCGGTGACCGTGGCGGCGAGTGACCGGGGGAGCGACGATGCGGGTCCGGGCGCACTACGATCGCGGACATGACCGCACCGGGCAGCTTCACGCCCGAGCCATCGGGCCGCAGCGACCCGTCGGCGCCGGGCTCCGGAGCCCCGGCTGGCGCGGTCCCAGCTGGCGCTGCTTCGCCTGGCCCGGCCTCGCCTGGCCCGGCCTCAGCCAGCGGGGTCCCGGCTGGTCCGGTCCCGGCCAGTGGGGTCCCGGCTGGGGCGCCTGCGATGGGCCCGGTCCTGGTTGGCGGGTTCGTGCCGGCGCCGCCTCCCGGCCCTGGCGTGCAGCCGCCGTTCGCGGCGCCGCCGACCGAGGGCGACCGCCGCCGGCTGTGGCTCGGTCTTGGCGCCGGTGGCCTCGCCCTGCTGCTGTGCTGTGTCGGCGGGTTGGTCGGTGTCGGTGCGCTGCTGGTGACCAACGTGCAGGCCGTCCACGAGCAGGCGCAGAAGACAGTCACCAACTACCTGCAAGCGCTGCGCTCCGAGGAGTACGCGGACGCGTACGACCTGCTGTGCGACTCGGCCCAGCGGGCAGAGTCGCAGGATGAGTTCGAGCAACGGGTGGCGCGGGAGCCGAGGATCGCCTGGTTCGAGGTCGCCGAGCCGCAGTTCGTCGACCAGGTCATCGTGCCGGCCGAGGTCCGCTTCGCCGACGGGGACGTGGACACCCTGCGGTTCGTGCTCAAACAGGACCGGACCGGCACCTTCGAGGTGTGCGGCTTCGACGAGTAACCTGGTGCGGCCGAGCAGCGGGTCACCGTAGGCTCGGAAGAAACCGTGCGGAGAGTTTCGGAAGAAACCGTGCGGAGAACAGCGCCGCCAGCCCAACGGCGGCGACTGTCGACGGGCGCTGGCGGCGGTCGCTGCCTGCCAACCCGAGCTACACCCGCGAACCCGAACCACGCACGCCGGCAGCGGCCGGCGTCGAGCCCAGATTGCGCGACCGGCAGCCAGCCGGCGCCAGAGGAGGAGCAATGCCCGCGGACCGGATCGACTCGATCGTCAGTCTCGCCAAGCGACGGGGCTTCGTCTACCCGTCCAGCGAGATCTACGGCGGCACCCGGTCGGCGTGGGACTACGGACCACTCGGCGTGGAGCTCAAGGAGAACGTCCGCCGGGCCTGGTGGCGTTCGATGGTGCAGCTGCGCGACGACGTGGTGGGCGTGGACTCGGCGGTGGTCCTGGCCCGCCAGGTATGGGAGGCGTCCGGTCACATCGCCGAGTTCGTCGACCCGCTCACCGAGTGCCAGGCGTGCCATAAGCGGTTCCGCGCGGACCACCTCGAGGAGGCGTACGAGGCCAAGCACGGCGCCCCGCCCGCGTCCCTGGCCGAGCTGAACTGCCCGAACTGCGGCAACAAGGGCACCTTCACCGAGCCGAGGATGTTCAACGGCCTGATGAAGACCTACCTCGGCCCGGTCGAGAGCGAAGAGGGGCTGCACTACCTGCGGCCGGAGACGGCGCAGGGCATCTTCGTCAACTTCCTCAACGTGATGGGCTCCTCCCGCCGCCGCCCGCCCTTCGGCATCGCGCAGGTGGGCAAGAGCTTCCGCAACGAGATCACGCCGGGGAACTTCATCTTCCGTACCCGCGAGTTCGAGCAGATGGAGATGGAGTTCTTCGTCGAGCCCGGCACCGACGAGCAGTGGCACGAGTACTGGCTGACCGAGCGCTGGAACTGGTACGTAGACCTGGGCCTGTCGCCGGAGAACATGCGCTACTTCGAGCACCCCAAGGAGAAGCTGTCGCACTACTCCAAGCGGACGGTGGACATCGAGTACCGCTTCGGCTTCGGCGGCACGGACTTCTCCGAGCTGGAGGGCATCGCCAACCGCACCGACTTCGACCTGTCCACGCACGCCAAGCACTCCGGCGTCGACCTGTCCTACTTCGACCAGGAGAAGGGCGAGCGCTGGGTGCCGTACGTGATCGAGCCGGCGGGCGGCCTGACCCGGGCGGTGCTCGCCTTCCTCATGGAGGCGTACGACGAGGACGAGGCGCCCAACACCAAGGGTGGCGTGGACCGGCGTACGGTCATGCGGTTCGACTCGCGCCTGGCACCCGTGAAGGCCGCCGTCCTGCCGCTGTCCCGCAACGCCGACCTGTCACCCAAGGCACGTGACCTCGCCGCCGCGCTGCGCCGGCGCTGGATGGTCGAGTTCGACGACGCGGGCGCGATCGGCCGCCGCTACCGCCGCCAGGACGAGATCGGTACGCCGTACTGCGTGACCGTCGACTTCGACACGCTGAACGACGACGCGGTCACCGTACGGGACCGGGACACCATGGCCCAGCACCGGGTGCCGGTCGACGGTGTGGAGCGCTACCTGCTGGAGCGGCTCGGCTGACTGCCCGGTCAGGTGTGCGGTTGTTGACTGACGGTATTGATAGCTACGAGTAGCGTTACGGGCCCGGCCTGCGTGGTGGCAGGGCGGGCCTACGCCTCGGAGGCACTGATGTCGTACCCTTCAACGCCCTATCCGCCCAGCGAGCCTGACGACCGCCCCGCCACGGCAGAGACGGCGGGTCATCCGGCGCCGAGCGAGCCTGACCAGACCGCGCCGCTGCCGGCAGCGCAGCCACCGCAAGCACCAGCGGGGTCGACGTGGCCGTCGGGGCACCTGCCGGGCCAGGCGACGCCACCGAGCACGGGCACACCGCCACCCACGCCTTGGGCGCCCGCATCGCCCGCGCCGTGGACGCCGTCGTCGCCGGCTCCCGCTGCCCCGGCGGCACAGGCGTACGCGCCCGCGTGGCCACCGTCCGTGCCTACCTCACCGGCGTTCGCGCCGGCTCCCAGCTCCCACGCGCCCGCCCCCAGCTTCCATGCGCCCGCTACCGGCTTCCACGCGCCCGGGCCGATGTCATCGCCCCCGGCCGCCGGACGCAGCAGGACAGTGCCGCTCCTTCTGGCGCTGACCATCGTGTTCTTCATCGCCGCAGCCACCATGGGCGGGCTTGCGCTGGTGCAGAAGAGCAGCTCGGACGACACGATCGCCAAGCAGAAGACACAGGTCACCCAGCTGGAGCGGGATCTGGCCGCCAAGACCGACGAGGCGACCAGGGCCAGCGCGGACCTCAAGACCGCCCAGGGCCGGGCCGACGACGCCACCAGCCGGGCCGAGGGCCTGCAGGAGCAGGTGGACCAGCAGGCCCCGTGCCGCAAGGCGGTACGGGACTTCTTCGACGCGGCGCTCGCCAACAACGAAGCCGCCGGCCAGAAGGCTCTCCGGGCCATGCAGCTCAGCTGCTAGACGACCCAGCCCGGCGCGGGCCGCGGGTGGTTCCCCGGCGGCGCCCGTCACCGCGGCGCCCGTCACCGCGGTGCCCGTCACCCGAAGTCGAAGCCGCCCGGGCGGGCGTTGCGGTCGGCGATCAGGCCCGCCAGCGTCGCCACCGCGATCTCCGCCGGGGTACGGGACCCGATGTTCAGCCCGACCGGCCGGTGGACCCGCGTGATGTCGGGCTCGCCGACCCCCAGGTCCCGCAGGGCGGCCACGTGGGGCGCGGTGTGCCGCGGGCTGCCCATGACGCCGACCCACCGCGCCGGCAGACCGAGCACCGCGCGAAGCACACTGCCCAGCTCCGGCCGGTCATGGTCGGTGACCACCACGTCGGTGTTGCCGTCCACGATGGACTTGTCGGCGGCGGTGACGACCTGGTCGCTCCGGGGCCGGGGTGGGCCGGCGAGCCGCACCGGGTCCGGTTCGACGAGCACCGTGCGGTAGCCGAGGTCGAGGCCGAACCGCAGCAGGTAGCCGGCGACCGGCGAGGCGAAGACCGCGACCAGGGTGCGTGGCCCCACCTCGGGCGGCAGGTCGCCATGCGCCATGGCGCACGCCGGGTCGACCGTCCCGTCGTGGTTGTGTGTCATGCCATCGACTCTGCCAGACCCCCGGCGCGCGGGCATCGCCTGACGCCTCCACCGCTGCCGGCGCCTCCGCCGCTGCCGCCGCTGCCGCCGCTGCTGGCGTGCGATCCTCGACAGGTGACCTGTCCACCGCTGGCCCTGGGGCCGTACCAGGTATGGCCCCCGGTCGTGCTCGCGCCGATGGCGGGGATCACCAACGTGGCGTTCCGGCAGCTGTGCCGGGAGCAGGGGCCGGGCCTGTTCGTGTGCGAGATGGTCACCACCCGGGCCCTGGTCGAGCGGAACCCGAAGACGCTGCGGATGGTCCGGTTCGCCGGGGACGAGCGCCCGCGCAGCCTGCAGCTCTACGGCGTGGACCCGCAGACCGTGGGCCGGGCGGTGCGGATGGCGGTCGACGAGGACCTGGCCGACCACATCGACCTGAACTTCGGCTGCCCGGTGCCGAAGGTGACCCGTAAGGGCGGTGGCGCCGCGCTGCCCTGGCGGCGCCGGCTCTTCGCCCGCATCGTGACGGCCGCGGTGACGGCGGCCCGGCCGGCCGGCGTACCGGTCACCGTCAAGATGCGTAAGGGCATCGACGATGACCATCTGACCTTTGTGGCGGCCGGCTTGGTCGCGCAGGACGCCGGGGTCGCCGCGGTGGCCCTGCACGCGCGCACCGCGGCACAGCGCTACTCCGGCGTGGCGGACTGGGCGGCGATCGGCGAGCTGAAGGAGCGGCTGGCGGTCCCCGTACTCGGAAACGGGGATGTCTGGGAGGCGGAGGACGCGCTGCGGATGATGGCCGAGACCGGCGCGGACGGCGTGGTGGTGGGGCGCGGCTGCCTGGGCCGGCCGTGGCTCTTCGCCGACCTGGCCGCGGCGATGGCCGGCCGGCCAGAGCGGGCGCTGCCGCCGCTGGGCGCGGTGGCGGGCACCATGCGCCGGCACGCGCAGCTGCTCACCGAGGCGTACGGCACCGAGCTGGAAGGCTGCACCGACTTCCGCAAGCACGTCGCCTGGTACCTCAAGGGGTTTCCGGTCGGCGCCGAGCTGCGCCGGGCACTGGCCATGGTGTCCTCCCTCGCCGAGCTGGACGACCTGCTCGGCAAGCTCGACCCGGCGGCGCCGTTCCCGGTGGAGGTGCTGGGCCAGCCGCGGGGGCGCACCAACTCGCCGGCCCGGGTGGCGCTGCCGCACGGCTGGCTCGCCGACCGGGACGCCGACACCGTCCCGGAAGGGGCCGAGCTGCCCGACTCCGGCGGCTGACGGCAGCTATGCCGTGGGCTGGTCGACGCGGATCATGGCGATGCCTGGACGCACCTTGGTGTCTGCAAGGTACGTCATCGACCGGCGCGTTCGCTGTCTTCCAAGATGCGCTAACCCTTCGTCCTGGTAGGGACCGGGCGACCCCGGACGGCTGATCAGGTCGGCGTACGGACTAACCTGCGGCGAGGGAGGCTCCCGGGTGGCGCCCGGGCCGGCCCAGCGGTACGACAGGCACAAGACACCTCAAAGACCAGGTAGACAGCGACGTCCCAGGCCATACGGAAAGGCTGGCACCGTGACGCAGAAGTACGTGTACGACTTCACCGAGGGGAACAAGGACCTCAAGGACCTGCTCGGCGGCAAGGGGGCGAACCTCGCCGAGATGACGAACCTCGGGCTGCCGGTCCCGCCCGGGTTCACCATCAGCACCGAGGCGTGCCGGGCCTACCTCACCTCGGGCGACGAGCCGGCTGAGCTGCGCGAGCAGGTCAGCGCCAACCTGCGGGCCATGGAGTCGGCGATGGGCAAGCGCCTGGGCGACCCGGCCGACCCGCTGCTGGTGTCCGTGCGCTCCGGAGCCAAGTTCTCCATGCCGGGCATGATGGAGACCGTCCTCAACGTCGGGCTCAACGACGAGAGCGTGCACGGCCTGGCCCGGCAGGCGGCGGGCAGTGCCGGTGCGGACACCAACGGGGGCGGTGAGCGCTTCGCCTGGGACTCGTACCGCCGGCTGATCCAGATGTTCGGCAAGACCGTCTGCGGCGTGCCGGGCGAGGAGTTCGAGCATGCGCTCGACGCCGCCAAGACCGCCAAGGGTACGAAGAACGACCTGGACCTGAACGCCGACGACCTCAAGGGCGTGGTCGAGGCGTACAAGAAGATCTTCTCGGAGCACACCGGCCGGGACTTCCCGCAGGAGCCGCGCGAGCAGCTGGACCTGGCGATCCGGGCGGTCTTCGACTCGTGGAACGCCGAGCGCGCGGTGCTCTACCGCCGCCAGGAGCGGATCCCAACCGACCTCGGCACCGCGGTCAACGTGGTGGCCATGGTCTTCGGCAACCTGGGCCCCGACTCCGGCACCGGGGTCGCGTTCACCCGGGACCCGAGCACCGGGCAGCCCGGCGTCTACGGCGACTACCTGTCCAACGCCCAGGGCGAGGACGTGGTCGCCGGCATCCGCAACACCGTGCCGCTGCAGGAGCTGGAGGCGCTCGACAAGGCCAGCTTCGACCAGCTCATGCAGATCATGTCCACACTGGAGGGTCACTACAAGGACCTGTGCGACATCGAGTTCACCATCGAGCGCGGCAAGCTGTGGATGCTGCAGACCCGGGTCGGCAAGCGCACCGCCGCCGCCGCGTTCGTCATCGCCAACCACCTGGTCGACGAGGGCGTGATCGACCTGGACGAGGCGCTGCACCGGGTCAACGGGGCGCAGCTGGCCCAGCTGATGTTCCCCACCTTCGACCTCAGCGGTGACCCGAAGCCACTGGCGAAGGGCATCGCCGCCTCGCCGGGCGCGGCCGTGGGCAAGGCGGTCTTCGACTCGCGGCAGGCGGCTGAGCTGGGCGCGGCGGGGGAGCGGGTGGTCCTGGTCCGGCGCGAGACCAACCCGGACGACCTGCCCGGCATGATCGCCGCCCAGGGCATCCTGACCAGCCGGGGCGGCAAGACCAGCCACGCCGCGGTGGTGGCCCGGGGCATGGGCAAGACCTGTGTCTGCGGCGCCGAGGCGCTCGACGTGGACCTGGCCGGCCGGCGGTTCACCGCGAACGGCACGACGGTCAGCGAGGGTGACGTCATCTCCATCGACGGCACCAGCGGGCGGATCTACGTGGGCGAGATGCCGGTGCAGCCGTCCCCGGTGGTGCAGTACTTCGAGGGCACCATCGCGCCGGACGAGGACGCGCTGGTGGCCGCCGTACACCGGACCCTCACCCACGCCGACCGGGTGCGGCGGCTGAAGGTGCGCACGAACGCCGACACCGGCGAGGACTCGGCCCGGGCGCGGCGCTTCGGCGCGCAGGGCATCGGCCTGTGCCGCACCGAGCACATGTTCCTCGGTGACCGGCGCGAGCTGGTGGAGCGGCTGATCCTGGCCTCGACGGACGAGGAGCGGACCGCGGCGCTGGACGCGCTGCTGCCGCTCCAGCGCGACGACTTCGTCGAGATCTTCCAGACCATGGACAGCCTGCCGGTGACGGTACGGCTGATCGACCCGCCGCTGCACGAGTTCCTGCCCCCGCTGGAGGAGCTGGCGGTGCGGGTTGCGACGGCGCAGGCCCGCGGCGAGGACCCGGGCCGGGACGCCACGCTGCTGGCCGCGGTCCGCCGGATGCACGAGCAGAACCCCATGCTGGGCCTGCGCGGGGTACGGCTCGGCCTGGTGATCCCCGGCCTGTTCGCGATGCAGGTACGGGCCATCGCCGAGGCGGCGGCTACGGTGCGCAAGGCCGGCGGCAACCCGGTGCCGGAGATCATGGTACCGCTGGTCGGTGCCGTGCAGGAGCTGGAGACGGTACGGCACGAGGCGCAGCGGGTGCTGCGCGACGTGTGGTCGGAGCACGGCGTGGAGGTCGACACGCTGATCGGCACGATGATCGAGGTCCCGCGGGCCGCGCTCACCTCGGGCCAGATCGCCGAGGCGGCCGAGTTCTTCTCCTTCGGCACCAACGACCTGACCCAGATGGGCTGGGGCTTCTCCCGCGACGACGTGGAGGGCGCGTTCTTCTCCCGCTACCTGGACCTCGGTATCTTCGGGGTCTCGCCGTTCGAGTCGATCGACCGGGACGGGATCGGCCGCATGGTCGCCATCTCCGTCGAGGAGGGCCGGGCCGCCCGCCCGGGCCTGAAGATCGGCGTGTGTGGTGAGCACGGCGGTGACCCTGAGTCGGTGCACTTCTTCCACGAGGTCGGGCTGGACTACGTGTCCTGCTCGCCGTTCCGCGTGCCGGTGGCCCGGCTTGAGGCGGGCCGGGCGGCCGTGGCGGCGGAGGGCTCAGACAGCCGCTGACGCCGACGCGACCGGGGCGGGCACCTGTCGCAGGTGCCCGCCCCGGTCTTTGTCATGGCAGCTGTGCCAGCCGGCCCTGCCTGCCAGCCCTGCCCAAGGACGGGTCGGGCAAAAGATGGGATCGGCCGGCCAGCCTCTAGCCGTCCAGCATCGAGCCGGTCAGCCCGCAGCTGACCAGCCGCGACGGGGGAGTGGAGGGACCGGGTCACCACGGCGGGGCAGGTCCCGCCGGGGAAGGTCAGATCCGGCACGGGCCGGCGCGCCGTAGCCGGCACCGGGCGCGCGGTTGTTGGTGCTGGCTGGCCGGTAGCCCCCGCTGGGCACCTGCTCGTCCGTGCCAGGCGCGAAGAGGTCGTCACCGTCGTCCACATCGAGCACCTCGACGATCGCGGCTACCCGCTCGGCGACCTGGCGGGCCTCGATGTGCAGCAGGCTGACGTTCGCCGAAGCGGCGGCCACCACCGTGAAGAGGACGCGGTTGCCTGCCGCGTAGGTGGCGACGTGACCGCTCGTCGCGCTGACCACGGTCTCGGTCAGGTCCCCGTGATGCACCGTCGCGGCGATCCGCTGGCCGAGCCCGAGACCGGCGGCGGCAAGGGCGGCGAGGCCCGTAGGCTCGACGCCGGACGGGGTGTCATCGGCCACCAGCATGCCGTCGAAGCTCGCGACCAGACTGCCCAGCACCCCCGGGACCTGGTCCCGCAGCCGGCGGATCTCGACGAGGACCTCCTGCTCGACGCTCATGGTCGACCCTCCGGCGCGTTCCTGGTGCCTCGCCCACGACCGGCGCGAGGCGGTTACCAACCGTCTCACGGCACGCTACACCTGGCGATGAAAACGGCGAAACTTCCATCCAGCTACCAAAGTGTGGGCTGAGCAAATGATGGCCACGTGGCCTGGCGCTCAACGGCCCGGACGGTACGCCTGGCAGCCGGGTGACCGGCAGGAAAGACCCGGCCGTCCAGCGCGGATCGTCATTCGGCTGTGCGGTGCGGCTGAAGGCCCGATGGTGAGCGGCTTCGCCAACCAGATGCGAGCCGAGGTCGCCTTTCGAAGGAGCGCGCGGGACCGCTGGCGCAGGCGTCGCGTCGGGGCGGACGTGAAGGTCATGCGGGCGTAGGGTGAATGGCGCATTTCGGTGAGTGTGGGAGGCGGGATGGGCAGTCGGTGGTACGCGGTGGTCGTCGCCGCGACCGACCCCGCGCGGCTGGCGCGGTGGTGGGCGGAGGTCCTGGACTACCGGATCGCCTACGAGAAGCTCGACGAGGTGGGCATCGAGAGCGAGACGGGTCCGGCGCTGGTGTTCGCAGCGGAGCGGACGGCCAAGACCGCCAAGAACCGGCTGCACTTCGACCTCGACCCGGACGACCAGGAGGCCGAGGTGGAGCGCCTGGTCAACATGGGGGCGCGCCGCGTCGACGTCGGCCAGGGCAACGGCGCCACCTGGGTCGTACTCGCCGACCCCGAGGGCAACGAGTTCTGCCTGCTTCCGGCGCGCGCCCGGTGAGCGCGCCCGCCCAGGCGGCCGGTGCGCTCAGCCCGCACACCGCCGCCCCCGAGGTGGTCTACCTGGTGCCGCACACGCACTGGGACCGCGAGTGGTACGAGCCGTTCCAGCGTTTCCGGCTGCGCCTGGTCGACCTGCTCGACGATGTAATAGCCCGGGCGGAGGCCGACCCGACCTTCCACTTCACGCTCGACGGCCAGCTTGCGGCCGTCGACGACTATCTGGAGGTACGGCCCGAGGCCGCGCCCCGGATCACCGCACTGGTCCACACTGGACAGTTCGCGATCGGCCCCTGGGCGATCCTGATGGACGAGTTCCTCTGCTCCGGCGAGAGCATCGTGCGCAACCTGGAGTGGGGCCTGCGCCGCGCCGGTGAGCTGGGCGGTGCGATGCCGGTCGGCTACCTGCCCGACATGTTCGGCCACTGCGCCCAGATGCCGCAGATCCTCGCCGGTGCCGGCCTGCGGCAGGCGTGCGTGTGGCGTGGCGTGCCGGCCGCGGTCGACCGGCACGCGTTCGCCTGGCAGGCACCGGACGGCACCGCGGTCCGCGCGGAGTACCTGCCCGGCGGCTACGGCAACGCCGCGGAGCTGGTCGCCGACCCGGACCGGCTCTCGCGCGCTACGGCCGACCACGTCGCCGCCGCGCGCCCGTGGTTCGGCACCGACCCGATCCTGGCCATGTACGGCACCGACCACTCCGCCCCGCTGCCGTGGCTGTCCGCTGCTGTCGCAGGCGTTGGAGCCGGCCCAGCTGACGCTGCCGGTGTGGACGGTGGGATCCGGCTGCGCCTGTGCACGCTCGCGCAGTACCTGGAGCGGTACGAGCGGCACGACGGGACCGCCGTGGACGGCCTGCCAGTCTGGCGGGGCGAGCTGCGCAGCCACGCCCGGGCCAACATCCTGCCCGGCGTGCTCTCCAACCGGCCGCACCTCAAGCGCGACCTGTCCCACGCCGAGCGCATGGTCGAGCGGTACGCGGAGCCACTCGCGGCACTGTGGACGCCGCCGGAGCGGTGGCCCGCCCGCCTGCTCGAGCTGGCCTGGCAGCGCCTGGTGCAGTGCTCCTGCCACGACTCGGTGACCGGCTGCGGCGTCGACGAGACCGCGGTCCAGGTGGCCGCGCGCATCGCCGAGGCCGAGCAGATCGGCCGCGGGGTCCGCGACCGCGCGCTCGACGCGACGGCGGCGCTCGCCCCGGCTGGCGCGTCCGTCGTGGTCAACCCGTCACCGCACCAGCGCTGTGACGTCGTCATGCTCACCCTGCCCACCCCGCCGGTCCTGCCGGTCGCGCCGGCCCTCCCCACCCCGCCGGTCGCGCCGGCCCTGCCCAACCCACCGGCCGCGCCCGACTCGCCCGACTGGCCGGCGGTCGCGGCCTGCCTGCCGGACGGCTCGTGGCTGGCCATCCAGCCGATCGCCAGCAACGCCGGGCGGGCGCTCTACATCACCGTCCGTCCGTCCGGGTGGGTCGCGGCCGGGCTGCGAAAGGGCTCACTCGGCCTGGACTTCCTCAGCCGCCGGGTGCAGGAGGTCGAGATCACCGGCGACCGGGAGCTGACCGTGACCATGGGCCGGGTCGGCCCCGGCTTCACCACAGCCCATCAGACGCTGGCAGAGGCGGTCGAGCAGGCCGCTGGCGACTGGCGGCTGCGCGTGGTCGAAGAGCCCCTGTGTACGGCGTACGTCGCGGTGCCCGCGCCCGCGCTCGGCGCCACCTGCGTGCGCTTGGTTCCTGCAGCCGATCCGGTGCCGGTGCCGGGTGCGGTCACAGCCGGCGAGAGGCGCCTCGCCAACGACCGGCTCACCGTGGCGGTGGCGGCCGACGGCACCCTCGATATGTCCACTGTGGATGGCGTACGCCTGTCCGGGGTCGCCCGGCTGGTGGACGGCGGCGACGCCGGCGACCTATACAACTACGCCCCGCCCCCGGACGACCAGCTGGTCGATACGCCGAGCGCGGTGGAGGTGACCGTGCTGGAGCACGGCCCGCTGGTGGCTGCGCTGCAGGTTCGCCGGGTCTACCCGTGGGCCGACGTTGACATGCGGGTGGAGCTGCGCGCCGCTGAGCCGTTCTGCCGTCTGGAGGTGACCTTCGTCAACCGGCTCGCCGACCACCGGGTCCGGCTGCACGTCCCGCTCGCCGAGCAGACTGACACCTCGTACGCGGAGGGCCAGTTCGCCGTGGTAGCCCGTGGCCTGACCAGCGAGGGCGGCCACGGGGAGGAGCCGCTGCCCACCTTCCCGGCCTACTCCTTTGTGGACGCCGGTGGTGTGGCGGTCCTGCTCGACCAGGTCAGCGAGTACGAGCTCACGGCCGGCGGCGCCCAGCTCGCAGTGACCCTGCTCCGGGCGACCGGCATGATCAGTCGGGCCGAGCACCCGCTGCGCGCCGAGCCGGCCGGGCCGGTCATCGCCACCCCTGCAGCGCAGTGCCTGGGCGAGGTGCGTACCAGGCTAGCGGTCCTGCCGCACCTGGGCGGCTGGGCCGAGGCCGGCGTCGCAGCGGCGGCTGAGGCGTTCCGCTGCCCGTTCGTTGCGGTGGGGGGCACCGGCCCGCTCGACGCTCCGCTCGCCGAGCGGCCCGGGCTGGCGGTGTCCGGCGACGGCGTGGTGCTGACCAGCCTGCGCCGCCGCGACCCCGACTGGCTGGAGCTGCGGCTGGTGGCGATGACCGACGCACCCACCACCGCCGCTGTAGCTGGTCCGGTCACCGAGCCGCGCACTGCCGACCGGACCGAGCCAGTTGTTGGCGACCGAGCCGGCCCGGTCGTCCACGGGGCGGAGCCGACCGGGGGCAGCCGGGCCGAGGCGACCGGTTCCCTGGTGGCTGCCCGCAGGGCCGACCTGCTGGGTGTACCCGGCGCGGAGCTGCCTGTCGAGCGGGGCGTGGTCCGCTTCGCCCTACGCCCATGGGAGATAGCCACCCTCCAGGTCCGGCTCGCACATCCGCTGGGCGTGTCCACCGGTTGACCTGACCCGGCGGCAAGGACTGGAGGCAGGCCAATGTCGCACAGGGCCGACGCCTGCGGAGATCCGACGCCGGGCCGGCGCAGGCGGTCCGGACCCGCCGCGTCGGGGTGTGGTCGTCCTTCCTGCCTGGGCCGCAGCGAATGGGTTTGGCGAGAGTCGATCAGGTCGTTGCGGGAGATGCCGGTGAGCACCGAAAGGGGACGGTGGCGCATCGCTCGGCGAACGCCGGGTAACAGAGGGTCTATAGTGGACTGCGTCGAACGCATGTCCTAGAATGTAAGGCATGCGGGTGGCGTCGGCGATGATCGCGCGAGCGGTCGACGAGTACGCCGCCACCGCGGTCTGGGCACTGCCCGATGATGAGCTGGTCGACGCGCTGGGTGAGCTGCACGTGCTGCAGCAGCGGCTGGCCGCGGTGAACCTGGCGCTGGTGCGGGAGGTGGACGGGCGGGGGTTGGCGGTGGCCCAGGGGGCATCGTCGACGGCGGTGTGGCTGCGGGGCCGGATGCGCATGTCCATCGGGGTCGCCCGGCGGTTGGTGGAGCTGGCCGCTGCGGTGGATGCGGGTCCGGCGGTGGTGCGTGACGGGCTGGCCGCCGGTGCGCTGAGCCTGGAGCAGGCGCAGGTGGTCACCCAGGCGGTGGCCGCGCTGCCGGCCGAGGTCGGCCCCCGCGGTGGCGGACAAGGCCGCAGCCACGTTGGTCGACTACGCCCGGGACTACGAGCCGGTGGTGCTGCGCCGGCTGGGCGAGCGGATCCTGCAGGTGGTCGCCCCAGAGACGGCCGAGCAGGTCGAGCGGGCCGCGCTGGCGCGGGCCGAGCAACGGGCTGACCGGGACCGGTTCTTCAGCCTCTCCGATGGTGGGGACGGGGCGGTGCGGCTGTCGGGTCGGTTGGGTGCCGAGGCCGCCGCGGTGGTCCGCGCGGCGCTGGAGCCGCTGTGCCGACCCCTCCCCGGTGACACCCGCACCCCTGGGCAGCGCCGCGCCGACGCCCTGGTCGACCTCTGCCGGCTGGCCCTGGCCACCGACGAGCTACCCGACCACGGCGGCGAGCCACCCCAGCTCGTGGTCACCGTCGAGTACGACCTGCTGGCCCGCCAGCTCGGACCCGGGCTGCTGGACACCGGCGAGACCCTCAGCCCCGAAGCCGTGCGCCGCATGGCCTGCGACGCGCGCATCGTGCCCGCGGTCCTCGACGGCACCGGGCAACCCCTCGACCTGGGCCGGCAACGACGGCTGGTCACCGGCGCCCTGCGCCGTGCCCTGGTGCTACGCGACGGCGGCTGCGCCTTCCCCGCATGCGACCGACCAGCAAAATGGTGCCACGGCCACCACATCGAGCCGTGGGC
>Ga0075420_100001259_pt1 | contig 21378 bp, 22 predicted proteins | sample SoiMetdeltSBSDD4_FD_75296 | JGI IMG/M metagenome (GOLD analysis project Ga0075420, IMG submission 75296) | Bulk soil microbial communities from a Populus tree surrounding site in Tennessee, USA - Soil MetaG P. deltoides SBSDD4 | ecosystem: Environmental > Terrestrial > Soil > Tree plantation... | reverse complement strand
AAGACGTTCGCCACCGGGCGCGCGCCCGCGCTGGCCGAGGTCGACCTCGACGTCGCCGAGCGCGAGCTCGTCTGCATCCTGGGGCCGTCGGGCTGCGGCAAGTCGACGCTGCTGAACATCGTGGCGGGGTTCCTGGCACCCACGACGGGCACGGTGCGCGTCGACGGCCGCGTCGTCACTGGGCCCGCGCCCGAGCGCGGCGTCGTGTTCCAGGAGTACGCGCTGTTCCCGTGGCTCACGGTGACCGGCAACGTCGAGTTCGGGCCCCGTCTGCAGGCCCGGCCCGCCGACGAACGCCGCCGGACCGTCGACCGCTACCTGGATCTCGTCGGCCTGCGCGCCCACGCCGACAAGTTCCCGGCCCAGCTCTCGGGCGGGATGAAGCAGCGCGTGGCCATCGCCCGCGCGCTCGCCAACAACCCCGCGGTGATCCTCATGGACGAGCCCTTCGGCGCGCTCGACGCCCAGACGCGCGAGGTGCTCCAGGACGAGCTCTCGAAGATCCAGCGGGTCGAGCACAAGACGATCCTGTTCGTCACGCACTCGATCCGGGAGGCCGTCTACCTGGCCGACCGCGTGGTCGTCATGACCTCGGTGCCTGGGCGGATCCGACAGATCTTCCCGATCAAGCTGCCGGAGATCCGCGACCGCTTCGCGCCGGAGTTCACCCAGTACGAGGCCGACATCACGCGCATGGTGAAGGAAGAAGTGGCCAAGGTGCACGAGTGAGGACCGCCGCGACGCTCCTCGGCGCGCTGCTGGCGTGGGCGGCGTTCACCGCCGTGAACGCGCGCGTCGAGCTCGTCAACCCGGTGCTGCTGCCGACGCCGGTGCAGGTCGGCCAGGTCGCGCTCGACCTGGGCGCCAGCGGCGAGCTGGCCCGCCACGTGCTCACCTCGCTGTGGCGGGTGGTGCAGGGCTTCGGGCTGGCCGCGGTGGCGGCGCTCGCCCTCGGGGTGCTCGTCGGCCTGTGCGTGCCGCTGCGCCACATGACCGAGCCCGTCATCGAGTTCGTGCGGCCGATTCCGCCGCTGGCCTTCCTGCCGATGTTCCTCGTCTGGTTCGGGCTGGGCGAGGCCTCCAAGGTGGCGTTCATCGGCTACACGACGTTCTTCCCGATGTTCGTCGCCATCGCGGCGAGCGTGCTGCGTGTCGACGTCGTGCTGCTGCGCGCGGCCGCCAGCCTCGGGGCCTCGCGCGCGGACCTCGTGCGCCGGGTGATGCTGCCGGCCGCGCTGCCGGGTATCGTCGTGGCCCTGCGCGTCGGCGTCGGCCTCGCGCTGTTCGTCATCGTCGGCGCCGAGTTTATGGGCGCCGACGCCGGGCTCGGGCACCTGATCATGGAGGGCCGGACCTTCTTCAATCCCCCGCAGATCGTCATGGGAGCCCTGGTGCTGGGGCTGCTCGGATCGCTGGTCAATGTGCTGTTGCTCGCCGCCGAGCGCCGCCTGCTGGGGCAGCGCGCCGCGGCCTGAAAGGAGCCTCACCATGCGCAGCATGCTCGCGCTTCTCCTCTCGCTCGTCGCGCTCACCGGCCAGGCGTCCGCCCAGAAGCCGGAGGTCGCCGAGGTCGACGCCTGGCTCGTGCGCGACGCCCAGATGTCCTCGCAGTTCGCGGTCGCCGACGCGCTCGGGTACTTCAAGGCCGAGGGCGTCAAGGTCAACCCGCGCTGGTACATCGCCGGCACCGACCTCCCGTCGATGTGGGGCGCGGGCAACATCCACCTCGGCACTGCGACTGCCACCATGGTCGTGCCCATCGCCGCCTCGGGCCAGGCGATCTACAACATCGCGCCGCAGACCGACGTCGCCGGCACCCAGCAGATCGTGCTTGGCAAGAAGGGGCAGGAGATCGTCCGCTCGCCCAAGGACTTCGAGAAGATCAAGATCGGCATGCCCAAGGGAGCCTCGGTCACGATGGCCATCCAGGCGATGGCCCGCGACCACGGCGTGGATTTCTCCAAGATCCAGTTCGTGAATCTCTCGCCGCCCGACGCCGTCACCGCCCTCGCCAAGGGTGACATCGACGCCATGGCCGCCTGGGCCCCGTGGGTGTTCAACGCCGTGAAGCAGGCCGGCGGCAAGGTCTACTTCACCGGCAACCGCAGCATGATCCCCGGCAAGGAGGGTCAGGTCGACTGGCTGCACGTGCACGCGGGGGTCGTGGCCAGCGGCAAGATGCTGAAGGAAAACCCCAACACCCTCAAGGCGATCCTCCGTGCGCTGAAGAAGGCGACCGACAGCATCAACAGCGACCGCGAGGGCGCCGTGAAGATCGTCGCCCGCGAGATGAAGACCGACGAGGCCCTGACCCGCGAGATCATGGCGCTCAACATCTACTCGATGGAGATGAACGACAAGATCTACAAGGGGATGAGCGAGTTCGTCGACTTCCTCTTCTCGCTCGAGCGCATCAAGGCGAAGTTCCCGGCCGAGAGCGTCATCTACACCCGGCTGCTCGAGGAGACGGATCCCTCGCTGGTGAAGTGGAAGTCCAAGACCGAGGTGAAGTGAGCGCGACCGCCCTGCTCGCCGCCGCCCGCGGCGAGCTCGGGCGGACGCCGGACGTGCTCGCCGGGCTCGTGGCCGGCCTCGACGCCGCGGCCTGGCGGGCCCGGCCGGCGCCGGCCGAGTGGGCGCCGGTCGAGATCGTCTGCCACCTGCGCGACGAGGAGACCGAGGACTTCGGCGCGCGGGTGCGCGTGATCGCCGACGGCGGCGACCGGTTCACGCCGATCGATCCCGAGCGTTGGGCGGTCGAGCGGCGCTACCGGGAGGACGACGGCCCGCGCGCGCTGGCCGCCTTCCGCGAGCGTCGCCTCGCCAGCCTCGGGTTCCTCGACGCCGTCGCGCCCGGGCGTCTGGAGCGCGTGCTCGAGCGCCCGAGCGGTGGCGGCCTCTCCGGCCTGGACGTGCTGGCCGCCTGGGTCGCGCACGACCGCCTCCACCTCGCGCAGCTCGCGGCGACGCTCGCGCGCGGGTGGGCCGACCGCTGGCGGTCGCTCCGCACGGAGTACGCCGGTCCCATCCCCTACGCGCGGCCGGACGCCTGACGCCTACGCGCGCGGGTACACGGTGAACTCGACGAGGTTGTCGTCGGGGTCGCGGAAGTAGACGCTGGTCGACGTGCCCCGCGCGCATGTGCGCGGCCCGGGGCCGGCCTCGATGGCGACGCCGTTGCGCTCGAGCAGCGCCACCACTTCCTCGACGGTGCCCTCCCAGACGAGACAGAAGTCGGCGCCGCCGACGCTCGGGCGGCGCGCGCCGAGGTAGCCGGGGCGCTCGGGCCAGTCCGGGCTGTGCACGTTGATCTTCTGTGCGGCGCCGATGCGGATGGTCGGCATCGCCGGCCGGTTCGGGCGCGGCTCCCACGCGATCTCGAAGCCGAGACGACGGTAGAAGTCGAGCGTGCGCTCGGGCTGAGCGGCGACGATGACCCAGTGGTCGATGCCTGTGATGCCCATGACGACCCTCGAGGTTGGGATGGCGCGGCAGGGGCAGAGTACCGTAGGCTCCGGCCTGAAGGAGGACCCTCTCCCATGGCCAGGCTGACGCCCATCACGAGCAAGGACCAGGTCCCCGCCAAGGACCACGCGATCGTCGATTCGATCGTCCAGAGCCGCGGCGCCCTCCAGGGGCCGTTCACGATGTTCCTGCACTGCCCGGAGCTGGCCGGCCGCCTGGCCCACCTCGGCGCCTTCGTGCGGTTCGAGGGCTCGCTCGACATGCGGGTGCGCGTGCTGGCCGCCATGACCGTCGCGCGTGAGCTCGACGCGGTCTATGTGTGGGGCGCCCAGACGGGCGGCGCCCGGCGGCTCGGGGTGCCGGAGACGACGATCACGGCCATCCGCGAGAACCACTCGCGCGGCATCCCGCCCGAGGACGCCCAGGTCGTGGAGTTCACCCGCGCGCTCATGCGCAAGCACCGCGTCGACGAGGCCACCGCGAAGGCGCTGCGTGCCCGCTTCGGCGACGACGGCTTCATCCAGCTCACCGGCGCCATCGGCTACTACGGCATGCTCGCCATGACCGTCAACGCGTGCGAGCTCGAGGCCGCCCCGGGCGCGGAGGTGCTGACGCCCTCGTAGGAGGTTCGCGACCGACTGGGGAGGAGGTCCGTCATGCCTGATCCCTACGCCGCGATCGCCACCGCGGACGTCGCGGTCCAGCAGCGTCTGGCCGACGTCCTGGAGATGCGGGCCGCCGAGCCGGCGCAGCAGTCGATGCTCGCCGGCTACGTCTCGGAGATCCGCTTCCCTCCCGGCGCCCGGGTGCTGGATCTCGGGTGCGGAACGGGTCCGGTGAGCCGGTTCCTGGCGCGGTGTCCCGAGGTCTCGGAGGTCGTCGGCGTCGATCCGTCACCGGTGTTCGTCGCGCGGGCCACCGAGCTGGCGCGGGATGTCCCGCACCTCTCGTTCGAGCAGGCGGACGCGCGCGCGCTGCCCTTCGCCGACGAGTCGTTCCACGTGGTGGTGGCCCACACGGTGCTCTGTCACGTCCCCGAGCCGCCGCGGGTCCTGGCCGAGGCGTTCCGGATCATGCGGCCCGGCGGCTGGCTCGCGGTCTTCGACGGCGACTACCCGGCGACGACCGTGGCGATCGGCTCGTTCGACCCCCTGCAGGCGTGCGTGGACGAGATGGTCCACGGCTGGGTCCACAACCTCTGGATCGTCCGCCGCCTGCCGCCCCTCGTGCGCTCGGCGGGCTTCGAGGTGGTCTCGTTCCGGAGTCACGGCTATCTCCAATCCGCCGACCCGACGTACATGATGACGCTCATCGAGCGAGGCGCCGACGTGCTGACCGCGTCGGGACGACTGGGCGGCGACGCCGCGGCCGCCGTCAAGGCCGAGGCACGCCGGAGGGCCGACGCCGGCGACTTCTTCGGTCACATCGTGTACGTGAGCATCGGCCGGAAGCGAGGCGGCTAGGCGACGCGGGCGGGCTCCGGGAGCGCCGCGGCGCGCTCCAGCGACTTCACGAAGCAGCGCACGTCACCGAAGTGCTCGTAGCGCTCGGTGTGGAAGGCCAGGCCCTCGCGGAGGGGGCTCAGCCCCGCCCAGCGCAGCGCGGCCTCGGTGAGCAGGATGTAGGCTCGGCCGGGCACGTCGTTCTTGAGCAGCCGGTGGGCCAGGACGACGTTCGCGCCGGCGGCCTGGCTCCGGTCGCCGACCAGGTGACGCAGGAAGCGCCCGTGGTGCGCCACGATCTTGAGGTCGAGCTGGTCGACGTTCCGGCACGCCCGGCAGTCGCAGCTCTCGTCGGCCGCGAGCTCACGCTGGCGGTTCTTGAAGGCGACGAACGCGTCCTCCAGCACGTCCAGCAGCGCCGCCGGCCGGCCGACCGTCCGGTCGGCGCCCAGCGCGAACACGGCGTCGCCCTCCACCTCCTGGATCTCCAGGGGCGGGGCGAGCTGGCGCATGACCTCCCCCAGCAGCTCGGCGATGACCGCCGGCCCGTGCTCCAGCTCCGTCGCGGTGACGAACGCCGTGAATCCCGAGATATCCGCCAGCACCAGGACCCCGTCTTCCGTATGGTTCTTCATGCCCTAGACGACCCCGCAGCGCCCCGTTCGTGAAAGCCGGGGACCCCCGGGGCCCGACCCGGCTCGGTGATAGACTCCGGGCCAGGGGCGGTGGTCACCTCGTCCGGTCGACGGCGGTGGGCCGTCAAGGAGGAGCGGGCATGCTGTCACGTGAGGACAACGAGCGGCTGACGCGGGTCGGTCGGGGCACCCCGATGGGCAGCACGATGCGGCGGTACTGGATCCCGGCCCTGCTGGCGCGGGAGCTGCCCGAGCCGGACTGTCCGCCGGTTCGCGTGCGGATCCTCGGTGAGGACCTCGTCGCCTTTCGCGACACGCGCGGCCAGATCGGCCTGCTCGACGAGCGGTGCCCGCACCGCCGTGCCTCGCTGTTCTTCGGCCGCAACGAGGAGTGTGGGCTGCGCTGCGTCTACCACGGCTGGAAGTTCGACACCGAGGGCCGCTGCGTGGACATGATGAACGAGCCCGACTCGGAGAGCTTCCGCGAGAAGATTTTCCAGCCGGCGTACCCCACGGTCGAGCTGGGCGGGATCGTCTGGGCCTACCTGGGATCGCCGGAGCTCCGGCCGGCGCCGCCGGCGTTCGCGTGGCTGCGCATCCCCGACACGCACCGCCAGGTGTCGAAGGTCATCCAGGAGACGAACTGGCTGCAGGGCCTCGAGGGGGGCATCGACACCTCGCACGCGCCGATCATGCACCGCCTGCTCACGACCGAGACCAAGCGGCCGGGCTTCCGGCCCGACAACCCGTTCGTGCGCGGCAAGGCGCCGAAGCTCGAGGTCGACGTGACGGACTACGGCTACCGTTACGCCGGCATCCGGCCGCTCGACGAGACGAGCTACCACGTGCGGACCTATCAGTTCATCCTGCCGTTCCACCAGATCCGCCCCTCGCGCTCGGAGAGCGGCGTGCCGCTGATGGCGGGCCACACCTGGGTGCCGATCGACGACGAGAACACGATGGTCTACAACTGGGAGTTCAGCACGACCGACGCCCCGCTCACCGCCGAGGACCGGCTCGAGCGGCGGCTCGGCAACGGGCCCCTGGACGTCGACCAGACCACGTTCCGCTCGATCCGGAACCGCCGGAACAACTACCTGCTCGACCGCCAGGTCCAGAAGACCGAGAGCTTCACGGGGATCGACGGGATCAACACGCAGGACCGCGCCGTCCAGGAGAGCATGGGCGCGATCGTCGACCGCAGCCGCGAGCACCTCGGCCCCGCCGATCGCGCGGTCATCCAGGCGCGCCGGCTGCTGCTGGACGCGGTGAAGGTCGTCGCCGAGGGCGGCACGCCCCGTGGCATCGCGCCGACGTACGCGACCATCGCGGCCGCCGAGGCCGTGCTGCCGCGCGACGCCGACTGGCGCGAGGCCGCGTTGCCCGCGGGCTCGCAGATCGAACAGACGGTTTAGTTGAATGGGGGGCCCCGACATGGCCCCCGATGCCCTCCATTGGTGGCTCGGGGCGCCCCGGCGGAGCCGTGGCGCCCCTCGATACCCCTAGGGTTTCCGGGGCGGCGGCACCGCGTTCCGGATCGGCGGGAGCGCACGTAAGTAGGCGACGATCGCCCGGAGATCGGCCTCAGGGATCCCTCGCGTGTAGTACCCGGTCGGCATCGGTGGGAGCACGCGTGTTCCGTCACGTCGGGCGCCGTGGATCGCGGCGATGATCTGCCCGTCGGTGAGTCGGCCGATCCCCGTGTCCGGATCCGGCGTCAGGTTCGCCGCGAAGCTCGTGCCCCACGGTCCCTCGAACGGCAGGCCCCCGGCGCCGAGGCGCGCGAGGTCGGGGCGGCCGTCGGCGCCGCGAGGCGTGTGGCAGTCGATGCAGTGGGCGACCGGGCCCGCGAGATACTCGCCGTACTCCAGGGGATCGGCGCGATCGGGCTCCGGGACCTGGCCCACCGCTGGTCCGTGGGAGGCTGGTGGCGAGATCGTGTACCGGCTCGGGGCGACCGCGTTGCGCACGGGCGGCACCGTCCGCAGGTAGCGCACGATGGCCCGCACGTCGCCGTCCGAGAGGCGACGATAGAGATGGAACGGCATCGGTGGACCGAGCACGCGTCCGTCGCGGCTCTGGCCCTCGCGGATCGCGCGGACGATCTCCGCGTCGGACCAGCGGCCGAGGCCCGTGTCGCGATCCGGCGTGATGTTCGAGGTCACCGCGACGCCGAACGACTCGCGGATCTCGAACCCACCGGCCAGATGCTTGTCGTGGATCTCGCCGTCCGCGTCCTTCGGCGTGTGACAGTTGCCGCATGCGCCGAGCACCTCGACGAGATAGCGCCCGCGTTCCACCTGCGCGCTCGACGGCGCGGCCTGGCCGAGCCAGATGCCGAGGCCGAAGAGGACGAGCAGGGCTGCACCCACCGTGTAGAGCATGGCGTCACACCTCCGTCATCACGCCTTCCTGAGGGGCAGACACCGTGCCAGACCCCGGCGTCGCGCGATCGCCGATCGGTCGGGGTGTTACGTGTCATGGTGACGGGACGGACGTGCGACGGCACGCGACAGCGGAGCGTCGAGGGGTGTCAGCTCACCGGCCGAGATCGGCGGACGGCCGGCGTCCGCGCCGGCGGCTCAGGCGCTTGTTCAGCGCCTGGCGCGAGATCGCGAGCGTGGCGGCGGCCACGCCTTGATTGCCGTCCGCGCGACGCAGCGCCTCGGCGATGAGCGCGTCCTGCGCCTCGCGCAGCGTCGGCAGCCGGTCCGGAAACAGGCCGGCCAGCGGCGTCGCCGCGCGCTCCGACTCGTCGTCCGCGGCCGCCGGGCGCGTCTGGCCCGCCAGGGCCTCCTTGAAGCTACCCAGCGACAGCGTGACGCCCTCGTGGCGGGCGACCGCGTCGACGATCAGCGCCTCGAGCTCGCGCACGTTGCCGGGGAAGTCGTAGCTGCCGAGGAGCTGGTAGAGGGCGAGCGGCACCGCGGGCGCCGGCTTGTCGAGCTGCCGGGCCGCCCGCTCGACGAAGTGGTGGACCAGGAGCGGGAGGTCGCCCGGGCGACTCCGCAGCGGTGGCAGGTGCAGGTGATGCGTGCGAAGGCGGTAGTAGAGATCCTTCCGGAACCGCCCCGCCTCGACCGCCTGCGCGACGTCGCAGTTCGTCGCGACGACGACGCGCGCTCGGCTCTGCCGCGCCCGATCGGCGCCGAGCGCGTAGAAGCTCCCGTCCTGGAGCAGGCGGAGCAGCTTGACCTGCGAGGCGACGGCCAGGTCGCCGATCTCGTCGAGGAAGAGGGTGCCGCCGGCCGTGCTGGCGATCAGCCCCTCGCGCGGGCGCTCGGCCCCGGTGAACGCGCCCCTCGTGTGTCCGAAGAGCGTGTCCGAGAACATCGCGTCGTCGAGGCCGGCCACGTTGATCGCCACCAGCTCACCCGGGCGCGCCGACAGCCGGTGCAGGGCGCGGGCGATCAGCTCCTTGCCCGTGCCCGTCTCGCCGGTGATCAGGACGGGCTGGGGTGACGCGGCGATGGCCTCGAGGTACCGAAAGACGGCGAACATCGCGCGGCTCTGGGTGACGATCTCCGCGAACGCCTCCCGCCGGGGCGGCGCGTCGGTGAGGAGGCGGTCCTTCAGCGATAGCACCTCCGCCCGCAGGCTGCGGAGCTCGAGCGCGCGCCGGATCGACGAGGCGAGGCGGTCGCCCTCCACTGGCTTCACGAGGTAGTCGACGGCGCCGGCCTGCATGCACTGCACCGCCGTCTCCAGGTCGTTGGTGGCCGTCATGACGACGACCGGCACGTCCGGATAGTCGGCGGCGATCTCGGCCAGGAGGGCCAGGCCCGCGACGTGCGGCATCGTGAGGTCCAGCACGACCGCGCCCACGTCGCGCTCGGCCAGGGTCGGAACGACGGCGCGCCCGTCGTCGAGGGTCAGCACGTGCGGGAAGCCGGCCGTGCGCAGGGCGACGCTGGCGCTGCGCAGGAGCTGCGGCTCGTCGTCGACGAGCAGGATCGGCAGGTCGTCGACCGACGGCATGCCGGTCAGGCCTCGGCCGGGAGCGGGAAGCGCACGAGCACGCGGGTGCCCTTGCCCGGCTCCGAGGCGAAGCGGATCTCGCCGCCGTGCAGGCGCACCAGCGACGAGGTGATGGCGAGCCCGAGCCCGGTGCCCCCGCGGTCGCGGCGCGTCGTGAAGAACGGATCGCACAGGCGCGCCAGGTGCTCGGCCGGGATGCCGACCCCCTCGTCTCGCACCTCGAGGACGACGGCCCGCTCGGCGGTGTCGAGTGCGGTCGACACGCGCACCTCGCGGTCGGGGTCGGGCAGCGCCTCCAGCGCGTTGGTCACCAGGTTCACCACCACCTGCTCGACGTGCTGCGCGTCGCCGAGGAGGGCGGGGAGGTCCGGGGCCAGCGCGACGTGGAAGCGGCGAGTCCGCCGGCCGATCGCATGGGCGAGCAGACGCAGGGCGCGCTCGACGGCCTCGTTGAGCGCGAAGGGCTGCTCCACGCGAGGACCGGCGGGCCGGGCGAAGTCCTTGAGGTCCCGGACGATCCGCTGGATGCGCACCGCCCCCTCGTGGACGTCGTGCACGAGGGTGGGGACCGTCTGCCGCATCTCCGCGTAGGGCAGGCCAGAGAGCGTGAACTCGCCGCGCGTGTCGCGGTGGGCGTCGAGGATCGGGACCGCGTCGTCCCACGCCTCGGCGAGCACGCGCGAGTTCATGAGCACGAGATGGTTGGGGTTGTTGATCTCGTGCGCCATCCCCGACACCAGGGTTCCCAGCGCGGTCATCTTGTTGGCCTGGATGAGCTGCAGCTCCTGCTGGCGGGTGGTCTCCTCGAGCTGTTTGCGGGCGGTGAGGTCGCGGACGAAGCCGGTGAGGTATCGGCCCTGCGCGGTGGACCAGGTCGAGAGCGAGACCTCCAGCGGGAACTCGCGCCCGTCCCGGCGCAGCCCGGCCAGCTCGAAGGTCCGTCCGGCGAGCCTCCGGCGACCGCCGGTGGACCAGGCCCCGACGCGCCGGGCCACCGCGGGGTGATAGCGCGACGGGACGAGCGAGGCGATCGGCGCGCCCAACATCTCGTCGGACCCGTAGCCGAAGACGGCCTCGGCCCGCGCGTTCCACGACGCGATGCGCCCGGCGGGATCGACCGAGACGATGGCGTCGCTCGCGGACTCGGTGATCGCCCGGAAGCGCTCCTCGCTGGCCGCCAGCGCCGAGGTCGCCGCCTGGCGCTCGACCATCTCGCGGCGCAGCCGGCCGAACTGGTGGAGGAGGTAGCCCAGCAGGACGACCGCCACCAGGTACAGGAGAAACTGGAAGAGTCGCGCCCGGCGCTCGACGCGCTGCGCGTGCTGCGCGACGCCGTCCTGGAGCCGCTCGGTGTGACCGCCGACAGGCACCGCCACGATCTGGTCGAGCAGCGCGTCGACCTGGGGCAACACGTCGACGATGAGGCGTCCGTGGGCGGCGAGCACCGCGGTGTCGGGGTGCGTGGCGGCGACGCCGGCCAGGCGATCGAGCGCGCGCTCGGCGGCGTCGCGCGCGGCCGGCTCGGGCGACTGCATGAACCGCAGCATCGCCTGCGCCAGGGCGGCCGTCGCCACCGCGATCGAGGCCGGGCCCGCCTGCGTCCCGAAGGTCTGGCCGGCGTAGGCGAAGTGCGTGGAGGAGTTGCGCAGCAGCGCGTTGTCCGAGGTGAAGTGCGCCACCAGCGTCCGCTTGCGCCGGAGCGCCTCGGCGAGCGCCTCGACGTCGCGGCCGAGGTCGTGGTCGGCCGCGGCCCGCGTCGTTGCGATCTCGTGGCGCAGGACTTCGACGGCCCGCGCGAGCTTCCGGCCGGTCTGGGGGAACGAGTCGTAGTCGGACAGCAGCCCGGCGCGCGCGAGCAGCACGTCGCGGGTGAGCTGGGCGTCGTGCAGCTCGATCGTCAGGAGCGCGTCGTGCACGCGCTCGCGGAGCGTCTGGTCGGCGCCGCGGCTCTCGACCCACAGGTAGGTGAGGAGCAGGAGGAGGCCGAGGACGATCGCCGCGGGTGTCCAGCGCGCCCGCATCGCCTACCGATCCCGCGTCGTCGCGCCCGGCGACGCCAGCGGCGCGCCCCGGTACCGGCCGGTCAGCGTGCGGAGGAATTGGACGATCAGGTCGATCTCGTCGGCCTTCAGCGTCCGCCCGAGCTGGACCTTCGCCATCGTGTCGACCGCGCTCTCCAGCGTGGCCGCCCGACCGTCGTGGAAGTACGGCGCGGTGACCGCGACGTTGCGCAGGCTCGGCACGCGGAACACGCCCCGGTCGCGGGGCGCCCCCGTGACACGGAAGCGGCCGGCGTCGGGCTCCGTGTAGCGCTGCGCCTCGGACGCGCCGCGCGGCACGGCAGCTGCGGGAAAGACCCCGAAGCGCTGGAACATGTTTCCACCGACGTTCACGCCCTGGTGACACGTCACACAGCCGTACGACTTGAAGAGCTGGTAGCCGCGCGCCTCGGCCGTGGTCAATGCGCGCTCGTCGCCGCGCAGATACCGATCGAAGGGCGCGTCCGGTGTCTGCAGCGACCGCTGGAAGGTGGCCAGCGCGTCGAGCACGTTGCGCTCCGTGAGCCCGTCGGCGTAGGCGCCTCGGAACGCAGCCGCGTACGCTTCGTCGGCGCGCAGCTTGGCGAGCACCTCCGGCCACGTGGTGTTCATGAGGTCGGGGTTGAGCAGAACGAGCGCGGCGTGCTGCTCCAGAGTCTCGGCGGCGCCGTCCCAGTTCAGGAAGAACTCGAACGCGACGTTGAAGACGGTCGGGGTGTTGCGGAGCTGCGTCTTCCCGTCGGCGGCGATCGCGCGCGGCTGTGCGTCCATGCCTGCGCGGTCCAGGGGGTGGCACGCCGCGCACGACCGGCGGTTGCCGCTCGAGAGGCGGGGATCACGGAACAGGCGCTCGCCGAGGGCGACCCGGTCCGGATCCAGCGTCGGGCCCGGCGGGAGCGGCGCGATCGGCTCCGTCACCGTGCGCGCCGCGACCTCGCGCGGGGCCGGCCGGCTGATCGGCGGCGTCGCCAGCATGACGCCCGCCGCGACCGCGAGCGGAATCAGTCGGCGGGCGACGTTGCCCCTGGACGACGATGACCGTTCCACGTGGTTCCCGCCTCGACAGGAGGCGGCGCAATCCGTGTGCCATGCAGTGCGCGCGTGCAAACGCGGATCGTTGCAGCCTCTTCTCGGTGGGCAGGGAGCGACGTGCGTCGCTTCCTGTCGTGGTCCGTCGCAGGGGGATGACTACGCGAACGTGAGGACCGTGCGTGCCACCTCGCCCGCCTTCATCGCCCGGAAGGCCTCGTTGATATCGTCGAGCCGTCCGCGGCGCGTGACCATCTCGTCCAGCAGCAGGCGGCCCTGGCGGTAGAACTCGAGATAGCGGGGGATGTCGGTCCGGAACTGATTGGAGCCCATGCGCGAGGTCTGCACCTTGCACTCGGGGCGGATCGCCATCCAGGGGAACTCGATCATCGCATCGGGGGGAAGCACGCCGACGATCGTCGCCGTGCCCCGGATCGCCAGACTCTCGATCGCTTGACGCACCAGCGTCGTGTTGCCGACGGCCTCGAAGGCGTGGTCCACGCCGGCGCCGCCGGTCAGGGCGCGGATCGCCTTCACGGGGTCGTCGTGGGCGCTGTTGACGACGTGGGTCGCGCCGACGCGCTTCGCCATCTCCAGCTTCGAGTCGAACATGTCCACCCCGATGATGCGGCTGGCGCCGCCGATGCGCGCGCCCTGCACGATCGCCAGCCCGACCCCGCCGCAGCCGAACACGGCCACCGTCTGGCCGCCCTGCAGTCCGGACGTCCGCAGCGCCGCCCCCACGCCGGTGAGGACGCCACAACCCACCAGCGCGGCGCGGTCCAGCGGCAGGTCGGCGTCGATCTTCACGAGCGAGTTCTCGTGCAGCAGCATCCGCTCGGCGTAGCTGCCGATGGCCGCGAACTGCTGGAACGCCTGACCGCGCTGCGAGAGCCGCGGCGCGGCCGACGCCGGCCGAGTGACCACGCCGCCGACACACAGGTTGGGGTGGCCGCTCAGGCACTGCGCGCACGTCCCGCAGAAGCCCGACAGGCACGCGACGACGTGATCGCCGGGCCGCACCGTCGTCACGTCGGCGCCGACGGCCTCGACGACGCCGGCGCCCTCGTGGCCGAGGATGAAGGGCTTGTCCAGGGCGTAGCGGGAGTGGCCCTCGACGACGTGCAAGTCGCTGTGGCAGACGCCGGTGGCGGCGGTGCGGACGAGCACCTCGCGCCCCCACGGCTTGTCGACTTCCACGCTCTCGACCGTGAGCGGCTCGTGCACCTTCCGGAAAACCGCCGCCTGCATGTCCATGGTGGGCTCCTCGGGGTCAGCTCGTTCGGGGGTGCGACACCCCCTCGACCAGGATCAGGCTCGAGTTGGCAGCCTGCTGGCGCATCGAGACCGCCTTGGCGTACTCGGGCGACGTGTACCAGCGCCGAGCCTGCTCCATGCTCTCGAATTCCACGACCACCACCGCCCGTGGCTGGATCATGCCCTCGAGGACCTCGAGGGCCCCATCGACGACGACCGGCCTTCCGCCGTGCGCGGCGAGCGTCGGGAGGGCGACCTCGCGATAGACCTGGAACGCCTGAGGATCGGTGACTTCGAGATAGGCGATCACGTACGCGGCCACGGCACGCCCTCCCTGGAGGCCGTGCCGTGGCCGCCCGCGTCGTAGTGCGGCATGACCTCGGTCGCGAACAGCTCGATCGAGCGCATGGCCTGCTCGTGGCTGAGATCGCCCCACTGGAACGAGCAGACGAAGTAGTTGGCGCCGGTCGCGACGTACTCGTCCATGTACTCGCGCACCGCCGCCGGCGTGCCGGCTAGCGCGACGCCGCCCAGGCGGTTGGGGTGCTCGCGCCGGGCCTGCTGGTCGAAGCGCTCGAGCTCGGCGTCGATGTCGCGTCGCATCTCGCGTGTCGGGAGTCCGGCCGGGCGCTCGCCGACGAAGCCGAAGGAGCCGTCGCGGGCCGACTGGAACTGCGTGAGTCCGCGCTTCTCGGCCTCCAGCCGCCTGGGCGCGGCCAGGTTCCAGCGGTACTTCTCCCAGGCCGGCCGCGCCGCGGCGAGCGCCTCCTCGTCGGTGTCGGCCACGACCAGGTGGACGACGAGGCCGATCATCGGCTCGTGGCCCTGGACCGTCAGCCGGCCCGATCCCTGGTGCTCCTCCCAGGCGGCGCGGTAGCGCGGCACCGCCGCCGCGAGCCCGTCGAGCGAGCCGACGATGATCGTGTGCATGCCCTCCATCGCGGCCGTCACCGGGTTGCGCATGTACCAGAGCGGCGGGTAGGGCTGCTGCAGCGGCCGCATGTACATCGGCAGCGCCTCGAAGCTGTGGAAGCGACCGGCGTAGGTGAGGTGATCGTGGCTCAGCCCCTCGCGCAGGATGGCCAGCGTCTCCACGTAGCGGGCGTAGTTGGTCTCGGAGTCGGCCTCCTGGCCCCAGAAGTACGCTTCCATCACCCCGCCGCGGCCCACGCCGATCTCGAGCCGCCCATCGCTCAGGTGATCGAGCATGCTGATCTCCTCGATCAGGCGCAGCGGGTGGTGCAGGGGCAGCACGTACACGCAGGGGCCAAAGCGCAGACGACGCGTGCGCTGGGCCACGGCCGCGAGGAAGACATTCTGCGAGGGCGCCAGGCTGTGGATGGCCGGCGTGTGGTGCTCGGCGAGGTGGTATGCGTAGAAGCCGGTCGCGTCGAGCCGCTCGATCTGCAGAAGCCGCTCGCGATAGATCCGGTCCAGGCGCAGGCCCGGCACCGGCTCGATGTGGTCGAAGACCCCGAATCGGAGTGTCATGGAGCCTCCTCGCGTTCAGTCCTGGGCGGCCCCATGATAGACCGCCCGCGCGCCGTATGGGGGAGGAGGTTCAGCCGATGAGGACGCCGGTGACGGGGGACAGCCCCTTGGCGGCCAGCTCCCAGTGCTCGCCGGTGTCGAGCGAGCGGAAGACGCGCCCGTCGGCGGTGCCGAACACGATGAGCGCGCCGGCCGCGGCCAGGCAGGCGGTGTCGACGTTGTCATCGAGCCACTTCGGCAGCCCCGCCTCGCACCGCTCGAAGCGCGCCGTGCCGTCGAGCCGCTTGCGATAGACCGCCGAGCGTCGGCCGTGGAACCCCGCCGACGCCGAGACGAGCACGTGCTCGCCGGCCACCGCCACCGCGCGCAGGTAGTGCGCGTGCAGACCGGCCGTGGTGAACTGCCACGTGTCGCCGCCGTCGGTGCTCAGGCCGAAGCCCTCGGCCGCGGCGACGAGCACGACCTCGCGCCGCGCCGGATGGGCCAGCACCTGGTGCACGTCGGTCTCGATGTCCACCGTCGGCCTCCACGACACGCCGCCGTCACGCGAGCGCGCGACGCCGCCGACGTGGACGTTGACGTGAATGGCGCCGTCGCCGCCGACCGCGAGCGAGCGCACGTCGGCCGGGTCGCCCCACGGCGTGTACCAGGCCTGGCGGCCCTCGGCGCGCTCGAATGCCTCGACGGGGGCCAGCACGTCGTCGTGCAGCCGGAGCAGGTGGGCCTGCTCGGTGCCGACCAGCACGCCGTCGCGCGTCGACGCGACGCAGGTCGCCGGCGGCCCGTCGATCGAGGCGCGCCGGCTCCAGCGCCCGTCGCGCTCCTCCCAGAGCGCGGTCCCATCGACGATCGCCCACGTGCGCGGCCCGTCGAGCGCCAGCGCCGTGACCGCGTGCCCGGTCAGCGCCTCCACCGGGTGGGCCGCATCGTCGTCGAGCCTCCAGAGGCCGGTGCCCGTGCCCACGAGGATTCTCGGACCCATAATCGGATGATACTCTCGGGCACCAACACGCCATGAAGACGGACCTCCTGCTGATTCCCATGAGCGCCCGCTGGGCCGACATGCGCGCCGCGGCGCTCGCCGCCGAGGAGGCGGGGTTCGACGGCCTGTGGACGTGGGATCACCTGCGCGATCCCGACGACGACGGTGGCCCCGGCGTGCCCGAGGCGTGGACGGTGCTCTCCGCGCTGGCCGAGGTGACCCACCGCGTGATGCTCGGCCCGCTCGTGCTCAACGTCGCCAACCGTCATCCGGGCGTGCTGGCCAACATGGCGGCCACGCTGCAGACGATCTCGGGCGGACGGCTCCTCCTCGGCCTCGGCGCCGGCGGCAGTCGTCGCACGCCCTACGCCGTGGAGCAGGCGACGATCGGCCAGCCCGTCGAGGGCGACGCGGTCCGCGCACAGCGCGTCGTCGACGCGATCGCGATGATCCGCCGGCTGTGGGCGGGCGAGGCCGGGTTCCTACGCCCGCAGCCGTCGCCGCCGCCCATCATCGTCGGCGGCTTCGGTCCGCGCATGGCCGGGATCGCCGGCCGGCACGGCGATGGGTTCAACACGCAGGCGTTCCATCCGCAGCTCGCCGATCTCGTGCGGCGGGCGCGCGAGGAGCATGCCGCCTCCGGCCGCGACGCGGCGAGCTTCGTCACGACCGTCTTCGCCGGGCTCGAGGAGCGCTGGCTCCGCGGCGACTCGCGGGCGCGCCAGACGATCGAGCGTGCCGGGGTCGATCGGCTGATCCTGCTCGTCGGCTCTCCGTTCGACGTCGAGGCGATCCGCCGCCTGGGCCGCCTGCTCTCCCCGGCCTGAGCTCGTCGCCACCCTGGGCACGATGACACGGACCGTGCCGGGATGGCAGCGGGCCGTGCGCTAAGTCTCCGACTTCCCGACCGTCGCGCCCTCTGGCATCACCCGTGCTGTCTCACGCGCGACGCAGCTCCTTCCGCAGTCCGAGAGGACCCACACCACACCAGGAGGGGGAAACGATGGGGAGTCGACTGAGGCTCGTGACGCTGACCGTCGCGTTCGTGTCCACGCTGTCCGGTTGCGCCGGCAGCTCGTGGCAGTTCTGGAAGTCATCCTCGACGGAGACACCGGCGGAGCCCGTCGCGGCCACGGCCGCGCCCACGCCGCCGACCGCGATGCCCGTGTCGCCGGCCTCCGACCTGGCGTCCCACGGCTTCGTCCCGCGTCCCGAGCTCGCGGACGTTCGGTTCCGCTCCGGCTACGTCACGGTCAACAAGGCCGACGCGCCGGCGCTCGACAACGCCGTGCGCTGGTTGAAGGAGCATCCGGATACCGTCGTGCGGATCGAGGGGCACAGCGACGACCTCGGCACCCCGGCCTCGAACGTGGCCGCGGGCGAGAAGCGCGCGGTGTCCGTCATGAAGTACCTGGTGGCGAAGGGGCTCGAGCCGGAGCGGGTCTCGATCGTCTCGTACGGCTCGGACCGCCCGCTGTGCTCGGAGAAGACCGACGCGTGCCGCGCCAAGAATCGGCGCGCGCAGTTCCTCGTCAAGCGCCGCTAACGCTCACGGATTCCCGGAGGCCGGCCGACGCCGCACGCGTCACGGCCTCCGGGGGCTCGGGTGACTCACCGCAGACCGAACGTCGTTCCCCGTCGCGCGTCACGCCCGAGCCGGCTGTCCAGATAGCGACGTTCGCGATCGAGCGACGGATCGAGACGCACCGCGTTCTGGAGCTCCCGCAGCCCCTCGGTATCACGCCCTGTGTTCACGAGGATCCAGCCGATGTTGGCGCGCGTGTGCGCGTCGTCGGGATTCATGGCCGCCGCGCGCGCGTATGCCGCCAGCGCCTCGTCGTAGCGCTGCGCCTTGTGCGCGGCGACGCCGAGGCTGAACAGGGCCCGCCAGTGGTTGGGATTCACCTCGATCGCCCGCGTCAGCCATTGCCGGGCCTGGTCGAGGTCGTCCTGGTCCAGGTAGACCCGTCCGAGGTTGTGGTAGGGCCACGAGAAGGCCGGGTCGGTGGCGATGGCGCGCTGGAGCGCGTCGATGGCCTCCTGGGGTCGGCGGAGTCGGTGCAGCCGCGAGCCGGTGACGCTGAGCGCCTCGGCGGTCCTGGACGGATCGTCCGCCGGCAGCCGGTAGCGGAGCACCCAGGCGGCCTGCTCCCGCACCTGGGGCGAGCGCGCGTTGGCCACGCGGTCCTGCAGCATGAGGCGGCTCAGATGGATGAGGCCCTCGTCGGCGGCGCGGGCCCCGACCTGCAGGAGGCAGTCCGCGTGCTCCGGCTGCAGGAGCATCGCGAGGAGCGCCGCCGTCTCGGCGGTCACCGGCAGATCGTTCGCCTCGCAGTACCGCGTGCCCTCACGAATCCAGCCCCGCGTACGAGCGAGCGCGAGTGCCTCGTCGTTCCGCCCCGCCTCGAACAGGACCTCGAACCGTTGGCTGGCCACGCGCTCGCTCGAGGCCGCCTGGGCGGCCCGAGCGGCGCTCAAGCCCCCCGGCAGACAGAGGTTGTAGAGGTGCACGACCTGCGGCCAGTACTGGGAGGTGCACACGGCGAGCGAGGCGGCGCCCACGCCGGCGCCGACCAGGGCGTGTCGTCGCCACGGCCCGTCGGCGTGGTCGAGGGCCTGGGCCGCGAGGTCGAACTGACCTACCCGGGCCGCCAGGGTGCCGAGCCGCACACGGTTGTCGACCGTGGGCGCCAGCCGGGCCGCCACGCTGAAGGCCTCGAGCGCCTCGTCGAACTCGCCCAGGGCGTCGGCCGCGTCTCCGCGCGCCTGATGCGCGGCGGCCGAGTCCGGCACCTGCGCCACCGCCGCCCGGAAGTGGGCGAGGGCCTCGCGGAACGAGCGAGACGCCATCGCCCGGCGGCCGGCCAGGAGGGACGTCCGGGCCTCCGAGAACAGGTCGCAGCCGGTGAGCGGCAGGAGGAGGGCCACGAGGGCGAGGACACGGAGCACCACGGGCGCGGGCCCGGTGCAGGGGCCGCGCCAGGTCGCCGAGCCCGCCGAATCGAGGACTTGCGCGAGCCCCCGGGGTCGTCCGCGACGGCGAGTCGACAGCCTGTGACGGTCGGGCGTGGATTCGTGTCTGACTGGCAGCGGGGCGGACGCCGGCTCAGGAGCCGGCAGAGCGCACCAGGTGCTCGCGGCCCGCGAGCATGTCGTCGAGCGAGCCGAAGGCCATCATGTAGTGGCCCCGGTAGCCGCCCCCTTCGAGGCGCTGGAACATCCGCCGGAAGTCGATGGTGCCCTCGCCCGGTCTGAGGTGCTCCTCCCAGCGCCCGTGACTGTCCGCCAGGCGGACCTCGCCGCAGCGGCCGACGTCCATGGTGTCGAGGAAGCCGTCGATGCCCTCGGGGACGAGGTGAGCGTGGTTGACCGTGAAGGCCGAACCGAGGCTCGACGACTGAATGCGGCCGAAGTACTCCCGGCACTCCTCGAGGTTGTGGGCGAGGTAGCGGATCTCGGCGTGCTCCGGCTCGCGGTTGAGATTCTCCAGCAGCAGGCGGACCCGCGCGCGCTCGGCGTGGGCCGCCGCGCGCTGTAGCCGCGCCACGCTCGCGGCCAGCCGGGCCGCGAAGTCGCCGGTGAAGTGATAGCCGCCGTGGACGACGATCCACCCGGCGCCGAGCCGCCCCGCCAGCTCGACGTAGGTCTCGAGATAGCGCTCCGCGGCGTCGGCGAGGAGCGGCGACGTCTCGGCGATGTTGACGGCCGAGGCCGAGTGCAGCCCCAGCTGGATGCCGTGGCGCTCGCACGTGGCCCGCACGGCGGCCACGCGCTCGGCGGTCCACGTGCCGGGCGCGTTGGGATGGTCCGGCGCGCCCTCGAGGCAGGCGTCGACGTACTGGACGTCGTGGGCGGCCGCCCAGGCGAGGCCGTCCTCCAGCCGTCGCCGCCCGCCCAGGTCGACGCCGATCCGCTCGCGCAGTGTCATGCGACCCCCAGCGCGGTGCCGAAGCGCTCGGCGATCTCCCGCCCGGAGTACGGCGGCAGCGGCGCCTGGTCGGCCGGACGCCCGTTCGCGCTGACGAGGACGAGCTCGGCGCCTCCCGTGACGAGCCACGCCGCGAGCGCGTCGTGGAGCGCCGGGAGCGTGTCCACGCGCCGGGCGCGCAGGCCGCACGCTGCCGCGACGGCGGCGAGATCGGTGCCGGCGGACGTCGCGGTCGGCTGATAGCCGGTGGCCCCGTGGGCGCCGTTGTCGACGACCAGGTGCAGGAAGTTGCGCGGCGCGTACCGGCCCTCGGTCGGCAGGCTCCCGAGGTTGTAGAGCAGGGCGCCGTCGCCGTTGATGACCACGACACGCTCGGGGCGCGAGAGCGCCAGCCCGAGGCCGATCGAGGGGGCCAGGCCGAAGGAGCCGAGCATGTAGAAGTTCCGCGGCCGATCGTGGAGGCGACACAGCTCGAAGCTCGCGTCGGCGATGTTCGAGACGACGATGACGTCGTCCGTGATCACCTCGAGCACGGCGCGGATGACGTCGGGCCGGGTCATGCGACGGTCCAGAACGTCTTCTTGCCGAGGAAAGCCACGCTGGTGCCGTGGCGCCGGTGGGCCTCGAGCTCGCGCTCGAACCGGGGCAGGTCCAGGTCCTTCTCGAGCACCACGACGCGGATGCCCAGCAGCTCGAGGAGACGCTCGGTCCGGACGCCCATCGGCACCTGCGCGGGGACGCGCTCGAGCTCGTCGCCGCGGTGGCTCACGATCAGGCAGAGCGGCAGGCCGTAGTAGAGGTTCAGGGAACAGTACGCGTTGACCATGTTCCCGAGGCCGGAGTTCTGCAACAGCATGACCGCGCCGCGGCCGGCCAGCGTGGCGCCCGCCGCGATCCCGAGGCCCTCCTCCTCGCGGCTCGGGTAGAGCTGGGTGAAGCGCGGGTCGCGGTCGAGCTCCCCGATGAGCGTCGCGATGTACTTGCAGGGCACGGTCACGGCGAGGTCGACCCCGTGACGGGCGAGCGCGTCGAGCATGGCGAGCTCTACGGCCGGCTGACTCCGGCGATGCGGCAGGGTCTCCGAGGCCACGAGGCCCCGGAGTGTAGCACCGCACGCACCGGTGCGCTGGGG
>Ga0075420_100001257_pt1 | contig 21402 bp, 17 predicted proteins | sample SoiMetdeltSBSDD4_FD_75296 | JGI IMG/M metagenome (GOLD analysis project Ga0075420, IMG submission 75296) | Bulk soil microbial communities from a Populus tree surrounding site in Tennessee, USA - Soil MetaG P. deltoides SBSDD4 | ecosystem: Environmental > Terrestrial > Soil > Tree plantation... | reverse complement strand
CTGTGCTTCTGCGTCGACCGACATCGCCGCCCCTTCGGTAGAGGTAAACTCTAACCAATAGAGCACTACACTCATGCGGTGGCTGTCAAGAGGCGGTACGAGTCGACACATCGACAGGAGCAGGCCCGGCAGACGCGCCGGGCGATCCTGGACGCGGCCGCGGCCCTGTTCGTCGAGCCCGGCTACGCGGCGACCCCGCTGACCGCCATCGCGGCAGAGGCGGGGGTCGCGATCCAGACGGTGTACAAGGTCTTCGGCAGCAAGCAGGCGCTGCTCTCGGCGCTGGTCGACGTCACAGTGGCCGGCGACGACGAGCCCGTGGCGCTGCCCGACCGTCCGTTCGTCGCCGAGATCCGAGCACTGACCGACGCTCGGGCGATGCTCGACCGCTACGCCCGGCACCTCGTCGACATCCACGTCCGGCAGGCCCAGGTGATGCTCGCCCTGGCCGCCGCCGCGACCGCCGATCCCGAGGCCGCGGCGATCTGGCGCAAGAACCTCGACGATCGCCGCACTGGCATGACGATGTTCGCCGCCGACCTCGCCTCGACCGGTCAGCTGCGGCCGGAGCACACCGTCGACACCGCGGCGGACGTGCTGTGGCTGGCGATGGACGTGCGCAACTACGACTGGCTCGTGCGCCAACGCCGCTGGCCGCACGAGCGCTTCCAGCGCTGGTACGTCGACACCGTCGCCGCGGCGCTCCTCACACCGGACGGCTGTGATGGCGGCGGCGGGACTCTTCGATCTCGGCCTCGGCCTCGGCGCGGCCGACCCACGTAGCGCCCTCGACACTCGCCCCGGGCTCGAGATCCTTGTACACCTCGAAGAAGTGCTGGATCTCCAGCTGGTCGAACTTGGCGATGTCCCCGATGTCCTGCAGGTGCGCCAGCCGGGGATCGCGGGCCGGTACGCAGAGCACCTTGTCGTCGCCGCCCTTCTCGTCCCGCATCCGGAACATGCCGATCGCCCGGCACAGGATCAGGCAGCCGGGAAACGTGGGTTCCTGGACGAGTACGAGGGCGTCGAGTGGATCACCGTCCTCCCCGAGGGTGTCCTCGACGAAGCCGTAGTCGGCCGGGTACTGCGTCGCGGTGAAGAGCGTCCGGTCGAGCCGGATCCGGCCGGTATCATGATCCATTTCGTACTTGTTGCGATGCCCTTTCGGGATCTCGACCGTGACGTCGAAATGCATGTTGTCTAGTCTCGCCTAGGCGGAGCAGTGACAGCGGGCGGAGGCGGCAAGTGGGGGGGCACGGTTCACCGTACGGGGGCGGCGGCTACTGGCATGACCCCGAAAACACCCAACCCATCCCACCCGCCTACCCCAACTACCAGCCGTACCAGCAGCCATATCAGCCCCAGTACCCGGGACCACAGAAGCCACGGCGCCGTACCGGGCTGGTCGTCGCGACCGTCGTCGGCCTCGTGCTCGTACTCACCCTGGCCGCCCTCGTGGTGGTGCGCCCAGGCCCGATCGGGGACTGGCTCGACCTCGCGACCGCGAGCCCATCGGCGGGTGCCGAGCCGAGCGCCGGACCGCCGTCGCCGGTGCTGGACGCCGCATCGGCGGACGCGCCGCTGCCCAGCGCCGCCGAGGTCGCGGCCGTTCTCGACCCGCTGCTGCGCGACCCGAGACTCGGCAGCCACGTCACCGCGTCGGTCGTGGACGCGGCGACCGGCAGTTCGCTCTACGCCAAGGATCCAGACGCCGCGACGACTCCCGCGTCCACGATCAAGTTGCTGACCGCGGTGACGGTGCTCACAGCTCGCGGTTCGGGTTACCGCATCCCGACCATCGCGGTAGCCGGTGCCAAGCCGGGTGAAGTGGTGCTCGTCGGCGGCGGGGACCCGACCCTGGCGGCCGGCGCGACCGGTACCTATCCGGGCGCGGCACGCCTCGACGAGCTGGCCAAGCAGGTCCGGCAGGCGCTCGGCGGTACCGCGCCGACGAAGGTGATTTTCGACTCGTCCCTGTTCAGCGGTCCGGTCTACGGCCCGGGGTGGGACGACGACATCCCCACGGGCGGGTTCGTCAGCCCGATCACCGCGTTGATGACCGACGGCGCCCGGATCAATCCGAAGATCGTCAAGGGCGCTCAGCGGTACACCCAGCCGGACCTCGCGGCCGCCCGAGCCTTCGCCAAGGCACTCGGCCTGCCCGCGACGGCGGTCGTCAAGGGCAAGGCCCCGCCAAAGCCCGAGACGACGGCGACGGCGACGCCGACACCGAGCGCCGAACCCGGCAGGGAACTCGGCCGCGTCGAGTCTCCGGCGCTGCACCGGCTGGTCGAGATGATGCTGCTGGACAGCGACAACGTGATCGCCGAGTCGCTCGCCCGGCACGTGGCGCTGGCGAAGTCCCAGCCGGGGTCGTACGCCGGAGCCTCGGTGGCGATGCGGACCGTGCTGGGTGAACTGGGTCTGCCCGCGGCGGAGGCCGTCATCGCCGATGGCAGCGGCCTGTCCCGTACCGATCGGGTGACGCCCTCGCTGCTCACGGACCTGCTCGCGCTCGCGACGCGGCCGGACCGGCCGGATCTGCACGGCCTGTTCGCGGGCCTGCCGGTGGCCGGCTACTCCGGGACGCTGCGGGAGCGGTACCGCAGCCCGAGCCCCGACCCCGCGGCCGGCATCGTGCGGGCGAAGACCGGCACCCTGCGCGGGGTCTCCGGGATCTCCGGCATCGCGGTGACCCGGGACGGCCGCCTGCTCACGTTCGCGTTTCTGGCCGACGCCGTGTCCGCCAGCGGCGGTACCGCGGCCCAGGAGGCCCTGGATCGGGCCGCGTCCGCGCTCGCAACGGGGTTATAGGGGCGCGGGGCGGGTACGGTCGGACCATGGCGCAGTTCGTGGACTGGGACCTGGCCGCCGCGACGGCCGGCGCTCTCGGCAAGACCGGCCCGAAAGTGACCTACGACGAGGCCGCCGAGGTCGTCGCGGACCTCAAACGGCGTACCGACGAGGCGGCCGGCCACGTCCTCGACTTCACCGGCCTCGAGTCGCAGGTGACCCATCCGGCCGTACGGGTGGTGGATCGCCGCGACTGGGCCGCGGTCAACATCGACGGTCTGAAGCAGGTCATCACACCGCTCGTCGACCGGCTCACCGGCGACCGGCAGCCCGGCCAGCTCGTCGAGGCCGTCGGCTCCCGGCTCACCGGTGTCCAGGCCGGCACGGTGCTGGCGTACCTGTCCGGCAAGGTGCTCGGCCAGTACGAGGTCTTCTCGTCCGATCCCGGTCAGCTCCTGCTGGTCGCGCCGAACATCGTCGAGGCCGAGCGCAAGCTGCGCGCCGACCCGGCCGACTTCCGGCTGTGGGTTTGCCTGCACGAGGTCACCCACCGCACGCAGTTCACCGCGGTGCCGTGGCTGCGCGGCCACTTCCTCGGCGAGGTTCAGGCGTTCGTGGACGCCTCGCACGTCGGCGATCACTTCATCGATCGGGTCCGTCGCGGCATCGCCGCGCTCTCCGACGCGGTGCGCAACCCCGATAGCCGGGCGAGCGTGCTGGACATCGTGCAGACGCCCGGCCAGAAGGCGGTACTCGACCGGTTGACCGCGGTGATGACCCTGCTCGAGGGCCACGCCGAGTTCGTGATGGACGGCGTGGGTCCGGAGGTGATCCCGAGCGTCGAGGAGATCCGGGCCAACTTCAACCGCCGCCGCGAGGGCGCCAACCCGCTGGAGAAGGCGCTGCGCAAGGTGCTCGGCATCGACGTGAAGATGCGGCAGTACGCCGAGGGCCGCAAGTTCGTTCACGGCATCGTCGAACGCGTCGGCATGGAGGGCTTCAACGCGATCTGGGAGTCGCCGCTGACCCTGCCGCGGGTGTCCGAGCTGAGCGACCCGGACGCGTGGGTGACCCGCGTGCACGGAGGGACGGCCTGAGTCGGTGGGCGTGCTCGACCCGTCGGTCGCCGCCGTCCGCACCGCGGTCAAGAAGATCCTGTCCGGGTACGGGGACGGCACGCGCGTGCTCGTCGCCTGCTCCGGCGGGGCGGACTCGCTGGCGCTCGCGGCGGCGACCGCCTTCGTGGCCCCCCGGCTCGGCCTGCTGCCCGGTCTGGTCACCGTCGACCACCAGTTGCAGCCGGGTTCCGCCGAGCGGGCCGCCGCGGTTGCCGAGTGGGCCCGGCAGGCCGGCTTCGACCCGGTCGATGTGTCCACTGTGGAGACCGGAGGCGAGGGCGGGCCGGAGGCGGCCGCCAGAACCGCGCGGTACGCCGCACTCGTAGCCGCCGCCCACGCGCACGGGGCACCGGCGGTCCTACTCGGACATACCCGGGACGACCAGGCCGAGACCGTCATGCTGGCCCTGGCCCGGGGGGCCGGACCGCGCGGGCTGGCCGGAATGCCGGAGCGCCGGGACGTGGCCGGGGTGGCGCTGCTGCGCCCGCTGCTCGACGTATCCCGGGCGCAGACCGCCGACGCGTGTGCGGCCCTCAGCCTGGAGGCCTGGACCGACCCGCACAACGCGGACCCGGCGTACGCCCGGGCGCGGGTACGGACGACCGCGCTGCCGGCGCTCACCGGAGCGCTCGGCGACGACGTCGTGGACAACCTCGCCCGCACGGCGCGGCTACTCGCGACCGACACGAAGTACCTCGACGCGCTCGCGGCATCTGCACTTGTCGATGCACGAGCACCCGACGGCGGGCTACGCGTGGCCGCACTACGCGAATTGCCATCCGCCCTGCGTACCCGGGTCCTGCACGCTTGGGCCCTGGAATGCGGTGCGCCCGGCACGGACCTCGCATTCACACACATCGAAGCCCTCGAGGCTCTGGTCACAGCGTGGCGGGGTCAGGGCCCGGTACACCTGCCTGGTGGCATCCGCGTGGCCCGGTCCGGCGGCTCGAGTGGACAGGCGGCGCTGAGCAAGGTCAAATGAGCGGGTGGGCCACCCTTCAGCCGGTACCGATCGCAAGCCCGTCTTCTACCCTCGCGGTGTCGTCGCGACCAGCCAGCCGCTCGCGGCCAGCGCCGGGCTCGCGGTTCTGCGCCGTGGTGGCAACGCCGTCGACGCGGCCGTCGCTACCGCCATCGCGCTGACCGTCGTACAGCCCGGGTCCAACGACATCGGCGGTGACCTGTTCGCGATCGTGTGGGACGGATCCCGGTTGCACGGGTTGAATGGCTCCGGCCGGTCGCCGGCCGCGCTCACCCTGGCCGAAGTGCTCCAGCGGGCCGAGCCGCCGACCGCGGTCCACGGGGGAGCGCAGGGGACCGCCGCCCGGGTGATGCCCGCGGCCGGCTGGCTGCCGGTGACCGTGCCCGGTGCCCCGGCCGGCTGGCGGGACCTGCATGCCCGGTTCGGCGCGCTGCCGTTCGCCGATCTGTTCACCGACGCTATCGCGTACGCCGAACACGGCTACCCGGTCTCGCCGATGGTGGCCCGCGGTTGGCAGCGGGCCGTCGACCGGTACCACGAGTTGGCGGAGCCCGGCATCGCCGAATGGTCACGAGTGTATACAGTGGACGATGGTCGCGCGCCCCGGGCCGGTCAGCGGTTCCGCAATCCCGGCGCGGCGCGGACACTGCGACTGATCGCGGACTCGAAGGCCGAGGAGTTCTACCACGGCGGTATCGCCCAGGCGTTGGCCGCGTTCGCGAAGCAGACCAGTGGCCTGCTCACCGCCGACGACCTCGCGGCGCACTCGTCGACCTGGGTCGAGCCGCTGTCGGCGAACTACCGCGGGCACGAGGTATGGGAGCTGCCGCCCAACGGGCAGGGGATCGCCGCGCTCCTGGCGCTGAACATCCTCGACGGGCTCGACCTGGGAGCTACGGAACACGAACTGCATCTCGCGATCGAGGCGATGAAGCTCGGCTTCGCCGACGCGCACGCGTACGTCGCCGATCCAGAGCAGGTCGACGTGCCCACCGCGGCCCTGCTCGACCCCGGGTACGCCGCGACCCGGCGTGCGCTGATCGGCGAGGAGGCGTCGATCCCGCGGCCGGGTGACCCGGCCCGCGGCGGGACGGTGTACCTCTGCGCCGCCGACGCCGACGGCATGATGGTCAGCCTCATCCAGTCCAACTACATGGGCTTCGGGTCGTACGTCGTGCTTCCGGAGTACGGCTTCGGCCTGCAGAACCGCGGGGCCGGGTTCTCGCTCGACGCTGGCCACCCGAATGCCGTGGCCCCCCGCAAGCGCCCGTTCCACACCATCATCCCGGCGTTCCTCACCCGCGGCGGCGAACCGGTCGGCCCGTTCGGCGTCATGGGCGGCCACATGCAACCCCAGGGGCACGTGCAGGTGATGCTGTCCACTGTGGATCACGATCTCGACCCGCAGACCGCGCTCGGCCGCCCGCGCTGGTACTGGCACACCGGCCGCACGGTCCACGTCGAGCCGGACCTCGATGGTGTCGAGGGCCTGCGCCGCCGGGGCCACGAGGTCGTGGTGACCCAGGAATCGAGCATGTTCGGGTACGGACAAGCCATTTGGCGCCTGCCGGACGGCGGCTACGTGGCCGGTTCGGAGCCTCGGGCCGACGGCTTGGCCGTCGGGTTCTGATCTCTCAACCGGATCTACTCAACCGAACGTCCAGACCCTTCGGGGCGATCTGCATTAATCCACTCGAGCCGCAGGCGTTGCTGCCTGGCTATTGACCCATGGCCATGCAAGGATGCTGCGACCCTGCGTGTTGCTCCGTGCCCGCTGGGTTGGGTCTCGTCCGCGTGCGACCCGCGCACGAGCACCGCGCAATGCGGCGCGGAGGCCCTTCGAGAGGGGGAGGGATGAGATCCAGTAAGTGGACCCGGGCGGTGCTGGCCGGCGTCCTCGTACCGCCGTTGGTTATGGCGGTCACGAGCGCGTCGCCGGCTGCTGCCCAAGCTCCCGGCTCGCTCAGCGTCCGTCAGCAGCTCACCCCGGCAGACCGGGTGGTAGCGGAGAAGGCGCCGTCGAGCCGGCTCGCACAGACCGACAAGACATTGCTCGGCCGCACCGATGCCACGCCCGTGCAAGTGGTGATCAAGTTCGACTACGACTCGATCGCCGCTTACCAGGGAGGCGTGCGGGGACTGGCACCGACCAGTCCATCGGTGACCGGCCGTGCGCTGTCCGGGGCGGCTGTCGAAAAGCAGTACGACTCCTATGTGGTCGGGCGTGAAAACGGGATCGTCGCGGAACTCCAGCGGCGAGCGCCCACCATGAAGGTGACGCACCGGCTGCGTACGGTGTACGGCGGTATCGCCGCCACCGTGCCGGCCAACAAGATCGCTGACCTGCTCACGGTCAAGGGCGTGGTCGCTGTGCAGCGCGACGCGTTGCGCAAGCCCCTGACCGACTCGAGCCCGAGCTTCATCGGGGCGGGCTCGGTGTACCCGCAGCTCGGCGGCAAGCCGAACGCCGGCAAGGGGATGATCTTCGGGGTGCTCGACACCGGCGCCTGGCCGGAGCACCCGTCATTCGCCGATCAGGGCAACCTGCCGCCCCCACCAGGGCCGGCCAGGGTCTGCAACTTCGGCGACAACCCGTTGACGCCGGCGTCCGACCCGTTCGTCTGCACCAACAAGCTCATCGGTGGGCAGCCGTTCCTGGCCGCGTACCTGTCCGACCCGGGCCGGGCGGCCATGGAGCCGTTCCACACCGCCCGGGACTCCAACGGCCACGGCACCCACACGGCGTCGACCACGGCGGGCAACGTGCTCGCGACGGCGACCGTACTGGGCGTCAACCGCGGCCCGATCAACGGGATCGCACCCGGGGCGTACGTCTCGGTGTACAAGGTTTGCGGGATCCTCGGTTGCGTCGACTCCGACTCGGCGGCTGCCGTAGGTCAGGCGATCACCGATGGTGTCAAGGTGATCAACTTCTCGATCTCCGGTGGCACCGACCCGTTCACCGACGCCGTCGAGCTCGCGTTCCTGGACGCGTACGCGGCCGGCGTCTTCGTGTCGGCCTCGGCCGGCAACGAGGGCCCGGGAGCCGGCACGGCCAACCACCTGTCGCCGTGGGTCACCACGGTCGCGGCATCGACCCAGCGCCGGGAGTTCCAGTCGACGCTGACGGTGACCGCGGGCGGCGACACCTTCACCACCACTGGTGCGTCGATCACCGCGGGTGCCGGTCCGCTGCCGGTCGTGCTCTCGTCGGACGCGCCGTACAGTAACCAGTTCTGTGGGGCACCGGCCGCGCCGGGTACTTTCACCGGCAAGATCGTGGCCTGTGCTCGGGGCGGCGGCATCGCCCGTGTGGACAAGGGCTTCAACGTCTTCCAGGGCGGCGCTGCCGGCTTCATCCTGTACAACGTCGGCCTGGCGGACGTGGAGACCGACAATCACTGGCTGCCGGCGGTACACCTGCCCGACGGCACCGCGTTCGTGGCGTTCATGAACTCCCACACCGGTGAGACGGCCAGGTTCACGGCCGGAACCCCAGTCAACGGCCAGGGCGACGTGATGGCGGCGTTCTCGTCGCGGGGTCCCGGTGGGCTCGGCATCAAGCCGGACATCACCGCCCCCGGCGTGCAGATCCTCGCCGGCCACACTCCGTTCCGGGAGAGCCCGACCGAGGGCCCGCCCGGCGAGATGTTCCAGGCGATCGCCGGTACGTCGATGTCGTCACCGCACATCGCGGGTTCGGCGCTGCTCATGCGGGCGCTGCACCCGACCTGGACACCGGGTCAGGTCAAGTCGGCGCTGATGACCACGGCCAGGCAAGCGGGCGTGGTCAAGGAAGACACGGTCACGCCGGCTGATCCGTTCGACTACGGCAGCGGCCGGGTCAACCTGAACCTCGCGGACACCCCTGGGCTCACGTTCGACGAGTCCGCGGAGCGCATGTTCGCGTTGGGCAACGACCCGATGAACGCCGTACACCTGAACATTCCTTCGGTCAACGCGCCGGTCATGCCAGGCCGGCTCACCACCATCCGGACCGCCCGGAACGTCTCGAACCAGGCTCAGACGTACCGTGCGGCCACGACGGCACCGGCGGGCAGCACGATCACGGTACGGCCGGACAGGTTCACGCTCGGCGCCGGCCAGTCGATCGAGCTGTCGATCACCATCGAGTCGCAGGCGGCGACCGCGCAGTACTTCGGCGAGGTCCGCCTGAACCCGAACCGGGCCGGGCTGCCCACACTGCACCTGCCGGTGGCCTTCGTGCCGCAGCAGGGCGCGGTGAACCTGAGCAGCGTGTGTGACCCGACCGGGCTGCACAAGGGCAGCAACAGCCTCTGCACGATCACCGCGACGAACAACTCTGCCGGCGACACGAACGTGGATCTGACGACCACGGTCAACAACAAGCTGAAGGTCGTCGGCGCCAGCGGCGCACACATCGTGGGTGACCGCAAGGTGGAGCTGCTCAACGTCGATCTGGCCGGGGCCGCTCCGGGAGTACCGAGCATCGCGCCCGGGGCATCACCGGCTGGGTTCCTGCCGCTGTCGCTGTTCGGCGTGACTCCGGTTCCCATCGGCGACGAGACGATCGTCAACTTCAGTGTTCCGACGTTCCGGTTCGCCGGGGAAGACTGGAGCCGGATCGGCGTCGACTCGAACGGGTACATCGTGGTGGGCGGTGGTGCCGCCGAAGACAACAACTGCTGCAACCTGACCCAGATCCCGGATCCGGCGAGGCCGAACAACGTTCTGGCGCCGTTCTGGACGGACCTGGACGGTACCGACGACGAGGGCATCCTGGCCACGGTGCTGACCGATGGCGTGGACTCCTGGATCGTCGTCGAGTGGCAGGTGGACATCTTCGGTACTACCAGCAACCAGCACTTCCAGGCCTGGATCGGCATCCAGGGCGATGGCAACTCGGGCCAGGACATCACGTTCGCGTACGACCCGGCGCACCTGCCCAGCAACGGCGGGCAGCCGTTCCTCGTCGGCGCGGAGAACAAGCTCGGTACCGGTGGCGCACAGATCGCGGGTCTACCGACCCAGGACCTGCGCGTCACGAGCACGGACGCCACCCCGGGCGCCTCGGTGTCGTACACCGTGACCGTCAAGGGCGTGGCCCTCGGTGCTGGAAAGGTGGTCAACGAGATGGACACCCCGAACGTTCCGGGTGTCACGGTCGTGACCAACACGATCCAAGTGGTACCAGCGGGCGCGCTGATCGCTTCCTGACTGAACCTTCGAACCCTGGGGGCCGCACCGTCCAACGGTGCGGCCCTCAGGCTGCCGCGCGGTGGCGGAACAGCTGGCGGTACGCCTGTGGCGTGGCGCCGACCCGGCGGGTGAAGTGTTGGCGCAGCGCCGCGGCGGCGGCGAACCCCGCGCGGTTTGCGATCGCGTCGATGCTCAGGTCGGTCTCCTCGAGCAGGTGGCGCGCGAGCAGCACACGCTGCCCGGTGAGCCAGTCGTGCGGCGTCGTACCGGTCTCGGCCACGAACCGCCGGGCGAACGTGCGCGGGGCCATGTGAGCCCGTGCGGCAAGCTCGTCGACGCCGATCGGCTGATCCAGGTTGGCCACGAGCCACTCCAGCAACGGCTCGAGCGTGGGCGCGTTGTTCGCCTTCGGCATCGGTACCTCTATGTACTGCGCCTGGCCGCCGTCGCGATGTGGCGGGACGACCATCCGGCGGGCCATCTTGGTGGCGATCCCCGAACCGTGCTCCCGGCGTACGAGATGCAGGCAGGCGTCGATGCCGGCGGCGGTACCGGCGCTGGTGAGCACCGGCCCGTCCTGCACGTACAGCGCGTTCGGCAGCACCTCGGCGGTCGGGAAGCGGCGCGCGAGCTCGTCGGTGTACCGCCAGTGGGTGGTACACCGACGGCCGTCGAGCAGGCCCGCCTCACCGAGCACGAACGCACCCGAACAGACGCTCAGGATCTGCGCACCGCGTTCGCCGGCCGCCTCCAGCGCGTCGAGCGCGGGACAGCCGACGCCGGCGTCCAGGGGGTGGGCCGGTACCGCGACGAGGTCGGCGGTGGCCAGCGGTGCAAGGTCCGCGTGCGGCACGACCTGGAACCCGGACGACGTCATGACCGGGCCGCCGTCGATCGAGCACATCGTGAACTCGTACGCCGGGAAACCGTCGTCGGTCCGGTCGGTGCCGAACACCTCGCACAGCACCCCGAGCTCGAAGGGTGCGACGCGGTCCAGGAGCAGAACGGCAACGCTGCGCAGCATTCCGCCACCGTACCGCAGGAGTGGCAGGAAATCGAGGTACTGTGGCATCTCTGCCACTCGTGCGGAGAGCGGCGGGCCGCGACGATATCGATATGGAACTCTTCCTCCTGCTGTTCTTCGTACTGCTGGCTGTTTTCTCTGCCCTGGGCTGGACCGCCGACAGCCGTGACGGCGCGGACTGGACGCCGACCCGCGCGGGTCGCCGCGAACCCCGCCGCCTATGACCCGATGGTGCCCTGGCAGGCTCTTAGGCATGCCGGGCACCTGGTATGACGCCGACATCGACCGAGTGATCGTCACCGAGGAGCAGATCCGCGAAAAGACCGCCGAGTTGGCCAAGCAGGTGAGTGCCGACTACGCAACGGTCAACGGTCTGCTCCTCGTCTGCGTCCTCAAGGGAGCGGTGATGTTCATCGCCGACTTCGCCCGGGCGCTCGGTCAGCTCGGACCGCCGGCGGAGCTCGAGTTCATGGCTGTCTCGTCGTACGGCCAGGGCACCACGTCATCGGGTGTGGTACGGATCATGAAGGACCTGGATCGCGACATCGCCGGACGGCACGTGATCGTCGTCGAGGACATCGTGGACTCCGGTCTGACGCTGCAGTGGCTGCTGCGCTACCTGGAATCCCGGTCCGCGGCGAGCGTCGAGGTGGTCGCGTTGCTGCGCAAACCGGATGCGGTCAAGGTCCAGGTACCGGTGAAATATGTCGGGTTCGACATTCCCAACGAGTTCGTGGTCGGCTACGGCCTGGACTACGCGGAACGCTACCGCGAGGTTCCCTACGTCGGCGTTCTGAAGACTGAGGTGTATTCCCGCCCCGTTGGTTAGGTTCGGGGGGTATGCGGGGGGCGTGCTGCTGGCAGGCCGGTGTACCGTCGAATGACCGGGCGGGCGCCCGGTTAGCTGATGGCCTCGACTGATCAGGAGGAGCCGGGCGCGTCGCGCTCGTCAACAGCATGGAACGAACTCGTTTCTTCCGCCGGCCGGTGGTCTGGATCGTCCTCGTCATCATCGGCGCCATCGCGGTGAGCTCTCTATTCAGCGGTGGCGATGGGTACAAGACCGTCGACTACTCGACCGCAATCGACCAGCTCAACAAGGGTGGCGTCGAGAAGGCCATCGTCCGGGACAAGGAGCAGACGCTCCAGCTGGACCTGCAGAACAAGGCGAAGTTCGACGGCACGGACACCGACAAGATCCAGGCGCAGTTCCCCGCCGAGACCGCCGACGAGCTGTGGGGCAAGGTCGAGCAGGCGAAGGCCGAAGGCAAGATCACAGGCACGTACAAGGCCGAGGTCAGCGAGGACAGCGTCTTCATCACCTTGCTGATCAACCTGTTGCCGATCGCCGTACTGGTGATCCTGCTGCTGCTCTTCATGTCCAACATGCAGGGCGGCGGCTCGCGCGTGCTCAACTTCGGCAAGTCCAAGGCGAAGTTGATCACCAAGGACACGCCGAAGACGACGTTCTCCGACGTGGCCGGTGCGGACGAGGCGGTCGAGGAACTGCACGAGATCAAGGACTTCCTGCAGAACCCGGGCAAGTACCAGGCGCTCGGCGCGAAGATCCCGAAGGGCGTGCTGCTGTTCGGTCCACCCGGTACCGGTAAGACCCTGCTGGCCCGCGCGGTAGCCGGCGAGGCGGGCGTGCCGTTCTACTCCATCTCCGGCTCGGACTTCGTCGAGATGTTCGTCGGCGTCGGCGCTTCCCGGGTCCGGGACCTGTTCGAGCAGGCCAAGGCGAACGCACCGGCCATCGTCTTCGTCGACGAGATCGACGCGGTAGGTCGGCACCGGGGCGCCGGCCTCGGCGGCGGCCACGACGAGCGCGAGCAGACGCTGAACCAGCTGCTCGTCGAGATGGACGGGTTCGACACCAAGGGCGGCGTCATCATGATCGCCGCTACCAACCGGCCCGACATCCTCGACCCGGCCCTGCTGCGGCCGGGCCGTTTCGACCGGCAGATCGCCGTCGACACCCCGGACATGGAGGGCCGCAAGGCGATCCTGCGGGTTCACGCCAAGGGCAAGCCGTTCGCGCCGGACGTCGACCTCGACGCGGTGGCTCGGCGTACGCCTGGCTTCACCGGTGCCGACCTGGCCAACGTGATCAACGAGGCAGCCCTGCTGACCGCGCGGAACAACAAACGCGCGATCACCGACGAGTTCCTCGAGGAGTCGATCGACCGGGTCATCGCCGGGCCCGAGCGGCGCACCCGGGCGATGAGCGACAACGAGAAGAAGATCACCGCGTACCACGAGGCCGGGCATGCCCTGGTCGCCTGGGCATTGACCAACCTGCCGCCGGTGCACAAGGTGACGATCCTGCCGCGCGGTCGATCCCTGGGCCACACGCTCGTTCTGCCCACGGAGGACAAGTACACCCAGACGCGCGCCGAGATGATCGACACGCTGGCGTACGCGCTCGGTGGCCGGGCGGCCGAGGAGCTGGTGTTCCACGAGCCCACCACGGGCGCCGGGGACGACATCCAGAAGGCGACCAGGCTGGCGCGGGCGATGGTGACCGAATACGGCATGAGCGCCAAGCTCGGCGCCGTGAAGTACGGCGTGACCGACTCGCAGCCGTTCCTCGGCCGCGACTACGGCCACCAGCGGGACTACTCCGACTCCGTCGCGGCGGAGATCGACTCCGAGGTCCGTACCCTGATCGAGCTGGCGCACGACGAGGCGTGGGAGATCCTCGTCGAGTACCGCGACGTGCTCGACAACATGGTGCTGGAGCTGATCGAGAAGGAGACGATCTCCCAGGCCGACATGACCCGGCTCTGCGCGCGGGTTCAGAAGCGGCCGCCGATGGCACCGTTCAACGGCTTCGGCAAGCGCCGGCCGTCTGACCAGCCACCGGTTCTGACCCCGGCCGAGATCGAGTCGCTCAAAGCCCGGGCACAGGCCGATGGGGCCGCGGCTGCGGCCTCGAACCGGAACGGGCCGGTCACACCGCCACCACCGCAGTCGGACACGCTGGACGCCTTGCGCGGCTGGCCGTCGTCGGGTGGCTCGGAAGAGGGGCAACGCTGACGGGGTCCGCGACGGAGCCGGAGAGCGACGAGGAGGTCATCGACTACCTCGCCGCCCGGCTCGTCAACGGCAGTCTGACCGGAGGACCGGTCGAGCACGCCGTCGACCTGGCCCGCATCGAGAAGGCGGTCCGGGAGATCCTCATCGCCGTCGGCGAGGATCCGGACCGGGACGGCCTGCAACGGACCCCGGGTCGGGTCGCGCGGGCCTACGCGGAGCTGTTCGCCGGCCTGCGGGTCGATCCGGCTCAGGTGCTGACCACCTCGTTCGAGGCCGACCACGACGAGATGGTGCTGGTACGGGACATCGAGATCTTCAGTCTCTGCGAACACCACCTGATGCCGTTCCGGGGTGCCGCGCACATCGGGTACATCCCGGGCGAGGACGGGCGGATCACCGGACTGTCCAAGCTCGCCCGGCTCGTCGAGGTCTTCGCGCGCCGGCCGCAGGTACAGGAGCGGCTGACCGCGCAGGTCGCCGACCTGTTGATGACGACGCTCGAGCCGCGGGGCGTCATCGCCGTACTCGAGTGCGAACACATGTGCATGGCCATGCGCGGTATCCAGAAGGCCGGGTCGAAGACCGTTACCTCGGCCGTGCGCGGTGTCTTCCAGTACGACGCGAAGACCCGCGCCGAAGCCATGTCGCTGATGGTTCGCTAGCGCCGGCGGAGGCCGGCGCCAGAGTTATCGCATTACGGCCAGCGCGCCGAAGCCGATACAGGCGAGCAGTACCGGCGCGAGGCACACCACGGCGCCGACGAGCGGCGTACGGTCGACCTTTCCACCAGCGGCGGCCGGGTAGACGAGCCCCACGGTGAGCCAACCGACGCCGTACCCGATCACCGGCAGGACGAGCCCACAGAAGACGGCGAGGCCCGACGGTGCCGTGCCGGACGCCGCGGCGAACAAGGTGAGCTGCACGAGCACGACGAGCAGCGCCAGCGGCCCGTAGACGAGCAGGTTGCGGACGGCCGGGGGCCAGCCGCGTACCTGGGTCAACACCCCGCGGGACTCGCCGGCGGCGGTCAGCTCCGCGTCGGCGGCGTCCAGGGCCGCGCGCGCCTGGCGCAGCGCGGTCAGGGTGGCCACCGGTACGCTCGGCGCCCGCAGCGCCCCGGCCGCCGCGTCGATCTGAGGCGGCGCGGCGGTGACATCCGGTAGCCGCAACCCCGCCCCGGTAGCCGTGTCGTGCAGTCGCGTCCGCTGGGACACCAGGCGCGCCCGTACCGCCGACAACTCGTCCCGGGCGGCATGGGCGGCGGCCGTCTCCTCGGCGACGCTGGCGGCCGTGGCCCGGCGGACCGCGTCGAGCTTGCGGGCCGTGTCGACGTACTCCTCCCACGCGCTCGTCATGCGCGCCGCCGCAGGAACGGGATGAACACGGTGGTCTCGCCGGATGGTCGGTGCTGGAACAGCGCCCGGTTGGGCCGCGGCGTCCATCCGACCGGCACGTTGAGGATGACCCGCGTGGAAATCGCGTCGCCGACGTCCGCCTCGAACCGGTCGACGCCGCGCCACCACGCGAGGACGCGATGGCCGAGGGCCCGGCCGTCGCGCAGCGCTTCGTGCAGGGCGGTGTCCGCGGGCTGGCTCAACGCGTCGGCGCCATAGATCAACAGGTACGTCGGTACGCCCGGCTTGGTCAGCTCGGCGAGCGCCGATTGGTCCACGATGATTGGGGAGTGCCCGGCGTCGGAAAGTGATGCGGCGGTCTCCGCGGCGGACTTGTGCGTGCCCGGTGCCAGCGGCGCGAGCAGGAAGCGCGCGGTGCCGGGGGCGTACTGGGCGGCGAGGCTGCGGGCGGCACTGTCCAGGATGTCGGCGCCGGCGTCACTCGGACCGACCACGGCGAGGTGGCCGTCGAGCGGGTGGGCCAGTGTGGTCAGCTCGACGTCCAGCCGGCGTCCAATGAGGACGGTCGGAGCCTCGTACGGCTCGTCGGGCAGCTGGTAGGTGGCGGTACCGAGGAAGACGTGCGGGGGCCGGCTGCCCTCCGGGCGGGCCTCCCACAACCGGCGGCGCAGCAGGGTCAACGCGTCGGCGTCGGCGTACGGGTCGGGGAACCGCACGATCTTCTCGTGGCCGCGGGTGGCGCCGCGGGGACCGCCGAGACCGCTCGCCGTGTTGACGACCACCGCCCCGAGCGGCAGCCCGGCCGCCGAGTCGTTGGCCGGGTCGAGCACGTGGTCGCCACCGGGCAGCGCGATCCGTACCGGGAACTGGTTGGCGATCGGGGCGATCGCGGGCACGGCGTCCCGGCTCGCCAGCACCAGATGGATCCCGTGGGACCGGCCGGTACGCGCCAACGACTCCAGCCGCTCGACCGCCTCGCGGGCCACCTCGTCGTCACCGGAGAGCAGTACCGAGAACTCGTCCATCACGCAGAGGATGCGGGGTACCTTGCGCCCCGGTTGGGTGACCCGCTCGGTGAGTTCGGCGTCGATCTCGCGGAGCACGGCAAGGCCGTACTCGCGGTCCGGCGCGACCGCCACTGCCCGCAGTTGCGGTAGCCAGCCGCGCTCGGCCAACTGGGTGTTCGCAGCGCCGAAGTCGAGGAGGTAGCCGGTCAGCTGGTCCGGACCGTAGCTCGAGGACAGTCCGAAGAGGACGTTGAGCAAGAACGCGGTACGCCCGACGGCCGGCCGACCGCCGACCAGCCAGTGTGGCGTGATCTCGTTGAACCGCAAGGTGATCGCGGTATCGCCGGCGAGGCCGACCACCGTCGCGAGCTCCCGGCCGGCGTCGGCTGTCCACAGTGGTTCGTCTGGCAGGATGTCGGCGAGCGTGAGCTGGTTGGCGATGACGGCCTGGGCGGCCAGTTCCCGCGACACCCGGTCCACCAGCTCCGCCGGCGGGTCGTCGTCGAGGAAGACCGGCGCGTTGAGCACCGGGGTCTCCTGCCCGAAGGCGGCGTCCGGTGGGCCGGCGACCACCGAGTACGGGTTGCGGACCGCGATGGCGGTGGCGAACGGCAGCCGCTCCTGGGTGGTCTCCGCGGTCAGCGGAGGCGGCGGCCACCCCGCCACGACGAGATGGAGTCCGGCGGCGGGCCCCGACTGAGCCAGGGACGCCAGCCGGGCCAGGTCCGCCCCGTCGGTCAGCTCGGGCAGGGAGGCGACCACGATCAGCAGCAGGCGGTTGCGGTGGCGTGGCTTGATGGGCGGGGAGTTGGCCCGTACCCATTGCTCTGCCTCCGCCAGCAGCCACCGCAGGCCCGGACGGTCGGTGACCGGCGGCGGCATCAGGCCCGCGTCCGCCAGCGGGGCGAAGCCCGCGAAGAGCCCGCCGCCACCGGCATCCACGATCCGGACGAGCAGCCGGCCAGCGGGCGTGGCGGCGAGCAGGCGCAACAACAACGCGCGCAGCGCACCGGCCACCCGAGGATCCCGGGCATCCGCGTCGATCGTGAGGTGACCGGCATCGAGCAGCGGTATTACGACCGGGAAGACCGTGTCGTCGAGCGGCTGGGCGGTGCCGACGCGAACGAACCGCGGAGTGTCGTGCGCACCGAGTGGATGGGACGCGGCGGCCGGACGCAACGGCAGCCCGAGCCAGCCCGGCGCCAGCTCCGCGGCCAGTGCCCGGAGCCGCTCGGCCAGGTCGCGTTGCTCGGCATCCTGACGCTGGTGTGGGGCGTGCCCGTCGAGTGCCTGCTCGGCGGCGACCGCGGTGGCCGCCGCTTGCCGGTGCAGCCCGGCGGCGAGTGCGACCCGCGACCGTACGCTGCCCGCCACGTTGCCTCACCTCCGCCAGGTCCTGCCTTGGCTGGAACGGTAACGTAGTTGGGCGGTCCGGTCGCGTACCCGTAGGCTCGGCGTATGCAGCCGGCGAGTGAGCCGCGGGCCAAGGCGCGGCGTTCCTGGACCTGGCGGATCGTCGTCACGTTGCTCGTCGTCGTCGCCGCTGGCACCACGGGCGCCGCCGGTATCGCGTTCTTCGCTTACGACCAGGCCACCCGCATCGACCGCAGCGATCCTGACTTGGTGGTCACGAACTATCTGCGGGCCTTGCTGAACGAGCGGGACGAAACGCGTGCGGCACTCTATGTCTGCTCGGACGCGTCGGGACTCTCCGAGATCAGAGCACTGCGCGAGCAGATCGAGTCGCAGGAGCAGGAACTCGGCGTCGTCATGTCCGTCAGCCTGGAGGATCTGCAGCGCGAGGAGTCGGGTCAGCGCGTCGTCAATGTGGGAATCTCGATCCGGCGCGCTGCCGTGATCGATGGGATCCGACAGAGTGTGGCGGACCGGTGGAGGTTCAAGGTCGTGAACGAGTCGGGCTGGCGCGTGTGCGGGGCGACGAAGACGGCCTGACTACTCGGCCCACAAGACGTGTGCCGATACCTCGGTCGTCTTGGGGGCGTTACCGCTCCAGACCCACCGGTACCAGTCGAGTTCCGGCGAGACCCGGACGCAGATGTCGCCGCCGGTACCGGTGTACGGCTCGGTGACCGCCCGCAGGTCCCGCTGTTCGCGGCCGTCGTCGTCGATGCGTACCACCCGACGGCCGGTGACCCGGGGTAGGTCCCGGATCGGCGTCGGTTCCTGCCTGGGTGGGGCGTCCAACGAGACGAGCCGCTCGGCCGAACTGTCCACAGCGGACGGATCGACCACCTCGAGCCATACCCGCTCGATAGGCATCAGCGGAGCGAACACCTCGACCTGCTCGGCCTCCGCGCGGTACCACTCGTGTTCCGCGAGTACCGGCACGTAGGTCCGGCTGGCCTGGACGACCGCATCGTCGGCGCGCAGGTCTGCCCGCCAGCCGAGACCGGGCATGCCGACGATGACCCGGCGGCCACGTAGCTCGCGGCGGCGGCCGGCGGCCGGTACGGGCACGATCGACGCGGGCGGGCGTTGCGTCCACTGTTGGCGCGCCCAGGCGTCCCAGTCGGGGTTCACGCCTGCGCTCCGAGCGGCGCGCCGCGGTCGCGCATGAAGGCCTGCGGGTCGACCGCTCCCGCGCTGGACCGGTCCCCGTCGAGGTGCGTCTCGAAGTGCAGATGCGGACCGGACGAGCTACCGCTGCTACCCACCTGCCCGATCACCTGTCCGGCCACGACCCGATCGCCCGGCTGGACCCGGGGCTGGCTGACCATGTGGCAGTACCGGGTGATGAAGTTCCCGGCGTGCAGGATGTCGACGTACCAGCCGCAGCCGTTGTGCGCCGGGGAGCCGTCACGGTCGCACGACCACGGCCCGCCGTCGGGGGCGCTGACGTTGCAGCGGGCGACCACCACGATGCCGGCGGCGGCGGACCGGATCAGCGTGAAGCGGGTCGCTGCGATGTCCACACCGTTGTGCGACGGCCGATCCGGAGTGCGGAACCCGGACACGATCGAGCCCTTGACCGGTACCGTCCAGCCGGAGGCCGCGATCTCACCGGGCGCGACGCATTGGAGGTTCGCGAGGCTGCCCACCGCGCGGGCGGCGCCGTCGGCGAGCAGGTTGACGATCTGGGCGGCGAACGGCTCGTGCTTGGCGTACGCGTCGGGGTACGCGCTGCGCTGCACCCGTTGCGCGGCAACGGTCAGCGGCAACGTCATCCAGCCATCGACTTGCAGCAGCTTCTCGTAGAACTTACGGGAGGCGTACTCCGGATTCATGATCTGTTCCGGCGTACCCCAGCCCTGGCTCGGCCGTTGCTGGAAGAGACCGAGCGAGTCGTGGTCGTTGCGCGACCCCAGGTTTCCGAGGTTGCGCAGGTACGACTCCTGCAGCGCGGTCGCCACCGCGATCACCCAGCCGCGCGGCGGCACCTGCATCTTCGCGCCCACGTTGATGATGATGGCAGCGTTGCGGATCTGTTCCTCGCCCAGCGCGCCGAGCCGCGGCAGTGCGCCGTTGGGATCCACCGGTCCGCCGCGTCCGCAGTTGAACACGCCGCCCAGGGGCACGGGATTGTCGCCGCCGAGCCCGCCGAGGAAGTACGCGCTGATGCCGCCGCCGCAGCACAGCAGCGCCAGCGCCGCGGTGAGCGCGATGACGAGGCCGGCCCGGTGGGCCGACCGTCGCGCGGTTCTTACGGTCTCGATCATGCGCGGTCCCAGTCCACGCCGTCGACGAACCATCGGCCGTCGGTGGCCACCAGGCGCAGCCGCAACGTACCCGAGTCCACCGGGATCGCGGCGTCGATGACCTCCTCGCCGCGCACCACCATCTGGACCGGGCCGGTCACCCGCTCCGCCGGTACGCCCTCCGGGTCGACGCCGGTGAGGTCGGCGATCAGCTTCTGGGTGGCGTGTGGCTTCAACCGGGCGAGCCACTGCTCGCCGGTCACCCCGCGGTGGTCCAGCCAGGCCGCTGCGAACGCGGCGGCCACCTTGTCCGGCGGTGCCGTGCCCGGTCTGATGGCCGGTGTCTCGGGCGGTGGTGGGGAGAACTCACCGTCGTCACCCGCCGTCGGGTTGACGGTCGTCACCACGTTCCCGCCACCCGGTGCCGCGCGCGAGTCCCCGGGACCGGCGAACAGCCGCGCGCCGCCGACGATGCCGAGTACGAGGATCGCCAGCAGCAGGCCGATCCCGTACCGGGAGAACAGGATGCGCCACATGCATGGTCACCTCGACTCGGCACGCACCGGTGGGGCCTGGGTCTGCGCCGGCACCGTGACATCGCCGGTGTCGGGCCGGTAGATCGTGTACATCCGGGGGCCGTCCGGCGCCGGCTGAGGCTCCCAATGCCGGGCCGGCGCGCGCTGCGGCCGGCCACCCGGCGAGGCGGGTGGAGGCGGACTGTCTACTTCGGACGTACGACCGCTGTCTTCCGAGCGCGCCTCGGGGCGTACGGTGCTCAGCTCCTTGGCGCGGGTCTGCGCGTTGTCGGTGTTGCCGTCGGTGGTGACCACGATCCGGGTTTCCTGGGTGTCGCCGAAGAACCGCCGTCGCCACGGGCTCGCGTTGCCCTTGCCGCCGAGCTGCGTGATGCGTGTGTACGGGCGCAGCAGCAGCCAACCGACCAGGCCGCACAACGCGACCAGCACCACCTGCAACCAGCCCGGCAGGCTCGGCGTGCTCATGATGAGGTCGACCGCGAAGAGGTAGACCGCCGCGCCCGTGCCGAAGATGGCGATGTTGAAGATGGCCGCTACGACGGCGTTGGCCAGCCGCCGGATGCCGGCACTGGCCGGCCGGAGCAGACCCACGGTACCGAGGATCGGCGCCGCGATGACCGCCCAGCGGAAGATGAGGAATCCGAGCAGGACGAGGATCGACGCGGTGATGTCGAACAGCGCGAAGAACAGCGAGGCGAGGATCGCGATGAA
>Ga0075420_100001255_pt1 | contig 21426 bp, 19 predicted proteins | sample SoiMetdeltSBSDD4_FD_75296 | JGI IMG/M metagenome (GOLD analysis project Ga0075420, IMG submission 75296) | Bulk soil microbial communities from a Populus tree surrounding site in Tennessee, USA - Soil MetaG P. deltoides SBSDD4 | ecosystem: Environmental > Terrestrial > Soil > Tree plantation... | reverse complement strand
GATCCCCAACGCGACGGCGGCCATGCCGGGGGCGGCCTGCCCCACCCACGGCGAGCTGGCGGCGACCACGCCGTTGGCGGCCGGAACGGCGCCGCCACCGAACGCGTAGAGCGGCCCCGAGCTCCAGGGCGCCACCGCGTAGCTCCGCGGCAGCATCAAGCGCTCCGGGACGAACGCGCCTTCGACGACGAAATCGTGGCTGCCGGTCCCGCGCATCCCGGTCACGTCCCAGGTATCGAGGATCTGGCAATCCTCGCTCGGGAGGAACGCGAACAGGCTCTCCGGCTGGCCGTTCGGTCCGATGCGGTGGACGCCGTCCTCATACACGTTCACCGTCCCGATGATCCAGGTGGCGTGCTTGCAGCCGCTCGCGAAGCCCCAGCGACCTGAAACGCGGTAGCCGCCATCCACGGCCATGGCGGTACCGAAGCTCGTCGCCGAACCGGAGAGGCTGACGCGCGGATGGCCGGTCCAGATCTCACGGGCCGCGTCCGGCGCGAGCCAGCCGGCCGAGAGGCTGCAGCTCGTCCCCACGTGCAGGCACCAGCCGACGCTGCCGTCGGCGCGCGAGACCTCCTCGATGATGCGCAGGCAGGTTTCCGGGTCGACCTGGGCACCGTCGAGCTCCCGTGGCACGAGCATCGTGAACAGTCCGGCCGCCGCCAGGGCGTCGACGAGCGATCCGGGCAGCTCACCGTTTCGCTCGATCTTTTCAGCCTGGGCCGCGATCGTCGGGCGGAGCGCCCGGGCGGCGTCTAGCAGGCCTGTCGCATCCCGGACGGGTGCAGCGGTCATCGTGTCCCCTCCTCAGCGCGTCGGTCGGCGGGCGCCCCACGCCCCAGCGACCGCGTGTGCTGCCAGCATCAGCTATGGAGGTGCCGGCCCACATCTCCAGATCTGTAGACCTCACCTGTACATGTATCCTCCTCGGGCCTCGCCCCCGTCTGTGACCGCCATCACTCCTCGTGCCATGCCAGGTCGACGGCTGGCCGTCGACCGGCCGGGCGCCGACCATCAAGGGCTGCGTCGGCGTTGAATGTCGGCCGGGCGCGCGGCTATCCTCGGGAGGTCACGAAGCTGTGTAGGAGGCCTCCACGATGCCCATGTCTGAGGACGCGATCTTCGAGGGGCTGCGTACCATCGACACCCCCACGATCACCAACGTCGTCGCGACGTACCCGAAGAACCCGCTCTGCCTGGGGCTCTACAACCCCTGGACCGAGAACTGGTACTCGGACACCTCGATCCGCTGCATCTACCCGGAGATGAAGCCGACGGTCGGGTACGCCGTCACCTGCGTCTACGGCCTGCCGGATCCGAACTACAGCGGACGCCTCTCGTTCGCCGATGTCCTGGACGCCCTGGATGCGAGCCCGAAGCCGACGGTCCTGGTGATCCAGCAGAAGTGGCCGCTGGAGCTGATGGCGAAGGCTGGCCTGGCCGGCGAGATGATGGTGACGCAGATGAAGGTCGTCGGCTGCGTCGGCATGATCTCGAACGGGCCATCGCGCGACGTCGACGCGATCCGCCGGATGGATTTCCAGCTGCTGCTCGGCGGCGTGACGGCCGGCCACGGCGAGATGGCGATCCAGGCGGTCAACGTGCCGGTCTCGGTCGGCGGGATGGACGTGGCGCCCGGCGAGATCGTTCACATGGACGAGAACGGCGCGGTCAAGTTCCCGGCCAGCAAGCTGGAGATCGTGCTGACGAACGCCCGGAAGATGCTGGAGCACGAGGCCGAGCAGGCAGCGCGATATAAGACGGCCAAGTCCGCGGCCGACCTTCGCGCGCTCTCTCGGGGCACGGCGTACGCTGCCGAGGAGAAGAAGTAGCCCCCTCAATCACACCCACCATGGGGCCCCTGTCTCCCCATGGCCCAGCCCCTCTGCCGTGCGCGGGAGAGGGGCGTCAGTGAGCGGCGAGCTGGCGGTGGATGGCGGCCCAGCGCGCGGGGTGGCTCGGGTCCGTCAGCGCCGGCTCGAAGCGCAGGTTGAGATAGGTCTTGATGGCCGGCAGGCGGAAGTCGTCGGTCAGGAGATAGGCGTGGTCGTAGCCGAGCCGTCTGACGTACGCCAGGACGGCTCGGCAGACCACCGTCCCGAGGCCGTGTCCGCGGTGCTCCGGATCGACGACGACCCAGCCGAGCTCAGGGTCGATGCGACCGTCGACGGGGTGGAGGTAGGTCGAGGCGGTCCCGACCGGCCGGTCGTCGACCGTCGCGAAGAAGATGCCGTCCGCCGGCACCTTGATGTGCGGGTGCTTGAGCATCAGGTCGAGTCGGACGCGGTCCCAGGCGCCGAACTCGCCGGTTTGCAGGAGGGTGAGCCAGGCGTCCTCGTCGCCGGGCCGGAAGGTTCGGAGACCGAAGCCGGCGGGCGGGGTCAGCGCGGCGTCGTCGGGCGCGGGGTCGGCGAGACCCCGGATCTCCATCCGAAGCTGGGGGAACTGTCGGGCCGGCGTCGCGCCGCTCATCGGGTCGGGCCTCCGCTGTGCCGGGCCGGAACGTCCGTTGCCCGTTGCCAGAAGACAGCGTATACTAGAAGTCTCATCGGGCGATTAGCTCAGTTGGTTAGAGCGCACGGTTCACATCCGTGAGGTCCCGGGTTCGAGTCCCAGATCGCCCACCCGAGCCGAGACGGCCCCGCCAGACGCGCGGGGCCGTGGTCGTTCCACGGCCCAACCCGGCCTGCGATCACGAGCCCGAGCGCGCCTCGTCGAGCTTCGCGGCGAGGATGAAGTCGTTCTCGCTGAGGCCGCCGATGGCGTGGGTGATCAACTCGACGCCGACCTTGCCCCAGGTGAGGTAGAGGTCCGGGTGATGCCCCTCGGCCTCGGCGATCTCGCCAACCTTGTTGACGAAGGCAAGTCCCTGGACGAAGTCCGGGAAGCGGTACGTCTTCGCCAGCCGCTTGCCTCCGACGACGGTCCAGCCGTCGAGCTGGCCTAACAATGGCCGGATCTCCTCGTCCGTCAGCGCCGGTATGCCGCCCTCGCACGGCACGCAGTGCTTGCTGGTCAGCGCGTCGGCCACGGCTCCACCTCCCTCTCGCTCAATTCCCGCTTCGAGTCTACGCCGAGGGCTGCTCGGACGACGACGATTTGGCGGCAGATCCGAGGCGCTCGGCGGTGCCGCTGGCGGCGCGCAGCCAGATCTGGTCGCCGCTCCGGAAGGTGAGCGTCGCGTGGTGGGCGTTGGTGATCGCCGGCAGGCCGATCTCGCGGAGGATGATCGAGCCGTGCGAGAGATCGCCGCCGGTCTCGACGACGACACCGGCCACCAGCCCGAAGGTGGGGATCCAGCCGGCGTCGACGGAGCGGGCGACCAGGATCGTCGTCTCGGACTCCAGGCCGGGCGGCAGCGCGGTGCTCGGCTCGGAGAGGACCCAGGCACGGCCGAGGACGTCGCCGCTGACCAGGCTGAGGCCCCGCACGATCGAGCCGGGGCGCGCCTCATCGCGGCCGGCCCGGTACGCTTCGAGGTCGTCCGAGCGGTGGATCAGGCCCGGCAGGTGATACTCGGAGAGGCGGGCGATCTCGGCGATGCGGGCGTTGAAGAAGGCCGGGTCCGGCCGCCAGCCGCCGTCGAGGGCGCGCACCTCGGCGATGTCGAGGGTCCAGAGGGCCTCGCGCGAGGGGAGGACGCCTCGGGCGACGGCGTCGTCGGCGAGGGCGAGGAGCCGACCGCGCACCCGCTCGAAGGCGATCATCGCGGCGGATCTCAGCGACTCGCGGGCGCGCATCGCTCGACTGGACTGCCACCAGAGCGGCAGGGCGCCCGCGCCGCGCAGGGTGCGCCGGGGCGTCTCGTGGCGGGGCGGGTCGGCGTGGGCGATGGCGGCCAGGAGCGGGCCGGGCTCCTCGCGGAAGCGGGGTCGGGCGATGTCACTCTCGAAGATGCCGCGATGACCGTGCCGCTTGAGGTACCGCTGCCAGGCCGACTGGAAGCGCGGATCGGTCGGGACCTCGCCGCTCGACACCGCCTCCAGCAGCCGACGATCGGCGTGGACCAGCGCCCGCAACGGCGCGAGGTCGTCGTAGATGGCGGTGGCGACGGTGCGGTGGCGGCTGGTGTGCTCCTCCAGCACGCCGAGCGCCCGCATGGCGGCGAGCGGCCCGCTCATCGCCGCCGTCAGCGACATCATGCCGCCGACCAGCGCGGTGTAGAGCCAGGCGAGCGTGGCGACGCACTCGGAGAAGGTGTCGCCGGGCTCCTGGGCGTGGCGCAGGATCTCGCGGATGCGGAGGTCGGCGGACTCGACGGCGGTGAGCTGGGCGACGCCCATCCGCGCGAGGATCGGCGCCTTCTTGAGCAGCCGCCTGACGTTCGGGCCGGCCGGGCGGTCGGTCTCGCCGCCGATCGAGTCGGTGATGAGGCAGGTCGGCAGGCCGAAAACCCGCATCATCTCGCTCAAGAGCGAGAGGTTGATGTAGGGGCGGCCCAGGAACGACTCGATGAACGGTCGGTGGGCCGGCAGGCTCGGGTCGAAGTGGCGGTAGTTGGCGAAGAGGCGATCGGCGCACGCCTCGACCAGGCTCGCCATGAACCGCGAGGGCAGCTCCGGCAGGATCTCCTTGTGGTTCGCCAGGGTGAACGCCTCGTCGCGGCGGGTCGGGCGGGTGACGGGGCGGAGCTGGATCAGCCAGCAGCGCTCGCCGTCGTCGGCCCACTCGACGTCCCAGTCGCCCGGCCCGAAGACCCGGCGGATGTCCCTGAGGAGGCGCTGGAGGCGCAGCGCGAAGGGGCGGCTCGGCAGGAGCGAGGCGGTGCCGGGCGGCCGTTCCCAGGGGCGGAGCTTGGGCAGCAACAGGGCATCGCCGGCCACGGCGCCCGAGACCAGCCGATCGGCGATGCCGGCGACGACGTTGACGAGGTCGTCCTCGTGCTCCTGCTCGCTGAAGGCGACGCCGGCGTGGCGGGCGTCGACCATCTGGAGCACGAGGACGTCGCGACGGAAGTTGCCGCCGGCGCGGTCGGCCGATCCCCAGACCTCGGCGAGGGCCTTCGCGAGGGTATCCTGGTCGCGGGCGTTCACGCCGAGCCGGCTGGTGAAGTAGCCAGCCAGCGACTGGCTCGGGGCATCCTCGAGGGCGAACGCCGAGCGGACGGCGATCGGGCGGGCGAAGGCGGGGAGGTCGAGGCGGGCCAGGAGGCGAGGTGCGTCGCCGATCTCGACGCCGGTCGCCTCGCGTCGGAGCAGGCCGAGGCGGAGCGCGGCGTGCCAGGCGTCGTCGAGGACGACGACGCCAGCCGGGACGGGCAGGCCGGCGCGGGCCGCGAGGTCGAGCAGGCGAGCCTTGTTGCCGACGCCGAGATTCGCGGAGCGGCCGGAGCCGAGGACGATCCAGTTCGGGGCTGATCGTGGGGAAGTCATGGGAGCCCCCACCCCCCGGCCGCTGCGCGGCGCGAACATCGGCTGCGCCGACGTCCCTCCCCATTGCGATGGAGAGGGGGAGAGGAGGCCCTCGGTGTGGTCGTCTGTGCAGCCAGGGTGCGGGCGAGGGCGGCGATCTCGGCGGCGTACGCATCGGGCTGCTCGATCATCGGGAAGTGGCCCCAGCCGGGCACGCGTCGGATCGTCGCTCGCGGGAGGATCGCGCGGTAGTCGTTCAGGTGCTCGACGGCGAGCAGGCGCTCGGCCTCACCCCAGAGCAGGGCGGACGGGAGGTCGATCGGTCGAAGTCCCCGGAACCAGGCCGGGGTGATCAGGTCAAACATCTGGCTGAAGACCGAGCATTGACGGTACTCCTCGAAGAAGCGGTCGAGATAGCCTTGCGGCACGGCGTGCGAGAAGAGGAGGCGGCGGAGGATCGGGCGGAGCGGTCGCGAGGCGAACAGCCGCTGGCCGAGCGCACGCGCACCTGGGACAGCCATCAAGCGCGGGAAGAGGCGGCGGTCGAGGCGGGTGCCGACGGGCGCGTGGAGGATCAGGCCATCCACCATATCGGCCTGGCGCTGCACCAGCTCCAGCGCGATCGAGCCGCCGATGCCGTGGCCGAGGACGACGCGCGGTCGCGGCCGCGGCGCGAGCAGCTCGCTGAGACAGGCCGCGTAGTCCGCGATGGTGCGGAGAGCGGGATCGGCGGGAACGGCGGCGAAGCCCGGCAGGGTGACGGCGACGAGCGGGACGTCCGGCGGCATCAGCGGCACGACGCGCGCGAACCGGCGGGCGCCGCCGCCGTTCCCGTGCACGGCGACGAGCGTGACGACCCGGCCGGCAGGCGGGGCGTCGCCGGGAGGGCTCACGCGCTGGACGATCTGGTGGGATGCCATCTGAGGGTGCTCGGGGTCACGGAACGAAAGGTACCGGTCCCGGCGGCTGGCCGCAAGCGTAGCGGTCTCGGGCGCTCTCCCGGGGACGAGCGCCCGAAGGGAACGGCTCGTCTTTGTGCGGCCAGCACGACGACACGATCGGAGGTCAGGCGTATCGTGGAGGAGCCGGTACGACCGCGTCGAGGGCAGGCTGGCTCTGCCGGCACCGTCGTGTCGCGTCCCCGGCTGCCCGGTAGCCATCCCGGAAGAGCGCACGTATACTGTCGGCGTTCGGCCTCGGCCGCCCACAGACGGCATACGCCGGACGCCAGGCTCGACGGAGCGCCCAGGTCTGCCCGGGGCAGACGGAGAGGGAGACTTGTCATGGATGGGACCGAGCATCGTCAACCACGGCGGCTGATCTCTCGACGCCGCTTCCTGGGACGGGCGACCCTCGTCGTCGGCGGCCTGTCGGCGGGCCTGCTCGCCGCCTGTAGCTCGCAGCCGACGGCGCCGGCGAAGCCGGCCGAGCCCGCGAAGCCGGCCGAGACGAAGCCGGCGGCGCCGGCTGCCACGAGCGCGCCGGCAGCGGCGCCGGCCGCGACCACCGCCCCTGCTGCCGCCCCGGCCAAGCCCGCCGAGGCCGCCAAGCCGGCGGCGCCGGCCGTTGCCACCGGCCCGGCGAAGGGCGAGGTGACGGCCGCGATGTCCGAGCAGGTGCTGACGCTCGACCCGGCCAACCATTACTCGATCTCCAGCACGTCGATCTTGCGGCACGTCTTTGACCCGTTGATCGACGCCACCGCCGACAGCAAGTTTGTGCCGGCACTGGCCGAGAAGTGGGAGAACGTCGACGACCTGACCTGGAAGTTCACCCTGCGCAAGGATGTCAAGTTCCACGACGGGACGCCGTTCAACGCCGACAGCGTGATCTACACGATGACGCGGGTCCGCGACGACAGCAAGCTGATCAAGTCGTTCGTCTATCAGGACATCGCCAGCGTGGAGAAGGACGGCGATAACGGCGTCATCATCAAGACCAAGGCGCCGTTCGGCTCGCTGCCCGGCCACCTGACGATGCTCGGGATGCTGCCGCCGAGCGCGAAGGGGAAGGAAGACGAGTTCTTCAACAAGCCGATCGGGACCGGTCCGTTCAAGTTCGTGAGCTGGACCCGTGGCGAGCGGGTGGAGCTGGAAGCGAATCCCGGCTACTGGGTCAGCGGCAAGCCGAAGGTCGCCAAAGCCACGATCCGGACGATTCCGGAGGTCTCGACGCGGTCGGCCGGCCTGCGCGCCGGCGAGATCGACATCATCGACCGGATCCCGGCCGACCTGGTCAAGACGCTCGAAGGCAGCCAGGGCGTCAAGGTGATGAACATCCCGGCGGTGGAGACCCAGCAGTGGGCGTTCCAGAACGCCAAGGCCCCCACCGACAATCCGATGTTCCGTAAGGCCGTCAGCCTGGGCATCGACCGGGCGACGATCATCAAGGAGTTCCACCTCGGCTACGCCAAAGAGGCGACCTGTCCCACGCCGCCCGGCCTGGTGGGGTACACCGACCTGGGCGCGAAGCCGTACAACGTGGACCAGGCGAAGGCGGCGCTCAAGGAGTCCGGCGTCTCGAACCCGACGATCGACTTCGTGCTGATGAAGGGCGTGTACACGAAGCAGACCGAGATCGCCCAGGCCGTCGCCGCGATGCTCGGCGAGGTCGGCATCAAGGTCAACATCCGCGAGATGGAGGTCGCCGCGGCGCGCGACGCCCGCACGGCCGGCGACTACCACCTCTTCTACTCCGGCTGGGCGCACATGCCGCACGATCCGGACTGGTACTACGGCCAGTGGTTCACGAAGGCCGGTGCCGAGAAGCTGACGCGCTACAACAACCCGAAGGTCGAGCAGTTGATCATGGAGGCGCGCAAGCCGGACCCGAAGGTGCGGCAGGCGAAGTACGAGGAGCTCCAGAAGATCATCTGGACCGAGGAAGAGGCGACGATCTGGCCGTACTACAGCGTCGCCGTCTACGGCGTCCGCGATCGGGTCGGCGGCTACCAGGCCCGGCCGGATTACTACGTCCCGCTCTGGGACGTGAGCGTCGGCTGATCGACGGGCATCCGTCAAGCAGCAGGGGGGGCGGCGCGGCGCGGCGACGGTGTTGCCGCGTTCGCGTCCTCCGGCCTGTGCCCCTGGACTGAGGCGTGCGTACCTACGTCTTCCGCAGGCTGCTCCACTCGCTGGTCACGCTGTTCGGGGTCTCCCTGGTCGTCTTCGGCATCCTGCGGGTGCTCCCGGGCGACCCGGCCCGGATGATGCTGCCGGACGGCGCCCCGCAGTCGGCGGTGGACGAGATGGCGCGCCAGCTCGGCCTGACCGAGCCGCTCTACGTCCAGTACCTGGTCTTCCTGCAGAGCGTGGTCCGGGGCGACTTCGGCCAATCGTTCCAGTATCGGGCTGCGGCGACGGCGGTCGTGGCGGAGCGGGTCTGGCCGACCGTGCACCTGAGCCTGGCGGCACTGGCGATCACGGTGCTGGTCGGGGTGCCGGCCGGTATCGTGGCCGCCGCTCGGCGCGGCACGATCTTCGACTACGGCAGCATCTTCCTGACGGCGCTCGGCCAGTCGCTCCCGAACTTCTGGCTCGGCATCATGCTGATCCTGCTGTTCGGCGTGGCGCTGGGCTGGCTGCCGACCTCGGACTATCAGGGACCGATCTACCTGGTGCTGCCGGCCGTCACCCTGGCGGCGTTCCCGACCGCGCTGGTGGCGCGGCTCACGCGATCGAGCATGCTGGAGGTGCTGGGACGTGAGTACGTGCGGACGGCGCGCAGCAAGGGGCTGCGCGAATCGGCGGTGATCCTGGGCCACGCGGTCAAGAACGCCGCGATCCCGGTCATCACGATCCTGGGGCTCCAGATCGGGGTGCTGCTGGGTGGCGCCGTCATCACCGAATCCGTCTTCGCCTGGCCGGGGATCGGCAAGCTGGTGGTGGACAGCATCTTCCGTCGCGACTTCCCGGTCGTGCAGACGGTGCTGATCCTGTCGGCGACGATCTTCATCGTGATCAACTTCCTGGTGGACATGACGTACACCGTGCTCGATCCGCGGATCAAATACACGTGAGCGAGGCGCTGCACCCGGTCGTGTCCCCGGTCGCGGGCCGGGTGCTGGCCGGCGCGGGATGGCGCGGACGCGTCAGGCGGCAGGCCCGTCGCAACCCGTTGATGGTGGTGGGGGCGATCCTGCTCCTGCTCCTGGCGCTGTCGGCCGTCTTCGCGCCGCTGCTCGCGCCGTCCGACCCGCTCCGGACCGGCTTCTCGACACGGGTGCGCCCGCCGGCGCTCCTCGGGATGGAGTCGACGTTCCTGCTCGGCAGCGACAACCTGGGTCGGGACATCCTGAGTCGGCTGCTCTACGGCGGGCGGATCTCACTGACGCTGGCGGCCATCGCGGTCGTCGTCTCGGCGACGATTGGCGTGCTGCTCGGACTGGTCTCCGGCTACTTCGGCGGCCTGCTCGACGACGTGATCCAACGCGTTGTCGACGTGCAGCTTTCTTTTCCGGTGATCATGCTGGCCATCGCCGTCATCGCCGCCGCCGGCACGAGCGAGGCCGCGCTCGTGGGCGTGCTGGTGCTGGCGGGCTGGGTGATCTACACGCGAACGGTGCGGGCGAGCGTCCTGACGATCAAGCACCAGGAGTACGTCCAGGCGGCCCGGGCCCTCGGGGCCGGCGACGCGCGGATCGTCGGGCGCCACATCTTGCCGAACGTGGTCGCCCCGATCATCGTGGTGGCGACGGTCCAGGTGGCGACGATGATCCTGCTGGAATCCGGCCTCTCGTTCCTGGGGCTCGGAGTCCAGCCGCCGACGCCATCGTGGGGGACGATGCTGGCCGAGGGTCGGGACTATCTGAGCAACGCCTGGTGGATCTCGACGATCCCGGGCATCGCGATCTCGCTGGCGGTGCTGTCGGCGAACATGCTCGGCGACGGGCTGCGAGACTTGCTGGACCCGAACCTGCGCGGGATGTAGCCTTCGGGCGAGATCTCGCCGTACCATTCTGACAGGGGGTGGACCGATGCAGAGCGATGGGCGACGTCGGCCCGATACCCAGGATCTCGTCAGGGCGTACAGGGCGAGATTCGGCGACCAGGCCGTTCCAGAGAGCGACGATGAGATGCGAGAGGCGCTCGGATGGGACGAATCCATGGACCGGCTCAAGCGCGACGAGAGGGTTTCGTCGATACCGGACTATTTCGACCTGTATGAGGACGCGGAGCGTCAGGACGAGCGCATCCGTCGAACGCGCGCCGGCCTGGCCGCCCTGCTCCGCGGAGATCCTGACGAGCATCGGGAGACCTGGGAGATGCTCAGGCCCGCGCTCGACGGCGACGAGACGTGCTCAGCGGCGGAACCACCTTCGAATTCATGATCCACGTGTTGGATAGCGGTCCGCTTGGCCTGCTATCCAACCCGCTCGCGAATCCTGAGGCCGTGCGCTGTCACGCGTGGCTCGACGCGCTGATTGACCATGGACATCGTGTCTTGACGTCCGAGATCTGCGACTACGAGGTACGTCGGGAGCTGCTGCGCGTGGGTCGGCCTCAGAGCATCGCCCGCCTGGACGACCTGATGGTGCAGCTTGACATCCTGCCCATCAATCGGAGAACGATGCTGCGGGCAGCGGAACTATGGGCTGAGGCACGACGTCGCGGACGGCCCACCGCCGATCCGGCCGCCCTCGACGCAGACGTCATCCTCGCCGCACAGACGCAGTTGTTCGCCGAAGCGATCCGGGAGCCTGTGGTCGTGGTGACGACGAACGCACGCCATCTCCAGCAGTTCGTCGAGACGCGTCGGTGGCAGGAGATCAATCCGTAGACGAGAGCGGTGAGCGGCGGGCGCGAAAACAGGCGAAGGGAGCGAGTGGGGATGCTGTCGGAGACCGCGAAGATGATCCTCGGGCTGATCGCCGAGGGGCGCAGTTACGACCAGATCCTCCAGCAGCACCCGGAGCTGACCTACTTCGACATCTTCGCGGCGGCGCGTGAGGCGCTCGATCTGGTCCAGACGGCGCCCGCGGAGCCAACCCTGGACCCGAGCCCGCCCATCAGTCCGCCCATCGAGCTGCTGCCGCTCCCCACGACGCCTCAGAAGCGCCCATCGTTCGTGGAGCGGGCGCGGGCGACGCACGGTCGGGCGTTCGCGCGGTGGTCGCGTGACGAGGACGCACGGCTCGAGCAGTTGTTCCGGGCCGGCACGCCGCGCTCGGAGATCGTGCGGCCGCTCGATCGCCGCGACGGCGCGATCACGCGGCGGCTGGAGAAGCTGGGGCTGATCGAGGCACCCGAGCGACCCGAGCCACGGTCGCGTCGGGAGCGTCGGTCGCGGGATCCGGGTCCAGCCGCGTCGCCGGAACGTGATGAGCCGTTCCTCGACTCGGCGACCGTGCCCGGCTGGGAGCTGTTCCGCAATCGCCTGAGCGACGAGACGCCGGAGCGCTTGTGACGGACCGGGCGAGATGTCCGAGAGCGCTCCGGGAGCGCGAAACGAAGCGGCCGGGACGGCCGCGCTCCCAGGGAATCAGTAGGGAGCGTCGGGCTCGAAGGGGTAGAGCGGCCTGCGACGGCGGTGGTAGGTGAAGAACGAGAGGTCGGCGGTGGTGACGCCGGGCGTGTTCACCAGGACGATCTCCTTTGCCACGCGCGAGTAGGCGGGCCGGGGCGAGACGACGCCCTTGGCGACCACGACCTTGAAGCGCTCGGGGTTGACGCCGACGGAGTAGAGCTGCTCCAGGCTGGTGTTGCCGGTCCGCTTGCTGGTCAGGACGAGGGTGTGGTCGTCGGTGGTGTCGAGGACGGCGGTGGTGCCGCCGTCGAAGAAGCGCCAGCCGCCGTGGGTTGGCAGGGTGTCCTCGTAGCGGCCGTCGAAAAGGACGCGGACGGTGCCGGTGACGGTGACGGGAGAGCCGTGGAGGTCGTCGGTCTTGCCACCGACGGCGAGGGTGACCTGGGCGCCGACGCCGGCCGCCTCGCAGGCCGTGACGGCCTCGGGATCGTAGAGGGTCTGGAGGAAGCTTCTGATGCCGAGCCGCTTCGCCTCGGCTAGCAGGTACGTCGAGTCGGCCGACGATCCGCCGCCGATGTTGTCGCCGACGTCCATCAGGACGATCGGGCCTTCGGGGGCGGCGTCGGCGTAGTGGAGCGCTTCGGTGGGGGACGGGACGTCGCCCTGGAGGGCCGGGCGGCGCTCCCAGGCGAGATCGGCGAGGTGGCGGGCGGCGGCTCGGGCGGCTGAAAGGTCGCCGTCGTGGATGGCGAGGAACGCCATGCCCACCTCCTCGACGTCGGCGTACGGGTACCCTTCGGCGACGCTGGCGGAGAGCATGCCGGGCCGACTGAGGATCTCCGGGATGCCGGCGACGATCGCCTTCATCGGGTCTTCGCCGGTGTACTGCTTGACGATGTTGACCACCAGCGGCGGCATCTCCAGCGCCTGGACCGGGCGGATCTCGCCGTTGATGGTCCGGACGATCAACTCGGCGCACTCCTCGGCGCGCTCTTTGGCGTCGAGGTGGGGGTTGGTGCGGTAGACGACGGTGACGGTGGCGTTGTCGATCAGCTTCTGGCTGAGGTTGGCGTGCATGTCCGGGGTGACGCCGATCGGGACGTCCGGGCCAACGACCTCCCTGGCACGGCGCACGATCTCGCCGTCGGCGTCGGGGTACTCCTCGGAGACGGCGGCGCCGTGCTGGGCCATCAGGACGCCGTCCCAGGGACCGCGATCTCGGAGGAGCGCCATCATCTCGCCGACGATCCGGTCGAAGGCGTCTCTGGTGATGGTGCCGATCGGGCCGGTGTTGGCGAACAGGAGCGGGACGATCTCGAAGCCGAGGCGCGCGCTGGCGGCGAGCATGCCGGCCATGCTCGTGGTGGCGGTCTGGTGCTTCTGGAGGATCTCGTCACCCCGCAGGATCTCCCACATGTCGTAGGAGGCCGGCACCCTGGAGAAGGTGTTGGTCTCGTGAGCGAGCCCGAGCGCCGCCAATCGCATCGCCTGATCCCTCCACGCGCGTACACGGGATGGTAGTGGACGCGAGCGAGGGGCGGGCCGGGCTACCATAGGGACACAGAGGGAGACGAGCACCAGGAGGCAGCGGATGGCTATCACGCAGACGCGGACGATCGACACGAGCGAGCTGTTCGAAGGGCCGCGCCAGACCCGGCGGCCGAACGTGCGCGGCCGGCGCGGCGCGATCTCGGCGGGGCACCACCTGGCGGCGCTGGCGGGGCAGCGGATCCTCGATCGGGGCGGCAACGCAATCGACGCCGGCGTGACGGCCGGCATCTGTATCGGCCTCTTGTTGCCGGACCTGGTGAACGTCGGAGGGGTGGCGCCGATCATCCTCCACCACGTGAAGTCGGGCGACACGCAGACGATCAGCGGCGTCGGGCGCTGGCCAAAGGCGGCGAACGTGGACAGCGTCCGCGACCCGAAGACGGGCAACATGGCCCGTGACCTGCGCCAGTGCGTGACCCCGGCCGCGATGGACTCGTGGCTGCTGGCGCTCGACAGGTACGGGACGATGTCGCTGGCGGAGATCCTGGCCGACCCGATCGACCTGTGCGAGAACGGCTACGTGATGTACGACCTGCTGGCGACGGCGGTCGCCGGCAAGGCCGCGAAGTTCCGCGAGTGGCCGGGGTCGTCCAAGGTGTTCCTGCGGGACGGCCAGCCGCTCGGCGTCGGCGAGCTGGTGGTGCAGAAGGACCTGGCCAACACGTTCCGTCGGCTGATCGCGGCGTACGACGGGGCGGCCACGCAGAGTCGGTCGGCGGGGTACAAGGCGGCGCGCGACCTGTTCTACACGGGCGAGATCGCGCAGGAGATGGCGACGTTCATGGCCGAGAAGGGCGGCCTGATGACCTACGACGACATCGCCAACGCGGCGGTCAGGCTGGAAGCGCCGATCAAGGTCAGGTACCGCGACTATGAGATCTACGGCTGCGGGCCGTGGTCGCAGGGGCCGACGCTGCCGATCGCGCTGAACATCCTGGAGGGGTACGACGTCAAGGGACTGGGCCACAACAGCGTGGAGTACCTGCACCTGATCACCGAGGCGCTGAAGGCGGCGTTCTCGGATCGGCACCACCACATCGGCGATCCGGACTTCTACCCGGTGCCGATCGATCGGTTGCTCTCGAAGGAGCACGCGGCGGCCTGGCGGGACCGGATCGACCTCAACCGGGCGTGCCCCGAGATGCCGGCCCGGTCGGACGTGGGCGGGAGCAACGGTCGGGAGCCGTCGGCGACGGCGCCGGGGCTGGTGACGCTGCCGCCGGACACGAGCTACGTCTGCGTGGTGGACGAGGAGGGGAACGTCTTCTCGGCGACGCCCAGCGACGGGTTCAGCGTGCCGCTGGTGCCGGGGCTCGGGTTCGTGGTCTCGCCGAGGGGGAGCCAGTCGTGGCTGGATCCGGAGGCGCCGGCCTCGGTGCAGCCGGGCAAGCGCCCGAGGTTGACGACCAACCCGTTCATCCTGTTCAAGGACGGGAAGCCGGTGATGCCGTTCGGGACGCCGGGCGCGGACGTGCAGCCGCAGGCGATGCTCCAGTTCGTACTGAACGTGACCGAGTTCGGGATGGACCCGCAGGAGGCGGCGGAGGCGCCGCGCCTGTCGACCTACAGCTTCCCGCTGACCTCGGACCCGCACCCGTACAACCCGAACCTGCTGAAGGTGGAGGAGCGGATGGGCCGCGAGGCGCTGGAGGGGCTGGCGGCGAAGGGCCACGACGTGGTCGCGTGGCCGGACTGGCACCCGGCGGCGGGCTCGGTCTGCGGGATCTGGATCGACCGCGAGAAGGGGACGCTGACGGCGGGTGCGGACCCGAGGCGGGTGGCGTACGCGCTGGGGTGGTAGGAGGCCCCTACCCCCAACCCCTCCCCCGTGCGCGGGGGAGGGGAGCCAGGAGATGCGCGCCTCTGGGCCAGGGGCGGGGGATCCGGGCGACTGGCGTTCACGGAGGAAGGCGCTGGCCCTCTCGGCTTGCAAGCAGGCGCGCCGTGAGGCGGTGGGCGCGGGCGCCGCAAGTGACGCCCCGACCAACCGGATTCCGGCTGGCGGACGACGTCATGACAGATGCGCCGCCCGGTCCAACCGCACGTGAGGTCCTGGAGCAGGATCACGCCGGCTCGGACGTCGATGATCGACGTCACGGTTGATGCGAGCATCTGGATCGCGGTCGGGCTCTTGCTCAATCTCGCTGATCGAGAGCCAGCGCTGCAGAGTCCCTGGCTCCAAACCTGGCCAGAGCCTTACGTTGGAGGGCAGGGCGTCATAGGCCATGCAGACGATTCAGATCGGCGTAGCGGGCCGGGTCGAGTGACCTGGAGGCGAGGCCGGGAAAGTCCGGCCCGTAGCGGTAAGCTCGGAAGATCCAGGGTCGACTTCGCCCGAGAATGATGGTGGCGAACGGCGTCACCCATTCCCAGACGGTCTCGCCGCGCGGCGTCACCTCGAATACTCGGCCCGAAGATCCCTCACAGATCAGGACGTTGCCGTTGGGTTGACGCTCGGCGCCGGAGATGTGGCCGCTGAAGAACTGTTCAGGCGGCTCCCCCGTGTACTCCCAGACAATCGCGTTGCTCGTCGGGTTGACCTCGACGACACGCGAGAATGGCAAGCCGATCCGGTGCATGCCATTGTCAAAGATCTGGACGTTGCCATCGCCCACCGGGGTCGCATGGTGCTGATGGACGATCTCGGGCGCGCCAAACTTCCAGCGCAGCAGACCGGTGGAGCGCTCGACGATACCGACTCGACTGTTCGTGCGGCAGGAGAAGATCAGGTCGCCGTTCGGCATCAGGCTCACGCTGTTGAGGTGGGTCCATTCCCAGCGTTGCTCCAGTGGGCAGATCGGGTCGTGCACGGGATCGAGCAGCTTCCAGAGATGGATGCGGCCAACCTCCCGCCCGGCGGGGTCCAGCTCGACGATGTCGTCGGAGAGCAGTGGCGGGAACTGCTCCCCTGGTCGATGAGCTCCACCCTGGACCTGGTGGGCCAGTTCAGTCGGCAGCTCGACCCACTCGGCGACGAGCGTGTGACCGTTTGCCTCCCGCACGAAGTCGTGGTGAATGCCCTCGTTCTGGTACTCCCAGACGAGGTTGCCCTCCCAATCGAGCTCTCGGAGGTGCGTTGCGTTGCCCCCGAGCCGGCGGACATGCTGGGAGAACGGTGGCGGTGGTTGGTCGAACGGGATGGGCGCTGGCTGGGGCAGCGACGTGTCGGCGCAGAGGACCAGCAGGTTGCCGGTGGGCAGCAGACGCGCCTGGAAGACCCGAAATCCGGGCAAGGTCCACCGATGGACGATGCGACCGCTCATGTCGAGGAGCAGAGCGCAGTCGCTCGCGATCGGTGCGAGCAGGGTGTACCCCTTGAACGACTGCGCCGGACGGTGGAATGTGAGGCCTGTCTTCCGTTGCCCTGACCAGCCCATAAACCATCTCCTGGCCCGATTCCCGATCATGGTAGCGTGCGCTGTTCACCACGAACACGGACATGGTGTGTACGAGGAGGCTGCGGGTTGCGTCGCCCTCGCATTCGATCCACCTCCTGGCCGGCTCTTCCGTGTTACGCTGTGCCAGGGGCACTCCGGTAGCGGCGACCGACCGGGCAGGAGGCCACGCCGTGCGCGTCCTTTTCACCTCCCAGCCGGCGCTGGGGCACTTCCATCCACTCGCCCCGATCGCCCAGGTTCTGGAGTCGGCTGGCCATCAGGTCGCCTTTGCCACGCCGGCGCCGTTCGTGCCCACGGTGGAGCGGTCGGGATTCGCTGCTTTCCCAGCCGGCATGGCGAAGCCGACCGCCGAGGCGTTCCCCGAGCTACGCGCCCTGCACGGCCCCGAGGAGACCGCCTACGTGCTGGGGCACGTCCGGCCGGCCCAGGCGGCGGCGATGACGTCCGATCTCCTGGTCCTCATCCCCGCCTGGCGACCGGATCTGCTCGTCCGGGAGCGCGGCGAATACGGTGGCTGCATCGCCGCCGAGCGGCTGGGCATCCCCTACGCCGCCGTGAAGGTCATCGCGGCTGGGTACGACCGGGAAGCGTTGGCCCTCCTCAGCGACGGGCTCGCGAGTGTCCTCGCAGCGCACGGCCTGCCGCCCGATCCGGACCTGCGAATCGTGGAGCGTCAGGCCGTGATCAGCCCGTTCCCGCCGAGCTATCGTTCGGTGCCCGACCGAGTGACGGCGACTCCCTGGCTGTCCATCCGCCCCACACCGTTCGACCAGTCCGGCGATGAACGCCAGCCCGCCTGGGTCGACGCGTTGCCAGACCAGCCAACCGTGTACCTCACACTCGGCACCTCACCGCTGTTCAACACACGGCGGGCGATCTTCCGGGCCTTCATCGAGGGGTTGGCTGAGCAGTCGCTGAACCTGATCGTTGCCGTGGGCCGAAATAACGAGCCGGGCGACTTCGGGCCAGCGCCGGCAAATGCCAGGATTGAGCGCTACATTCCCCAGACGCTGGTGTTCCCCCGCTGCGATCTGGTGATTTGCCACGCCGGCTCCGGCACGGTGATGGCCGCGCTGGCGCACGGTCTGCCGCTCGTGCTCGTGCCCATTGGGGCCGATCAACCGCAGAACGCCCGCCGCTGTGGTGACCTTGGGTTCGCCCACGTCGCCGACATGGACTCACTGAGCCCGTCAGTCGCCCGCGCGGCGGTCCTCGACGCGCTGGGTGATCCGTCCTACCGCCGCAACGCCGAGCGTCTGCGGGCGGAGATTGAGGGGCTGCCTGGACCTGAGCAGGCCGTGACCTTCCTCGAACGCCTGGTCGCCGGTCAGCCGTTCATGTCATCCGCTGGGTGACATACCTGGCCCCGGCTCTGGGGCTCTTGCTCATTCGCGATGACGTGTCCCGGCAGGCCGAGTCAGCGGCCGACTGGCTCCTGATTGCCGGAACGATCATCCTCATGTGATGATTGCGACTGCCATGAGCTCGAGTGCGTTGCGGGTGGCGGTCGTCGGTGGCGGCATCGGCGGTGCCGCTGCTGCCAACGCCCTGCTCCAGCGTGGCCTCGACGTTCAGGTGTACGAGCAGGCCTCGGCGCTCACCGAGGTCGGCGCGGGCGTCGCCGTTGCACCGAACAGCGTCCGTCTTCTCCGTCGCCTTGGTTTTGGCGCCCAAATTGAACGCCTTGGCGTCCGTTGGCTCGATCCTCGGCAGTATCGTTCGGACGGCACGTTCATCGCGCAACGCTGGACGCCTGACCAGGCGCGTGAGATTGACCATTTCGGCATGCACCGAGCTGACCTGCTCGGAATGTTGGTCGACCGTCTGCCCGCCGGCATCGTAAAGACCGAGCATCGTTGCGTCGGCTTCGAGCAGGACTCGAATCAAGCCACCGTTTTCTTCGCCAATGGCGAGCGGGCCACTGCCGATGTCGTCGTCGGAGCGGACGGCATCCACTCCGCACTCCAGGCATTCGTCGTTGAGCCCTCAGCGCCGATCTCGTCGGGATCCATGGCGTACCGCAGCGTGATCTCGGCTGCGAGCGTCGACTGGCCGAGCGGCGCGATGCGTCACTGGCTGGGTGGCGACAAGCGCCTCATGGTCTACCCCGTGCGTGCCAATCGCCTGCTGAATCTTGTCGGCTTCATGCCCATGGACGAGGAGATGAAGGAATCGTGGTCCGCTCCGGGTGATCCGGCCGCGCTCGCGGCCGAGTTCGCCGGCTGGGATCCTTTGGTGGAGCGGGTCCTCGCCCAGGTCCAGACCTGTTTCCGCTGGGGTGTGTATGACCGCGAGCCACTGCGTCGGTGGAGCCGAGGTCGCCTGACTCTGCTGGGAGACGCTGCCCACCCGATGCTCCCCCACGCCGGGCAGGGCGCGAGCCAGGCGATCGAGGACGGGGTCGCGCTCGCCACGATCTTGGCGCAGGCAGACCGAGCAGCGGTGCCCCAGGCGTTACGAATCTACGAGGCCGTTCGGCGTGAGCGCACGACTCGCGTCCAGGCGATGTCCCGGGTACACCGTGCGCGCCTTGAGGCCTCGACCACCGTCGACACGCGAGATCGGCAGCTCAGGAGCGAGAGTATGGACCGCGCCTGGATCGCGAACTACGATGCCGAGGCTGAAGCGGCTGCCGCCCTGGCCTCCCTCTGAGCCGCGGCAGTAGGCGTTGTAGCAGGCCTCAGGAGCGGGTGACCTGCATGCACATGCACGGGTATGATGAGCGGCGAGCATCGAACTCGGGTTTCCCGATCTGCTGGCAGTCGCCCGCACCACTGAAAGGATCGGAAGCCATGCCTCTCGCCGAATCAACGCTGTGCCGGGGCTGCTGGGATCAGATGAAGATGCCGATCCCGATTCGGGGTCCCTTCGCCTTCCCGCTGCGCCTGGCCGGCATCCGCGTGAGCCGAATGCACCCGAACCTCTGCACGATCTGCGAGACCCAGATCGAGCGGGTCAAGGGCAGCAAGCAGGTCCGAGTACAGGCATCCGTGCTGTTCGCCGACGTACGCGGCTACACGAACCTGTCCGAGCGGCTGGATGCGTCGCGGATGGCCGGCCTGCTGAGCGAGTTCTACGAGCACTGCGCCGCCCCCATCTGGGAGCGCGACGGGATCGTCAACAAGCTGATCGGCGACTCGGTCTTCGCGATCTTCAACTTCCCGATCCGCCACGACGACCACGCCCGCCGGGCCGTCGAGGCCGGCCTGGACCTTCAGCGACGCTGCCAGGCGATCCGGGCGGGGTTCGCGGAGTCGGAAGCAGAGATGGTGGGCGTTGGCGTCGGCATCCACACGGGCGAGGTCACGATCGGCGAGGTCGGCGAAATCTGCCGCGACTTCACGGCGATCGGTCCGGTGATCAACCTGGCCGCACGATTGCAGGGGGCAGCTCGCCCGGGCGAGGTGCTGGTGTCCGACGGCGCGTACGAGCAGCTCGGGCGAGGGCTCGACGCGGATGGACCGCGAGAGCTCCAGTTGAAGGGGATCGAGCACGCCGTCACGGCGTACGCGGTGCACGCTCCAACACGCTGACGGCCGCCGATCCGGGGCTCCGCACAACAGCACCGATTGCCGGCGATGGACGCCACCCGAGAGCTCGTCGAGGTCGGAGGGTTGATGGCCTACGGCTCGAACGTGCCGGATCTGGATCGGCGCACCCCGACGTACGGGGACACGATCCTCGAGGGAGCCAGGCCGGGGACGGCGTACCTGCGTCTCGGGCGCCATCGGGACGCCAAGCAGGCGGCGACGGCTTCGGTGCCGTGGGTGATCGCGGGTTCGCCTGCCCCCTGACGCCCATCGATCACCCGGATGCCCGACGGGCGGCGCATGGCACCCGCCGTGGCCGGGCCGGGGACGACCTACGCGTGGCGGCTTGATTGTGAGACGGCCGAACGGCATGTTCGGCCGCCACGATCGACGCTCGGAGGTGTGCCCGTGCCTCCATGCCCGCCTCGACCGCTCGCCATCGCCTCGCCTTTGATCCTCCTGCTGCTCGCCATGACTGCCGACCCCGGCCGCGCTCGGTCGGGCGCTCACGGTCGAGGCGCTGGCCGTGGAGGACTCGGGCGCGCAGCAGGGCTTCGACGCGATCGGCCACGTCACCGTCGGGCGTGCCGGTCCGGCCGTCTCGCCGAATAACGACGACGAGCCGAAGGACCGGCCGCCCCGGTTGACCGAGGCGCAGAAGCGGCAGCGCGAGCGGACCAACCGGGGCAACAAGGACGACGAGTCGACCGAGGGGGACGTCGCGGAGGTCGGCCGGGATGCCGACGGCCCATCCGTCTCGATCGTGAACCGGGACGGACGGGTGAGGCTGGTGCTCGTCAAGGAGGCGAGGAAGGCGGTCGACAGCATCAGGGTGGCCGACTACGTCGAAGCCGACGGCTGGAAGGAGCGCGAGCACCTGTTCTACGCCGAGTCGGTGAAGGCGGTCGGGCACTGAGCCCGCGGCCAGGACTGACGACCTGCACGAGGAGACATTCCTGCCGGACCTGGAGAAGCGGCGACCTGTCACGTCGCTCTGGGAGGCGACCCTCCTCAGGTGAGCAGGCGGAGCGGCAGCACCTTGCCGGCTCGGGTCACGAGAGGAGGGAGCCGGCGCACCTCGATCGGCCCGGCGCGACGGATCAGACGGGCCTGATGCTCGTCGACGATGCC
>Ga0075420_100001250_pt1 | contig 21457 bp, 13 predicted proteins | sample SoiMetdeltSBSDD4_FD_75296 | JGI IMG/M metagenome (GOLD analysis project Ga0075420, IMG submission 75296) | Bulk soil microbial communities from a Populus tree surrounding site in Tennessee, USA - Soil MetaG P. deltoides SBSDD4 | ecosystem: Environmental > Terrestrial > Soil > Tree plantation... | reverse complement strand
GGGCGTGTGAACTTGAGGAAGCCCTGCACCACCTCGTCGAGCCGGCGGATTTCGTTCTCGATGATCTCCACGTGATCGAGCGCGCCTTGGGCGAACGGCGGCAGCGGCGGCTCCTGCAGTGCCGCTCCGAGTCCGAGCGATCCGCCACTCAGGGCCACAGGTTGAGCCGCGGACACGGCCTGCGGCGCCCCGCTGCGAATCTTCGTTCGCAGCAACTCCAGATGAATCATCATCGCGTTCAGCGGGTTCTTCACCTCGTGCGCGATGCCCGCGGTCAGACGACCGAGGGCCACGAGCTTTCGCGAATACGCCAGCGTCGATTGCATCCGCGACAGGTACTCGAGATTGCGCGACACCAGGAGCACGCCGACGAGCGACCCGCTCGTGCCTGTTACGGCATGGGTCATCAGCAAGTGCGACGAGTCGGCCTCGTGACTTCCCTCACCACTATCCTGACCACGGTCTGGGCTCCTCGACACGTTCGCCGTCGCGCCGATCTGCACCGGCCCGCGCGATTGCCGGCTCGCCAGCGTCTCCTCCACGATCTGGCGGAACGGGTGCGCGCTCGGCAGCATCGTCGCCAGCCCCTGCCCGATACCGCTCAGCGGCAGTGTCGGCTGCATCGCTGGATTGGTGAACAGCAGATCACCGGACGGACTGAAGAGGGCCACCGAGTCTTCAAGATGCTCCACCGCCGACTGGAGATTCTCCTTCTGCCCAGCAAGCCGGGTGCGATCGGCCGAGAGCTGCTGGCTGACGGTGTTGAAAAACGTACCCAGTTCTCCGAACTCGTCGCCGGACGGCAGGTCGAGCGTCACCCCGAACTCGCCCTGTCCAAGGCGCGTCAAACCGCTTCTGATCACATGAATGGGACGCAGCAGAAGCTGTGCTAGAAGCGCTGCGACGAAGACCGCCACGGCCAACGCGCCCGCCGCGGTCACCAGCGCGGGCCGAAGCGACGCGTTGAGCTCCTGTCGCATCAACAGCGTCGAAACACCGATCTTGATCGAGCCAAACGCCCGATCGCCAAGAATCATCGGCTGATTGACTTCGAGCGTCTGACCATCCTGCGAGTAAATGACCCTGAGCTGCTCGAGCGAATCCCTTGCGACCAGCGAGGCCATGTCCGCTCGGCGCGGCTGCACCATTCCCTCGCGGGTAGGATCGCTGGCGGCGATCACGGTACCGGTCTGATCGACGATCGCCGCATCGGTCACGCTCTCACCGTAGATGCTCGCCTCGAGGATCGCGCGCAGACCGGGATCGGCCCGCAAGGCACCGGCGGGATCGTCGGTGCTCAGGACCACTTCCCTCGCCCGATGGAAGATGGCATTGGTCAAGAGCTGGCCACGACTGGCGCTCTCGGTGAGGACGACGCGACCCAGGCGTGCCACGTTGAGCGCGCTCAGCACGACGACCGCCAACCCGACAATGGCCGTGACGCCCGCGATCTGCTTGCCCTTGATGCCTAGTCGCACGGGTGACTACTGAGGTACGGCCTCTTCTTCATTTTGCCCGGGCAGACGGCCGCGCAGGCGATTGAGCTTGTTGTGCAGCGTCTTCAGGCTGATGCCGAGAATCTCCGCCGCGCGCGTCTTGTTGTCGCGCGTGTGCTCGAGCGTCAGCAGGATTAATCGACGCTCCGCCTCCTCGACGGTCGTGCCGGCCGAGAGCGAGAGCATTGGTTTGGCCGTGGAGGGGGTGTCGCTGACGAGCGGTGGCAGGTGCTTCGGCTCGATGAAGTCACCAGTGGACAGGATCACCGCGCGTTCGATGACGTTCCGCAGTTCGCGGACGTTGCCAGGCCAGCCGTACTGGTCGAGAATGCGCATCGCGTCCCCGTCGAGTGCGGAGACTGTCTTTCCGTTACGCTGATTGAATTCCGTCAGGAACGACTGAATCAGGAGCGGCAGGTCTGCCTTGCGTTGCCTGAGCGGAGGGAGCTCAATCGAGAACACGTTGAGGCGGTAATAGAGATCCTCCCGAAGCTTCTGGGTTCGCACCGCCTCGGATGGATTGACGTTCGTCGCCGCCACGACGCGCACATCAACGGATTGTTCATTGCGACCGCCGAGCCGCCGGAAGCGGCGCTCCTGCAGCACGCGCAGGAGCTTGACCTGCGTGGGCGGCGTCATCTCAGCAATTTCGTCGAGGAAGAGCGTGCCGCGATCGGCCAGCTCGAAGCAGCCTTCCCGGCGGTCCATGGCACCGGTGAACGCTCCCTTCTCGTGCCCGAAGATCTCGCTCTCGAGAAGGGTCTCGGGAATCGCGGCGCAGTTGATCGGTACGAAGGGGGCGTGGACGCGCGGTGAAAGCTGGTGCAACGTCTGCGCAACGAGCTCCTTGCCGGTACCGGACTCGCCCCAGATGAGAACGGACGCCGACGTCGGCGCAGCCTGTTCGACAACCTGGTACACCTTCCGCATCTGCGGACTGTTACCGATCATCTTGCCGAAATTGCCGTTCTCGCGAAGCTGGCGGCGCAGCCCGCGCATCTCGCGCATCGTGTTCTGGCGTTCCACGATCTTGTCGAGCAGAATCTTCAGACGCTGTGGCTCGACAGGCTTTGTGAGGTAGTCGTAGGCCCCCAGCTTGATCGCCTCGACCGCCGTTTCAACGGTGCCCTGTGCAGTGAGTAGAACTATGGTCAGGCCCCCCTCGTCCTTGAGCGCCTCCAGCAGTTCGAGGCCCCCCATACGGGGCATGACCATGTCGCTGATGACGATGGACGGCCGAAATTCGGTGACCCGCTCCAGCGCTTCCTCACCGTTGGCCGCCGCATCGGAGGTGAAACCCCAGGTGCGGACGAGCTCGGTCAGCCCGAGCCGGGTTGAAGGATCGTCCTCAACGATGAGAACGCGCTCGCCAGAATTGGTAACTGCCATAGGTGATCCCGCCTTTTCGCAACGCCGGGGGTGCGTCGCGCGGACACTTCCCGATCCTACTCGGTCGTTTTTACACGATCCAGCCCGGACTGGGCCGAAATCGTGCGGAAGAGACTGTGCTCTTAGCCAGAGCCGTGCCGGCTCGGCCGTGGCGCGCTAGAGTACTTAGACTCCAAAATGCAGGCATCCGACCCAATCGTCGTCCCCGGAGCGCTCTCTTCCACCCCGGTTCCCGGCCCGTCAACCCGGCGCCGCCTGATTGCCGTAGCGGAGGTATTCCTCTGCTCGAGCATTCCGACTCAACTGGCCATCGGCACCGCCCTCCGAGCGTTGGGATGGTCGCCCCTTGACCCTGCCGGCGGCTTGTCGCTCAACTTCGTCGTGGGCCTCTCGCTCGCCGACGCAGCTCTGCTGATGATCCTTATGGCCTGGCTCCTGCGCGAGCAGGGTGAGAGCCCTCGCGCGCTCTGGTTCGGCACGCGCTCCTGGCTCCGCGAGGCGGGATTCGGTCTCTTGATTGTTCCTGCACTCGTTTTCGGGGTCGGCATCACCCTCAACACGCTGCGACTCTTCGCGCCGTTCTTGCGGAACGTACCCACCAATCCACTCGAGCAACTGGCGACGAACCCGGGCGACGCGATCATTCTCGTCTTCGTGGTCATCGTCGCCGGCGGTATCCGCGAAGAACTGCAACGCGCGTTTCTCATCCGACGTTTTGAACAGTACTTGGGGGGCACAGGCGTCGGGATTTTCGTGCTCAGCGTCGGTTTCGGTCTGGGCCACTTCGTCCAGGGCTGGGATGCCGTGATCACGACGGGTCTCCTTGGCGCGATCTGGGCCTGGATCTACGTGCGCCGTCGCAGCAGCGTGGCTCCGATGGTGAGCCATGCCGCGTTCAATGCCTTGGAGATTTTCAGGGTCGCGCTGGTGGGCCTGCAGTAGATGCGGGATTGACGACGACGTCGGCGCGCTGGCGCAGGTCGCCCATCCACTGATCTATCGTCGCCTGTCGACGCGCTGCCGACGCCAACTGACGAATCGCCGTCTCCGCCTGTTCAAAGGGAACAACCGCGCCTTCGCGTCTGAACTCGTCGGTGTGAGCCGCGTAGTACGCCCGCGCTTCCTCGTCGCTCACCTGCACCGTCACACCGAAGCGTTGATCGAGATATGCCCTGATCCGGAGCGTATCCCTGGCGCTCTGGCGAATGAGACGGTCGTCGAGTCCTGTCTGCGCGGCCAGCGCGGCAAATGCCGGCCCGATCCGACTGCGGATTCGAACATCCTCCTGATCGATCGCAGCGGCTTCCGGCTCAGGCGGTGGAAAGCGTTCGACCTCGACAAGCAGCAGTTGACGCTGGACCCACTGCTCCGTCGCCAGCGCGAGTTCACCTTCGCGGGCAACCACGAGACCCATCGCCAAGCCGGCGCGCAGGTCCGACAGCGTGACGGGCGTCCCGTTGACGCGAGCAAGCACGCGGTCGAGCAACACCTGAGCGTCAACGATCGCGACGGACGCGATGAGCGCCGTCAAACAGGCGCTACGCAGAAACATTCCGGCGCGTCCTCGGCGATGCCCACGCATTAGAAAGCCTGTCCGAGCGAGATGTGCAGCACGTAGGGGCGCTCGAGCTGCCCAGGCACCAGCTCGCGCCGTTTCAGGTTGAAGCCGACATCCACGCGAATGGGTCCCACCGGCGAACGGTAGCGAAAGCCAAATCCCGCCGCCCCCCGGAGATTGGTGATGTCGAGATCGCTCACTCGCTGAAAGACGTTCCCCGCATCGAGGAATCCGACGACCTCTGCCCGCTGACGAAACACGCCCACGCGAAGCTCGCCATTCAAGATGATCTCGCCGTTACCCCCAGTCGGGAAACCGGTCGGGCTGATTGTCTTGACGTCACCGAGTCTATCGAGCGAGAAGCCGCGGACGGTTGTATCGCCTCCGGCGAAGAAACGCTTGCTGGCGGGTAGATCCTGCACCACCTCCTGCACCGGCAGACCGTCCGCACCCTTCACCGGTGTTCCGGCACTGTCTACGACATCGACCACGCGCTGGAAGCCCCGTGCTGCACCGAGCCGAGCTGAAAGGGCAAGAATCATGCGCCGCTTTGCGGGAAGCGGCACGAACGCCGACGTCTGGATGAAGGTCTTGACGTATCCCACTTCAGACCCCAGTCGACGCGCGGCCACCTCGCCGTCCACGACGGTGAACGTACCGCGATTCGGGTACAGCCCATCGTCACGCGTGTCGCGAATGAGCGAACCCGCGAAACCCGACAGTCGCACCTGTGGAAAAAGGCGATCGATAAGGGGTTTCTCGTCTGCAGAGATCTGCTCGTCGAACAAGTGCGTGGTTTCAAAGGAATAGCGGCCGACGATGCTCACTCGCTGGGACAGACGCGACCCGACCTCTGCGCGCGTTTCGCGCGTGATGAAGTTGAAGCTCGAACGAACCGCCTGGTTGATGATCCCGGTAACCAGCAGGTCAGCGCCCGATCCGAGGATCCGCGGCTCCCGATACGTGGCGTACAGCCGATATTCGTTGAAGCCATAACCGCCCTGATCCGAGGGAGCCGCCTGACCACCTTCGGGGGGGACCACGTCCCTCGAGCGCAGGCTGACCCGTCCAAACAGATTGACCGCACGGTTCTTGCCCCAGAGATTGCGTCGTCCGATTTCGACGAAGCCGCGCGGTGCCACCTCGAAACGCTCTTCGGCCTGTCCACCTTCGCCCGTGGGGCGCAACCGCTGCCCTCCTTCCACTCCCCCGCCGTACCCAAGCGTGGTCGGCGGCGCCTCCTCGACGCGGACGACCACGTCGCGGCGCGATTCTCCAGGGTGAGGGACCGCTGTGAGCTGGATACGACGGAAAAGCCCGAGGCGGGCAAGCCGCTGCTGGCTCTCAACCACGGCCGCCGAGCCGAGGGGCAGACCCGGGCGAATCGTCAACTCGCGTTCGATCGTTGATGTCTTCGTGCGTCGGTTCCCCACCACGATCACTCGATCCACCGTGGCCTGCGGTCCTTCGGTGATCATGAATGTCACGTCCGCGATGGTGTCGTCCTCGCGCAACGTCACGCGCGGAACCACCACGACGCTGTCATAGCCGCGGTTGCGATACTCGAGGTCCAGGCGATCGCGATCGGACGCCACCTCCACCTCGGTGAAGGCCCGACCCGGCGCGCTCGTCAGGAGCAAGCGAAGCTGGGCGTCGGCGAGCACCTTTGTTCCTTCGAACACGACCTGGCCCACGTTCGTCCGCGGTCCTTCAGTAACCGTGACAGCGACGGTAATCTCGCGATCCTCGTTCGCCGCGGTCGCCGCATCGACGGTCGTGACGGCACGGATTTCTGGGCGCGAAAAGCCGCGCGACCGATAGAGCGTCCTGACGGCAGCCACGCCGACATCGAGGGTCTCCTGCGCGAAGGGTGACTCAGGCTTGAGCGCGAGAGCAACGAGGACCTCGGCCAGGGGTACCGTGCGATTGCCCTCCACGTCCACCCTGTCAATGAGATATCGGCGCCCACGGGTCACGGTGAAGGTGATGCGGAGCTGATCGCCGTTCAGGGCCCGAGCGTGTGTGACAACTGCATCGCGATATCCCCGACCGCGCAGGTACTCCTCTATGGCCAGCGTGGAGTCTTCGAGCAGGTCCTCGTCAACGGAGCCCTCGGTACGAATCGGGACAAGCCGGTCCCGTTCAGCTTGGGCCAGTTCATCGCCTTCGAAAGCAAGGGTGACGAGTGGGCCGCGCTGGACGATGAGCGTCACCCGTGCTGCACCTTCGGGATCGAACCTGACGGAATGGCTGGCCCGCGCTTCGTAGTAGCCGCGTGCATGCAGGTTGGCTTCGTAACGATCGAGGCCTCGCTGTATGACCTCGGCGTCGTACGGAGCGCCCACGCGCGCGGTCACGTCCGCCAGCAGTGCCGGCTGGTCAGCGGGCGGCAACCCGTCGATCTCCAGAGTGCCGACGCGCGAACGCGTGCCCGACTGAATATCGAGCACGAGCGTAGCCCTGTCCGGGTTGTGCGTCTCCTCGATGCTCGGGGTAACCTTCGCGGCCGTATAGCCGCGGCCGCGATAGAACGCATCGACTGACCGCTGTAATTCCTGGATGCGGCTGGCTGGCGGTGCTGCGCCGAAGCGGTCCTGGACGGCCCGGCGAAGGTCGGACTGAGAGACACCAAGCAAGCCGCGGAACTCGACTCGGTCGATGGGATGGGTCGGCATGAGCAAATAGCGGAGTCTCACTCCGCCAGCATCCGCGTCGCGAAAGACCTGTACGTCTTCGAATCGACCAAGGCTCATGAAGTGCGTGATCGTCTCGCGAACCGAGTGCATGTCGAGCGCCGCTCCGACTTTCGTCTCGACCAGGCCGAGGAGCGCGGGATCTACCACCACGGCTCCTTCCTGCTCGACCTGGACGCCGGCAACGATCGGTGCCGTCTGTGCGACGGCCGCGGTCGAAGCCACGAGCATGACGAGACACGACAGCAGCCAGAGCGTGCGGTCACGTCGCCCGATGCGCTCGTGCGCACGCCCTTCAGACCACATCATCAGAAGACGTGGCGGACGCGGACGTCGAGCGCGTATGTCCGATCTTCGTTGCGGGACAGGATCCACGAGAAGCGGTCGGTCTGATCGTACTCGAGGAGAATGATCTGATCGCGCGTGGAGGAAGACAGACTGCGCGAATAGGTGACGTAGATGCGGTCGGACAGGCGCTTACCAATCGTCAGCCGGGCCGCCGGATCGAGCCGCGATGACTGGGCGTTCGGATCGACGAGCGACGGCGTCAACTGGAAGGTGTCGACGCCAATCGTGTCCTCAACCACGCGACCCACCTCAGCGGACAGCGCACCCGTGAGGGCGCGCGTTGCCCGCTGGCGCAAGAGCTGTTCCTGCGGCGTGACGGTGCTGTACTGGCGAACTTCGACATCGCGACCAGGGGCGACATCGCTGAACAGGAGGCCCAGCACGTCGATCTCGGGTAGAGGCGGATCGGACGAAAATTCTGGAGTGAACCGCTCGATCGTACCGACGGCGCGCACGGTCACACGATAGGTCTGATCCGGCACGCGTACGCGTGTCTCGGTCTCGATGTCGAAGAATGGTTCTATCCGAGAGGGGTTGTTGAAGTCGATGCTGCCGCGGGTCACCAGGTACCGCCGACCTTCGAAGTTCACGTCGCCGCGTTCAAGCTCTGCGCGGCCAAGCAGAATAGGCTTGTCGTACGTACCGCGGAGCTGCAGGTCAGCGGTGGCATCCAACCGGGCGACCCGGTTCTCGATGCGAAGCGTCGAGGGCACCAGGATGTGCACGTCGTAGCGCAAGGGTATGGTCGGCGTCAGCACCGCAGCCTCTCCTCCCACACCGGTCGTATTGCCAGACGCTGTGCCCGCCGCGGTCTGGCCCAGGATGTTGCCACCTCCGTCGAAGGCGCGACGGTAGATGGCGTTCCGCACGTTGACCGTCCCGGCCAACGTCGAGCCCTGTTGAGTGCCTTGCAGGGTCAGGTCCGCATCGACGAGAGAGGTCATCCCTTCTGGGAAACGCAGCCGCATGTCCTGCCCGCGCATCGTCACGTCCATGCGCCCGAGACGATAGCCACTGGTGTCGATCCGTCCCCCGAACTGCACCGGACCGCCACCGAGTCGCCCCGTCACTTCGTCAAGGGTGATCCCGCGTGTGTCGAATCTCACAACGCCTGATATTTGCTCGAGCGCGTGAGGGAGACTGAACGCACGAAGGCGGCCGTCGGTAAGCGTGATGGCGCCGCCGACAGCGGGCGTGCGCATCGCACCCTCGATTGTCGCTTCAACGCTCGCACGGCCCGAGCTGCGGACGTTCGGTACGAACCCCTGCAACACCGCAAGGTTCGCCGCTCCGTTGACACGGGCCGCGATCCGCTCCGTGTGCAGGTCGAGAGCGCCGCTGAGAGTCAGCTCGGTGTCCTCGCCAACAAGGCGCATGTCCGCCACCCGTAGCGAGTAGCGCTCGAGCGCGGCCTTGATGGGGGCCTGATTGCGGAGCCGGTAGTCGAAGAGTCGGAGGTCCAGAGCATCAACGCTGGCCTCAACGAGCAGATCATCGACGTTCGCGAGGCTTCCCACGACATGAATGCTTCCGCTCGCAACGGCGGTCGTATACGGCGGCAAGTCAGGTTGGAACACGCGTATGTACGGGTCGAGCGACGTATCCGAGACGTTGAAGTTCAGCTCCGCGTGCATGTCGGGCGTCAGCGCGATCTGACCGGAGCCGGAGACCGCCAGTCGGGGTGACGCCGCCTCGAGCTTGACGGTCATCGTGTCGCCGGCGATCGACAGGGTGCCGATGACCTGCCCCAGTCCTTCATCGCCGACGTAGAAGTCGCTCACCGTACCGCGCACGTCGTACCGCGGCTCGTCGAACGTCCCGCTTCCTCCGGCGGTGAAATCTACGAAGCCCGATAGCGCTGGAAGCTTGTCGTTGCGGATCATGTCAATCGCTGACAGCGGAATCCTGGCGGCGTTGAACTGGAAGGAGTAAGTCGATTTTTCCCAGGCGACAAACGCTGCACCGACGCCCCGGACCCCGCCCTTCGTGATGGCGATATTGTCCAACCGCACGCCGTCACCCTCGAGCCGCACGCCGCCGGTGGCGGTCTCGAACCGCTCGCCGTACGCGACGCCATCATCGATGGCCATCGTGCCGAACCCGAGCGGTTGCCGGTACTTGCCGTACACCCTGAACTCGCCCGTGAGCATGCCCTCCACGTCATAGTCATCAAGGTCGAAGGCGTGCCTGAGATCTTTCACCGCATGCCGGTTCACCCTGACGAGGGCGTCGATCTCGTCCCCGCCGTCGCGCCTGGGAAATCCGAGCGAGTACCGGCCGCTCGTCACGATCTCCGAACCTGGCGGGCCAATCGTGACGTCGCGCACCGACGCATAGCTGTTTTCAATGACGACAGCTCCGGCAATGGGTCCCCACGTCACGTTGAAGGCGCGCATCTGCTCGCCGGCAAAGTCACCCTCAATGCGAGGGCGCCGGAAGGTTTCGAACATCGTCCCGTCGAACGTGCCGTAGCCACCAAGCGGAATTGCAGGGGTGGGCGACCCGAATGCCGTCATGAGCGCTGCCAGCAGCCGATCGCTGTCCTGCCAGTCGGCGCTGGTCACGTGGAACGGAATTCGAGACGCGTCACCGTAGTTGGTGCGCCCTTCGAACTCGATGTAGGTCGACGGGGTCGCCACGCGACTGCGCGCGATGTCGATCGCATCCGGGCCATAGGCGTAGGACAGCGCGCCAGCGATAGGCACGGGCTCGCGTGGCAGATGATTGCTGAAAGGCGTGTCCTCGGGCTCGATCGGAGGCTTCACCTTGTCGGTGAGCTCACGCCCCAACACGTTGATACCCGGCGGTGCCTCGGCCCGGATCTCGCCGTCGCCCTGACGAGCGGCGAACTGACCGATTGGCCAGACCAGAAGATTGCGGCCGCTCGCGGTTCCGGCGAGCCGCAGGCCTTTGACCTCCAGAGCGTTGGTCAGCGTCGTCAAATCGACCGTCTGGTAGTCGACGGCAAATGTGCCCGTCGGACGAAGGCCCTTCACACCGAGCGGTGCCATCGAATACGAAAAGGCCGCTGTTCCGCCGTAAAGACCGGCGGTCGCCTTGGTGACCTCGAGTCTTTCCGGAACCCAGAGCACGGAGCCAGCCAGATTCGGGAAGCGATAGTCGTTCACGCCAAAATCGGGACCTGTGAACGTTCCTTTCAGCTCGCGCCCGGTCCGGGTACGGCCACCGACCTGTTCCTTGAACAAGTGAAAGGTGCCGTTGAAGTCGCCGTTGCCGGACAGCGTGAACGCATCATGGGCGAAGAAGATCTCGCGCATCCGCGAAAAATCAATCTGCGAATGCACGTTGTAGGTCTGCTCTGGCCAGTGGCTCGCATCGACGACGCCCGTCATCGTCGAGCGGGCGCCGTCGCTCTTCAGGTCGATCTTGTCGAGCACGACTTTTCCATCGACGACGCGGAAATTGGTGACGAGGTCGGCGCGCATCGGCTCGTAACGCTGGATCTGGATGACACCGTTCGAAAACGTGGCTTGTCCTCTGTACTCCGACGTAGGCCGCGCGATCACGATGTCGAGGTTGCGACCGGTAGTGCTCCACGGCGTCTCGTGGTCTTCGAAGACGAACTCGCCGTGGTGGGCGCGAATGTAGGAAAGGGTCGTCGTCCACGCACTGCGCGTGCGGGGACGACTGCTGCTGAATCGCGGAAAGTTGTGACGACCGCCCGGCAGAACTTCGGCGTACATCTGCCAGTCGCTCATTTCGATTTCGTCCAGGACAATGCGCCTGCTGAAGAGCGTGGACCACGGCATCGACACGTTGATGCGCTTGGCCGTGAGGAACGGACGAGACTGCGGAGTCAATCCCTCGATGACCAGGTCTTCAACAACAAACTGTCCCAACCAGAGGTGCACGCTCAGGCGCCCGATGTGCATCGGTCGCTCAATCTGATTGGAGCCCGCACGCTCCGCCAGAGTTCGAAGCCTCGGTCCCAAATCCACCGAGAGTGAAGTCACGAACGCCACGGCCAGGACGACGGCCGTGATCGTTGCGACGCGCCGAATGATGCGACGCGTCCGCTGCGTGATCGGGTGGTGGAGGATTTTTTTCACGCCTTCGTGCCGACCTATGAGCTCACGACCAGCAGTAACGCGTGAGCCTCGACCGTGCTTCCAACCTCAACGCGCACGTCGCTCACCGTGCCTGCAATCGTCGCGTGGAGTTCGTTTTCCATCTTCATCGCTTCCATCACGACGAGCGCCTGCCGCGTGGCGACGCGATCGCCGGGTGCGACGAGCACGCGAACGATCCGACCCGGCATCGGCGCACGAAGTGACTGCGTGCCCGCGCCTTCGTCAGCGTCGCCGCCTCGAGGACGAGCTCGACGACGATCGACGAGCCGTACGGGCACCACCGACCCGTCCACGTTGACGGCCAGAGTACCCGTCGTCTCGTCAGGATCAAACGCCACCTCGTAGCTCCGAGACGGCGACGTCTCGGCAAGGCCCGTTCCCTCGCTGACAAGAAGGGACCAGTAGGGCGGGTTCCCGGCCACGTGGCTCACGAACATCCGGCCGTCAATCGAGACATGGTCACCGTCTGCGGTCCGGACAACCTCGACATGATGCCGACGTCCCCGTACCTCAACGTCGAGCGTCACGGCCGCAGACCTTCGGCGCGCGCGCGAACCTTCCACCCGCTCGACACCTCGGCGTCGTACGAGGGCCGCTTGCCCGAGTGGTACAGCGCGGCCGCGACCATGGCGACCTCTTCAAGCGACATGTCGGGTTCGCCGAAGGGCTCACCTGCCCGCTCGTGCAAGACCTCGTCCAGGTACGTGGTGTCGAAGGCCGCGGAGGCGAACTCGGGCTGATCGACGAGCCAGAGGAAGAACGGGATCGAGGTGCGGACCCCACCCACTCGGTACTCTCGAAGAGCCCGTCGCAAACGAGCGACTGCTTGACCGCGGGACTCTCCCCACGCGATCAATTTGGCAATCATCGAATCGTAGAACACCGGCACTCGACCGCCCTCGTCAACGCCACTGTCGTGTCGAATGCCGGGGCCATCAGGTGTCCTCAATGTGGTGAGTTGTCCGGGAGAGGGGACGAATCCGGCGTCGGCGTCCTCTGCATAGATGCGACACTCAATCGCGTGACCGCGAGGCACCGCCACGGCGGCGGCGTCAATGTCGAGTCGGTCGCCTCGCGCCACGCGAATCTGCCAGGCCACCAGGTCGACCCCGGTGACCATCTCGGTGACAGGGTGCTCCACCTGGAGACGCGTGTTCATCTCAAGGAAGGCAAATCGTCCGTTACTGTCGAGCAGGAACTCGACGGTACCGGCATTCGAGTAGCCCGCCGCCGAGGCCACCGCCGTTGCTGCGTGCTGCAGCGACGCGCGCAATGTCGCGCTCACGACCGTGGACGGCGACTCTTCCATGACCTTCTGATGTCGACGCTGAAGCGAGCACTCACGTTCGACGAATGGCACGACGGTTCCGTGTTCGTCCGCCAGAATCTGGACCTCGATGTGTCGCGGGCGCTCGAGACGCCGCTCGAGGTACACGGCGGGCTCACCGAACGACGCCTGGGCTTCTGACCGCGCGGCGCGCAGCGCGGCGGGAAGTTGCGCGGCGTCATGTGCCACACGCATACCCTTGCCGCCACCACCGGCCACGGCTTTGATCATGACGGGGTAACCGAGGCGGGACGCCGCGAGCGTCACCTCTGCATCGGTAGCCTCTATGCCAAACGAGGTGTCGCTGCCTTCCACGACGGGAACACCGGCCTTCCGCGCACAGGCCCGTGCGGCGGTCTTGCTGCCGAGCTGCGCGATTGCCTCCGGACTCGGACCGATGAACGTGAGGCCGGCATCGCGACAGGCGGCCGCGAATTCAGCACTCTCGGCCAGGAACCCATAGCCGGGATGCACGGCATCCGCGCCTGCCCGGCGCGCCGCGTCGATCACCGCACCAATACGGAGATAGCTGTCGCTCGCGGGGCTGTGGCCGATGTAACACGCCTCGTCCGCAAGTCGGACGTGCAGCGCGGCGCGGTCCACCTCGGAATACACCGCAACTGACGCGAGGCCGAGGTCCCGGCAGGCACGGATGACCCGGACGGCGATCTCGCCGCGATTGGCGATCAAGATCTTGCGCAAAACCCTGTGATTCTACTACTTGCAGGCGATCCTCGACTGTGCGATCACAGCCGCGCATCGCGGTTACAACGGAATATTGCCGTGTTTCTTTGGAGGGTTCTTGTCCCGCTTTGTGTCGAGGGCTGACAGGGCGGCGATGAGCCGAGGACGCGTCTCGCGAGGCCTGATGATGGCATCGATGTAGCCTCGCTCAGCCGCAACAAACGGACTCGCAAATTTCTCGCGATACTCCGTGATCCTGGCGGCGCGCAGCGACGCCTCATCCGCTGCAGCCTCGAGCTCACGCTTGTAGAGGATGTTGACGGCACCTTCCGCTCCCATCACGGCGATCTCGGCGCTCGGCCAGGCAAAGTTGGCGTCCGTCCGCAGGTGCTTGCTCGACATCACACAGTACGCGCCTCCATAGGCCTTGCGTGTGATCACGGTGAGCTTCGGGACGGTGGCTTCCGCGAATGCGTAGAGAAGCTTGGCGCCATGGCGAATGATCCCGCCAAATTCCTGCACGGTACCAGGCAGGAATCCCGGCACGTCTTCGAACGTAATGACCGGAATGCCGAACGCATCACAAAAGCGGACAAACCGCGCACCCTTCACCGACGCGTCGATGTCGAGCGTTCCCGCGAGCACGGCCGGCTGGTTCGCGACAACACCGACCGAACGCGTGCCGAGATGCGCGAATCCTACGATGAGGTTTCGTGCGAAGTGCTCGTGCACCTCGAGGAACTCGCCGTCATCCACGACCGACCGAATGACCTGCAGCATGTCGTAGGGCTGATTGGCCTGATCGGGCACGATGTCATCGAGGGTCGGCGCCTCGCGGGTGATCGGGTCGTGCGAAGGCCGCCGTGGAGCCTCATCGACGTTGTTGCTCGGCAGATACGCGAGCAGCTCGCGAATGAGCAGCAGGCACTCACGGTCGTCTGCGGCCGAGAAGTGGGCCACGCCGCTCCGTGCGTTATGCGTCATTGCGCCGCCGAGCTCTTCCTTCGTCACTTCTTCATGGGTGACGGTGCGAAGCACGTCAGGGCCTGTCACGAACATATAGCTCGTGTCCTTCACCATGATCGTGAAGTCGGTGATCGCAGGCGAATACACGGCGCCGCCGGCACACGGTCCCATGATGGCGGAAATCTGTGGAACAACCCCGGAGGCAAGGGTATTGCGCAGGAAGATGTCGGCGTATCCCGCAAGCGACACCACGCCTTCCTGGATGCGTGCGCCACCCGAGTCGTTCAGCCCGATGACGGGAGCGCCCATCTTGAGCGCCAGCTCCATGATCTTGACGATCTTCGCCGCGTTCGTTTCCGACAACGAGCCGCCGAAGACGGTAAAGTCCTGAGCGAAGGCGAAGACGAGGCGCCCATCGATACGCCCGTGACCGACGATAACGCCGTCGCCGGGAACGCGTTCGTCCGCCATCCCGAAATCAAGGCATCGGTGCGTGACGAACGCGTCGAGCTCCTCGAAGGTGCCGGGGTCGAACAGGCCCTCGATCCGCTCGCGGGCGGTGAGCTTTCCCGCGTCACGCTGGCGCTGCTGACGCGCTTCGCCCCCGCCCTGCTGCGCACGGCGGGTAAGGTCGTCGAGTCGGTCGTACGCTTCCTGCGACGCCATGGCCTGACTCAGGCCGTGGTCTTGGATGCCTGTGCGTTCTCCCAGTCCTTCAAGAAACGCTCGAGCCCAATGTCGGTCAGCGGGTGCTTGAAGCATTGCTCGATGACCGCCGGGGGAACGGTCACGACATCCGCACCCATGCGCGCCGCTTCGACGATGTGAATCGGATGGCGCACGCTGGCCACGAGCACTTCGGTCGCGTACTCGCCGCTCTCGAAGATGTCTACGATCTCCTGGACGAGCGTCATGCCGTTCGTCCCGACATCGTCGAGCCGTCCGACGAAAGGACTGACATACGCCGCGCCAGCCTTGGCCGCGAGCCACGCCTGCGTCGGCGAAAAAATAAGGGTGACGTTGACCCTGTGTCCTTCGCCTGACAGGGCCTTGCACGCTTTCACGCCATCCTTTGTGAAGGGCACCTTGATCACAATGTGCTCGTCAATGCTGGCGAGCTCGTGACCTTCCCGGATCATGCCGGCTACGTCCGTCGCCACCACCTCCGCGCTGACCGGGCCTTGCACGACCCGGCAGATCTGCTTGAGGAGTTCGCGCGGATTACCCGACTCCTTGGCCATGAGCGAAGGGTTGGTTGTAACGCCGTCGAGGATGCCGGTGGCCGCCAGCGCTTCGATGTCCTTCAGGTGGCCGGTGTCAACAAACAGTTTCATGGTGTGCGCTCCCAAGCTCTCGACTGGCCCGACGCGCGGGCATCACTGAGCGGTTTCTTCAACCCGGGCGGATTCCGGGCTGACGTTTGGTGTCGGCATCTGGCGATCCACCGCCACCACCGCATAAACGTACCGCATTCCGGCGACGACGGTTGCGTCGGTGAAACGGACGTCCGTGATCGGCGTGGGTGTAAGCGGCTGCAGTCTCGCATCACCGACTGTTCCACGCAAGATGAGATACCCGGCAAGATCGGACTCGGTATTCGCCTCCCACAGCAGGTTGATGGCACCGGCGGTCGCGATGGCGACCAGTTGCGACGGAGCCGCGGGAGGAAAACTGTCGATGGGCGTGACGCAGGTGCGCGGAGACGGTTCGCCTTCGAGCGCGGCCTGTCCCTCGCCTGAGATGCTCCGGAGCACGTAACAGGTCTCGACGCCAAACGCGACGGTTTCGGTGAACGGTGGAGCTTGTAGTGGGGCGCTATTCAACGGTGATGGCCGCGCGGCCTGCCAGATCGGTGCACTGACTCCAGGTGCCTGAGACCCGGCGCGGTAGACGTTGACGCGCGGTCGGTCGCCTGCGGTCTGCTGGCCAGCCTGTGCCCACGTCACCGTGAGCGCACTTGCCGTGTAGGCCACCTCGACTGCGGTGGGCGCCGGGGGCAACGGCGAGAACGTCACTTCAACCGGGACCTGCTGGGGGCCTGGCCGGCCGCGAGTGCTGAACGGAATGGCCATATAGAAGCGCCGGGCGTCGGCGGGCGTCGGATCGGCCACGGTATCAACGATTGTGATGGTGGCGCCGACGGCAGCGCCGGTCGCGGCGCTCGGCTCCGGCGTAGGCTCACCAGCGCGGGGCACAGGGAGAACCGGCACGCGGGCAATGCGGGTTGCCCGCTCCAGGAAGCTCAGACGAGGTGGTGCGACGGTCCCCGTAAAGGCATACACGTCGATGTGTCCGAGATCCACCGGGGTTGAACGATCGATGTTGACCGCCGGAATCGTCAGGCTGAGATAGATGTCATGGCCGACACGCGCGGCGGTAACACGCTGCACCGCCGCCGGCAGGCGGACCTGGGGCGCAAGCGGCGGCCCCTTCTTCCCGCACGCGGCGATAACCGCACTCGCGACGCACACGGCCAGGAAGCGTGTGCGCCGCCGTGAACGGGCGCGCGCGCGCGGCAGTCTCACTCGATCGCCTGGGCACCGACGTTGTCGTTCCGGCGCTCCACCGCGCGGCGAGACATCTCCGACGACTTGAACCGGCGCACGTCGATGTTATGGCCGCGGACCTTGTAATTGAGGATGCGCTCGGTCGTATCGAGCAGACGGGCCGCCTTCGCACGGTTGCCTCTCGTCGTCTTGAGCGCGTCCTGAATGAGGTCGCGCTCGTAGGCCGCGACAGCGTCTTTGAGAGATACCCGCGTGACCGTGTTGGACGAATCTGCTGTCTGCAGGGACGGCGGCAGGTGATGCGCATGCACCACCGCGCTGTCGCACACGAGCACCGCACGCTCGAGCGCATTCTCGAGCTCACGCACGTTACCTGGCCAGTGATACGCCATCAGCATGTCGATCGCAGGGGTCGAAATCCGCTTGATGACCTTGCCGTGCTCCCGCGAGAACTTTTCGAGGAAGTGGTCGGACAGGAGCAGCAGGTCAGCCTTCCGCTCACGGAGCGGCGGTACGAAGATCGTGAACACGTTGAGACGATAGTAGAGATCTTCGCGGAAAGTGCCGTCCGCCAGCGCCTTCTCCATGTCCTTGTTGGTCGCCGCGATCATTCGCACGTTCACGCGCACCGTCTCGGTGCCTCCAAGGCGCTCGAATTCGCGCTCCTGCAGCACACGCAGCAGCTTGACCTGGGTGCTGAGGTTGATGTCACCGATTTCGTCAAGAAAGAGTGTGCCACCTTCTGCGAGCTCGAACCTTCCCTTCTTGCGCGCTTGCGCGCCGGTGAACGCGCCCTTCTCGTAACCGAAGAGCTCCGACTCGATCAGCGTATCGGGAAGCGCCGCACAGCTCACCTTGACGAACGGCTTCTTAGCGCGCAGCGAGTTGTAGTGGATGGCATGTGCGATGAGCTCCTTGCCGGTGCCGGACTCGCCCCGGATCAACACGGTCGTGTTGGTCTGGGCGACCTGCGCCACCTGCTCGTACATCTGACGGGTGGGGCCACTGGTCCCGATGATGTTCGAGAAATCGTAACGCTCGCGGAGCTCCTGCTTGAGGTGGGTGTTCTCGTCGAGCAGACGCCGGCGCTCCTCCTCGAGCTGCCGCTGGACGTTCAGCGCCTGCGCGACCATCCCGCTGACGATGCCAAAGAATTTGACGCTGCTCTCGTAGTCGCGCTCCGCCTTGAACTTCAGGTCTACGCCCAACGCTCCCGCGGCGGTGCGCTGGAGCAGGATCGGAACACAGATGAACGACAGTTCCTGGCGTGACGAATCGGTGCGGCGTGCGGCGCGATTGAGGAGCGCGGGCTCTCGACTCACTCTCGGCACGACGATGGGCTTGCCGCTTTCGACGACGCGGCCGGTGATGCCTTCGCCGACCTTGTAACGCACGCCCTGCGCGCGATCCTCGAAACCCTCCGCGGCCTCGACGTGCAGTTCGTTGTCGCGCAGCAACGTCACCATTCCACGGACCACGCCGTGATGGCGCATCAGAATGAGCAGAACCCGCTGGATGGCCGCGCGAAGATTCAGGGTGCCGGAGAGCGCCTGGCTGATTTCAAGTAGCGACGACATCCGACGCGCATCACGGGCGGCGGCGAGGGCGTCGGACGGCTTAGCGGCGGGCATGGGTGAAACTCCTGTGGTGTCAGTGTGCCTGTCCTACATTTTTGTTAAACTTGAAAAATACACAAACACCGTTGTGTGAAATTTCAGCCTCTCACCACAGGCATTGTACAGGATCTTTTGGTGGAATCACGTGATTCTGCGACGACGAGCGTCACTTCCTCGTCATGGCTCGCGTCTTGCGATGAACGACGCGCATGCCATCATCTCGTCGCGCACTTATACCGTCTCTTCTTACTCTCGTCTTCCTGACCACGCTGCTCGTGTCGTCCGCCGGCGCGGACGATGCGGAGAGCATTCCACACCTGCGGCCGCTCGATCGCGGCCTCAGGGAGCTGATCGCAATAGGCGTTCGCGATTCGCCGTCGTTCCGCGCGCTCGTCGAGCGCATCAACGCATCGGACGTCATCGTCTACGTCCGCTGCGGCCGGCATCTCAGGCCGGGCGTCACCGGGCAGATGACATTTGCGGGCTCCTCAGCGGGCTTCAGATACATCGTTGTGGCGATCGAACCTGTAGGCTTTCCCGAGAGAAGGCTGGCGACTCTCGGCCATGAACTCAGACATGCGGTCGAGGTCGCCGACACGCCCTCGATCGTTGACGTGCGCTCACTGGGAGTTGCGTACGGCCAGATGGGGCGGTCCAGTCGCTTAGGGGTGGTCACCATTTTTGACACCGACGCCGCGATTGAGACGGGCGTCCAGGTCTGGCGGGAGGTCGCGGGAGGTAAGACGACGCAAGTGACGCAAGTAGCGTCAGGCGCCGAAAGCGAGTGATCTGCAGGGGCTGGGTGCGAGCGTCCGCTGACAGGGACCCTCGCCCCAGTCGGCCTGCCCCGTACAGGGGACATACGGTTCAGCTCTATAGATTCATCCAGGGAGACTGCCTGGATTTACAGGGCATTCTCGCGTCCAGGGGATGGCAACGGTGTTGCTCTAGTAGGGACCGGAGCTAAACCATGACTGTCCGTCCAATCGCTGTCCTTCTCGCCTTTCAACTTGGTGTGATCCCGGCCTTCGCCCAGCACGGCGGTGGGTTCCAGCGCCGGCCGTCTCGGGAACGCGAAGCGGCACCGGCACGCGAGCGCCAGGGAAACCAAGGCGCGAGATCCCGCGAGCGCGAAACACAATCGCGAGCCGCAGAGCCGTCGCGTCCAGCAGAGCGGTCCCGTCCATCTGCCGCGGCGGAGGCTGCCCCGCAGCGCGAACGTGGCGACCGGGATGCTGAGCGCCAGCGCAGTAACGGACCCGATTGGGGCCGCCAGGGTAGCATCCGCGAGGGTGGACAGTCGGACGCGCGCGACAGAGTCGCCGTTCAGCGAGAGCGGGGCCGGGACGGTGCCCGCGATCGCGATAGTGGACCGCGCGTGGCTGTACCTCGTCAGGGTCCTCCTCCGCGCGTCGTCCAGCGGTCGACACGACCGAACATCTACCGGCCCAACGTCTACGTCGGGATCGGGCGAACGCCGTCGTATCGCTACACGCCGAGATTCAACCGGCCGTATGTCTACGGCAGCCTCGGGGCTGGCTACTTCTACTACGGGTCGTACGGCTGGTATCCACGCGCGACGTATTACTACGATGGCGGGTATTTCGGCCGCGGCTACGGATACGACACGGGAGAGGTGCGCCTGCAAGTCCAGCCGCGGTTCGCTGAGGTGTACGTCGACGGCTACTATGCCGGCACGGTCGATGACTTCGATGGGACGTTCCAGTCGCTGAGGCTGGAGTCAGGGCCCTACCACATCGAGATCGTTGCGCCGGGGTACGACACCCTGGAGGTTGACCTTCGAGTCTCGGCGGGACAGAAGATCACGTACCGAGGCGACCTGCGGCCCGAATATTAATCAACCAGGTTGAATTTCACGGAACCCGGCTCACGCCGGGTTTCGTGCTGTACGGAACAGAAAAAAGAGTGGGACGCCCACGGCGATGACCAGGATACCGGCACCCGTTGGCCCTGGCGTCCGGTACAGCCCGTTCAACAGGATGGCCGCGCTCACGCACACATAGATGGCTGGCGCCAGCGGGTAGCCCCACGCTCGAAAGGGTCGTGGCGCTTCTGGATCGCGGCGCCTGATGACGAACAGCGCGAGGACAGCCACTCCCGAAAACAACACGATCGCAAAGCCCGTGTAGTTCACGAGCGTGTCGGCCCTGGCCGAGAGCACGAGCACCGAGCTCCACGCAGCCTGCGCCGCGATGGCGACGGCGGGTGTGCGGTAGCGCTGGTGCACCTGGGCCGCTTGTCTGAAGAACGTGCCGTCACGTGCCATCGCAAAATACACGCGGGGGCCCGCGAACGTCATCGCACTGATACTCGCGAGCAGACTCACGATCGATACGATGCCCATGACGTTGCCCGCCGTCGGTCCGAGCAACCGGTCGGCAATGACGTCCAGGACACTCCCACGGATGCCCGCGAGCTCACCGACTGGAAACACAAACAGATAGAGCACGTTCATCAGGAGATAGATACCGATGACCGCCGCGGTTCCCAAGGCGAGCGCCTTCGGCACATTCGTGCCAGGATCGCGAATCTCTTCAGCAATGTACGCCGCAGCGTTCCATCCGGAATAGGTGAACATCACGGGAATCAGCGCGAGCAGCCATCCGGTAGGCATCCACGGACCGGGCTCCGCCACGTGGGCCAGATTGCCGGCACCGAATGAGAACCCGAACGCGATGAAGGCTACGAACGCCGTAACCTTGAGAGTGGCCAGTAGGTTTCCAACGAGACGACCTGGACCTACACCGCGCAGGTGTATCCA
>Ga0075420_100001245_pt1 | contig 21506 bp, 19 predicted proteins | sample SoiMetdeltSBSDD4_FD_75296 | JGI IMG/M metagenome (GOLD analysis project Ga0075420, IMG submission 75296) | Bulk soil microbial communities from a Populus tree surrounding site in Tennessee, USA - Soil MetaG P. deltoides SBSDD4 | ecosystem: Environmental > Terrestrial > Soil > Tree plantation... | reverse complement strand
CAGGCACGCCGAACGATCGATAATAGTCTCGATTGCGCGTCCCGATGACGAGAAACGCCGCGATCCGCTCGAACGCGGCGGCATATAGCCGCTTCCGTGCGGGGAGCCACAGCAGCCGCCGTGCTGCCCCGCGCGCGCCCCGAACGGGAGCGCGCTGGAGCGTCGATTCGCCCCGAACGATGACCGGAATGCCGAGCGACCACGCGGACTGCACCGCTTGCACGTGCGCCATCGTCTGCCAGCCGAGGACCAGCAGCGCATCGAATTGTCCGCGGGCAAGCGCGCCGCGAAAGTTCGACGTACGAACGCCGGTGAAACGCGACACGTCGGGATGGCGCGCCACGTTCTCGACGAACGTGTGCTCGTAGCCCTCCACGAGAGGCACGTCCCACTGAAACGCCGTGCCGAACCCGCTGTCGAGTGAAACGTCGAGTCCGTGACGCGAGCCAAAAAAAGTCGTCGGGGAGACGCGCCCCGACGATGCCAGCGCACGAAAGTACGGCGCCTGATACTGGATCGGATGCGACGTGAAGATCGCCAGCCGACGAGCGAGCAGCTCGCCTGAGGAGGTCGCGGTCACCCGCGGAGTCTCGACGATTCCAGTCACGGCATGCTCCCGACGCCGATACCAGCCCGCTCGAGAATCGTCGTCGCCCGACGCACGTACGTATCGTCGCGCACGCGCTCGAAGCCTGCTCGCGCCACGCGATCGCGCCCCTGCCTATCATCGAGCCACCGGCGAGCCTGGTCGCACAGCTCGGTCACGCTTCCGAAGCACGCGACCTCCTCCCCCTCAGCGAACAGCTCGGTGAGCTCGCCGGTGCGCTGGCTCAGCGTGAACGCGCCGCACGCGGGACTCTCGAACGATCGCATGTTGTGACTCTGGGCGTTCTGCGTCCGCATGACGTTGAGGGAGATCGCGCCGCGGGCCAGCGTCATGGACAGCGACTGGCCGTACGCGGGCGGGCCGAACGTCGCCCGCGACAGCGCACTGCCCTTCGAAACGACGGCGGCCGTTCGTTCGCCGAAAACGCCGATCCTGAACTGCTGGCTGGCGAGCGCGTCGAGACAACCGACACGCTCGTCATCGAGGTTTCCGACGAAAACGACGTCGAACTCGTGCGCCAGACTCGTCGTCACCGGACCGTGCTGCCACGGATCGCGGGCGAACGGGAGATAGTGCGCAGCGCGCACACCGGCGCGCTCGTACGCCGGGAGCAGGTGGCGAGCGAACGTGAAACAGAGGTCGTACGCGGCCAGAACCGCAGTTCCAAAGGCCAGTCGATTCGACCGCTCGGTCGAGAACGGGTCGTCCGGGAAAAAGTTGACCACCGGCGCGTCGGTGCGCTCGCGAAGCGCATCGACCGTCGCCGGGCGAAGCCGGTGTCCCTTGAGCACGAGCACGAGGTCGTCTTCCGCGTCCGCGAGATCGGCGATCACACGGTCGTTGAACGCCGACAGAAGCACGCGCTCGGCGACACGGCGTAGCGCGCGCGTGCGAATCGCCGGCATCACGGATTGGTACGCGCGCGCGAGGCAATAGGTGCGGACAGTCGCGCCGAGCTCCGCGAACGCACGCGCGTACGACCCCATGAGGCCGCCCGGTGCATCTTCGCCGAGGATCAGGACGCGCACAGCTCCTCCTCGCGACCTAACGCGGCGACAGGTGAGCCACGCGATCCCATCTCGCGCATGACCGGAGCAAACTGTGTCTCGTAGTTCCAGTCTTGCCTCAGTCGTTCGAAGCCGCGCGCCGTCATGGCGCGAAGCTCGGTCGGGTGGCTCGCGGCCCAGACGAGCGTGCCAGCAAGGGACTCCGCGTTCTCCGGCCGGCACGACAGCGCGTACCCTGGCTCCACGAACGCCGTGCGCCAATCCGGGAGATCGGTAACGAGAGGCGCGATACCGTAGGCGAGATATTCGAAGAGCTTGTTCGAGGCCCCGGCCATGTGCTGCATGTTGACGTCGCGCGACTCGCTCGGCATGAGCGCCAGGCCGACGTCGAAGCGCGCACACATTCGAGCGAGATCCGCGTCCGGCACCGTGCCCAGAGCGCGCACCCGTTGGTCGATGCCCGCGGCCGACGCCAGCCGCAGGAGCTCATCCACATAGCCCCGCGAGCCCGCGGTCTCGTAGCCGACGATGTCCAGCGCGACCCCATCGCCCGCCCGAGCAACGGCGTCGATCACCGTTCGCGGCAGCCGTTGGGCGTTGATCGAGCCGCGGAACAGCACGTTCAGTGTTCCGGGCGCCCGACCGGCCGCGTCCCGCACGGGAGCCGCGACGGGGCGCCGAGGACAATTCCAGACGGTATGAACCGCCCGCCCGCCCCCGACGTCACGGGAGAGCCGCGCGGCGCGTTCGGCGTTCGGCGCGATGACGATCGCGGCTTGCCGCACGAGATGGCTGCGAGCGGCGAGGCACTGCCGCATCGTCCAGCTGTCATGCTCGAGTGACGGCGCGTCGTGCTCGTGATACACGGTTCGCGCCTTCGCCATCGAGCCGAGAGCCAGGGCGACTGGCGCCGCGAGCACGTCGGATGCGTACACCCAGTCGGGCTTCCACGCACTCCCCTGCCGAGCGACCCACGCTGCATAACGCGCGTAGTTCGCCTTGAGTCTCCACCCGCGCCAGCCCTCCGACGAGGACGGCAGGAGGCGCACCTCGAGCCCCGCGGCATCGTCGGCCGAAAGGGCGTCGAGGCCGGGCACGTGCGTGCCAAGCATCAGCACCTCGGCGCCGGCCTCGGCGAGAAGTTGGGCACCACGAACGAGCGGCGGGTACGCGCCCGGGTTCGTGTACTGCACGTACAGGACACGCATCACACCGCCCCAGCCGCGACGGCGCCCGACTCTGGCGAGGCATGAGCACGGTCACCGTTGTTGCGGCGCGGAACGATCGACTCGTACACCGACGCCATGTCGCGCGCCACGTCGTCGGTCGAACGCGGGCGCTCGACACCGGCCGTCAGTCTCGCGAGGAGCGACCGGTCCGCGGCAAGCCGCTCGATGGCTGTCGCCCACGCTGACGGGTCCGAGTGTGACACGAGCCAGCCGTCGCGATCGTGCGACACGAGCTCGGCGACGCCACCCAGATGCGATCCAACCACCGGCAAGCCGGCAGCGAACGACTCGAGCACCGTCAGAGGGCCGGTCTCGAGCCACTGTGACGGGACGACGGTTGCGTCGTACGCGGCGAGCGTCGGGACGACCGCTGCCCGTGGCACGGCGTTCAGAAACCGAATGCGCGAGTCGTTCGCCGCGAGCGCCCGGAGCTCCGCAGCGTATCGCATCGCCGACGCGTCCTGCGCTACCCCGTACACATCGAGCGTCGCGCGAAGCTCCGGCCGCGACGCGAGCGCCTTCACCACGATGTCGACGCCTTTCGTCGGGTGGAGTCGGCCCACGAACGCGAGGCGGAGGGGTACCGTCGGATCCACGGACGGCGTGTGGACGCGCGGCCGAGCGGCCGTCCCCTGTCGGGACAGCATCAGGCGCGACGGCGTCGCGCCCGCCCGCAGGAGCAGCGACCGGACCCATTCGCACACCGCGATGACGGCATCCACGTTCTGCAGCAGCTGACGAAAGCCGGCGTGTCGCGACCGTGTGAGCTCGCGCGCGCGAAGCGCCGTCACCCACGGGCCGGACGCCCCGGTCGCGGCAACGGCGCTGCCGACCGTCGGCGGCAGGCGCGACAGCAGTTCCCGAACCGCTTCCCCGGCGCCGCGGCTCTCGAGCAGACACGAGGCGCACCGCTGCTCGATCAGCTCGCCGTCACACGCCTCACGCCCGTCGCGCAGCAGCGTCCCGCGGACGCAACTCGCCGTCGGCGTATGGTACGTGAAGGCGACGGCGACGCCACGTCGCCGCGCTACCTGCACCGCCTTCAGGGACGCCGCCGTGGTGAACGCGTGGAGGTGCAGCACGTCCGCCCCGGTATCAGCGAGGATCCGCTCGATCGCCGCGGCGGACGCGGGGTCCCCCTCGCCATAGAGATCGGACACGTTCTTCGTCGCCCCCACCACGAACCGGTGGACGAGCGCGCCGCCGTACTCGTACGTGCGGCTCTCGACACCTAACGACGGAGCCGCGATGACGCTGTCGATGCCGCGCCGTCTCAGCGACTCGACGAGCTCGGCGACATACACCTCGGTCCCGCCCACCGGGTCGGGATAGTAGCCGAACGGGACGTGCACGACCTTCATGGCTTCCCCGCGTCAGCGTTCAGCTCGGCCCCTTTGAGCTTCCGCCAGCCCGACGCGATCATCTCCGCGCGCGGGTAGCCAACGAGACGCGAGAGGAATCGTACGCGCCCGGGCAATCGGTTCGTGAACTCGTCGCCCACCGCGAGCCCGCGCATCGCGACGTCTTCGAACGCGATGATGTCGAGGGCGGCGAGTTGGCGCGCGGCGAAGGCGTACGCCTCGCCGAGGGCGGCGCGCCGCGCGCTCGTCAACCCGCCGTTACGCTGCCAGTAGTCCTGGGCCCAGATGGCGTTGTCGGCGCAGCCCTGCGCGAACAAGGCGAGCGGCCGGGTTCGCGATTGCCTCGGCCCGCTGTGCTGACGGAACAGCAACCCGAGCTCGCCGACGTCGCTCGAGACGAATCGCGCCCCCGCGAACGCGAGCGCCATCTCGTACCGGACGTCCTCGACAGCCCCCCGTGCCGGCGTGAACCAGATGGCGTCGGTGCGGCGATTTCGCCTCACGAGCAGCGCGCCGATCTGAATGAAGCCGCGTGTGGTGAGGAGCGATGCACCGAGGTCTTCGGCGATTTCCGGGCGTACCGGTGCGCTGATCCGAAAATCACCGTTAGGCTCGCTGTCGGACACGAGGTGATGAAACGGCTCCCACGCGACGTCGGCGCGCGTCTTTTCGAGCAACCTCACCTGGCGCTCGACCTTCGTCGGCGCCAGCAGATCGTCGGCGTCGAGAAACTGCAGGAACTCGCCGCGCGCCACCGCCGCGCCGGCGTTCCGCGCGGCGCCGGGCCCCACTCCGGGTCCCTCGATCACGAGCGCGCCATGGTCGGCGGCGATCGACCCGGTTCGGTCCGTGGACCTATCGTCCACGACCACGATCTCGACGTGACGATACGTTTGCGCCTTCACGCACCCGATCGTCTCGGCGATCCACGCGTCGGCGTCACGAGCGGGGATGATGACCGAGACGAGTCCGCGGACGGCATCGAGGCGACGCAGTCCAACGCCGTTTGGGTCACGCGTCATGGTACGGGCCGAGGGCTCAGGAAAGCGGCGCTGATCTCAGGCGGAAGCTGCCTGACGGGGTCCGGGCGCCACGATCACGCCCGTCGCCCCGCGTGCCATTCGCCCGATCGCGTTCGATGCCGATCGCGGGGCGCTCGATCGCGCGCGGAATCGGTACCGGCCGATCCGAGGTGACGGGTCGATCACCCGCCATCGCCACCGCTTCGTCGCCCTCGTCAGCCCACGGCTGCCAGAGCGCCAGCAGCTTCTGCTCGACCACGCTCCGGAGGTCGTGCGCGATGGCGTGCATGTCGGCGAGACTCACGTCGTCGCCGCGCCCATCCTGCCAGAGAACGAGGGACCCTATACGCTCGCCGGATGGCGCGAGGAACGGCAGCCGAATCTCCCAGCACGCGGCCAGAGTCACGTTCGCCCGGTGCCACGCCCACACCGGCACATCGTCGTCCAGGCGCCGATACGCCTCGGTGCTGTTCCCGGCGCCGACGAACGACCGCCGCAAGCGAACTTCGGCGCACTCGAATTCGTCCTGCGCGAAGGTGGACTCGAGGGTCGCGAAAACGGTGTCGAGATCAGTGAGGTCGGAAACGCGCAAGCTGGCTTCGCGAATGCGCACGTTCCGGCCGATCACTTTACGCTGGTGCACTCCACGGCGCAGGAGGCGCGCGAGCTCCTCGAACTCGTAGTAGCGAAGGCGCTGCACGGCGAGCCCGACGCCGAGACCGATCACGAGGAGCAGGACGGCGACGTACGCGGAGTCGTTGACGAGCAGCATTCCGCTGAGCCCGAGCAGCGCGCACGCGCAATAAAGCAGGAGCGCGACGCGACGCGGCGAGTGCCCTAACGAGAGCAACCGGTGATGAATATGCGCCCGGTCCGCCGTGAAGATCGGCTGACCGCGGAGGAATCGTCGCGCCACCGCCAGCGTGGTGTCGAGCACCGGCAGTCCGAGCGAGACGATCGGGATGGCGACAGCAATGACCGTCGGTGACTTCTGTGAGCCGAGTAGCCCGATGCCCGCGAGCATGAACCCGAGGAAGAGGCTTCCCGAGTCGCCCAGGAAGATCGACGCCGGGTGGAAGTTGAAGAACAGGAACCCCGCGGTCGCCCCGGCGAGGATGATCGTGACGGTCGCCGCGCCGACGAGCCCGTTGAGGCTCGCGACCACGAACATGGTCGTGAGGGCGAAGAGCGCGGCGCCGGCCGCGAGACCATCGAGCCCGTCGATGAGATTGAACGCGTTCGTGATCCCCACGAACCACACGACGGTGAACAGCATGCCGATCACGCCGCCGAGTTCGACGACGCCGACGAACGGGAGTGAAAGCGTCGAGACGCGCACGCCGGCGACGAAGACGCCGCACGCGATGACGACCTGCGCGAGGAACTTCCACCGCGCACGCATTGGCCGAACGTCGTCGATGAGTCCGACGATGTGCACGGCGAGCGCACCACCGATCACCGTCGCGAGGCCGCGCCCCGTCTCCGCGATCGGCCGTTGGCCGTACAGCGCCATGATGGCGGTCATCGTGACCGCAACGGCGAGGACGATCGCTACCCCGCCGATTCGCGGCACGGGGTTCACGTGCACCTTGCGCTCGTTGCACGGGTCGACGAGTCCCGCACGACGCGCGAACTCGCGCACTACGAACGTCAGCGCGGCCGACGAGCACGCAGCGACTACGAGGCCCAGCAGATAAAGCGGAATCTCTGGCTTATCTGACAACAAGAGTCCGGGTGCTCCCGGCGCGATCGACCACTCACGCCCGCGCAGATTTGGCGGCGCAGACCATCGGTCGGACCTCGTGACCGATATCCGGCAACGACAACCTCAGCCGCTTTCGTGGACTGTGGAAAAGCAAGACTGGTGCCGACTACAGTCGGCGTCGCGTGCTTTTCGCGGGCGGGCTCTGCTATGAGTGGTCGACGGCCTCGTCGCCCGGGCGATCGGCCGCGGCGGGGTCACTGCCGCGAGACTGCGCGCCGTTCGACGAGGCGAGATCCGTCACGCGCGCGCCCGAGCGTTTCAACCTGCCGGCCAGTGCTTCATCCACACGCGCGCGAATGACGAGCTCGTCACCATCCGTGCCCTGCTCGACCACTTCGCCGAGCCGATGGATCTCCGCCAGCAGCCGGCCTTCGCTGGCGCCGAGTCGGATTTCCGCAAGCGGCTTGGACGCTCGCGCTCGCGCGAGAAGCGCGCGCCGCAGCGGCTCGAGCCCGTCCTCGGCGACCGCGGACACGAATACGGAGTTGGGCAGCAGGTTCATGATCCGCTGTTCGAGCGGGATGAGCGTCTCGCCCGGAAGAGCGTCGATCTTGTTGAAGACGTGGAGCGTTGCCTTCCCGTGCACGCCGAGCTCTTCCAGAACGCCGTTCACGACGTGGCGCTGATCCTCCCACGTCGGATGACTCGAGTCGATGACGTGCAGCAGAACGTCGGCCTCGCGCACCTCTTCGAGGGTCGCTCGGAACGACGCCACGAGGTGGTGCGGCAGCTTGCGAATGAACCCGACGGTGTCGGTGACGAGGACGTGATTGTTGTCGCCGAGGTCGACTTCGCGCGTGAGCGGGTCGAGCGTCGCGAACAGGCGGTCCTCGACGAAAACATCACGCGCGCCGGACAAACCTCGTAGAATAGAGGACTTACCGGCGTTGGTGTAACCAACGAGTGAGGCCCGGAACGTCCCCTTCCGCCCCTGGCGCTGTACTTCCCGCCCGCGCGTGACATCGCTCAGCCGATCCTTGAGCTGACGAATGCGGTGGTTGATCAACCGGCGGTCCGTCTCGAGCTGCGTTTCGCCGGGCCCACGCATGCCAATGCCGCCGCGAAACTTCTCGAGGTGCGTCCACATGCGCGTGAGGCGCGGCAGCATGTACTCCAGCTGCGCGAGCTCCACTTGCATCTTCGCCTCGGCCGTGCGCGCGCGCGTGGCGAAGATGTCGAGAATCAGCTCGGCGCGATCCATCACGCGCTTCCCCGTCGCGTCCTCGACGTTTTTTCCCTGCGCTGGCGTCAGCTCGTCGTCGAAGATGATGAGCGAGGCGCTCGTCTCTTCGATGAGCGTGCCGAGCTCGTCGATCTTCCCCTTGCCGAGATACGTCGCCGGGTTCGGCCGATCGATCTGCTGCGTAATGCTCCCGACGACAACGGCGCCCGCCGTGTCGGCAAGCTGCTCGAGCTCCTCGAGATGTTGATCGACGTGATGGCGCGCCGACGTGCCCTTGCGCGGTGCGCCGACGAGCAGCGCTCGCTCGATCGGCGGTGTCAGGGTAATGAGGTCGCGCGTAATCGGTGGTTCCTCGTGAAGCTCGGGACGCCGAAAGCTAACGCGTCTCGATTATTTCGTTCGGCTCAGCGCCGAGAAGCGGCGCGTCTGATCATAGCCTCGCTTGAAGCTGCCGATCGGCGTGCCGACGGTGAAGTCGCCAAACACGCGGTAGTTCACCGAGCCGGTGTTGAGGAGCTGACGTCCAGCCGCGCCAACGCCCGCGTACGAGAAGTCGAGCGGCAGCGTGACGACCGTCGAATCGCCTTCCTGAACCGTGAACCGCTCCTTGAGCTCTCCCGAGCCGAACCGCACGGAGTCCACGACGAGGTTGTACGTGAGACCCGTTCCGTCGAGCCGGAAGCCATTCGGGTTGTAGACGCTGAGCTTCACGACGAGCGACCCGCCGGTGATTCCCAGGCTGCTGATCTCCGCGCCCTGGAAATTGACGATCGGCTCCTTGAACGTCGCGCGGCCTAACGTGGCACACGCCGCCGCGCCGAGCAACGTCGGCAGCGCGAGGGCGGTGAGCATGAGCGAGCGTGTACGCATGTCGATTCCTCTGTCCGTTCACGAGCCGCGGCGGTGCCGCGTTCGCCCGTTGATTAGTGTGATACCGAGTTGGGTTCAAGGGGTCAGGTTTCTTGAAAAGAGCGGTTCAAGAAACCTGACCCCTTGAACCCTTCGGATCATCCTACCCCTGGTCCTGCTCCGGTTCCCGCTCAGCCCCGCGATCGGCAGGACGCGCGCCAGAACGATCCCTCAGTGACCGCCACCACGCCAGTCGCTTCGCGATCTCCTTCTCGAAGCCGAAGGGCCCGGGGGTGTAGTACTCCGCGCCCCGGAGCTCGTCGGGCAAATATTCCTGCGGTATGAACGCGTCAGGCGAGTCATGCGCATACTGATAGCCGCGATTGTAGCCGAGCTCCTTCATCAGGGCCGTCGGCGCGTTCCGGATGTGCATCGGGACTGCGGCGGCTGGCGATTCGCGCGCCGCCTCGAGGGCGGCGCCAAGCGCTGCCTTCGAGCTATTCGACTTCGGCGCCGTCGCGAGGTAAATCGTCATCTGCGCGAGCGGCAGATACCCCTCGGGCGGCCCCAACATGTGATATGCATCACGTGCCGCCACGGCCAGCTTGAGCGCTTCGGGGTCGGCGAGTCCGACGTCTTCCGCGGCCATCGCGATCGCGCGCCGGAAGATCGTCATCGGGTCCTCGCCGCCTTCGATCATCCGCGCCATCCAGTACAGCGCGCCCTGTGGGTCGCTCCCGCGCAGCGATTTGTGGTAGGCGCTGAGCAGGTTGAAATGCTCTTCACCGCTCTTGTCGTGACGCGCGAAGCGCAACTGCATCGCCTCACGCGCGACGGCGGTCGTGACGTGACCACCTTCGCCGACGTAGTCCGATGACGCCTCCAGCACCGTGAGCGCGCGGCGCGCGTCGCCGTCGGCCTCGGTCGCGATCACGTCGAGCGCGTCATCGTCCACCGCGAGGCCGCGCGACGCGAGCCCGCGCTCTGTGTCCGAAAGCGCGCGCACCAGCAACCCTCGAACATCCTCGACGGGCAACGCACGCAGCACGAACACCCGGCTCCGCGACAACAGCGCGCCGTTGATCTCGAAGCTCGGGTTCTCCGTCGTGGCGCCGATGAGCGTGACGATGCCTTCTTCGACCGCCGGCAAGAGGGTGTCCTGCTGCGCCTTGTTCAGACGATGGATCTCATCGATGAACAGGATCGTGCGGGCACCACCCTGGTCGAGTCGATCGCGCGCTTCACCGATGATCTGGCGAATGCGAGGTACGCCTTCGCTCACTGCGCTGAACGGAACGAACACGCGATTCGTCGCCGTCGCGATGAGTCGGCCGAGCGTGGTTTTTCCTGATCCGGGTGGTCCCCAGAAGATGACCGAGCCGACCGACCCGTTCTCGATCGCCTGACGAAGTGCCTTGCCCGGAGCGAGGATATGGTCCTGACCGACGTACTCGTCGAGCGTACGCGGTCGCACGCGGGCAGCGAGCGGCTGGGCCTCGCTGGCCGTCGAGAAGAGCGACGCCTCCGAGCTTCCCCCGCGATTGCGTGGAGTCATCTGCCTACCAGCGCGCGCGCCGCGAAATAGAGCCCGCATCCGGCGAAGAAGCTGACGGGCATCCGCCATCCGAGCTTCGCCTGGAACTCAGGCACGAGGTTCGATGCGGCGACGTACAGCGTCACGCCGGCGGACACCGCGAGACCTATCTCGCGAAGCGCCGTGACGTACTCGGTGACAAGCACGCCCAGCACAGTGGCGCCGCCAAGCGCGGCGGCAGCGCCGAGTGCGGCGCTGCGTTTCGCGCCGGCAGCCAGAAAGAGACTCGATATCGCGAGCCCTTCAGGGAGCTTGTGCAGCAGAATCGCCATGAACACCAGGAAACCGAGCGATGGGCTGACCTCGAACCCGCTCGCGATCGCCACGCCATCGAAGAACGTGTGCAGCAACAACCCGACCAGCGCCGACGCGCTGACCGCGGCCGTCACTACGTGCGTCTCTTCACCGAAATGGAAATGTTTCGCGAACGTGTGCTGTGTCAGATGGACGAGCAGATACCCGGCGAGGGCCGCGAGCGCGGCCGCGCGGCCGCCACGCTCGATGGACTCCGGCAACAGCTCCCCGACGGACACCGCGATCATGAAGCCCGCCGACAGCGCGACCATCGTGTCGAGGGCACGGACACTCCACCGTGCGCGCGATGTGACCGCGGCGGCACCGAGCACGTTCGCGAGCGCGGCCGCGAGCGCGTAGCCTAACGGGGTGAGGCTCACGCCGCAGTCAGTGCGAGACGCTCCGCTGCGGCTGCAACTGCCTGCACGAGATCCGGCGCCGCCGCGAACTCGGAACGGCGGAGCTTCCAGCTCCGGGTTCGCAGCATGCGTCGTTCCTCGAGTCCCTTCCCCTGCAGGATGTAGAACCACTGATCCGTGCGCGCGTAGATGAACAGCTCGAGATGCGGGTTCAGCGTGAGCTGGTCCTCGCTCGTGTACACCGCGAACTCCACTCCTCCGAACGTCGCGAGCGGCGACTTCATGCGCGCGATCACCTCGCGCACGTCAGGCAACGCGACGTTCTCGCCCTTCCAGGCCAGCCCCGACCGGACGTCCTCGATGGCCACGTCTACCGCGGGCGGCAGATGCTCCGTGAGTGCATGGAACAGATCGACCACGCGCTCGGCGTTCGCCGCGAGATGCGCCGAGTAGTAGTCGTCTTCGCGGATGAACGAGAAGCCATCGTTTCCGGCGCGAAACCGGCGCCAGATCGATCCCTCGGGTTGTCTGCCTCGAAAGAACATGCGCGTTCAGGAGATGTCGCCGCCCGTGGGTCCCGCCGCGGACTCGTCGTTGCGAGCGAGGTCGCGGGCGTGGGCGAGCAGGCGGTCGGGCACGTTGCGCGCCGGATCTTCCACAACCCAGGCCAGCAGGCTTCGTAGAATCTTACCGAGCAACGGCCCGTGCGCGATTCCCTCCCGCTGCAGATCCTCGCCGTCCACGCCCAGATCGGCGAGCTCGATCGGGTCTCGATACGCGATGCGCAGCGCGCGCCGGTATGCCGAATCCGCGCGCTCGCGTGTCGGCGCGTCTCCGCCGTTTGCGCGTACCGCCGCCCAACGCGCTGCAGCGAGTCGGAGGAAGGGTGCGAGCAGTGTTCGCCCGGTCTGCGCAGCCCATCCGCGAATTACGGCATCCTCGAGCCGAGCCGGCGATCGCAGCGCGGTATCGATCGGCGCGAACGCGTGCTCCCACAGTTCGGCGAGCCGCGTCATCATTCGCACGTGGGCGTTCGAGAAGCGCAGGTCGTGCAGCGCCTCGCGCACCGACCGCGATGCGACATCGAGAAAGATCGAGACAATCCGAAGCATCCGCCGCGCGTCTGCCCGCTCCGCGCGCAGGGTCGTGCCCGGCATGGGAACGTGGTCGGCGGATTCGAACGCCACCCGGCTTTGCGTCGCAAGCACGGGCACGAGCGATGCGAGCGCGCCGCCGTCGCGCCAGAGATCGAAGGCAATGCTCGGACAGCGGACCTGCTCCATCGTCTTCTCGATCTCCTGCTTCACGCGCTCGCGCGAGAGCCGAGGCAGGAACGGAGCGCTTCGTGTGATGCCGTCCCACGTCGCGGCGTCGATCTGAAATCGCAGGCGCGCCGCGAATCTGATCGCGCGAAGCGCGCGCAGTCGGTCCTCGCGGAACCGTTCGTCGGGGTCGCCCACCGCTCGAACGAGCTGGCGTGCGATATCGCCCCGCCCGTCGAACGGATCGCGAATCTCGCCTGTGGATGGCGACACCGCGATCGCGTTGATCGTGAAGTCACGACGGGCGAGGTCGTCATCGAGTGACGCGCCGAATTCGACCACGGCATGACGCCCGTCCGTCCGCACGTCGCGACGAAACGTCGTGACCTCGTGCATGACGCCGAGCTCATCGAGAACGCCGATGGTGCCGAAGTCGATGCCGACTGGAACGGTGCGACGGAAGAGCTGCCGGACCTCGGCCGGCCGTGCCGCCGTGGCGAGATCCCAATCGAGGTGCGAATGGCCGAGGAAGGCGTCTCGCACCGCGCCGCCGACGCACCACGTCTCGAACCCAGCCTTCTCCAGGCGCTCGGCGATCCGTCGAACGGTCTCCGGCGGATTTACCACTGGCTGCGTCGGCGCCGACGAGCCTGTGCCGACTCCGCGGTCAGTTTCGTCCAGGTGGAGGGACCCGCGGAGCCTGCGCGGGGAGTAGCCATTTGTATATTCCGCCCGTGCCCATCGATACCCAATTGCTGGCGCGTTCGTGCGCGTCTGCCCGGTTCAAGTCCGACGTCGTCGCGTTCGCTTCTCGCGCTGAGGTCGCCACGATCACCCTCTCCCGCAACGTGCCGCGGATCAAGGTGATCAGGCTGATCAACCAGCTGCTCCATGCGCATCCGGAGTTCGCGATCGAGCGGCTTCACGTCGACGCGCGATCCGGATGCTCGGACTTCGTGGGAACCGTCGTCGTCGAGGGCGCCGGTGACTCCCGTTCCTTCGAGTTCGCATGGGACTGCCGCTGGCGGGCCGAGCAGCAGGGGTGGCTCGACGCGTACGGCTTCCCCGACCAGATCCGGGCGGCGGACGAGTTCGGCTGGAACTGCTTCCAGCGCTGGCACGAGCGCCCGCACGCGACGCGGAGCTAGGGTCCGGCTCAGCCGCACAGCACGCTCCCGCCGTTCACGTTCAGGATCTCGCCCGTGATGTGGCGAGCCAGCTCCGAGCACAGGAAAACGATCGGCCCCGCGATGTCTCGTGGGGTCGCGACGCGTCCGACCGGAATGTTCGCCGTGATCCGATCGCGGGCCTCGGTCATCGTCTGCGCGACCATTTCGGTATCGACCCACCCTGGCGCGACCGCGTTCACCGTCACGTCGCGTGACGCCAGCTCGATGGCCAGCGACTTCACGAACGAGATCATTGCGCCTTTCGACGCCGCGTAGTCCGCGTGGTACGCCTCGCCTCGCTGGCCGGCTGTACTCGACACGAGCACGATCCGGCCGCCGCGGTCGAGCCGGCGAGCTGCCGCCCGCGTCGTGAAGAACATCGCGTCGACGTTCTCGGCCATCGTTCGGCGCCAGTGCTCGTCGGTCATCTCGGCGAGCGGAACGTCGTTAGGCGGCCAGATGCCGGCGTTCCCGACGAAGATGTCGAGTCCCCCGAGCTCCCGTTCCACGCGCTCGAACAACGAGTTCGTCCCTGCGAGCGTCGACAGGTCGGCCGCGTGCGCGAACGCGCGAACGCCGCGCTCGGCGAGCTGGCGAACGATCTCCGCCGCGTCGCTCTGGCGCGCACGATAGCCGATGCCAACGTCTGCCCCGCACTCCGCGAGGAGCAACGCCGTCGCCGCGCCGATCCCGCGCGACCCACCGGTGACCAGTGCGCGCTTGCCGCGAAGCGAGATCATTTCGCCACCTCCTCCTCGATCAGCTCACAGATCGCGTGTTCGATGCAGAGGTGAATCTCCTGCGCGCGATCGGTCCGGTCGGTCGGAACGACAACCGAGTGGTCCGCCACGGCGCGCAGCGCTCCACCATCGCGCGCGGAGAATGCCAGCACGCGCGCGCCCTTCCGGTGCGCGGCTTCCGCGGCGCGAATCACGTTCGGGGAGTTGCCGCTCGTCGAGTGGATCACGAGCAGGTCGCGATCGCTCACGAGTGCATCCACCTGCCGCGCGAAAATCTCGTCGAACCCGAAGTCGTTGCCGGCGGCGGTGAGAAGCGACGTGTCGGTCGTGAGCGCGATCGCAGGCAGCGCTCGACGGTTCTTCATGTACCGGACGACGTATTCGGTAGCGAGGTGCTGCGCGTCGGCCGCGCTCCCACCGTTCCCACAGAAGAACAGAGTGCCGCCCCTGCGCACGACGTCCCGCATCATCGTCGCGGCACGGCCGACCTCGGGGCCGAGATGGTCGGCCGCAGCAACGGCAGTGGCCGCGAGATCGCGGAGTCGTTGCGCGATCAGCTCCGTCATCGTAGCCCTCTCATCGGCGTCCGAACAGAAGTTCTCGCAGGCGCCCGAACACGCCGCGCCCGAGCGAGAGTGGAGGAACGGGTATCAACGGCTGGTCGGCAAGGACACGCGCGGCGTTCGCATGCGTCAACAGCTGCGCATGCTCTTCCGCGCCCATCTCCTCGAGCCACACGCGCGCTGCGGACAACGAACGCCGGTCGCCGTGATTGTCGCTCGCGAGGCAATCGATGAGGCCTTCCGAGAGCATCGCCTTCGCCAGCTCGGTCATCGGCCCCCGCGCGAGCAGCATGGTCGCGTCCGTCTGAATGACGGCGCCCACCTCGCGCCAGGCACGGACGGTGTCGAGCGTGCAGCCGAAGTATCGCTCGGGGTGCGCCACGACGGGCACGACTCCACTCCGACGCAAGCGACTCAGCTCGTCAGCGGTGCCCGTTGGCAGGTATGCCCTTGGGAACTCGACCAGCACCGCACGCGAGTGCCCGAGCGCGAGGTGTGGTGCCCGGAGATCGCACCCCGGGCGGTCGAGCATGATCTCCCAGCCCAGACGCAGCGCCGGCACAGGCGGCGCTGCGGCCACCAGATCGGCGAGAATGCGCTGGTTCCGCTCGTAGGGCGCGTGCGCGATCTCCGACGCGTTCAGGTGGGGTGTGCAGACGAGCACCTCGACGCCCTGGGTCGCGAAGCGCTCGAGCACGGCGACCGACGTTCCGATGTCCTTCGAGCCGTCATCGACGCCGGGCAGCACGTGCGAGTGAATGTCGATCACACGCGTGTCGCGCTGGCCATGAGCCGCACGGCAGCCGTGGGCTCGCGCTCGAACAACGTTCCGACGACGACGTAGTCGGCGCCGGCTTCGCGAGCCGTGTGCGCGGCACGCTCGGTCGTAACGCCGCCCCCAACGAACAGTGGCGCCGAGCTCGCGTTGCGGGCCGCCTCGATGACGCTCGGCGGCACCGGGCGTGCGGCTCCGCTGCCCGCCTCGAGGTATGTCGCGCGCATGCCCATCAGGCCGCCCGCCTTCACGTGCGCGGCGACGATCTCCGGCTCGGCCGCCAGTGGCTTCGTTCCGGAGACGATCTCCACGGCACTCCGGCGTCCGCCGTCGACGAGCAGGTACGCCGTGCTGATCGCGACGATCCCGGGATGCGCATCGAAGAACGTCACGGCTCTCACCTGCTCCTCCACCAGATAGCGCGGGTCGCGCCCGGAGAGGAGCACGAGAAAGAGCACCGCATCGACGTCCGGACTGAGATCGCTCGCCGACGCTGGAAACTGCACGACCGGGAGTCCCGGCGCCCCGGCGCGAATCGCGTCGGCATGGCGCGAGAGGTCGCCCCCCTTGCCGAAGCTGTCGCCCACGAGAAATCCGCAGGCACCGGCGTCGGACGCGCGCTTCGCGAGCTCGCCGGCGCCCTGAGGCGACGTACGGCCCGGGTCGATGAGCACGACGAGCCCGCCCCGCTCGTCGAATGGAAAGCGGCGCGACGGGGCGTCGATCACGCGCGGTACGGTTCGGCGAGCGCCGCAATGCGCGCGAGCGCGCCGGTCGCCAGCATCTCGAGCTCGTCGGGCCGGTCCGCCGCCGCCTCGAACGCGTACGTCACGAGCGCATCCACGGCGAGCAGATCGAGCGCACTGTTCCGCGTTAGGCAGCCGTCGTGCAGGAGCGCGCTCATCGCGTCGGTGGCGGCGTCGAGCAGCCGCTCGACTGGCGCGACTCCGGTGGCGCCGGCGTCGGTGGGCGTCGCCACGAACTGCGCGATGCGCGACGCGAGCTGGCCCGGCGGCGGCGGAGTCCGCGACGCGAGCCAGCTGGCGACCGTACCCGAGCTCATGGACGCACGCTCACGCCGCGCCGAGCAGTCCGCGCACGATGTCGGGGAGACGGTCGAGCGCTTGTGGAATCCGGGTGGCGTCGGGAACGCCCGCCTGCGCCATGTGCGGCTTCCCGCCGCCGCGGCCGCCGGCCACCGCCGCCAACTCCCTGATCACGGCATCCGCCCGCACGCCGCGGTCACGCGCGTCGTCCGTCACGACGGCGAGCAGTGTGCTCTTGCCATCATCGAACGTGGCGCCTAACGCCGCGACACCGGTCCGCAGCCGCTCGCGGATCGCGTCGCCGAGCGCCTGCAGCGATTTCACATCCGGTACGGACACGACGCTCGCGACCACCCGCATGTCATCCACCGACGTGGCGGTGGAGACGAGACGGTCGACGGCATCGCCGCCACCGCCGCGCATCGCGTCGTCCAGCCGCTTCTCGAGCTGCTTCTTCTCCTGGAGAAGCGCATCGAGGCGATTCGAAACCACCTCGCTCCCCGGACCCGCCGGAAGCACGACCTTGAGCTTCTCCGCGACGCGCGTCAGCGCTTGCTCGCGATCCTTGAGCAGCTCGAACGCCCGCTGCCCGGTGAGCGCAACGATGCGTCGCACGCCCGACGCGACGCCCGTCTCGCTCACGATCTTGAACAGCCCGATCTCGCTCGTGTTGCGGACGTGCGTGCCGCCACACAGCTCGACGGACAGGCCGGGAATGCTCACGACGCGCACGACGTCGCCGTATTTCTCTCCGAACAGCGCCATCGCTCCGCCGGCCACCGCGTCCTTGTACGCCTTCTGCTCCAGCACCACGGGCACCGACGACCACACCCCGCGGTTCACGCGCTGCTCGATCTCCGAAAGCTGCTCCGCCTTGAGCGGCCCGTGATGCGTGAAATCGAAGCGCAGGCGATCGGGCTCCACGACCGAGCCTGCCTGGTGGACGTGGTCGCCGACGACCTCGCGCAGCGCCGCGTGCAGCAGATGGGTCGCCGTATGATTCCGCTCGGTATCGCGCCGCCGGTCCGACGGGACACGCGCCATCGCGCGCCCGAACGCGATCGTGCCGCTCGGCTGGCCGATGGCCGCCGTGCGGCCGTCGATCTTCTTCACGTCGTCGACGTCGACCCGCCACCCGTCGCCGACTATCTCCCCGCGGTCCGACACCTGACCGCCGGATTCCGCATAGAACGGCGTTTCGCGCAGCAGCACGGCGACACGTCCGTCGTCCAGGTGACGGACCGCCGTGACCTGCGTGTCGATCTCCACGGTGTCGTAGCCGACGAACGTCGTATTCGGGAGCGCCGCCGCCGCGCCTTCGGTGCTCGCGCTTCGCCACGCTGCGAAGTCCGCGAAGTCGTCAGCCCCGACGCCAAGCTTCCGCGCTTTGCGCTCTTCCTGCGATTGCGTGCGCTGCTTCGCCAGCGCCGCCTCGAAGCCCGCCAGGTCCACCGCATAGCCGCGCTCGCGCGCCATCAGCTCCGTGAGATCGATCGGGAACCCATACGTGTCGTAGAGACGGAACGCGTCGTCGCCGCTGATCGTGCCGCGCAGATGCGTCGAGCCCTGCGTCGATCCTGCCGGCGCGAGCTGGTCGAACCGCGCCATGCCGCCGTCGATCGTCGTGAGGAAGCGCTCCTCCTCCGCCTTCGTGGTCTCGATGATGTGCTGCCGTCGCTGCGAGAGCTCCGAGTAGACGCCGGACATCCGCGCGACGACTTCCTCGACGAGAAACACGAGCGTCGGCGCACGCCGGCCGAGGAGCCACGCGTGGCGAACCGCGCGGCGGAGGATGCGACGCAACACGTAGCCGCGCCCTTCGTTCGACGGGAACACGCCGTCCGCGAGCAGGAACGCGACCGCGCGCGCGTGGTCCGCGAGCACGCGGAACGACGCCGCATCGACGTTCGCCGGCACCTTCTTCCCCGCCGCGCCGCCGAGCCCCTCCGACGTAATGCCGGTGTACGGGATGCCGACGACTTCTTCCGCCTTACGCAGCAGCGGCAGGAACAGGTCGCCATGATAGTTGCTCGTGACGCCCTGCATCGCCGCCGCAATGCGCTCGAGCCCCGCACCGGTGTCCACCGACGGCTTGGGCAACGGTACGAGCGTACCGTCCGCCTGCCGGTCGAACTGCATGAACACGAGGTTCCAGATCTCGAGAAAGCGCCCCGCTTCCGCGCCCTCGACGAACGCCTCGGTCGAGAACTCCTTGCGATCGAGCTCGGTCCATTCACCCGTGGCGTCCGACGGGAACCTCCAGTCCCGCGTTAGGTACGCGAGATCGACGTACATCTCCGAGCACGGGCCGCACGGCCCGGTATCCGCCATCTGCCAGAAGTTGTCCTTCTCGCCCAGGCCGTAAATGCGGGAGTCGGACATCCCGGCCACGTCGCGCCACAACGCACGCGCTTCATCGTCCTCACGGAACACCGTGACGCGAATGTGCTCCATGGGGAACTTCAACTCCTCGGTGACGAACTCCCACCCGAACCGAATCGCGTCGCGCTTGAAGTAATCGCCGAACGAGAAGTTCCCCAGCATCTCGAAGAACGTGTGATGCCGGTACGTGTGACCGACCTGCTCGAGATCGTTGTGCTTCCCCCCAGCGCGAACGCATTTCTGTGCCGTTACGGCACGCCGACCGAAGCCCGGGTCCTCGAGGCCGAGGAACACGCGCTTGAACTGGACCATCCCGGCGTTCGTGAAGAGGAGCGTGGGGTCGTCGCCGGGCACGAGCGAAGAACTGGGGCGCACCACGTGGCCCTGTCGCTCGAAGTAGCGGAGGAAACGGTCGCGGATCTCGGATGATTGCATAGGGCAACAATATAGCACGCCCGTGGCTGCCGAGCCGCGACCGGGAGGCTCACTCTACGTCGTCCTCGGCCTCGCTTCCACGGTCGAGCACCCGGGCCATGACCTCGCGAATGACATCCCCATCATGCCCGCGGCGCGCGAGGAACGAGTAGAGCCTGCGCCGCCGACTCTGCGGATCGAGCTTCGCCAACGACGGCATCCGCTTCCGCGCCACCCGTTCGGCGACCGCGACCTCGTCGACCTGCTCGTCCTCCATCACTTCGCCGACGGCTTCGTCGGCGACGTCCCGGGCCACGCCACGCTTGAAGAGCTCCTGGTGTACCCGGCGGCGCGACGCGCCCCCAGACACCTTCGAGCGCGCGAGCTGACGAGCGAAATCGGCGTCATTCACGAGGCCGACCTCACGCAGCCGTTCGATTACGCGGTCGACGCGAGCCGCCGCCTCGCCCTTCTGAATGAGCCGCCGCCTCAACTCCGACGCGCTCCGCGCACGGAACGCGAGCAGGTTGAGGGCGCGGTCATACGTCGCCGCGAGCTCCCCGGCGTCGCGCAGCTTCGCCGCGCGCGCTTCATCGACGGTGACACCGACGTGAACCTTGATCTCCGCCAGCGCGTCCGCGCTGACGACGGCGAATTCGCGTCCGTCGACGTCGACGACGTACCGACCGGCTTTGCGAGGATGCTCGGTGATTCTGGTGATCACACTCATGACACCGGTGGGTTCCAACGACTAACGACTCTCCGACCAACGACTGAACGATGAGCCGGACCGCCAGGTGGAGGGATGGAAAGAGCCGGAGGTGAAGCCCTCTGAACGCGACGGTGATCCGGGCACCGACTCATTCAAAGAACGACCCCTCCGGCCCGATTCACCGGAGCGACCCACAAGGCTCGCTCAGTCGTCTACGATCACCTCAGGCTCGGCTTGCACCTCGGTCCGCATGCCGAGGAGACCCTTCACCTTCTCCTCGACTTCGGCCATGAGCGCCGGGTTGTCCTTGAGATACATCTTGGCGTTCTCGCGCCCCTGACCGATACGCTGCGAGCCGTAGCTGTACCACGCGCCCGACTTGTCGATGATGTTCGCCTCGGACGCGATGTCGAGCACGAGGCTCGCATGGCTGATTCCCTCGGCGTACATGATGTCGAACTCGGCCTGCTTGAACGGCGGAGCGACCTTGTTCTTCACGACCTTCACGCGCACGTGCGAGCCAACAACATCTTCCTTGTCCTTCACGGGACCGATACGGCGAATGTCGAGCCGCACCGACGCGTAGAACTTGAGTGCCTTGCCACCGGTCGTCGTCTCGGGGTTCCCGAACATGACACCGATCTTCTCGCGCAGCTGATTGATGAAGACCACCGACGTCCTCGAGCGAGCGATGGCACCGGTGAGTTTGCGGAGCGCCTGACTCATGAGGCGCGCCTGCAGACCGACGTGCGAATCACCCATCTCGCCCTCGATCTCCGCCTTCGGCACGAGCGCCGCGACCGAGTCGATCACGACGACATCCACCGCGCCGGAACGCACGAGGATCTCACAGATCTCGAGCGCCTGCTCGCCGGTATCCGGCTGCGAGACGAGAAGACTTTCGACATCCACGCCGAGCTTCTTCGCGTACTCGACGTCGAGCGCATGCTCGGCATCAATGAACGCGGCGACACCGCCCGCCTTCTGCGCATTCGCGACGACGTGCAGACACAACGTCGTCTTCCCGCTGGACTCGGGTCCATAGATCTCGGTGATGCGGCCCCGAGGAATGCCGCCGACACCGATCGCCGCGTCGAGATTGATGGCGCCCGTAGGAATCGCATCAATGCGGACGCGCGCCGACTCGGCGCCCATCTTCATGATGGAACCCTT
>Ga0075420_100001244_pt1 | contig 21513 bp, 19 predicted proteins | sample SoiMetdeltSBSDD4_FD_75296 | JGI IMG/M metagenome (GOLD analysis project Ga0075420, IMG submission 75296) | Bulk soil microbial communities from a Populus tree surrounding site in Tennessee, USA - Soil MetaG P. deltoides SBSDD4 | ecosystem: Environmental > Terrestrial > Soil > Tree plantation... | reverse complement strand
GGCTGATACTTGACGCCCGCCTCCCAGCCCTCGCCGGTGGTCGGCTTGAACACTTGACCGCCGCTGCTTGTAACGTTGAAGCCGAACACAGGCTGAAACGACGTCGCATAGGCGACGTAAGGTGCGACGCCATTGTCGAACAGATAAGTCAGGCCGGCGCGGCCGGTGAACGCGGCGTCGTCCTGATCGGCCGATGCGTTGTTGAGCCTATTGGTCGTCGTCGCGACGGCCTTGTCATGGCGGCCAGTCAGCGTGATGACCCAGCGATCAACCTTGATCTGATCCTGCACATAGAGCCCGACCTGATACTGATCGCTTACCGTGCTGATGAACCGCGTCATCCCGTCTTTGCCCGGTATCGGCTGCCCGTAGACCGGGTTGTAGACATTAAGCAGAAAGACACCGTAGTTGGCGCGATAGTCCGCATCCACGTCTTGCTTCTGATAGTCGATGCCGAACAACACCTTGTGGGAGAGCGGCCCGGTCGCAAAGTCCGCCTGCACGTGCGTGTCGACCGCCAGATTTTTCGTGTTGCCGAACACGTAGTTGGCGGAGCGAGACACGTCGCCGATTACGTTGGGCGCCGGCGATTCGTTGCGCATCGAATAAACTTCGTTGCGAATCGTGCTGTAGCGCACGTTCTGCCGAACCTGGAAGACCTCGTTGAACCTGTGCGCAAACGCGTAACCGACCATGTCTTGGTCGAACTTGATGCGGTCGAAATTGGGCTCACCCATATTCCGGCTGTAAGGGATGCGGGGCCCGTTCGGATTCGGGTATAAGGTGCCGACACCCGGCACGTATTGCTGGGGCTGCCCCTTGATATCGTCGCGCTGGAAACTCGACAGGAACGTGAACGAGGTATCCGCGGTCGGTGCCCAGGTGAAGCTCGGCGCTATGTACAGCCGCCGTTCATGGTTGAAGTCGACAACCTTATCGGTGTCGCGCACCAGGCCGACGATGCGCGCCAGGAATTTGCGCTGCTCATCGAGGGGGCCACTGACGTCAAAAGCGCCTTGCAGCCGGTCGAAGCTGCCGGTCTGGAGCTCCACCTCGCCTTGATAGACGTTGGTTGGCCGCTTGCTGACCATATTGATGAGGCCGCCGGGCGACGTATGGCCGTAGATGCCGGATGACGGCCCCCTGAGGACCTCCAGCCGCTCGAGGCCGTAGGTCTCCGTCTTGCTTTGCCCAAACTGAAGCACGGTGTCGTACGGCAGCCGCAACCCGTCCAGGAAGCGCGGAGCAATAAAGCCGCGCACCTTTATTTCGTCGACGACCGAGCTGGCGCCGTAGAGCTCCGTCATCACGCCGGGCGTATATCGCAGGGCCTCCGGAATGGTTTGCGCCTGCTGGCTGACGATCTGGTCGCGCGTGATGACCGAGATCGATTGCGGAATTGCGAGGATCGGCGTGTCGGTCTTGGTGGCGGTCACGCTATCGCGGGCGGCATAGCCCTGCACCGAGCCTAGTCCACGCTCACCCAAAATTGCCGGCCGTGTCACGGGCGCCGCCTGTGTCGGCGCCGCGACGCGACGGGTGGGCTGCGCCTTCTTGGTGGTCTGCGTGCGCGCTTTCGGCCGCGCGACGGCCGGGTTCACGTTGACCGACGGCAGACTGACCGCGGGTTGACCGGAAGGCGTCGGTTGCGCTGCCGGTGCCGGTTGGGTCGCGGGAGCAGCTTCTTCGGCGTGCGCGGCGAAATCGATGGGAGATGCTTTCAACGCAACGAGTGCAACCGAAATCATCAGCGAGATCTTGAACGTCGTCAGCCTGCGCCGACCAGAAGCTACTTCCCCAACCACCACAACACCCCCCGGTGTTTATTAAGCCGCAAGTGCTTTCACTAAGGGGGGACTTTGGCCCGCACAAATTGAATCATTTGGAATGCTTCGAAGTGTGGAGTAAGCGCCGACCAAAAAATCGACGGTTCGTATTTTTGAATGACTCCACTCTATGGACTACCCCTGCAATCAGACGAACGTTTTGAGGGAGATGAGAGACATTCAAAACTGGAAAACACGCGGTCGCACCGCCGCCAAATTCCACACAGACATGCAAAAAGTTTCTGTGTGTTGCAAAATTGTGATCCAATCCCGTCGGTCCTAGTGCCGTGACAAGCCGCCGGCCCTCGACCCTGCCGCGATACTCAGTGCGCATGTGAAGCTGAGCCGAGAGCGCGTCCTACAGGCAACGCTGGTGCGCGCGGCGGTGTCAGTGCCGGGCCTGATGCAGAAGGCTCAGACCACGATTATTGGACCGCGATGACCATCTTTATTAGGTGTGGCGGGCCGTGCCGAAGCGGCTTCAGTGCTACCGCGTTTCGTATAGCCACCACGGCTCGGGCCCACGATCCGGGTGCAACTTGAACATCCTTCGCTCATCGTCAGCCGCATCGCACGCCCGCAGACCGATCCGCCGCAGTCCTGCCTGATCGCGCTGGACCTGCGTGCCGAAAACAGGCTGCAAGCCGCAAGATGTCCCATGCGCATCAGACATCTTCAGCAGTTCGGCGAGGGTCGCCAGGTATTTGTGGATCAGCTTGCAGGCTACGGCCGCGTCAGCCCTGTTGCTCCTGGCGGCCTGCAAGGCTGTGCGGTCTTTCTGCAATTCGCCCCGGATCGCGAACAGCGCCTGGCATTGCGGCGGCCGCGCGGGAGGCGGAGTGCTGATGGGAACGCCGGCATTCCAAGGCAAGCCATCGACCTGCGCCGCCGCCCCCTGCAGGGTCGCAACCACAGCGACGGTCGACAGGAGAGTCCGGCAGGCGCGCATCGCACTCCCTCCGCACAAATCATCACGGACGATGACTTTGCTCACGGGCTTGCGTCAAATGTTTGAGAAGGCCAGCGGTACGTTGAATAAGCGCCAAGCCGGTCCACCGGTCGAACAACAGCCTCGACGTCCGCATCGAGAAGCGATCATCGGTCGGCAACAGATGAGTCGGCCGAGGAGGACCTTCGAAGCGCGTGGGGATTCGCTTGGTACGTGCCACGTGCCGTTTTGCAGGGGGCCGGAGGCGAACGATTGGCAAGACCCTGTGTACGCGCCTATGTACGCGGAGGGTCTCGCGATTGCCAACGGGATCAATTACTTGTGGCAAATCAACGCTCCGGCGAGGGAGCTGGTCGGAGTGATAGGATTTGAACCTACGACCCCCTCGTCCCGAACGAGGTGCTCTACCAGGCTGAGCCACACTCCGACTGGGCGGGGTTATAACGGCGGCCCCCGGGGGCCGCAAGCAAGAGCTTGCGAGAGATTGCAAAGGGTTTGGATGTGACGATCGAGCCGTCAACACGGGTCATGAAGGCGGATTCCGAGGCGGTCGTGGCCGCGGCCCGCTGCCTTTCGGCCGGCGGGCTGGTCGCCTTCCCGACCGAGACCGTCTACGGCCTCGGCGCCGACGCGCAGGACGGCATCGCGGTGGCGAGGCTCTATGACGCCAAGGGCCGGCCCGCCTTCAACCCGTTGATCGCCCATGTTGCCGACCTGGCGGCGGCGCGCCTCCTTGCGAAATTCGACCCAATAGCCGAGCGGCTGGCGCTGGCGCTCTGGCCCGGGCCGCTCACTTTGGTGCTGCCGAAGGCTTCGGGTTGCGCGGTGGCGGAGCTGGCCACCGCCGGGCTCGACAGCATCGCGGTGCGCGTGCCGGATCATCCGGTCGCGCGCGACATCCTCGCGGCGCTCGGGCGCCCAGTGGTCGCGCCATCGGCGAATCGTTCAGGCCATGTTTCGCCGACGACGGCTCAACATGTGCTCGCCGACCTGCGCGGCCGCATCGACCTGATCGTCGACGGCGGCGCAACCTCTGTCGGGGTGGAGTCAACCATCGTCGCCTGCCTCGGCGAGCCGGTGCTGCTGCGTCCCGGCGGCGTGCCGCGCGCCGCCATCGAGCGTGTGCTGGGTGGCGCGCTCGCCGAAGCGCCGGCGCAAAACGGCGCCGACGAAGGCGAAGCGCCGCTGGCCCCCGGCCAGCTCGCCTCGCATTACGCGCCGCGCAGCCGGATGCGCCTCGACGCGACCAGCGTATCGCCCGGGGAAGCCCTGCTCGCCTTTGGTACGCCGATGCCGGCGGGCGCGCAGCCCGTGCGCACGCTCAATCTCTCGGCCCGCGGCGACCTGATCGAAGCCGCGGCCAACCTGTTCTCGCACCTGCGCGCACTCGACGCCGCGGGCGCCGCCGCGATCGCGGTCATGCCGGTGCCACACGACGGGCTCGGCGAGGCGATCAACGACCGGCTAAAGCGCGCCGCCGCGCCGCGGCCTTGAACCCTAGATCAGCCTCATGGTGAGGAGGCGCCATAGCAGGCACAGCCTGCGTACACTTGGCTGCGTGTGCGCCGTCTCGAACCAGAGGCCGCCCCGGTCTGTCGCCATCCTTCGAGACGCGGCCTGCGGCCGCTCCTCAGGATGAGGTTCAGAGGACTGCGCGCGTATACAAAGCGAGCCCCTCCCGCGCTATAATCCGCGCGTCCGAGATCGTGAGTGCCGCATGAACATCGTCGAACGTCCCGTCAAAGTCCTGCCGCCCGAGTTGCTCGCCCGTTTCGCCGCCATCGTCGGCGAGCGCTACGCGCTTACCGTTGCCGGCGACATCGAGCCCTACATGACGGAAGAGCGCGGGCTTTATCACGGCCGCTCGCCGATGGTGCTGCGGCCGGGCTCGGTGGCGGAAGTCGCCGCGATCCTGAAGCTCGCGAACGAGACCGGCACGCCCATCGTGCCGCAAGGCGGCAACACCGGCCTGGTCGGCGGCCAGACCCCGCACCACGGCGAGATCCTGCTCTCGCTCAAGCGGCTCGACCGCATCCGCGAGGTCGACGCGACCTCGAACACCATGACCTGCGAGGCCGGTGTCGTGCTGATCAAGGCGCAGGAAGCGGCCGAGGCGCAGAACCGGCTGTTCCCGCTCTCGCTCGGCGCGGAAGGCAGCTGCACCATCGGCGGCAACCTCTCGACCAATGCCGGCGGCACCGGCGCGCTGGCCTATGGCGTCGCGCGCGAGCTGGTGATGGGGCTCGAGGTCGTGCTGGCGGACGGGCGCGTGCTCAACAACCTGCGCAAGCTCAAGAAGGACAACACCGGCTACGATCTGCGCCACATCTTCGTCGGCGCGGAAGGCACGCTCGGCATCATCACCGCGGCGGTGCTGCGGCTGTTCCCGCGGCCGCGCGCGGTCGAGACCGCGTTCATCGGCGTGCCCTCGCCTTACGAGGCGCTGTCGCTGCTCAATCTCGCTTACGAGCGCGCCGGCGGCAGCGTGACGGGTTTCGAACTGATCCCGCGCATCGCGGTTGAGTTCGCGGTCAAGCACGCGCCGATGTGCCGCGATCCGCTCGCGAGCCAGCACCGCTGGTACGTGCTCATGGAATTGTCGACGCAGGCGCGCGACGGCTTGCGCGCGATCATGGAGGACATCCTTTCCACCGGCGTCGAGCGCAACCTGATCGAGGACGCCACCATCACCGAGAGCCTCGAACAGGCCAAAGGGCTGTGGCTGTTACGCCACCACATCGCCGACACCCAGAAATATGAAGGCGGCTCGATCAAGCAGGACGTCTCGGTGCCGGTCAACGCGGTGCCGGATTTCATCGCCGAAGCGACCGCCAAGGTCGAGGCACTGGTGCCGGGCTGTCGGCCGGTGCCGTTCGGCCATCTCGGCGACGGCAACATCCATTACAACGTGTCGCAGCCGGTCGGCGCCGACAAGGCGGAATTCCTCAAGCGCTGGGACGACGTCAACGACGCGGTGTTCTCCGTGGTCGCGAAGCACGCCGGCTCGATCTCGGCCGAACACGGCATCGGCGTGATGAAGCGAGCGCTGCTGCCCTCGGTGAAGGACCCGGTCGCCTATGAGCTGATGCTCGGCCTCAAGCGCATGCTGGACCCGAACGGCATCCTCAATCCGGGCAAGGTGCTTTGAACGACACGCGGAGCCCGGCGACGACGGCCTTGATCAATGCCGGCGCCGTGCTCCGCGCCGGCCGCCGGCCCGAAGTCGTGGCCGCCCTGTGCGTCGGCCTGCTGGTGTTCCTGCTCCATCACCTGACCCGCTTTTCGCTGTCGACGGTCTGGCCGCTGGTCCCACGGGGCGATGCGTGGATCATTTACGACACCTCGCGCCTGGTATTTTCCGCATCGGATTACCAGGCGCGGCTGGCGCTCGGAAACATGGATGCGGTGTTTCCCTATTCGCCGTCGGCCGTCATTCTGTTTCGCGGCCTGACTGTTGCCGGTCCCGCGCTCTTCATGGCGACCTGGTTGCTGATGATGGTCGCGGGCCTGCTGGCGTCGATCCGTGCAAGCGTGGCCCAGGAGGAGCGCAACGAGCTCGTCGCCAACTGGCTGCTCATCGGCGCCATCGCCCTCGTTGTTGCGAGCCCTCCGGTGACGTGGGACTTCCGTAACGTCAACAGCAACCTGATCTATCTCGGCGTGGTTCTGACCGGCTATGCGCTGATGAGCCGGCGCCCTCTCCTCGCCGGCACGCTGGTGGCATTGAGCATTTCGCTCAAGCTCTACAGCGGACTGCTGATGCTGTGGCTGCTGCTGAACGGTCCGCGACGCGCGTTCTATTCCTGCGTCGCCGCCAGTGTCGTGCTGTGGATCGTGTTGCCGATCGCTTTCTTCGGGATCGAAGGCGCGGTTCGGATCTATTGGGGATGGTACGAGCAGATTCGCATTGTCGGCGACCCCTGGGTCTACACTCAGTATCCCGGTCGCGAAGGGCCGCCGCTCATCACCCTGCGAAAAGCGGTCATGTACCTGACCGGCGCAGCGGCCGACGCGACCAAAACGCAAATCTACGTACTGATGCTCTTGTCGCTGTGGAGCGCGGCATTGGCTTGGTACGCATGGCGCGCCGGTCGTGCGGGGCGCATCGGTATCCCGTCGCGCGCCGCGCTTTCGGATTGGACGGTACTCCTGCTGGCACCGTTGCCTTTCAGCCCCTGGCTCGAGCCCTATCACGCGATTCCGCTGCTTCCCGGCGCAATCCTCTGCGTGATCATCGCTCTGGACGAACGGGTCGCTGCGAAAGACCGGATCATCGCGTCGGCGGCGCTGCTCGCACTCGCATTGATGGCTCTCTTCAGTACGTTCCAGCTGCGCGGCCTGCGGTTGCTGGCGCAGCTCCTCGCACTCACCATCACGCTCGGGCTGCTGCGCCCGCGGTTGCCTAACGGAACGTCAATCGCACCTGCAAATAGCGCGGCGTAGATTCAGCAACGATTCACCGTGCGCAATATTGGAGCGCGTTCAGTTCTTAAACAGCAATGCAATGCCAGCTTATCGCGCACGTTCATTCTATCTTAAGCCCGATGAAACCACCGCAATTAACCGGGATTAAAAGACAGCGGTGTAAAACGACCACCACAAAAGCTCGCGTCGCGAAGAATTCGTGATCGCGTGCAACACAAAAACCGGGTGGTGGACGTGAGCTTCGACCAATATCGCCCAGCAGCGCCGTCGGGAGCGTTGCGCCCCTCGACGGCCGCGCCGGCGGCGCCCTCGATGCCGGCGCACGCGTCGACAAACCCGCAGACTGCTCCCGTGATCGGGCGCGTCCTCGCCGTGACCGGAGCGCAGGCGACGATCGGCTTGTTGCCGGCACAAGCTGGCGTGTCGAGCGACGCCCGCGCGACCGTGGGCAAATTCCTTGCGATCCATAGCGCCACGTCGAGCCTCATCGGGCTGATCACCGATATCACCGTGAACGTCCCGGGCAACGCAGCCGACAAAGGCTTTATCGCGGCGGCGAAGCTCGACCTGATGGGCGAGATCATGCGCGACGCCAGCCGCGGCTCGTACTTCGAGCGTGGTGTCGCAAACTATCCCGCGATCGGCGACGGCGCCGCGATGATGTCGAACGCCGATCTGCGCGTCATCTATGAGTTGTCCGGCGCGGGCTCGATCAATGTCGGGCACCTGCAGCAGGATCCCAGCATCGGCGGCTTCCTCAACGGCATCGAGCTGGTCGGCCGGCACTTTGCCGTGCTCGGCACCACCGGCGTCGGCAAATCCTCCGGCGTCGCGATCATTCTCAACGAGTTGCAGCAGACGCGACCGGATCTGCGCATCTTCCTGGTCGACCCGCATAACGAATACGGCCGCTTCTTCAGCGAGACCGCGCAGGTGCTCAACCCGCGGAACGTCAAGCTGCCGTTCTGGCTGTTCAACTTCGAGGAAATCGTCGACGTCTTTTTCGGCGCGCGCCCCGGCATCGACGAGGAAGTCGAGATTCTCTCCGAAGTGATTCCGCTCGCGAAGGCCATGTACACGCAGTACCGCGCCGGCCCCGCCAACCGGCTGGCCGCCAAGCCTGTCGATGCCAGGAGTTGCGGCTTCAGCGCCGATACCCCGGTGCCGTACCGGCTCGCCGATCTGATCGGCCTGATCGACGAGCGCATGGGCAAGCTCGAGAACCGCTCGTCGCGCATGGTGCACCATCGCCTGCTGATGCGGATCGAGACCATTCGCAACGACCCGCGCTACGCCTTCATGTTCGACAACGCCAATGTCGGCGGCGACACGATGGCCGAGGTGCTGAGCCAGCTGTTCCGCATGCCTGCCAACGGCAGGCCGATGACGATCATGCAGCTCGCCGGCTTCCCGGCGGAAGTCGTCGACGGCGTGATGTCGGTGCTGTGCCGGATGGCGTTCGACTTCGGGCTGTGGAGCGAAGGCGCGATCCAGCTACTGTTCGTCTGCGAAGAGGCGCACCGTTACGCGTCGAATGATCGCAAGATCGGCTTCGGCCCGACCCGCCGCGCGATCTCGCGCATCGCCAAGGAAGGTCGCAAGTACGGCGTGTTCCTCGGCCTGGTGACGCAGCGCCCGGCAGAACTCGACCCGACCATCCTGTCCCAGTGCAGCACGTTGTTCACGATGCGCCTGGCGAACGACGCCGACCAGGCGCTGGTGCGCTCGGCAGTGTCGGACGCAGCCGCGAGCCTGCTGGCCTTCCTGCCGTCGCTGGCGACGCGCGAAGTGTTTGCGTTCGGAGAAGGCGTGGCGCTGCCGACGCGGCTCAAGTTCAGGGAATTGCCGGCGCACCTGCGTCCGAAGGGCGAGATAATCGGCGAAACCGGTGTGGCCAAGAACGTCGAGTCCGTGGAATTCATCGCGTCGGTAATCGAGCGGTGGCGCGGAGCAAGCATGAGCCATCGCCGAATGGAAGACAACAGTCCGGACTACGGCTCGTTCACCGAGCCGCCTCCGCCGCAGGCGCCACTGTCGGACAGCGATCGCTATCGCATCCTGAAGCGTCCGATCGGCACTGGCGCGGATCCCCTGCTGCGCACCCCGCAAGCACCGTCGGTCGCGCCGGCACCCACGCCGACGCGTTGGCCGACGCGCTGATCGTCAGGATTGTTTCTGACGTGAAGCGCCCGCGCATTCGCGTTGCGCCACCGCCATGTTGATGCGCACCAGATTGCAGGCATGATGCAGCGCGCTATCGCGCTCTTTCGCGCTCAATCGCGGATCCTTCGCGCGCTTGTGAAGCTGCTGCGCGAGCCGGAACCGCTCCTGCGAGCTCATTGGGTTCGACGTCATGGGTTTGCAAACGGCCACCCCGCAACTCCCAAGGTAAAGTGCACCAGCGACGGTGCGTCACTAAACAGCTACGACGGGATGAGAACGAAGCAATGCCGCTGACGGTTCCAACCGTTGGTCGCACCGCTTTCGAATTGATTCAAATCGTGCCGACGCATCAAAACAACGAGGACTGCCGGTCGTCCTTCTTCGGCTTGCGCGCGCGCTTCGCTGGCGCATCGGGCTCAACCGTCACCGCGCCCGGTGCACCGGCCTGCACCGGCTCCAGCAATCCCGGATAGTCGTTGGTGACCCGGTTCACCGCCGGCGAAATTTGATGCGCCTCGAACAAATCTTCCGGGGCCGGCACCAGCAGCGCCGCCGCCGCGTTGGCGTCCACGTGCCGGCAGTCGAGCCAGAAATCGAACGCCTCGGGCGGGATCACCACCGGCATGCGGTGATGGACCGGATGCAGCGTCTTGTTCGCATCGGTGGTGATGACGGCCGCGGTTTCCAGCTCTTCGCCGTTCGGGCCCATCCAGCTTTCCCACAAGCCGGCGAACGCGACCGGACCGCCGTGCTTCGGCAACACCACATAGGGCCGACGCGGCGTCGTATCCTCGTTCCACTCGTAGAAGCCGTCGGCCGGGATCAGGCAGCGGCGGTACTTCATCGCGTTCTTGAACGAGGGCTTGTCGAGGACGGAGTCGCTGCGCGCCTGCAGCACCAGCGAGAACGTCTTCGGGTCCTTGACCCAGGACGGGATCAGCCCCCAGCGCACCAGCACGAACTGCCGCTTGCCCTCGAACATCCGCACGATCGGGATCGGCTGCGTCGGCGCCACATTATAGCGCGGCGGAAAGTTCGGCTGCTCGAGATACGCGAACAACTGCCGCATCGCTTCCGGCGTCGAGGTGATGAGATAGCGTCCGCACATGCTATGGTTCTAACTCAGTGACAATCTAACGGAGCCCGATTCCACGTGGCCGATGCAAGAACCTACCCGACCCGTCCGTTTCTCGCGGTCAGCGCCGCCATCCTGCGCGACGGCAAGGTGCTGGTCGTGCGCCGCGCGCGCAACCCCGCGAATGGGCTCTACAGCCTGCCCGGCGGCGTAGTCGAGGCCGGCGAAACGCTCGCCGAGGCGGTGAAACGCGAGGTCGACGAAGAGACCGCGCTCACCATCGAGCCGGTCGCGCTCGTCGGCTACCGCGAGGTGGTGGCGCGCAACGCCGAGGACAAGGTCGAGCGTCATTTCGTGATCCTGCCGTTCGCGGCGCGCTGGATCGCCGGCGAGCCGAAGCTCAACGAGGAACTGAGCGAATGGCTCTGGGTCGATCCCGCCGAGGTCGCAGCGCTGCCGACCACGCCGGGACTCGCCGAAATCGTGGCCAATGCGGTCGAGCAGCTCAAGGCGGCCCGGGGCGAGGACGCGAAACCCGCCATTATTCCGGCGACTTGAGCCCTGATCGTGCCACTCGCTTGCGGCCATGCGCCCGCGGGCCTATTCCGGTTATGCGATGTCACGACACCTCACCGCCGCCCTGCTGATACCGCTCCTGGCCCTCGCTTTGGCCGGCGCGCCGGCGCGCGCGCAACCGCCCGCGCCGTATGACGGCAACTTGCAGCGGCTCGCCGAGATCATGGGCGCGCTGCACTATCTGCGCGGCCTGTGCGGGGCCAATGACGGCCAGAAATGGCGCACCGAAGTGCAGGCCCTGATCGAGGCCGAAGCGCCGACCGGCGAGCGGCGCACCCGCATGGTCGCAAGCTTCAACCGTGGATTCCGCGGTTTCCAGCAGAGCTACCGGACCTGCACGCCCGCGGCCGACATCGTGATCCGGCGCTATCTCGAGGAAGGTTCTCGGATCGCGCGCGAAGTGACAGCCCGCTACGGTAACTAACTGCCCATGTTAACCTTTTTTAAAAGTCTGGCTGGTCGCTCGGATTCCGCGTGATAACGTCCGCGCTGTTCGAGGGGAACGCGCGCCGAAGATTTCGGCAGAGGGGCGAAAATAACATGACAGTGCAAGCTTTTCAGGCTCCGGCCTGCGCGCCGGACCATGAGCAAAAGCGCGCTGCGCTTGGCTACCTGCATGAGGCGTGGGCGGAAGCCCGCCTTGAAGGCATCGATGGTGACTGCCTGGCCCAGGCGTGCCTGTTCACGGCCTTTGCCGAATTCGTGGCGACCTATGGCGAAGAAGCCGTCGCCCGTCTCGCGGAAGGCCTCCCCAAGCGTGTCCGCAACGGCGAATTCACGCTGCCGTTGGCGCGCCAATAGGCACGCAGGTTCCGATTATACCTTCGGCGGAAACTCGTTTCTCGCCACAATAGCTTGTAGTATCGCCGCCGTTGAAAACGCGGCGGACCATGATCACACGCATCGGCCTGACAGTTCTGCTCACGGCGTTGCTCGCGGGCGGCGTGGCGCCTGCGCAAAAGCTTGCGCAGAACAAAGTGAAGACCGAGACGATCCGGCCGCCATCGCCGGGCGAGCAGAAGTTCCGTAACGAGGGGCACGTCGTCGCCCCGACCGACAACGCCGGCAAATTGCCGGAAGTCCTCACCAGCACCGCAGACCTGCCGCCGGCCGTCGCGCGTACCCGCGAACGGATCCTCGCCGCCGCACGTTCCGGCGAACTGACCAAACTCTTCGCGGTCATGAAGGAGGCGCCGACGATACCGGTGTTCTCGTTCTCCGAGGACAAGGATCCGGTTGCGTTCTGGAAGGCGAACTATCCGGACTCCGAAGGCGTCGAGGCACTTTCCATCCTGGTCAACATACTCGAGACCGGCTTCGTCCATGTCGATGCCGGCACGCCGCAGGAAATCTATCTGTGGCCGTATTTCGCCCGCATCCCGCTCAAGGCGTTGACGGCGCAGCAGCGGGTCGAGCTGTTCCGGATCATTACCGGCGCCGACTACAAGGACATGGTGGAGTTTGGCGCTTACTCGTTCTACCGGCTCGGCATCGCCCCCGACGGCACCTGGCAATTCTACGTCGCCGGCGATTAGCTCAAGAGCACTTTCCACGTGACGTGACTCTATCCACCGCTCATTCCCGCGTAAGCGGGAATCCAGAACTTTTTTTATGTGTACTGGGTCCCCGCTTTCGCGGGGACGAGCGGGGTGGGCGAGCCAACTCAACTGGGAAATGCTCTAGACGGCTTGCAGTCCGAAAATTCGATGCAGGACTGCGTCGATATCGGCCGGGTAAAATGGCTTCTTCAGAAACGCCGCGGCGCCCGCGCGGTACGCGCGTTCCGCGACGCCTGCATCGGCGGTCGACGTCATGATGACGACGTGCAAATCCGGACACTGACGCTTGATCTCGGACAGCGTCTCGACGCCGTTGAGACCCGGCATGTTGTAGTCGAGGAAGACGAGGTCGAATTTGCCGCTGGCGATCTGCCGGAGTGCATCGATCCCTTCCTGGGCCTCGGCGAGGTCGAGACGGAAGCGGCTTGCCACGAGGATCTTGCGGACGATGCTGCGCATGGTCAGCGAATCGTCGACGACCAGCACGCGATTGGGCAGCCGCAATCGCGCACACCGCTCGATCAGCGCCTGGGCCTGATCCGCACTCGCGGGCTTCCTGACGACGCAGTCGGCGCCTTCTTCGGCAAAAACGCGCGCCTCCTCCACCGTCGCCGCCACCAGGAATACGAACGGCCTCGGCTCCATCAATCGGGCCTGGGCAATGAAGGCGGCGCGTTCGGTTGCCGGAATCGAGGCGTCGGCAAAGACGACGTCGATGGCGGAGTCGGCGATCTTGGCACGGGCCGCCGCGCTGCCGCCGGCTTCCATCAGTTCGACCGGCACGGAGGCAGTGCCGGCGCCGCTGCGCAACAGGTCGCGTTCCGCCGCCGATCCCGAGAACAGCAGGATTCGACAAATGAGGATGTCATCAATCATCAGTGCGTGCCGCCACAAATGCCGACCGGCACCAATATGGGCGATGCCTACCGCAAGTTGCACAGATGGGGAGAGGCCGTCAAAGAGGGGTGCGCGCGCGTAACCGCCGCGCAACCCAGTTATCAACCGTTTCCCCCACGCACCAATAACGTATGATTATTCGCAATTAGGCCAGCCGCAATCCGGGTTCCACGTTGTGGAAAACCGAGATAACACGATTCACGCGTTCAGGCGGCGGCCATGGTCTCAAGGAAACGCACCGCTTCGCCGGTTGCGGGTGTGGTGACTTCCGCCTCCCACATCACCTGCGCCCCCCGCACGAACGTGCCCACCGGCCATCCGGTCACGGTCTCGCCGTCGTACGGCGTCCAACCGGCCCGTGACGCGACCCAGCGATTGGTGATGGTCTCGCGCCGCTTGAGATCAACCACAGTCAGGTCGGCATCGTAGCCAACCGCAATCCGGCCCTTGCCGGCGATGTTGAACAGGCGCGCCGGTCCCGCGCTGGTGAGATCGACGAACCTGGTCAGTGAGAGCCGGCCGGCATTGACGTGATCGAGCATGATCGGCACCAGCGTCTGCACGCCGGTCATGCCGGACGGCGTCGCCGGATAGACTTTCGCCTTCTCGTCGGCGGCATGCGGCGCGTGGTCGGAGCCGAGCACATCGACGATGCCTTGATGCACGCCCTGCCAGATCCCCTCCTTGTGCGTGCGGTCGCGCACCGGCGGATTCATCTGCGCCAGCGCGCCGAGGCGCTCGTAGCAGCCGGGCGCCTCCAGCGTCAGGTGATGCGGCGTGACCTCGACCGACGCCACATCCTTGTGGTCCTTGAGGAAGTCCATTTCCTGCGCAGTCGAGATATGCAGCACATGGATGCGCTTGCCGGTCTCGCGCGCGAGCCGAACCAGCCGCTGCGTGCACTGCAACGCCGCGATTTCGTCGCGCCAAACCGGGTGTGAACGGGGATCGCCTTCGATCCGCAGATGCTTGCGCTCGTTGAGCCGGTATTCGTCCTCCGAGTGGAACGACGCGCGGCGGCGGATCACCTTGAGGATGTCGCGCACGCCGTCATCGTCCTCGACCAGGAGCGAGCCGGTCGAGGAGCCCATGAACACTTTGACGCCGGCGCAGCCGGGCAACCGTTCGAACTCCGGCAAGTCCTTGATGTTGTCGCGGGTGCCGCCGATGAAGAACGCGAAATCGCAATGCATCCGGTGGTGACCACGTTTCACCTTGTCGGCCATCGCCTCCTCGGTGATGGTCAGCGGATTGGTGTTCGGCATCTCGAACACCGCCGTGACGCCGCCCATCACGGCGCTGCGCGATCCGGACTCCAGGTCCTCCTTGTGGGTGAGGCCGGGCTCGCGGAAATGCACCTGCGTATCGATCACCCCCGGCAGGATGTGGAGGCCGCGGCAATCGACGGTCCGGCCCGACGACGCCTGCGACAGGTCGCCGATCGTGGCGATCCGGGAGCCGGTGATGCCGATGTCGCGCGCCCCCTCGCCGTCGTGATTGACGACGGTGCCGCCCTTGAGGATGAGGTCGAAGGTTTGGGCCATTCCAGTGTCACGCTCTTGTGAGGCTTCACTCTGCGCTTACGTTTCCTTTCAACTTCTGGCAAGTACCCTCCATGAAGGCAGCGCTCCTCCCCGACCGCGGCGTGGTGAAAGTCGCCGGCGCCGACGCGGCCAAGTTCCTCGACGGCCTGGTGACCGCCGACCTCAACAAGGTCACGGCGGGCAACGCCCGCTATGCGGCGCTGCTCACGCCGCAAGGCAAGATCATCGCCGATTTCATCGTCGTGAAGGCGAACGAGGACGCGCACTACTTCCTGGACTGCCCGCGCGCGCTGGCTTCGGCGCTGGTGCAGCGCCTCAATTTCTACAAGCTGCGCGCCAAGGTGATCGTCGAGGACCTCTCTGAAACGCTGGCGGTGCTCGCGGTATGGGACGGGGCGCCCGCCAGCGGACCTGGCCTCTCCTACCCGGACCCTCGCCTTCCGGCGCTCGGGCTCCGCTGCATGATTTCCACGCATCTCGGCGACAAGACGGCTGTGGAGCTCGGCGCTTCGCTGGTCGACGCCGCCGACTACGAGGCGCATCGCATCGCGCTCGGCGTGCCACGCGGCGGCAGCGATTTCATCTACAATGACGCGTTTCCCCACGAAGCCGACATGGACCAGCTCGGCGGCGTCGATTTCGACAAGGGCTGTTTTGTCGGCCAGGAGGTCGTCTCCCGCATGGAGCACCGCGGCACGGCGCGCACCCGCGTGGTGCCGGTTGCCTTCGACGGCCCGCCGCCGGAAGCCGGCGTCGCAGTGACAGCCGGCACGACGACGCTCGGCATGATGGGCTCCGGGTCGGGCACGATCGGCCGCGGGCTCGCGACGCTGCGGCTCGATCGCGTGGCCGATGCGATGGCGAACGCGACGCCGATCACCGCCGGCGGCATCGCGATCCGGCCGGTGAAGCCCGGCTGGGCGCGGTTTCAATGGCCGGGCGAAGCGAAGGCCGCCGAATGACGCCGTCGCTCAAACATGCCGACGGTCTCGTGCGCTGTCCGTGGCCAAAGGACGACCCGCTCTACGTCGCCTATCACGACAACGAATGGGGTGTTCCCGAGTACGACGACCGGGCGCTCTATGAGAAACTCATTCTCGACGGCTTCCAGGCTGGATTGTCGTGGATCACGATCCTGCGCAAGCGGGACAATTTCCGCCGCGCGTTCGACGATTTCGCGCCGGAGAAGATCGCGCGTTACACGCCGAAGAAGATCGAGCGGCTGATGCAGGACGCCGGCATCGTGCGCAACCGCATGAAGATCGAGGGCACCGTCCGCTCCGCGCAGGCATGGCTCGGCATCATGGAGAACGGCTCGGGCTTCTCCAGGCTCTTGTGGGACTTCTGCGACGGCAAGCCGAGGGTCAACAACTTCCGCACCACCGCCCAGGTGCCGGCGGAGACGCCGGTCTCGCGCGCGATCTCGAAGGAGCTAGCCGCCCGCGGGTTCAAGTTCTGCGGCCCGACCATCGTCTATGCCTTCATGCAGGCGGTCGGCATGGTGAACGACCATCTCGTCACCTGTCACCGCCACGCGGCGTGCAAGAAGCTCGGCAAGTGAAGGCGCCGTCGCGAGCAAAAAAGGTCGAGAACGCCAAGCCGCGCGCGTGGCAGCGCATGCTGTCGGGGCGCCGGCTCGACCTGCTCGATCCCTCGCCACTCGATGTCGAGATGGAGGACATCGCGCACGGCCTGGCGCGGGTGGCGCGCTGGAACGGCCAGACCAAGGGCGCGCACATCTTCTCGGTGGCGCAACATTGCCTGCTGGTCGAGACCATCGCGCGCCAGCGCGCGCGGCTCGACCACAAGGGCCGCCTCGCGGTGCTGTTGCACGACGCGCCGGAATACGTGATTGGCGACATGATCTCGCCGTTCAAGGCGGTGATCGGCGACAACTACAAAGCGGTCGAGGCCCGCCTGCTCGCCGCCATCCACATCCGGTTCGGCCTGACGCCGACGCTGTCTGCGGAGCTGCTGACGCTGATCAAGGCGGCCGATCAGGCCGCCGCCTATCTCGAAGCGATTAAGCTAGCGGGTTTCACCGCGGCGGAAGCCGGGCGATTTTTCGGCAAGCCGCCGGAACTGTCCGCCGCCGCGCTGCGCGACTACCTGACGCCGTGGCCCGCCGAAACCGCCGAGGCGCGTTTTCTCGAACGGTTTGCACGACTGTTTCGTAGCTGACGCTTTCGCGACATAGTCCGCGCGCATATAAAGGCGCATGATTCACGTCTGCTCATTGTCTCTGTTGCACCGCACTGTCGAGGAAACCGGCGCCCGTCACGTGGTGACGCTGATGCGCGACCTCCATCTGGTGACGCGCCCCGAGTGCATCGCCGAAGAGCAGCATTTGCTGCTGGGGATGGACGACATTCCGGAGCCGGCCGACGGCTATGTCGCGCCGGGCGAGGAGCATGTGCGCAAGCTGATCGCTTTCGCGCGCGGCTGGGACCGGTCCGCGCCGCTGGTCGTACATTGTTATATGGGAATCAGCCGCTCGACCGCGGCGGCGTTCGTGACGGCTTGCGCGCTCAGCTCCGCCCGCACCGAACTGCAGATCGCGCAGGAGCTGCGGCAGCGCTCCAACACCGCCTCGCCCAACCGCCGGATCGTCTCGATCGCCGACAATCTGCTGGGCCGTAGCGGCCGCATGGTCGATGCCATCGAAGCGATCGGACCCGGTGCGGCCGCCACCGAAGCATTCCCGTTCCGCCTGGAGCTCGCATAGCGCGACGCGCGCCAATGCGCCCCATTGTTCCCTTGGACGCAGCGCCCTAGGCTTCCCGTGGTCGTATTAAGAACCCCGGGAGACGCCGCCTTGACCCATATCCGTTTCATCTTGCCCACCGCGCTCGCTCTGTCGGCCGTCCTTGCGGCGCCCGCCTACGCGCAGCCGGATTTCTTTAAAGGCAAAACCGTCAACATCATCGTCGGGTTCACGCCAGCCGGCGGCTACGACATCAACGGCCGCGCGGTCGCACGCCATATCGGCAAGCACATCCCCGGCAACCCAAACGTGATCGTGCAGAACCAGCCCGGCGCCGGCTCGCTCTCGGCGGTGCGCAACCTCGACGCCACGCTGCCGCGCGACGGCACGTCCATCGTCATCTTCAACCCGGGCCTGGTGACGCAATCGGTGGTGCAGCCGGAGACGGTCAAGGTCGACTTCCGCAACATCGCCTGGCTCGGCGTCGTCGCCGCCGACTACCGGTCCTGCTACGGCTTCGGGCCGACGGGCGTGAAGACCTGGGACGACATGATGGGCCGCAAGGCGTTCATCCTCGGCGCCACCGGGAAGAGCGCCGGCAACTACATCAACGGCGCGGTGCTGCGGCAGGTGTTCAACGCGCCGGTGCGCCAGATCCTCGGCTTCCCCGGCAGCGCCGAGCAGCGGATCGCGATCGAGCGCGGCGAGCTCGACGGCGATTGCGGCGCTTTCTCCTCGATCCCGATCGCCTGGCTGCAGGAGAAGAAGGTGCACCCGTTCGTGCGCTTCTCCGAGAAAAAGAGCGCGGAGATCCCGGACAGCGCGGTCTATATCGGCAAATTCGCCAAGACCGACGAGCAGCGCGCGCTGTTGGCCGTGCTGGCCGGCGGCGACGAGATTGGTCGGCCGTTCGTCATGTCGAAGCAGGTGCCGGCGGACCGGCTGGCGATCCTGCGGCAGGCGTTCGACACCACCATGAAGGACCCCGCCTTCCTGGCCGACATGGAAAAGCTCGGCCATCCGGTCCAGCCGCTGCCGGGCCAGGCCGCGGAAGCGATCGTCGCGAAACTGTCCGAGGCATCGCCCGAGGTGCTGAAGAAGGCGCGCGCGATCTACGAGTAAACGCGGGCGACGCGGCGACGACATTGCTATGATCGACAGATGTCTGATCGCCACACGCCCGACTCGCCCCTCACCCCGATCGAGATCGGCCTCACCGCCGCGATCGTGACGGTCGAGGACGATCGCCCCGCCATCCTGGCCGCCGGCGAAGCCGGTGGCGCGCAGGGCGAGGAGCGCACGGGACTGCCGTTCGGACCGTTCGATCCGTTGTCACATCGTACCTTCGAGATCGGCTTGCGCGCCTGGGTCGAGGCGCAGACCGGCCTGACCGTCGGCTATGTCGAGCAGCTCTATACGTTTGGCGACCGTGGCCGCCATGCGCGCCCCGACGACACCGGCGCGCACATGGTCTCGGTCGGCTACCTCGCGCTCACGCGCATGTCCGACAATACGCTGCGCGTCCCCGGCGCCGGCTTCCAGCCGTGGTACCGTTTCTTTCCGTGGGAGGACTGGCGCGAGGAGCGTCCGCCGATCCTCGACAAGAGCATCCTGCCGCTGCTCGACGAATGGGCCGCCACCGCCGGCCCGGAAGCGACCCACGCGCTCGGCCGGCGCGAGCGGCTGCGGTTCACGTTCGGCACCGGCGGCAGCCCGTGGGACGAGGAGCGCGTACTCGATCGTTACGAGCTGCTCTACGAGGCGGGACTGATCGAGGAGGCGCGCCGCGACGGGCGCGAAGCCGCATTGGCGCGCAAGCGCATGCCGGAGCTCGGCGAGCCGATGCGGTTCGACCACCGCCGCATCCTGGCGACGGCGATCGCGCGGCTGCGCGCCAAGCTCAAATACCGGCCGGTGGTGTTCGAGCTGATGCCACGCGAATTCACGCTCACCGAATTGCAGCGCACCGTGGAGGCGATCTCCGGGCGGCGCGTGCACAAGCAGAACTTCCGCCGGCTGGTGGAGACCGCGGCGCTGGTCGAGCCGACCGGCGAGATGTCGACCGCCACCGGCGGACGGCCGGCGGCGCTGTTTAGATTTCGTCGCGACGTGCTGGCGGAACGGCCGGCGGCCGGACTGCGCCTCGGCGGACGCGGCTAGAGCATTTCCTGCTTGGTACGGCTCTCTCCTCCGCTCATTCCCGCGAAAGCGGGAATCCAGAGTCTTCCTTGTGGCCCCTGGGTCCCCGCTTTCGCGGGGACGAGCGGAATTCAACCGTGAGAAACTTAGCGGAGGCTACGCCTGTCCCGCGGTCTCGAACGTCGCGGCTTCCATCGCCTCGCGCGCGCCCTCGCCGGCCCAGACCACGAACTGGAACGCCTGGTAGTAGCGCTCGCAAGCATCGAGCGCGCTCGAGAGCAGAACCTCGCACTGGCTTCGCGATGCCTCGACGCCGCCCGAGAGCACCAGCGAATGCCGATGCAGCACGATGCCGTCTTCGGGCCAGAGATCGAAGTGCCCGACCCACAGCCGTGCATTGATCAGCGCGATCAGCTTCTGCACCTCGGCCTGCGAACGCTCCGGCACCTTGACGTCGAACGCGCAGGCGACGTGCAGCGCTTCCAGTCCGCTCATCCAGGAAAACGATACGCGATAGTCGGTCCACTTACCGCGCACCAGCAGTGTGACCTCGCTGTCGTTGGTGCGCTCGAACGGCCATGCGTTCGAACGCGCCATGTGCTCCGCAATGTCGAGCGGACTCTTGCGGCTCAGTGTAGCTTCATCACCGTGTGACATACTCATGGTCAAACTCTCCGGAACAGGAACGCAGTCGTCGATATGGAAGATGCCGATGTCCCCGACGGTGCGCGCCGCCTACGACGCGCATGAAGCTTGGCGCGGCAACCTGCTGTTGCCGCGATCGCTGGTCCGTCGTTGATGAGGGAGATCTGCACTTAGCGACCGAAGGTCGCCCAGATCGACCGGCGCTCGCGATCCTGGTGCGCCGAGTTCGGTGACACGAAAACCACGACAGCTCGAAACGTCGACGTCCAAATCCGGATCACGTTGACCGGACCGATCGGTCGTCGGAACATTGCCCACATGCCTACACCCCCGTGCAGTGGGTCTACTCTACGCAACAGGTACATACGCAAACGAACCATACGCGCAGCAGACCCTGACTCAGCTACCACCCATCCCTAGCCCGCACTGCCGCGTTGAACGCTCGTCGTGTACCCAACGACGGCTCATTTGGGCATGGTTGATGCTTGGCAATAAGTTTGTCCCGGGTGTGGTACGATTTAGCTCATTGTGCGGCTCTTGCGATATCCACACTTGCTTTTGGATAACTCCTTCGTTGCGCTGTTGATTCGGCTGTCGAGCGCACACGCAATCCGTGAAGAGCCGCACCGTGATCGTGGCCCGCGCTTCACGCGGTTCTCCCCACATTAAAAAGAATACATCCAAGCCTTTCGAACTATTCCACAATCCACCGCAACCAACTTTCGCCCGGACTCGCAACCGACTAGCATCCGTCCGCAACAGGCGGCTGGGGATACCATTATGGAAATTGCTCTCGCAGTACTCTTGGTACTGGCGTTCCCCATCATCGCAATCGTAGGTCTGGTGATCGCGATCGGTGCACGCGATCGCGTGCGCACGCTCGAACAACGTTTTGCCGACTTTCAGAAGATTCGGCCCGTTGCCGCCGCGGCGGCGCCGCAATCGGACGCGCCTGCGGCACCGATTATTGTCTCCCCGCCGTCCGCACCGGAGCCCAAGCCGGAGACCAGG
>Ga0075420_100001240_pt1 | contig 21521 bp, 20 predicted proteins | sample SoiMetdeltSBSDD4_FD_75296 | JGI IMG/M metagenome (GOLD analysis project Ga0075420, IMG submission 75296) | Bulk soil microbial communities from a Populus tree surrounding site in Tennessee, USA - Soil MetaG P. deltoides SBSDD4 | ecosystem: Environmental > Terrestrial > Soil > Tree plantation... | reverse complement strand
TCGTCAGGCGGTCGAATCGGTAGACGGTGTGACGGAGGCGCGCGTGGACGTGCGAGACCCCGCCGAGTTCGAATCGCGCGCGAGAAGCAGCGCGCCGCCACCGCCCCCCTCGCCGGCGCGAACCCTGCCGGTGATGAACACGGCGCCGGCCGCGCAACCGCGCCCGTCCGCGCCGACGCCCGTCGCGTACCCGAACCTCGGGCGCATCATCGCGGTGTCGAGCGGGAAGGGCGGCGTGGGCAAGTCCACCGTCGCGACGAACCTCGCGATCGCGCTCGCGGCCACCGGCGCCCGTGTCGGCATCATGGACGCGGACGTGTACGGACCTAACGTCCCGCGGATGATGGGCGTCAACGCGCCGCCGCCGGTCGTGGATCAGAAGATGATCCCGCTGCAGGCGCACGGCGTGAAGGTCATCAGCCTTGGCTTCCTGATCGATCGCGACCAGCCGGCCATCTGGCGCGGCCCGATCGTGATGAAGATCGTGACGCAGTTCCTGCGCGACGTCGCCTGGGGAGAGTTGGACTACTTCCTCGTGGACATGCCGCCCGGCACCGGCGACGCCCAGCTCTCGCTGGTGCAGGCGACGAACGTGCACGGTGCGCTCATCGTCACGACGCCGCAGGATGTGGCGACGGGCGATGCACTCCGTGGCGCGCGGATGTTCCAGCGCGTGAACGTGCCCGTGTTAGGCATCGTCGAGAACATGAGCTGGTTCGAGTGCCCGCACTGCGGGAAGCCGACCGCCATCTTCGGGACCGGAGGGGGACGACGCCTTGCCGAGGAGCTCGAGCTGCCGCTGCTGGGGGAGATTCCGCTCTACCCGCGCGTGTACGAGGGGGGCGATCGGGGCACGCCGATCGTCGTCGCCGAACCGGAAGCGACCGCCTCGCGCGCCATCCGCACGCTCGCCGAGCGAGTCATCGCCGCCCTCGCGGTGCCCGCGACGCCGTGAGCGAAGGCGAGTCTCCGAACGTCGAGACGCGGCCGCCGGACTCTGCTCCGGCGGCCGCGCTTCCTTTCGAGGCTCACGACGGCGCGGCGACGGTCTCGGTCACCGGCGGTGAGCGCGTCACCGGCGTCGTTGGCGATCCGCTCCCGACGGTGATCCGTCGGCTGGCGCTGCCGGCCGTCGCGTCGAACGTGCTGATGACGATCTTCACATCGGTCGACGCGTTCTGGGTCGGAACGCGCATTGGCGCGAGCGGACTCGCCGCGGTCTCCACCGCCGTCTTCTGGATCTGGATGGTGATCGCGCTCGCCGAGATGGTGAGTGTCGGGCTCACGGCGGTCGCGGCTCGGAGGCACGGCGAGCGGCGGCCGGCCGAGGCGGCACGCGTCGTCGGCGAGGCCGTGATCTTCGCCGTTGCGTTAGGCGCCATCGTCGGCCTGCTCGGCGCCGTGTTCGTCGACCATCTGTTTGCGTGGATGAGGACGCCGCCCGATGTCACGGCGTTGGGTCGCGACTACTTGCGGATCTACTTCCTCGGGACGCCGCTCATCTACGGGTACTTCGCGGTCGATGCGGCGTTTCGCGCGGCGGGCAACACCCGTACGCCGTTCGTGCTGCTGCTCACGTCCACGGCCTGCACGCTGATTCTCGACCCGATCCTCATCCTCGGGCTCTGGGGATTTCCGCGACTCGGCATCGCCGGCGCGGCGATCGCGCTCGTGCTCACGCGCGGAGGCGCGTTCCTGATCGGCGTGTCGTTGCTCGCGCGGCGAGGCATGTTGAAGTCCCGCCGCGTGAGCTCGTCCACCGTTCGCCTCATCGCGCGGATCGGACTCCCGACGGCGCTCACCGGCGTCATGTTCTCGCTCATCTATGTCGCGCTGACGCGGACGACGACCCAGTTCGGAACACCCGCCCTCGCCGCACTTGGCGTCGGACATCGCGTCGAGAGCTGGGTCTATACGATCAGCATTGGGTTTGGCGCGGCGGCCGCGGCGATCGTCGGGCAGAACCTCGGTGCGGGGCACGTCGCGCGAGCGGAGCGAACCGGGTGGATCACGCTCGGCTACGCGTCGATTCCGGCGTCGCTGGCCGCGCTCGCCGCGCTCGCGATCCCCGAGCAGCTCGCCATGCTCTTCACGACGGATTCTGCGGTCATCGACGTCGCCGTTCGGTACCTGCGCATTGGCGCCATCGCGCAACTCACCATCGCCGCGGAGATCGTGCTCGAGGGGGCGCTCGGCGGGTCAGGGCACACCGTGCCACCGATGTTCACGTCGACTGCGCTCACCGCGTTGCGCATCCCGCTCGCATCGTACACGGCCGCGCGATGGGGCGTGGATGGCATCTGGTGGACGATATCAATCACCGCCACTGCGCGAGGCATCGCGATGATGGCCCTCTGGCGCAGTGGCGGATGGAAAGGCAAATCGGTGTAGCCCTATGCGCCCGATCATCACGCTCCTGACCGACTTCGGCACCGCCGACGGATACGTCGCCGAGATGAAGGGCGTCATTTTTTCGGCCGTTCCCGAAGCGACCGTCGTCGATCTTTCGCACGACCTGCCCGCGCAGGACATCGAGTGCGCTCGGCTTGCGGTCGCGAGATACTGGCGACGATTTCCAGCCGGCACGGTTCACGTGGTCGTCGTCGATCCCGGCGTCGGATCGTCACGCGCGCCGCTCGCCGTCAGTAGCGACGACCGCTTCCTCGTCGGGCCGGATAACGGCGTGCTGAGCCCGTCGCTGCTCGCCGCCGGTTCGCGTGCGGTCGCGCTACCAGTACCTAACTCGGCTGCCCCGACGTTCCACGGGCGGGATGTCTTCGCGCCTGCGGCGGCCCACCTCTCCGTCGGGATGCCGCTGGACGCGCTTGGGGGTACACTCGCGGAGCCGGTCGTGCGGCGCACGCCGGAAGCGCACCGGGCGCCCGACGGCTCGATCGTGGGTGAGGTGATCGCCATCGATCGGTTCGGCAACGCCGTGACGAACCTGATCGCACCACGCGGTGGCCGCGTCGAGATCGCGGGCAGAACCGTGCCGATCGTGCGTACGTACTCGGACGTGCCCACGGGCGAAGTCACGGCGCTCGTGGGCTCGATCGGGTTCGTGGAGGTCGCTCAGCGCGACGGCCGCGCCGCCGACGCGCTCGGTGTCCGTCGCGGCGCGCCGGTGGTCCTACGTGCGCCGCGCGCCTAACGGCTCCAGTCGCTCGATGCGGTCGAGCGACGGCACGCCCGCGGCGGCAGCCGTCTCGATCCGGCCGCCGTACAGGAGCCCGGCTCGAGGCGCGATGGCGCCGGTTCCGTGATGCAGCTCCGCGTTGATTTCACCACCGATCAGGAACACGAGCATCGAGAAGTACATCCACGTCAGCAGGACGATCACGCCACCTAACGCGCCGTACGTGGCGTTGTAGTTCGCGAAGTTGGCGACATACGCCCTGAAGCCCAGGGTGACAACCGCCCACGCCAGCGTCGTGAACAGCGCGCCGACCAGTACCTGGCGCTTGTTCTGCCGCAGGTTGGGCAGGAAGTAGTACGACAGCCATGCGATCGTGACGAGCAGCAGGAACGCGAGCGGAATCTGCAGGAACGTCCAGATGCGGCGTGTGGCTTCACCGAGAGCGAGCCGATCGGCGATCCACGCGCTGAGAGTGTCACCGCCGAGAATGAGCACCGTCGAGGTCAGGATGACGAGCCCGATGACGACCACGCTCGCCACGGCGATGAGCTTCTTCTTCCACCAGGGGCGCGTATCAGTGACGTCGTAGGCCGCGTTCAGTGCGTCGATGAGGGCGCTGAAGACGTTCGAGCCCGCCCAGATCGCGAGCAACGCGCCGACCGACATCAGCCCCGGGGCATTCTTCGCGTAGATGACGTCCTTGATGACGCCGCCAATCAGTCCCCACCCTTCACTCGGCACCACCTGCTGCAGCTGTCCGGCGAGAATCTGAAACGTGGCCTGCTTGTCACCGACGAGACTCAGCAGCGGGGCCACGAAGAGCAGCAGCGGGAACAGCGAGAAAAAGAAGTAGTACGCGGTCTGCGCTGAGAGTCCGAGGAGATTGTCGTCGAGGATCTCGCGCAGCGTTCTCGTGACGACGGACCCGACGCGATACCCGAACAGAACCATGCGATACTCCACCTTGGATACGAGTGAATAGCGCAAGGCGCGTGCTTGGGGGCTGGTGGCTGAGTGCCTGGCCAGGGGCGAGGGGTTGCTGGCTCGAGCTTCGAGCTGAGTGCTGCCTCAGAAAGCGACTGCGGGCCTGGAGATGGCAGCCATGCAGCGGCGCGGGCGCGTTGCAGCATCCTCCTGGCGAGAGGCGGGAGGGCAGTGGGCTGATCCCTCTGGCGGCCGAGGGCCTGGCTCGCAGCGGCTAGCCCCGCTTCCAAAGCAGCCCCCGGCCTACGAGCCGCAGCCAGCAGGGCCCAGCGCAAGCCGAAACGCTACCGGCTTCGTGTCCGCGCCTACCTGCCAGTACGATCGACGGTCAGCTTCCCCAACACCGTCTCGGCCGTAATGCGCAGTTTTCGCGGGGCGGTTTCCCAGTTCGACGACACCCACGCGCCGTCGCGTTGCTCGAGACCTTCGTGATCGAATGACGCGATCACTTTCTGCAGCGCCACTCGGATGCCGACGTCCGTCGGCACGTGAATCGTCACGATGCCGAGCGAGACTTCCACGCGCAGATCGATGTCCTGCGTCCACTGGCCGGCCATGTCGAGCTCGACGTTCCCGACGCCAGCGTCGACGCGAATCTCACGCGCATTCGCGTTTGCGAGTCGAAGGCCGCGGAACGACGCCGCGCCGAGCGAGATGTCGAGCAACTCCATGCGCGTGGCGTTCAGTGAATCGAACCGAAGCCGCGCGTCGCTGGCGCCCGACTGGAGACGCAGTCGCTGGACGCGGAGCCCCGTCAGGTCCACATCGGCATCGACGGCGCCGAGGTCCAGTGAGAGGTCCAGCGGCATGACGCGGGAGAGCTCGACCTGAAGGCGTCCCGATTCGTCGTCCTTGCGACCGGAGAACTTGACGTCCGCGTCCGCCACGCCAAGCGAGAGCTTCCGCGCTGCGGCGTCGTACGAGTGGCGCGGCTTCGTGCGCTCGCCGTCGTATCTCAGCTGCATGTGATAGAGCAGGGGACTCGTCGTCCCGCGCAGCCCGAACGACCCGGTGCCGTACACGACCTGAACCGACGTTGGTGCGGAGTCCGCGAGCTGTCGTGAGACGTCGAGCGTCCGCCAGCTCTGCGCGACGCCCGCGCCCGGGCTCGCGCCGAGCGCCGCGACGGCCAGAGCTACGCCGTGTCGCGACCTCATCGCTCGCGCGTCGTCGACGACGACGGCGTTGGCCTCCGAGCAGCGACGACTCCGGTGACGGGTGTCGGTGTCTGCCACGGCAGGTCGTTGACGGCTGCGACGGCCGGAAGCGTCTCCGTAGGCCGCCGAGTGCCGCCGCGAGACAGCACTGCTGCGCCGAGACCAGCGGTCGCCGCGACCCACGTGATGGCGACCGCGACGCCGCGCAGCACGAGCTCCACGGTCGGCGCCCACGCAAACGCCGAGGCGAGCACCCAGAGTCCCATGTAGAGCGTCACGCCGATCACGAGCGCACGAAGCGCCGCACCGCGCGGGTGATAGCGTCGCGCGGCCGAAGGTGCGAGCGACTCCCCGGTGATCCTCGCGACCGCCAGGAATCCGATTGTGACAAGCCCGGCCACGGCGAGCACGAACGCGACGATCGCGAACGGAATCAGCAGGATTCCAAGGACCGTAACGGCGAGCGCGACGATGATGAGGCAGAGGACCGGTGCCAGCGCGAGTTGTGCCGCGATTCCAGCCCAGAACGAGCGTCCAAACTTGCCCTCGAGGGACTCGGTGACGCCGTCGAGATACCCGGCCGCGAACAGAAGAACGCCGATGCCGATGAGCACGAGTATCACGAGCCAGCTCACGGAAAGGGCGACCGCGTGTCTCGTGGCGTCGAGCGGACTCTCTCGCACCGCGGCGGGGGTCTCGATCGCGCCGAGCGCTCCTGACAGCTGCTTGATCTCGCCGGTTACCGTGCCGCCGTCGAGAGTGACTTGCCCAAGCGCGGCGATGGCATTGCCGGTCACTCGGCCCCCGGCGTGAACGATCACGTCCGTCCCGATTGCCACGGCGTCGCCGTTGACCGTTCCGAACACGTGAAGTGGACCGCCGGCCACGGCGACGGGGCCTGTCACAGTCGTGCCCGCTTCGATCGTCCGCCCTCCCATCGCCACGGCGTCGTCGGCCGGTATCTGGACGGCCTCAGGATCGCGCCGGAATCGCGATACGAGCTCCCGGAGCGAGTCAAGGGCCTGCGTGGAGAGCGCGACCGCCTGAGGAGCCGATGACGACCCCAGCGGCGACCCAGGAGGGGCCTCCACGGCGCGCGCGCCGGCCGGAGTCGGCTGGGCCGGCTGAACGGCCTGAGTCTGCCGACCCGTCAGCGGAGCCGGAGCCACCGCGAGGATCAGCGCGAAGAGTCCCGCGTGCATCGATCAGATCCGGCGACGACGAGCTGTCGCGACGAGGGCCCGCAGCCCCACCACGGCGAGCAGGACGATCGCCAGGAAGCTGGTCACGCCGATTGCAGCCGTCATTCCACCCGCGCGAAGCGCATCGACGGCGGCGCCGCCGAACGTGCTGGCGATCGCGTCACCGGCCGCGCCGAACACGGCCTGGCGCGCACGCTGTCCGGCGAGATCGGCAAAGAACAGGAACGCGTCGAGCCGCACCGCCATCCACACGGCCGTGACCGAGATCACAAGCGCGAGCATGGCCAAGGCAGTGAGCCCCAGAGCCCGCGCGGGACGCGAGGCAGGGACCCACTGCTTGATGGTATCGAGCGCCGTCACGTGCCAGGGCTCGAAGACCTGCACCTGTGCCATGACTCGCTCGGCGAAGCGCGGTGAGGGCACAAAGTGAGGCAGATGCTCGAGCGCGCTCACAACCTGCCGCGCGTCGGCGAGCTCCGCGCGACACCGGTCGCACGTCTCGACGTGCGCGACGAGCGGCGCGACGCCGAAGCCGGCCTCGCCGTCGAGCAACTGATCGATTTCGTCTGGTAGTAAGTGCCTGTGTTTCACATATCCTCCAACCGGCCGTACGGGCAGCTAAAAGACGAGGTTTCAGGACTTTTTCGGGTCAACTGCCCGCGCCCTTCACATGCTCCAATGCCTCGCGTAACTCGTGTCGCGCGCGGTGGATGTAGGTCTTGACCGTTCCAAGCGGCAGATCGAGCGTCGCCGCGATCTCCTCGTATGACCGCCCCTCGACGTGACGCAGCATGATGCAGGATCGGTACTCCGGTCGGAGTCGCGCGATCGCCCGCTCGATGGCGCTGCCGAGCTCCCGCGCTTCCATCTCCTCGAGCGCGGACTCCTGGCGAGCGACCAGGTCGAACGACGTCGCCTCGATCTCCGCCGCGGACGCCGCGTGCGGCGAACCATCGATGCTGACGGTGTCCAACTGACGTTTACGCAGATGATCGATCGCGACGTTGTTCGCGATCTTGAACAGCCAGCTCGAGAGCTTGAACTCCGGCCGGTACCGATCGATGTGGTTGAGCACCTTGATGAAGGTGTCCTGCGCGAGGTCTTCCGAGATCTCGCGATCGCGCACCATTCGGAAGATCAGCGAGAAGACCGGCCGCTCGTAGCGCCGAAGAAGCTCGCGAAACGCCGCCTCTCGCCCTTGTTGGGCGAGCGTGACGACGTCGGCATCGGGGAGATTCGCGAGATCGAGTGATGGCGCCATGCAGGGGACGGCGGCAGCGATACGAGACGGCGCGTCGTCGCCGGCGTGCCGTGAAGCTATTCGTCACCCGCCTGGCAAACCAGCGCGCGAGCCGGCCCCACCCGTCGGAGTGCAAACATCAGGCGGCGTTCCGCTTGATTGGCCCCCGCGAGCCGTCCAAGTTTCGCCGGAATGCCATCGACCGATCTCGAGACGACGGAAGCCCGTGCGGCCGCGGCGGGCGGGTCCGCCAAACGCGACTATGTTCGCCGCATCTTCTCGGAGATCGCGCCGCGCTACGACCTGCTGAACCACCTCCTCAGCTTCAACATCGACCGGCGGTGGCGGCGGCGTGCCATCGCGAGGCTCGACCCTACGCGGCGCGCTGATGGCCTCTTCCTCGACCTCTGCGCCGGCACGCTCGATGTCGCGTCCGAGCTGTCACGCACGCGCGGTTTTCGCGGACTCGTGCTCGGAACCGATTTCGCCGAGCCGATGCTTCGCGCCGGGCTCTCCAAAGCGCCGCGCGTTCTCGTCGCGCCGGTGACGGCCGACGTTCTCGAGCTCCCCGTATCCGACGAATCGGCGGCCGGGGCGATCGTCGCGTTCGGCATACGAAACGTCGCGAGCCTGGAGTCCGCACTGGCCGAGGTGTATCGCGTGCTCGAGCCAGGCGGCCGATTCGTGATCCTCGAGTTCTCGACGCCACGACTGGCCGTCGTGCGGGGCGCGTACCGCGCGTATTTCCACATGGTACTGCCTGCGGTCGGCCGAGCCGTGAGCGGCCATCGCACGGCGTACCGGTATCTGCCCGAATCCGTCGCTCACTTCCCGGTGCAGGAGGAGCTCGCGCACGCCATGCGCGCCGCCGGATTCATCGACGTCCAATGGGAATCGCTCACGCTCGGCGTCGCGGCGATTCACTCCGGCGACAAGCCGCGGCGCTCACATGACACCGCGGCGCCCGGAGCGCACCGCCCTCACGGAACGACATGACCCTGGACTCACTGTCCGACTTCATCGCCGCCATCGAAGGCGCGGGAGAGCTCGTTCGCGTTCGCCACCCGGTTGCCGCCCGTCTCGAGATGTGTGAGATCGCCGACCGGGCGATGAAGATGCCGGGGGGTGGGCCGGCGCTTCTCTTCGAGAACGTCGTCCTCGATGACGGGACTCGGTCCGCCTTCCCCGTCGCGATCAACCTGTTCGGCTCGATGCGGCGCATGTCGATCGCCCTCGGCGTCGAGAAGCTCGACGACGTCGGCGCGCGCATCACCCAGCTCATGGACCTCAAGGTCCCCGACGGCATCGTCGCGAAGCTGTCGCTCATTCCGCGGCTGCTCGAAGTGGCGCGCTTCCCACCTCGCGTGAAGGGCGGCACGCCGGCGTGCCAGGAAGTCGTGTGGCAGGGGAATCAGGTCGATCTGCGCAAGCTGCCGGTCATGACCTGCTGGCCTGACGACGGCGGGCCCTACATCACGCTGCCGATGGTGATCTCGCGGGACCCGAAGCGCGGCATCCGCAACGTGGGGATGTACCGCGTGCAGGTGCTCGGCCCACGGACCGTGGCGATGCACTGGCAGCGACACAAGGTCGGCGCGGCGCACTGGCGTGAGATGGCCGAGCGAGGAGAGACGATGCCGGTGTGCATCGCGATCGGTGCGGATCCCGCGTCCATCTACTCCGGTTCGGCGCCGCTCCCACCGACGGTGGACGAGTTCATCTTCGCCGGATTTCTCCGGAGCGCACCGGTGCACCTGGCGAAGGCCCTCACGTGCGATCTCGACGTGCCCGCGGAAGCGGAATTCGTGCTCGAGGGCTACATCGATCCGCGTGAACCGCTCGTGGTAGAAGGTCCGTTCGGCGACCACACCGGGTTCTACTCCGAAGCGGATCTGTACCCCCAGGTGCACATCACCGCCATCACGATGCGGCAGTCGCCGATCTACGCATCCACGATCGTGGGCCGGCCGCCGATGGAGGACTTCTATCTCGGACACGCGACCGAGCGCATCTTCCTGCCGCTGCTCAAACTCACGATCCCGGAGATCGTCGACTATCACATGCCGGCCGAGGGGATCTTCCACAACCTCGTGTTCGTGTCGATCGACAAGCAGTATCCCGGGCAGGCGTACAAGGTGATGAACGCCATGTGGGGGCAGGGGCTCATGTCGCTCGCGAAAGTGCTCGTGATCGTCGACAAGGAAGTGAACGTGCGCAACCCACAGGAGGCGTGGTGGGTGGCGCTGAACAACATCGACCCGGAGCGCGACACGCGATTCACGATGGGACCGGTGGACGTGCTCGACCACTCGAGTCGGGCGTTCACGTACGGCTCGAAGATGGGGATCGACGCGACGCGCAAATGGCCCGAGGAGGGGTTCACCCGCAATTGGCCGAAGGTCATCGAGATGGATGACGCGACGCGGACGAGAGTCGATGCAATGTGGAGCAAGCTCGGGATCGGTCCGACCCGATGACCGCGTTCGCGCTCGCGTTCCATGTGCTGCAGGACGCGCCGGCCGCGGCGCCCGCGTACGACACGTCTCGACTCTATGCGACGCTCGCGTTCATGTTCGTGGTCGTCGGCGCCGCGGTGGCATTCGTTCGCATCCGCTACCCGCAGCGGCTCATCGCGGACATCGCGTCGACGCTCGGCTTCTTCCTGCTCGTGATCGGCACGATCGTGTACACGGTCGCCTTCCGCGGCCTGCGACCGATCGAGGTCGTGGTGGCGTGGATCGCGTCGTTCGCGGCGATCGCCTGGTTCGTCGTTAGGCTCAACGCGATCATGTCACGGCCGCTCGCCCAGCTGGAGCAGCTCGCGTCGGCGGTGCGCCGCGGCGACTGGGCGGTGCTCCTGGACGGCGACAGGAGCGCGATCGGGCACGCTGACGTGGGCGCCGCGCTGCACGAAGTCGGCGTCCTGATCGGCGAGACGCGCAAGACCACCGGCGCGGTGCTGGGGGCGTCGGCGGACGTGGCGCGCATCGGGTCGACGGTAGCCGACGGCGCGCAGCGCGTCACGACGTCGCTCGCCGGGGTGACGGGTGGCGTAGCGCGGAGCATGGACGCGGCGAAGCAGATCCGTCACGCCGCCACCCAACTCGACGAAGCGGTGGGCGCGACGCATTCGTCGGCGCGCGAGACGCGCGAGATCTCGGCGAAGGTCGAGACGAGCGCGCAGCTGGGCGTCACGCGAGCCACCGACGCGATGGCCGCGGTGACCGAGCTGGCGGAGCTGGCGCGGGATCTCGTGACGCGCATGGACGGGCTGCGTACGGCGTCGGGTGCGATCGGCGATGTGACGACGGTCGTCGGCGACATCGGCCGCCAGACGAACCTGCTGGCGCTCAATGCGTCCATCGAAGCGGCACGCGCGGGTGAGGCTGGCCGCGGGTTCGCGGTCGTGGCTGAAGAAGTCGGTAAGCTCGCGATGCAGAGCGGCGGCTCGGTCGGCCGCATCGAGGTGCTCGTGCGGGAGATGACCGAGCGGCTCGAGGATGCATCCGATCGGGTGCACCGCGTCGAGCGCGCGGTCGAGCGCAGCGAGCAGGTGATGCGCGACGCGATGGGTGTCTTCCAGTCGATCGAGCAGGACGCCCGGCGAACCCTCGCGCTCGCCGACGCCGTGTTACGCGCCGCCGAGCGGCAGGACGCGCTCGCGCGGCAGGTGACGGACGCATCGGCACTCGTGGCCGATGCCGCCTCGGCATCATCGTCCGCCACCGATGAGGTGGCGCGCGCGACCCAGCATCAGCGCACGCTCACCGAGCAGCTGCGCGAAACGGCGCACGCGCTCGAGCGATCGGCGGGATCGCTCGGCGACGTCGTCTCACGATTCGGGACAGGTGGACGAGGATGACGCGAGCGCGGGAAGGGCAGACGTTCGGCGGCACGTCGCGGATGGTGCAGTGGGTGAATTTCGTGAAGCTCCCGCACACCGTATTCGCGTTACCGTTCGCCCTCGTGGGAGCGACGCTCGCCAGCTACACGCACGACGTGACGCTCGGCACCCTGGGGTGGATCGTGCTGGCGTTCACCGCGGCGCGGTTCGCCGCGATGGGGTTCAACCGGATCGTCGATCGGCAGATCGACGGCCGGAATCCGCGGACCGCGAAGCGCGAGATTCCGAGTGGCGTGCTGACCGTGCGCGATGCGACGCTCGCGGTCACGATCGCGAGCCTGGTGTTCGTGTTCGCGGCGTGGCGGCTGAACCCGATCTGTGCGATCCTGAGCCCTGTCGCGTTAGGCTGGGTGCTCTGGTACAGCTACACGAAGCGATTCACGCACTGGTCGCACGTGGTCCTGGGCGTCGGGCTCGCGATCGCGCCGGTTGGCGGCTATCTGGCGGTAGCCGGTGAGTGGAGCACGCCGTGGTGGATGCTGATTGCCCTCGCGCTCGGGGTGTCGACGTGGACCGCGGGGTTCGACATCCTCTACGCGCTTCAGGATGAAGACTTCGACCGGGCCGAGCGGTTGCACTCGATACCGGTGGTGTTCGGGCGTCGTGGTGCGCTGGCGATCGCGCGCGGGCTCCACGTCTCGACTATCGCCGCGCTGGCTGCCGTGGGGACTGCGGTTCCCGTCGGGTGGCTGTACGCCCTCGGCGTGCTGGTCGCCGCGGTGCTGTTGCTCTACGAGCACTCGCTCGTGCGCGGCGACGATCTGTCGAAGCTCGACGCCGCGTTCTTCACGATGAACGGGGTCATCAGCCTCACGTTTTTCGGGTTCGTGCTCGTCGAGCGTCTCGTGGGATGAGGGCATCGGGTCCAGGGCGGCCGATCGTTCTCGCGATCACCGGCGCGTCGGGTGCGCCGTACGCGGTGCGTCTGCTCGAGGCGCTCGCGGCGGGCGACCAGCCCGTCTCGCTCATCGTGTCGGATCACGGGCTCCGCCTGCTGCAGACCGAGATGGGAATCGGCTCGGTTGCGGCGCTTCGCGAGCGGATCGGGTCGGCGAGCTGGGACGCGTCGGTCCGCGTGTACGATGACCGCGACCGCGGTGCGGCGCCGGCGTCGGGATCCGCGCTCTCGGCAGGGATGGTCATCTGTCCGTGCTCGATGGGGACGATCTCCGCGATCGCGGTGGGTGCGTCGCGGTCGCTCGTCGAGCGGGCGGCCGATGTCACGCTCAAGGAGCGGCGACGGCTCATCGTCGTTCCGCGGGAAACGCCGTACAGCGCCATCCATCTCGAGAACATGCTGAGCCTAACGCGGGCCGGGGCGGTCGTCATGCCGGCGTCGCCGGGGTTCTACCACCGTCCCGACTCGATCGACGACCTGGTGGCGTTCGTCGTCGCGCGCATCCTCGATCACCTCGACGTTCCGAATTCGCTGGTGCCGCGATGGGGCGCGGGGACGGACGAGCGAGCGGGAGGCGTGCCCCCGGAGTGACCGTGCGGAACACCGAGGTCCACGTCATCGGCCTCATCTCGGACACGCACGGTCTCGTGCGCGCAAGCGTGCATACTGCGCTCGCCGGCGTCGAGCTCATTCTGCACGCCGGCGATGTCGGTGGCGATGATGTGCTGGATGAGCTGCAGCTGATTGCGCCGGTGCGCGCCGTCTACGGCAACACCGACATCCCGGGGGATCCGCGGCTCGCGGCGTCGATCGAACATGCGGTGGGTGGCGTCACGATTCACGTGAGCCACGGGCACGAGGTCGGGGTGCCTCGCCCCGAGAGGCTGATGGAGCGTTATGCGGCCGACGTGATCGTGTACGGTCACACGCATCGCCAGCTCATCGTGCGCGCCGAAGGGCGATTGGTGGTGAATCCGGGGGCGGCGGGGCCGCGCCGTTTCGACATGAAACCAAGCGTCGCCCGCCTAACGATTGTCGGCGGGCTAACCGAATGCGAGTTGGTGGAGCTCGGCGTCTAACCGTCGTGTCGTACGGTTAGGCGGGCATCAATCCGCGTTAGAGGACGCGGAAATGCGATGCCGGGTAGAGGAAGTCGTCACCGGAGTCGTCTACGATACGGTAGAAAGACCCGCTCCCTTCCACGCCGAGCATCTCGTAGATGCGCCCGAGCGTGAGATCGTGGCAACCCCCGGGCTCATCGCATCCCGGATAGGTCAGCCACGGCCGCACGCTGATGCACTGAACGAGGGTCGTCGGTTGCCAAGAGGTCGTCATCGCTGCTCCCGGACATAGAGACCGCGAAGCATTCGGCTTCGCGGCGCGCTGCGAGCGAATGTGCAAGAGACCGGCCACCCTGCTAGTGATGACGACCGGCTCTGATCGGAGTTGCAGTGTGATGCGTGACACCAACGCTATCCTGCTCCAACACGGTCAGCCTTACGCGTATTGTCGAGCTCCGCCGGGTTACGGCGGAACCACGACGACAGCAAGAGCAGCTCGTCGATTTCGTGTGTGGGTACCGACGCGGTTATCCGCTCCGGTGGAGCATACACCGACTCGACCAGCGCGTCGACCGCGCGGCGATCCTGAGCGGTGCGCGGCGGGGTGACTTCCGCCCGGACTCGGCCGCGCCGGATGAGATACATCCGGTCATCGCCCTCGTGTCCCCGGACGGTGTAAAGAAACGACAACGTTTCGACAGCAAAACGCAAGCGCCCAAATTGCTCTCGGAGCTCCTCGAGCCGGTGGAGCTTGTCGCGGAGCGATGCGGCGCGCTCGAACTGCATCCGGTCACTCGCGAGCTGCATCTCGGCGCGGAGGCGCTCGATCGGGCCGTCATCGGACCCGTCCAGAAACGCACGCGCCATCCCGACGCGCTCTCGATAGGCAGCCACGGTACAGGCCCCGATGCACGGACCGAGGCATTTCTTCACCTCGTACCGAATGCATCCGGGCGTGCGCGCCGGCGTTCCAAACAGGTCCGTCTGGTCGGCGAAGTACATCTTCAGGTCCTGCGAACAGTCGCGCAGGCCGAGCGCGTCGTTGAGCTCGCGGACCGCATCGTTGATGCGCTGGGCGCCGAGGAACGGACCGTAGTAGACGCCCCCGTCTTCACTGCCTGCACCGCGCACCACGAGAAGCTTCGGCGCCGAGCCTCGGCTGACCTTGATGAACGCATAGTGTCGCGCGTCCCGCTTCATGGCGACGTTGAACCGCGGGCGCAGCCGCTTGATGAGATGCAGCTCGCTCAGCAATGCGGCGAACTCGCTCGGCGTGTACTCCCAGTCGATGTTGGTGGCTTCCCTGAGAATTCGGGCGCCCTTGTCCTCGGGATACGCACACCGGAAGTAGCTCAAGAGCCGAGTGCGAACGCGCTTCGATTTCCCGACGTAGACCACTTCGCCGTCAGGCGACAGCATGCGGTAGATGCCCGGCCGATCCTGCGCGCCCTCGCGCACCACGCTCCGCATGCGGGCGAGCTCCTCTTCGGAGGTCGGTGCACGCTTGAGTGCCTTCAGCGCTGACATCGGTAGCAGAAGACCGTGGCGCGACCGTCGATCGCGTGCGTGCCGACGAGGCGCTGTCCGCAGCGGCGACACGACTGCCCTTCGCGCCCGTACGCCTCGAGCTGTTCGGCGAAGCGGCCACGTTCGCCGCCCGCATCGCGGTAGTCGCGAAAGCTCGTCCCACGCGCGGCGATGGCGGCGCGCAACACGTCGCGCACGGCGGCGTGAAGGCGTGCGCCTTCGGCGGTCGTCAGCGTAGCTGACGGCCGTGATGGGTCGATACTCGAATGCCAGAGCACTTCGTTCGCGTAGATGTTTCCCACTCCAACGAGTCGTCGTTGGTCCATCAGCACGCGCTTCACTGGCTGCTGCGACGCCCGAAGAATGGCCGATAGTCGGTCGGGCGTAAAGTCGTCCGCAAGTGGCTCGATGCCGAGCGCGCCAGCATAACGCGAGAACCGGGTTTCGTCCATCAGGCTGACGGTACCAAGCCGCCGAATGTCGCGATAATGGATCGATCGGCCGTCGTCCAAGGCGAGCTCGACGGTCGAGTATCGTCGCTCGGCCTCGGGCAGCTCGCCCGCGTCGATGAGCAGAGCGCCGGTGAACCGCGGTTGAACCACGAGGGAATCCCGGGACGACAGCTCGATGACGACGAGCTTGGCGCGCCGCCAGACCCGTGTGATCGCGGTGCCGCGCACGCGCCGCCGCAGCGCCGGGGCCGTGACTTCGCGCAGGACGTCGGCGCGCGTGACGCGGACGAGCGCGATGCTCCGGCCGGCGATCGCAGCATCGAGATCGCGCGCGATCGTCTCGGTCTCAGGTAGCTCGGGCACGTCGGGCCGACTCGCGCCAGCCGATGTCGGCGCGGTACTGCTTGCCGGCGAACTCGATCGCCGCGGCGTACTCGGCGCTCGCGCGCTGCGCGGCGTCGAAGGTCGGAGCGATGGCGGTCGCGGCGAGAACACGTCCGCCGGCCGTCACGAGCTCGCCGGCCGGATTTCTCGCGGTGCCGGCATGAAAGGCGATGACGTTCTCGTCAGGCACCGGGAGTGTGATGGGATCACCCGTACGCGGCGCGTCGGGATAGCCGCCTGCTGCGACGACCGTCGTAACCGCGAACGAGCGCGACCACGCGAACGGGGTCGAGCCCGCGAGACCGGCGCCGGTCGCCACGGCCAGCATCGGGTCGAGGAGCGAGCTCGCGAGCAATGGCAGAATCGTCTGGGTCTCCGGATCGCCGAACCGACAGTTGAACTCGACGACCTTCGGCCCCTCGGTGGTCAGCATCAATCCGGCGTAGAGCAGCCCGGAAAACGCGGCCCCGCGCTCGCGTAAGGCAGCGAGCGTCGGCTCGATCACCCTGGACGCAGCCGTCGCGATGACCTCGGCCGTGCCAATCGCGACGGGGGCATACGCACCCATCCCCCCCGTGTTCGGTCCGGCGTCTCCGGCGAACAGGCGCTTGTGATCCTGCGCGGGGAGCATGGTGAGGAAGCGCTCTCCGTCCGTGAGCGCGAAGAGCGAGAGCTCTTCGCCCTCCATGAACTCCTCGACGAGGATCTCGCTCCCCGCGTCGCCCAGCGTTCTGTCGCGCAGCATGCGATCAATGGCCGAGTGGGCTTCATCGATCGTCGTCGCGACCACCACGCCTTTCCCGGCCGCGAGGCCGGTCGCCTTGATGACGACCGGCGCGCCGAGCTCCGCGACCGCGCGGCGAGCCGACTCGACATCGGTGTGGTACGACGCTCGCGCGGTCGGGACGCCGGCGTCGATCATCACGTCTTTCGAGAACCGCTTCGACGTTTCGATGCGCGCAGCAGCGGCCGAGGGACCGAAGGTATGGACCCCCTTCGATCTCAGTGCATCGCCGAGTCCCGCGGCGAGCGGCGCTTCCGGTCCGATGACGGCCAGGCCAACACGTTCGGCGACCGCGAGGTCGACGACCCGCGGGACGTCCGTCGCCGCCACTGCCACACAACGCGCGAGCTCCGCGATGCCCGGGTTACCCGGTGCAGCGAGGAGCTCGATCGATGGGTCATCCTGTTTCAGCTTCCAGGCGAGGGCGTGCTCGCGGCCGCCCCCGCCGACGATCAATGCCTTCACGGTCCCGAGGTGCGGAACGCGTTGTTGAAAGCGTCGCGCGCGCGCGAGAGGACATCACCAACCTGCGTGAATGCCTCGCGCGCCTGGTTCCCGTAATACCCGGCGGCATCCACGTAATCGTCGCTCAGCTTCCCGCCGGTGTCGCCGCGACGCGGATAATCGCCGTTGAGGATGGCGTCGTACTGGCCGCTCTTCACCCACCGCTGCAGCTCCGCGGCGCGAACGGTGCCGAACGGGTGCGTCTTGAATGCCGTATTGATCACCTGCCAGACGCGATCGGCGAGATCGCCCTGCGTCTCGTAGGTCTCGGCCTGCTCGAGGAACGCCTCGAGGCTGATCTCGTCGTCGCCAGCGCCGCCGCCCGCCATCTTGAGGAACGTGCGCATGGAGACATCGAGGTCCTGCGTTACGAGGAGACCGGCGCGGTCGGCGGAGAGCTCTGCCTTTCTGTACCACTCGAGGAGGGCGAGCTGGAAGGGCAGGAGCGCCATGCCGGCGAGGAAGGGAAGGTTCCTCAGCCCGACCGTGAGGATGATGATCGCGATCGTCGTGTACGTCGTGTGGCCACTCATGATGTGGCCGAGCTCGTGGCCGAGGATGTCGCGGCGCTCTTCCTTGTCGAGCAGCGCGATCGTGGCCGAGTTGAGCACGATGAACGGCTTGTCGAACCCGACGGCGGCGGCGTTCACGAACGGGGTCTGGGAGACGTAGAGCTCCGGGCGCTCGGGCCAGTCCATCGTCTCCAGGACCTCTCCGTAGAGCGTGTTCAGGGCGGGGCGCTGCTTCGGCCCGACGAGAACCGCGTTGGCGAGGAACAGCTGACGGACGCCCTTTTCGCCGAAGAAGCCGGCGATCTTCTTCACAACCTCGTCGAAGCCGGGGATGGCGCGGAGGCTGTTGAGCGCGGCCCTATCCGCCGCGTGTTCCCAAGCAGTCGAGGAGATCTGGGTGAGGACTTTACGGTCAGCCATTGCGATGGGGACTGGGGGCGAAGGGACTGGGACTCGGCGAGCTCGAGCCGACTGATACGCCTACGGGTCGAGCTCGCGCGAAGTGTCTGGCCCGAACGCCGAAACTACGCCAAGGACCGGTGGGGCAAAAGGCGCCTGGAACCACCGGGTCCCGCGCCGTTTCAGTGAATTCCGTCGAACGCCTGCTCGAGATCGGCCATGAGATCCTCGGGGTCCTCCACGCCGCAGGACAAGCGAATGAGGCCGTCGCCGATGCCGATCTTCGCGCGGCGCTCCGGGGGCACCGACGCGTGGGTCATCGCGGCGGGAAGGCAGATCAGGCTTTCCACGCCGCCGAGGGACTCGGCGAGCGCGAAGAGCTTCACGCGGTCGAGCACCTGGGCGGCGCGCTCACGCGTGCCAAGGTCGAGAGAGATCATCCCGCCGAAGCCCGTCATCTGGCGACATGCGAGCTCGTGCTGTGGGTGCGAGCGCAGGCCGGGGTAGATCACTCGCTCCTCGCCGAACCGTTCGGCCAGCCACGCGGCGATCTGGCGGCCGTTCGCGTCGTGCTGGCGCATGCGGAGATGCAGGGTCTTCGTGCCACGCAGCGCGAGCCACGCATCGAACGGCCCGGCCACCGCGCCGGCCGCGTTATGAATGAACTGCAAGCGTTCGGCGAGGCCGTCGTCACGCACGACGGCGATGCCGCCGATCATGTCGCTGTGCCCGTTCAGGTACTTGGTCGTCGAGTGATACACGATGTCGGCGCCGTGCTCGAACGGGCGCTGGAAGTACGGCGTCGCGAAGGTGTTGTCGACGATGAGAATCGCCCCGGCACGCGACGCGATGTCCTTCATGGCGCCGAGGTCCGCGATCCACATCATCGGGTTCGTCGGGGTCTCGACGAGCACCGCGCGCGTCTCCGGCGTCACCGCATCCGCGACGCGATCCGGAAACCGCGTGTCGACGTACGTGAACCGGAGTCCGAGATTCACGAGAATCCGATCGAAGAGCCGCGACGTGCCGCCGTAGACGTTTTCGCCGCACACGATGTGATCGCCGGCGCGGAACAGCTTCATGATCGAGTCGAGGCAGCCCATGCCGCTTGCGAACGCGAAGCCATGGCGCCCGCCCTCGAGTGCAGCGACGTTGCGCTCGAGTGCCTCACGCGTGGGATTCTTGCCGCGCGCGTACTCGTACCCTTTGTTTTTCCCGACCCCGTCCTGCACATACGTCGACGTGAGGTAGAGCGGGGTCATGATAGCGCCGGCGAGCGGCTCGGGCCGCTGGCCGGCGTGGATTGCCCGGGTGGCAAACCCGGACTCGAGATCTTCGTCGTAGACGCGCGTCATTCGGTTGCTCTGTAGGGTCGTGAATGGGTCAAGATAATCCGGACGTCTCGGCACCGCACTGCGTCATCGTGGACGACGAGGCGTATCTGCGTCGTGTCCTCGTGCGGCTCATGGAAGCCGACGGCTTCATCTGCCACGAGGCGCCGAACGGCCGCGCGGCGATCGAGCTGCTGAGTCGATTTCCCGCGACGCTGCTCCTGTCGGACCTCCACATGCCCGAGCTCGACGGCATGGGGCTCCTGCGGGTCGCGCGCGAGCTGTACCCGGACACCGCGGTCATCATGGTCACGGCCGCCGCGGACGTCTCGACGGCCGTGAGCGCATTGTCCGTCGGGGCGATGGACTACCTGACGAAGCCGTTCCATCTCGACGAAGTTCGGGCGCGCGTTCGTCAGGCACTCGAGAAACGATCGCTCATTCTCGAGAATCGCGGCTACCAGCAGGGGCTGGAAGCTCGCGTTGCGGAGCAGGCGCGTCGCCTGGAGACGCTGTTCTTCGCCAGCATTCAATCGCTCGCCGACGTCCTCGAGGTGAAGGACCCGTACACGCACGGGCATTCGTTGCGCGTCAGCAACTACTCGGTTGCGATCGCGAAAATCATCGGGTTGAACGCCGACGCCGTGCGCGAGATCGAGATCGGCGGCCACGTGCATGACATCGGCAAGATCGGTGTGCGCGAAGCGGTGTTGAACAAGGCCGGGCCACTCTCGCCTGACGAGTACGATCACATCATGACGCACCCGGTCGTCGGGTGGCGCATCCTCTCGCCGCTGCTCGGTGACGTCCCGATGGCGCTCAACGTCGTGCGATGGCACCACGAGCGGTACGACGGAAGCGGCATTCCCGACCGCCTCGTCGGCGACGCGATCCCGATCGAGTCGCGGATCGTGGCCGTCGCCGACACGTTCGACGCGATGACGAGCGTGCGACCCTACCGGCCGGGCGTGCCGCTCGACGAGACACTGCACGAGTTGCGGCGCTGCAGCGGCGCGCAGTTCGACCCGGTGTGCGTGGCCGCGTTCTTCGAGGCTCTGGACGCGGGCGAGATCGATCTCGATCCGCGAGGCCCCGCCGCGCACTAGCGCGATGATGCCACGTTGACTTCGCTCGGTCGCTTGTAGACGGCGAGCCGCGCGTCGCACCACGCCTCGACGTCTTCCGCTCGCACTTCACCCACGACGTCGAGCGCGATGTCATTCTCGCGTGCCGGCTCGGGGATGGCGCGAACACGCGCTGACCGAACCCCAGGCATCGCCGCCACCACGCGTTCGATCTCGCGCGGGTAGATGTTGAAGCCGTTCCGCGTGAACATCGGCTTGGCGAGGCCACGAAACTCGACCGAGCCGTCCGGGCGCCGGACGCCGAGGTCGCCCGTGCGCAGCCACTCGCCGATTCGCGATAGCCCTGCGCTCCATTCCTCGTCAGGCAGCGCGACATGACGTTCCGCGTGGACGTATCCGGCGAACACGTTAGGCCCGGTCACGTAGATCTCGCCTTCGCTGCCGTTCGCGAGCTCGGCGCCATCGGGTCCACGAATCGAGACTCGCACGCCGGGGAAGGCGGCGCCCAGCGTCCCGCGGTGGTTCGGAACGTTCACATGATTGAACAGGCACACCGGGCCCGCTTCGGTGAGCCCGTAGCCCTGACGGAGCTCCACTCCGGTGAGCTCGTGCCACCGGTCCTGCAGCTCGATCGAGAGCTTCGCCCCACCGCAGATGCACAGCCTCAGGTGCCGGCTTCTGAGCGGCGGGCGACGCCGGGCGAGCAGTGTCGCCATCGCGCCGAAGATGGCAGGCACGCCGACGAGCATCGAGATCGGTTCGCTCTCGAGGACCTCGATCGCTCGCTGCGGATGGAACCGAGCCATCGTCGTGACGCCGCCGCCAGCGATGAGCGGCGCCACGCCCGATACGACGAGTCCGAACAGGTGCGAGAACGGAAGCACGGCGAGCGCCCGGTCGTCCGCGGTGATCGCTCCCGCCTCGATCGTGGCGCGCGCGTTGGAGATCAGGTTCGCATGAG